>FSXZ01002950.1_pt1 | contig 16862 bp, 14 predicted proteins | sample 1638121 | NCBI WGS metagenome assembly FSXZ01 (sample SAMEA3914788, study PRJEB12502) | metagenome | biome: forest; material: soil | place: Canada | collected 2011-07-03 | depth 0.1 m
GCCCCCGGTGACCGACCGAGGAGAGAGACCCACCCCAACCCCACCACCCACAAAAACCCAAACCCGCCACACAAACCGACACGACCCCCTCTCTCCGAGCGAGGGCCTGCCAGAGGCGGCCGTTGACTTTCAATCTTGAAACCCCAACCCACCCACGCAACGGGCCGGTGGGCGGACAGGTACCAGGCTCGCCCCGGCGAGTCGGCGCACCAAGCACAACCAAACCCGACTCACGCGAGGAGACCGAAAACGCTGGAATGCCGGCTAGCGGATTCGGACGGCGGGGGCGTTGTGGGGGGCGTCGTGGGGGCGGGAGATGTGGGCGACGAAGGAGTAGCGGTCGCCGCGGTACCAGGTGCGCACCCATTCGACCGGCTCGCCCTCGGCGGTGTAGCTGTGCTGGGAGACCAGCAGCATCGGCGCGCCGAGTTCGGTGCCTAGGAGGGCGGCTTCGCGCGGGCCGGCGGGGGCGGTCTCGATGGTCTCCACCGCGTGCGCCACGGTGACGCCGTACTTCTCCCGCAGCACGTCGCTGAGCGGGCGGTTGCGGGCTACGGCGGTGTCCAGGCCGGGGAAGCGGCGGGCGGCCACGTGCACGCATTCCAGCGCCATCGGGGTGTCGTTGACCGACCTGAGCAGCTCGATCGAGAGCACCTGGGCGCCGAGGCGGATGGCGAGGCGCTCGGCGAGTTCGGCCGTGGCGGGATCGCGGCGCGCGGTCAGGAAGGCGGTGTGCGCGGACAGGCCCTCGGCCGCGGCCTGTTCGCTGAACCCTGAGACCATCAGCGGCCACGCCAGCTTGGGCTCGGCCACGAAGGTGCCGGCGCCCTGACGGCGCACCAGCCGGCCCTCGGCGACCAGTTCGGTCAGCGCCTTGCGCACGGTGGTGCGCGAGGTCTGGCAGGCGACGGCCAGATCCCGTTCGGGCGGGATCGAGACGCCCGGGCTGAGCCGGTCGATCCGCTCCACGATCTGGTCCTTCACCTGGAGGTACCGGGACTCTCGCAGACCCGGCACCATCACTTGAGCACTCATCATCTCCCCCTGCTCATGATTCGATCATGGTCCACAGCAGGCCGAGTTCTTTGTGCGCGGCGGTGGCGGCGGCGCCCAGCAGGGTGCCGTTCCAGCCGAGCCGGGAGTACTCGACGGTGATGTGGCCGCCCAGATAGGGCTCGTTCTCCGTCAGCGCGTCCCGGATGTGGGCGAGCAGCCCGGGTCCGAGATCGCAGACGGGGCCGCACAGCACCGTGCGGCGGACGTCGATCAGTTCGTAGACGAGCTCGAGCAGCGCGGCGATGTTCCGGGCCGCGTGCTCGGCCGCCTTCTCGTCCAGCAGCCCCTCGACCCGCTCGCCGCGCGGGGTCAGCTGGAGCGACTGCGGCTGCCCGGTCAGGACGCTGATCCGGGCCGCGGCCTCCAGGCAGCCGGTGCGCCCACAGGCGCAGCGCAGGTCGTGCGTGCGCAGGTTCAGGTGGCCGACCTCGCCCGCGCCGAAGGTCTCGCCCTGGAACAGCGCGCCGGACAGCACGAGGCCGGCGCCCACCCCGTCGCCCACGTACAGGGCCATCAGTGTGGGCGCGGGGTCGTCGCTGAGCGCGACCTCGGCCAGGGCGCAGGCGTCGCTGTCGTTGATCAGGTGGACCGGGTAGCCGAGCCGTTCGGTCAGCAGGCCGCCGAGGTCGAAGTCGTCGCGGTGCAGCAGCACCGAGCGCGAGATCAGTCCGCGGTGGTCGACGATTCCGGGCACGGACACGCCCACGGCCAGCACGGTGCGGTCCAGGCTGGCGGCCACCTCCTGGATCGCGGGCACCAGAACGTCGGCGATCTGGTCCGAGTCGCCGACCACTTCGCGCGCTTCGATGATCCGCCCGCGCAACGAGAGCGCCGCGATCCGGAACCCGTCCCGGGTCAGCTGCACCCCGAGCACGGTGAACAGGCGGTCGTCCAGGTCGAGCAGGATGGGCGGCTTGCCGCCGATGGACGGGCCCAGCCCGACCTCGCGCACCAGCCCCTGCTCCAGCATCTCCGCCACCAGACCGGACACGGTCGCGGTGTTGAGCCCGGTCAGGCGCACCACGTCCGCGCGCGAGACCCGGCCGCGTCCCTCGCTCACGTGCTGAAGCAGCAGCCTTCGATTGACCGCCCGCACGTCGGCGGGGATGGCCTTCCCGATGGTGCGTAATGACTCCATGGCCCACTTCTGCGTCCGGTGGTGGCGAGGTCGCGACTTCCCTTGGAACGTAGCGTTAGGTTCCAAGAGAAGTCAATGGTCTCGACCAATGTGGACGCTCAGCTGCCTGATCTGGGTCGACGTCCCGGCACCCGCTCGGAGCGGATGCCGGGACGGAGCTCAGACGGAGCCCGGCGCGGTCGTGGTGAGCAGCTGCTGCAGGCTGGCCACGAGGTGCAGCGCGGTGGAACGGCCCTCGGAGTCGAGACCCCCGGTGCTGCCGTAGGCGCGGCGGCTCAGTACCACCCGCAGCGCCACCGCCGCCTGCCGGGCGAAGAGGGCGAGCAGGTCGAGGTCGCCGAGGCTGGAGCGGGACTGCGGCGCCGGATCGAGGACTTCGAGGACGCCGAGCACGTGTTCGTCGTGCAGCAGCGGCGCGGCCATCAGCGCCTGCGGGACGAACTCGGTGGACTCGGCCACGTTGCGGGCGAAGGCGGAGTTGGTGGCCAGATCGTCCACGATCATCGGCTCGCCGGACAGCGCCACCCAGCCCGCGATGCCGGTGGTGGCCGAGAAGCGCCGGCCGACCAGGAACTCCTCGCCCTGGCCGGAGACGGCCTGGAAGACGAGCTCGTCGTTGGCCTCGTCGAGCAGGAACACCGAACTGGCCTGCGCGCCGAAGATCGCCCGGGCCACGTCCACCACGGACTGGAGCAGTTGCCCGGACAGGGCGTCGGGCCCGGCCCCGTCGGCGCCCGGGCCCGGATCTCCGGGACGCTCGTTGAAGTGTGCTGCGCTCATGACGGGGCACCTCCGGGTTCTCCGACGAGGGTGGCGCGCACGTGGTCGTCGACGTGCACGTTGGCGGCTGCGAGGTAGAGCGCGCCCTTGACTTGGAAGACGGTCATCTTCGGGTACTGCGACAGAATGCGGGCGCAGAGTCCGGCGATGTAGGGAGTCGCGAAGCTGTTGCCGGTGGTGCGCAGGGAGGATCCGCCGAGCCAGCCGACGTGGACGTTGTTGCCCTTGGCGAAGAACTCCACCGGCGGGTTCGGGTTGTACAGGTGCAGGTCGGGGTTCTCCTCGCCGTGGCTGCCGACCGAGATCACCGAGGAGAAGCGCCACGGGAAGGACTCGACCGGGGTGTTGTGGGCCGAGGCCACGATGACGCTGCGCTGGAAGAAGGCCTGGTCGGTGAGCGCGCGCAGTTCCTCGGCGTAGCGGGTGCGGGTGGTGGACAGGCTCATGTTGATCACGTCGAAGCCCTGCTCCACCGCCCAGCGCAGGCCGGCCAGCAGCATCGCGCCGGTGCCGGAGAAGCGTTCTCCCAGCACCTTGACACTGTAGATCTCGCATTCCGGCGCGACCCGGCGCACCACGCTGGCGCAGGCGGTGCCGTGGCCGCAGGCGTCGTGGTGCTCGGCCGGGCGCACGGCGAGCTCGGTCCCGTCCTTCACCACCGCCCAGGAGCCCTTGATCTCGCCGACCATGGGGTGTTCGCCCTCGACTCCGGAGTCGACGATGCACACCCGGACCCCGCGGCCGCGGGCGCCGCGGAACTCCGGATCGGCGACGTGGCCGAGTTCCTCGGCGGCGATCGGGATCTGGTCGGGCCCGGCGCCGAGCAGACGCCAGGTCAGCGGCGCGGGCAGCAGCGGCGCGGGCGCGGCGGGGGCCGTCGCCACGGCCGCGCTCGCCGCGGTCACGGCACTCGCGTCCGGCGGCGCGGATCCCCGTGCCGGGGACGCGGGTGGGGCCGGGGGCGCCGAGCCCGCGGCGGGTCGCACCATGCTCACCGTCTCACTCCTCTCACTGCGCGGCCCTCGGCCGCGGCCGCACCGCCGTCCTCCAGCCGCGCCTGGATCCGGTCCACCGCGCGGATTCCGGGCCGGTGGCCCTTGGCCTGGTAGCGGGCGCGGGCGCGGTGCAGGGCGCGGGCGACCTGCTCCGGTTCGTGTTCGTGTTCCGGCGCCGACGCTCCGGCCCGGCCGAGCCGCGCGAGCACCTCGGCCTCGTCGGTGGCGGCCACGGCCGCGAGGACCGAGGAGTCGGTGGACTCGGCCGCTTCGACCGCGCGCCGGGCCAGGGCGCGGGCCGTGGGCGCGTCGCCGGCCGCGGCGGCCAGCCGGGCGTGCAGCCCGTCCAGGTCCACCGCGTCGGATCGCAGCAGGCTGTGGTGCGCGCCGAGCGGGCCGCCGGGCAGCCCGATCAGCTCGGCCGCCGCGTCCAGGTGGCCGGCGTCGAGCAGCAGCCGGGCCGCCTCCCGGTCGATCAGGCCGACCTGGCCGTGGGCGCCGAGGCGGCGGGCCGCCGAGCGGGCCTGGTCGAGCAGCTCCAGCGCCCGCTCCGGCTGGTTCGCCGCGCCCTCCACCGCCGCCGCGAACATCGGCAGCACGATCTCGCCCTCGGCGAAGCCGAGCGACGCGGCCAGGGCCCGAGCCTTCGTCAGGGTGGCCCGGGCCGCCTCGAACCGGTCGTCCAGCGCGAGCAGGACCGCGGTCGGGCAGCTGAGGGTGAGCCGGGCGGCCGGGCGCGGGCCGCCGTGTTCGGCGAGCAGGGCCTGGCAGCGTTCGAGCGCCGTGACCACCGGTTCGGGGCCGCGCCACAGCGAGATCCCGACCGCGCCGAGGGCGAGGGCGCGTTCGGGCTCGACCGCGGCGCGGGCGGCGTCGGCCAACGCGTCCAACAGCAGCCGGCCGGCCTGTGCGTGCTGCCCGAGCAGTTGCCGTTCCTGGGCGATGCGGATGCGGGCGCGGGCGAGGCCGAGCCCGTCTTCGGCTTCTTCGAAGACCGGCAGGGCCGCGCGGGCCGCGGCCGCCGCGGCGTTCACCGCGGCTTCGGGGCCGGTGGCCGCGAGCACCAGCCGGGCGTGGGTGGCCTGGAGCCGGTCGGCGGAGTCGAGCAGCGGGCGCAGCAGGGCGCGGCCCTCTTCGCCCCGGCCGAGCGCGATCCAGGCCTCGGCCAGCCGGCGTGCCGCGGCGTCCCGGCCCGGTTCGCCCTCGGCGTAGAGCTTGACCGCGCGCTCGAGCAGGTCGGCGGCCCAGGTCAGGTCGCAGCGGACCAGCGCCCGGGCGCCGGCCAGGGCCAGCGTGCGGGCGGCGTCGGCGCGCAGCTGCTCGTCCGCGTCGTCGGTGACGCCGAGTTCGGCGCGGTACCGGTAGGCCTGCTCGAGATGGCCGCCGATCGCCGGGGCCCACTCCGTGTCCTGATACGCCGCGAGCACCCGGGCGGCCCGCTCGTGCCGCTGGGCCCTGGTGCGCTTCGCCATGGCCTGATACGTCGCCTCGTGTACCAGGCCGCTGCTGAAGCGGAAGACGTCGGCGTGGTGCAGGCCGGAATCGGTGCTCTCCACGAAACGCCGGCGGCCGAGCCGGGTGAGCGCGGGCAGGACGGTGTCGGGGTCGGCGCGCTCGCCGGCGCGGTCGCCGCCCGCGAGCGCGGCCAGGTTCTGCACCGCGAACTCGCGGCCGAGGATCGCGGCGAGGTCGAGTGCCTCGCGCTCCTCGTTGGCCAACGCGTCGATCCGGGCGCCCAGCAGGGCCTGGAGGTTCGGCGGGAGCTGTGTCTCGGCGTCGGCTTCGGCGCCGGCGTCCTGGGCGGCGGCCAGCAGCTGGTCGAGGTGGAACGGGTTGCCGCCGGCGGCGTCGAGGAGTGCGGCCCGGTCGCGCGGCGCGGCGGCGCCCCGGTCGGCGAGCAGATCCAGCAGCCGCCCGCAGTCCGCGCGGGTGAGTGCGGGCACGACCAGCAGCCGGTTGCCGCCGGCCCAGCCGGGCCTGCGGTCGAACAGGTCGTGGCGGGCCAGACAGACCGTCAGCACCGCGGCGCCGCCGAGTTCGGCCGGGAGGCCCTGGCCGAGCAGGTCGAGCAGCGGATCACCGGCCCACTGGCAGTCGTCGAGCGCGAGCACGACCGGCCCGTGCTGCGCGAGCGCGCGCAGGACTTCGCCCACCGCGGCCCGGGTGGCCTCGGGGGACGCGCCGGGGGTGCCGTCCTTGAGCAGACCGGCTTCGAGCACGGCGAAGGCTTCGAGCCGGCGCGCGGCCCGGCCGCCGGGGCTCTCCAATAGTCGGCGCAGGGCCTCGGCCAGCGGGGCCAGCGAGCCGTGCTCGCCGTAGGAGCGGCAGCGGCCGAGGCCCACCGCGAGCGGCCCGGCCGCGCCGGCCCGCTCCAGCCAGGCCCGCAGCAGCCGGGACTTGCCGATGCCGGGCTCCCCCAGCACGGTCACCCCGCGCGGTCCGAGTCCGCGGCGCACCGCGTCGAGATCGGTGTGCAGGTGGGCGAGTTCCGGCTCGCGGCCGACGAACGGCAGCGTGTCGCCGGTCTCCGCCTCGGCCAGCAGGTCCTCGTCCCGGGCGAAGCCGAGCAGCCGGAAGGCCTCGATCGGCTCCTGTTTCCCCTTCAGCCGCAGCGGTCCGGCGCTCTGCACCCGCATCGCCTGGCCCAGCGCGAGCCGGGTGAGCGGGCCGACCAGGATCTCGCCGGGGCCGGCGTTCTGTTCCAGCCGGGCGGCCACGTTCACGGTGTCGCCGGAGACCAGCGCCTGTCCGGCGGAGTAGTCCGAACCGGCCACGGCCGGACCGGTGTTCACCCCGATCCGCACCCGCAGCCGCACCCCGAGGGTGGGTTCGAGCCGGTCGTTGAGCCCGGCCAGGGCCTCGAGCATGCCGAGCGCGGCCGAGGCGGCGCGGCGGGCGTCGTCCTCGTGCATCACCGGCACGCCGAACACCGCCATCACCGCGTCGCCGATGAACTTCTCCACCGTCCCGCCGTGCCGGTCGATCTGGCTGCGCATCGCGGTGAAGTAGCGCAGGGTGACCCCGCGCAGGGTCTCCGGATCCAGGGCCTCGGCCAGCTCGGTCGAGCCGACCAGGTCGCAGAACAGGACGGTCACCAGTTTGCGGGCGGCCGGGGCCGCGGCGCTGGGCGCCGGGGCGCCGCAGGACGGGCAGAACCGGGCGCCCGAGGGCAGCGCGGCTTCGCAGGACTCGCAGTTCATCGGTCACTCCCTCCTTCCCGTCCGGGGCCGCCGCGGGGTGCGGCGGCCGGTCAGAACAGCGTGGCTCCGGCGATCTCGGCGTGCGCCTGGACTTCCGGCGCGGCCTCGTCCATCCGGGATTTGATGTCGGCCAACAGGTCGAATTCCTCGTCGGTGAGGTCGTAGAGGACCTCGCGCTGCTCGTCGGCGAGCAGGCTCAGGTCGAATCCGGCGGCGGTGAGTTCGATCTCGGTGCGGCGGCGGGCCTCGGTCATCGCGGCTCCTCTCGTGCGTCGGCGGTCCGGAGTATGGAGTCGTAGAGCGCGATCAGACCGTGGGCGGTGTGCAGTGCGCTGAGGGCGACGGCGCGGGTCTGTCCGGGGGTCAGCGGGAGCGTGTCGAGCAGCCGGTAGGCGGCGTCGGTGTGGCCGGTGTCGAGTTCGACGTGTTCGCGCACGGTGCGCAGGGCCGCCTCGGGCACCTCGGCGCACGCGGCGATCCGGCCGAGCACGCCGGGCCGGGGCGCGGTGGCCTCCATCACGGCGATGTATCCGAGCACGGTGACGGGGTGGTAGTGCTCCAGCCAGTAGTACTGCGGGCCGACCAGCCGGGCCACCGCCACCGCCGGAGCCGTCTCGTCCCGCGCGGCGCCGCCGAGCAGCTCGAGGTCCTCGCGCAGCCAGTCGTCGTGCCCTGACTCCTCGATCGCGTGCGCTTCGAGGTACCGGCGCAGCGGCGCGGCCACCGGATCGGGCCGCTCGGCGGAGTCGGTGCAGCGCAGCGCCGCGCGCCGCATCAGCGGCACCGAGGAGCGGGTCACGTCGTACATGACCTCGAGGTAGACCCGGTAGCGGGCGGCCAGTCCGGCCGCGCGCCACAGCCGCGCGGTGACGGCGTCGAGGGCCGGTTGCACCAGCCCGAGCCGGGCGCGCAGCAGGGTGGAGGCGGGCGCGGCGGCGCGGGGCGGGTACGCCCCGGCCATGGCGGTCACCGGGTCCTCGCCTGGACGAGCGCGGCGTGCCGGGCGGAGGCGTGTCGGCGCAGGAATTCCTCGGGCCCGGCCGCGACCTGACGGCGGGTGGCCTCGAGGTCGAGCAGCCGCCCGGCCGGACCGGCGGCCAGGCGCACGGCCTGCTGCCCGGCCAGCCGCGCCGGGTCCAGCGCCCGGCAGGTCGCGCAGGTGCCGGCGCAGGTCTCGGCCGCGGCGCCGTCCGGGCCCGGGACCAGCCGGGCCAGGTATTCGGGCCCTGTCGTGCGGATCAGCCGGAGCACCGGCGAGGCGAGCGCGGCGGCCTCGATCCGGGACCAGCCGTCCGCCAGCTGCCCGAGCCGCAGGTGGGCCGGCACCGGGCGGCGGTCCACCACGAGCTGGTTGCAGCAGGCGAGCACGGTGCCGTCGGGGGCCACCACCGGCCAGGCCGCCATCGCACAGGGCTGCGAGCGCGGGCCGGAATGCGCGGCGGGTGCGGCCGGTGCGGCCGAGGCCCACAGCGCGGCCCGGCCCACCGGTCGCAGGGTACTGGCGAGGATCGGCACCGCGGCGCCGAACGCGGCGCGCACGTCCTCGGCCAGTTCGTCCAGGTATCCGTCGGCCGCGGTGGCGCCGATCGCGTGGATGCTCGCGGCCGTGCCGCGCTCCAGGACGCGGCGCAGCAGCCGGAACACGGCCGGGCGCGGCACTTCGCGCTCGTGGAAGGCGTCGATGCTGACGGAGAAGTGGTCGACGGCGTCGATCACGTCCAGCACCGGGTCCGCCAGGCCGTCCCGCACGGCGAAGAACGCGCCGGTCAGCACGGCGGTGCGGGTGCCCGCCGGGCGGGCCCGCCGAGCCAGCGCGGCCACCAGGCCGGGGCGCAGCAGCGGCTCGCCGCCGGTCAGCATCAGTACCCGCGGCGCGCGCCCGGTCCGGAAGGAGTCCACGAATCCGGTCAGCGCGGCGGCGTCAGGCTCCTGACCCGCGGGGGTGGAGGAGGCGGAACAGTGCGCGCAGGCGAGCGGGCACCGGTTGGTCACGGCCACCAGCAGGCCCGCGGCCGGGACCGGCCGGAGCGAGACGAGCTCGTCGAGTTCCATCGGCCCTCCCTGCGAGGCTGGGTGTGCCCCTGATGCACGGGGCCTGATACCGCGGTTTCTCGATCAGTGTGCGCAATCGTGCTTGCGGCCCGGATAGGCGCCGGTTCGGGGGCGGTAAAACGCCAGCTCCGGGGCCCGCTTCGGGGCGGCCGGGGCGGCCCCGGGGAAGCCGCGGCGGGCGGCGCGCGGCGCGGGGCGGCCCGGGGGCGGCCGGGCAACAGCCCGTGGCCCGCGCCGATACCGGCTCCGTACCGGCGGCGAACCGATCCGAGGGCGCCCACCCCTAACTTCGGAGACATCAGCCCCACGCCGCACTCCCCCGCCACCAGGAGGTCGTCATGAGCAAGGACAACGAGCCCACCGAACTGCCCGAGAACGAAGAGTCCGCCGAGTCGGTTCTGCCGCTGCAGGACGAGGACTCGGAGGTCGAGGCCCACCTGGAGGCCGCCGGCAGCACCGTCAGCCTCGCCGCCTGCGCCTGATCCAGGCCGATGAGCCAGGAGCGCGCGGCCGCTGAGCGGTCCGCGGCCGAGTCCGGCGCCGACGAGGTCCTGTCGCTGCAACAGGACCCCGGGTCGGACGAGGTCGAAGCGCACGTGGAGACGGCCGCCGTGTGGAGCGCCACCAGCCTCGCCCTGTGCGGAAGCACGGACTGAGCGCTCCCGCACGATGGGCCCGTCCAGCCGCGAGATCGACACCCCCTGAACCGTTCCTTCCGTTCCCCGACACACACCCAGTCAGGAGATCACCATGAGCAAGAACTTCGAGCCCACCGAGTCGTCCGAGTCCGAGGAGTCCGCCGAGTCGGTCCTGCCGCTGCAGGACACCGAGGCCGAGGAGACCGACGTGCAGGCGCACGGCAGCACCGTGAGCCTGGCCGCCTGCGCCGGCGAAGAGTGATCTGACGCGGAGCGCCGGCCTTCGCCGCCGCACCGCACCGCGCCCGCGCGGCGCCGCCCACCGGGCCCGGCCGACCCACGGCCGGGCCCGGCGCGTCTTTCCACCGACTTACGGAGCAGGAGCAGACCAGTGGTGAACATTCCGACGGAGTTTCTCGCCGCGGACCGGGAGTACTACGCCCCGCTGCAGGACACCGCCGGCGGCGAGCCGTACCGGCCGTCCACGGTGGCGCCGGGCTGGGCTCCGACCGTCGAGGGCATCTGGACCAATTGGTTCCGGCCGGGCGAGGTGGTGGCGGAGGCGGGCTGGAAGGTGCACGTCTCGGCGCTGCCGGAGCGCGCCGGGCACGTCCTGGACGTGGTCGCGCAGGCCTGCTTCGAGCAGGATGTGATCTTCAAGCACCTGACGAACTCGAAGTTCTTCGAGTGGCTGCACCACAAGTACGCGGCCCGGCCGCAGAGCGGGAAGTTCATCGCGGCCTACCCCGCCGACCCGGAGCGGGCGCGCGCCCTGATGCGGACACTGCGGGAGCGGCTGCCCGGTGAACAGGGCCCTTATATCTTGACCGACCGCAGGTTCCCGGGCAGCGGCAACGTCTTCTACCGGTACGGCTCGTTCGCCCCGCGGTACCGCACGGAGCCGGACGGGACCCGGACCGCGACGGTCCGGCTGCCGGACGGCAGCGTCGTGCCCGATCCGCGCGGGAACGGATTCCGGCTGCCGCAGGGGGTGACCGACCCCTTCGCTCCGGCCCGCCCGGCCGCCGCGGACCCGGACCGGCGGACCGCGCCGGCCGACGGCCCGGCCCGGCGCAGGCTCGGCGCGTTCCTGGTCGAGGGCTCGGTGCGGTTCACCAACGCCGGCGGCACCTACCGCTGCACCGACGAGGCCACCGGCCGCCAGGTGTTCGTCAAGGAGGCCCGCCCGTTCGTGCGCTCGATCGAGGGCGAGGGCACCGCGCCCGAGCAACTGGAGCGGGAATGGCGGGTGCTCACCGCGCTGCACGCCGCCGTGCCCGGGCTCGCGCCGGAGCCGATCGCCCGCTTCCGCGTCTGGGAGCACGAATACATCGCCACCGAGCACGTCGCGGGCGTCGCGCTCTCGACGTGGCTGGCCACCACCTCGCCGCTGCTCGAGCCCGGAGCCCCGGCCGAGCGCTTCGCCCGCTACTACGAGCGCTGCGCGGCCATCCTGGCGCAGCTCGAGGCGCAGCTCGACCGGCTGCACGCGGCCGGGTACCTGTTCGTGGACGTGAGCCCCGGCAATATCCTGATCGCCGAGGACGACACGGTGCGGCTGGTGGATTTCGGCCTGGCGCAACGGATCGGCGAACCCTTCGTCAAGGGCGGCACGCCCGGGTTCAGCCCGCCGGAGCGGTTCGTGGGCGAGGACCTGACGGTGTACGACGACTACGGCGTGTGCGCGGTGGCCCAGTTCCTGCTCGGCCCGCTCAGCGCCATCGCGCCGCTCAACCCGGACGTGCTCGCGCACGCGCACGCCGATCTGCTCGAGACCGCGCCCGTGCCCGAACCGCTCACCCGCCACGCGACCCGCTACCTGCGGCCGGGAGACGGCCCCACCGCGGCCGGGGCCGCACCGATCCCGACGCCGCAGCAGATCGCCGCGGATCCGCGCGGCCGGCTCGCCGCACTGCGCGACCGGGTCGCCGACGCCCTGCTCGCGTCGGCCGATCCGGGCAACCCGCGCCGGATTTTCCCGACCATTCCGCAGGGCCTTTCCACGAACACCCTGGGCGTCGCGTACGGCACCGCGGGCGTCGTGCACGCGCTGCGCCGGGCCGGGCGCGCGCTGCCGGAGGGAGTGCTCGACCGGCTGCGGCGGGAGGCCGTGGCCCAGCGCGCGAGCCTGCCGCCGGGACTGTACATCGGCTCGGCCGGGATCGCCTGGGTGCTGGCCGATTCCGGCCTGCTCGACGAGGCGCGCGACCTGCTGGCGGCGGCCGACGACAGTGCCCTGATCCAGCGGAACGCGACGCTCTACGCCGGATCGGCCGGGCTGCTGCTCGCCCACCTCGGCCTCTACGGCCGCACCCTGGACGAGCGGCACGTGCAGCGCGCCTGCGCCCTGGCCGACGCGATTCCCGCCGACGACGGGCTCACGGCCCTGATCGGCGCGCACAACGCCACCGGACTGATGCACGGACGCACCGGCATCGCCCTGGCCCTGCAGCAGTTGGCGGGCGTCACCGGCGAACAGCGGTATCTGCGCCGCGCGGTCGGGCTGCTGCACGCCGAGCTCGACCGGGCCCACGACCCGGACGCGGCGGGGCTGCTGTTCCCGATGTCGGAGAAGGACGGCAGGATCCTGCCGTACCTGTTCTGCGGCAGCGCCGGACTGCTGCTCGCGGCCACCCGCTGCCTGCGCCTGGCCGAGGACCAGCGGCTGGCCGAGGCCGTGCCCCGGCTGCTGCCGCCACTGCGCACGCTCTACACGATTATGCCAGGGCTCTACCAAGGCCTGTCCGGCCTCGTCTTCGCGCTGTCCGAGCACGCCGCTCTGGCCGGGGACCAGGCCAGTGCCGCGGCCGCGCAGCGCGGCGCGCGGGCGCTGTTCAAGTACGCGATCCCGCACGCGAGCGGGGTGCGCTTCCTGGGCGACCAGCTGCTGCGCTACAGCAGTGAACTGTGGAGCGGGTCGGCGGGCGTGCTGCTCACCCTGACCCAGGTGCTCGATCCCGCCCGCGATCCGCTGTTCACCGTCGACGCGCTGGTGGACGCCCGGTGGCAACCGCGCCCGGCGCCGGCATCGCGCGTCTCCCCTGTCTCCCGCGTCCCCGCACTGAAGAGCTGAGGTCTGCGATGCGTGTGCCGATCCCCCTGTTGCGCGGTGCCGAGCAGCGCGACCTCGACCTGTACTGGTGGGGCCAGACCACCTCGGCGTTCGGATCCGTGTTCACCGCGATCGCGCTGCCGGTGGCGGCGGTGCTCCGGTTCCACGCCTCCCCGGGCGAAGTCGGCCTGCTCAGCGCCGCCTCGGTGCTGCCCTCGCTGCTGTTCGCCCTGCCCGCGGGCGAACTGGCCGACCGCATCGTGCGGCCGCGCCGCACCCTGATCCTGCTCGACACCGCCTCGGCGCTGGTGGTGGCCGGCGTCGCGCTGGGCCTGGCCGCGCACCTCGCGGCGATCGGCTGGCTGATCGCGCTGTGCGCCGCGCAGGGCTGTGTCTCGATCCTGACCGGGGTGATCTACTTCATCCATCTGCGCCAGCTGGCCGGACCGGCCCAGATCGGCCCGGCCCGGGCCCGGCTGCAGGCGGGCGCGTACGGCGCCGGGTTCGTCGGACGGCTGGTGGCCGGACCGGTCATCGCGGCCTTCGGCGTGGCCCCGGCCATGGGCGTGGACGCGGCCAGCTACGTGCTGAGCGCGACCGCGCTGCTCACCATGCGCCACGCGGTGCCGGTGCAGGTCGCGGTCGAACGCGGCAGATCCCCGCTGGCCACGTTCCGGGGCCTGGGCAAGGGCCTGCAGATGTTCGTCTCCAGCCCCTTCCACCGCGCGCTGCTCGGCTTCATCCTGATCCCGGCGACGGCCGGCGCCGGGATCTCGGCGCTCACCGCGCCGTTCCTGCTCGACGTCGTGCGCATCCCGACCAGCGTGTACGGACTCGCCTTCGTGCTCTCCGGTGTCATGGGGCTGATCGGCTCCTCGGTCGCGGTCAAGGTGTTCTCCCGCCGCACCGACGCCCGGGCGGTGACCGTCGTCTGCTTCGCCGCGGCCCTGGCCTGCCAGCTGCTGCTGCCGCTGGCGGGCGGACCGGTCGCGCTGGCCCTGGCCTGCGCCGCGTTCGGGATCGGCCTGCCGATCCTCTTCGGCGCCGTGGCGAACGTGGGCCTGAGCCCGATCATCGTGAACGACGCGGACGAGCAGGCGGTGGGCCGCACCGTCGCCGCGCTCCAGGTCTTCGCCGCCGCGGCCGGCCTGCTCGGCGCGCTGCTCGGCGGCGGACTCGGCGACTGGCTCGGCCCGCGCGACGCGCTGTGGGTCATCGCGGGCGGGGGCGAGGCGTTCGTGCTGCTCATGCTCGGCCCGGCGCTGCGCTCGGCCCGGTCCGAGACGACCCCGGCCGAGGAGTCCGCGCCCGCCTCGAGCGCGCCGGAACAGGACCCGGGCCAGCGGCTCGCGCCGCAGCCCGCGCACGCCGAGTGAGCGGCCGTCAGCGCGCGTATCCCTCCCGCACGAACACCCGGATCAGCGGCAGCAGGCGATAGCGCGGCTCGGCGCACTGGGCGAACACGTCGTCCTCCTCGCTCGCCTCGAACAGGGCGCGGAACAGACGCAGATCACTGTCGTCCTCGCCGCCGCCCTGGCCGGCCGGCCCCGGCTCGTCCGGCATGGCCAGGGCCTCCACCAGATGCGACTCCATCAGCCGCTCGATCGCCGCCTCGGCCTGGGCCAGCGCGGTGCCGAGCAGCACGGCGGCCTCGCCCCCGGTGAAGCAGAGGCCCGGCGCCCCGGCCAGGCTGGCGAGCACGGCCTGGTCGCCCGGCGGGAGATCCTGGTGCGCCAGCGCGAGCGCGGGCCGGATCCGCAGGTCCCCGGCCGTCAGCTCCTCGAGCAGCCGCCGGTCGTCGGCCAGCCGCTCGGCGAAGCGGGCCAGCGGCAGATGCCGCAGCCCGGCCAGCTTCGCGCCGGCGATCCGCACCGCCAGCGGCAGGCCGCCGCAGGCCGCCGCGATCCGCCGGGCGGCGTCCGGATCGGCGGCCAGCCGCGCCGGGCCGATCAGCCGGCCCAGCAGTTCCACCGCCTCCGGTTCCCGCAGCGGGCCGAGCACCTGCTGGCTCGCCCCCTCCAGGCCGGCCAGCCGCCTGCGGCTGGTGATCAGTGCCGCGCTGTCCCCGATCGCCCAGAGCACGTGGCGCACCTGGACCTCGGTGACGGCGTCGTCCAGGACGAACAGCATCCTGCGTTGGCCGGTGTGCTCGCGCAGCGCCGCGGCCCGATCGTCGAGCCCGCGCGGCGGATCGGCGTCGGGCGCCACCGCGTGCAGCAGGTCGCCGAGCACTTCCGAGATCGACAGGGCCGCGCCGTCCGGGCCGCGCAGCCGGGCCGCGACCCGGCCATGCGGATACTGATCCGCGAGGCGGTGGGCGCAGTGCACGGCCAGCGCCGACTTGCCCACTCCGGCCGGTCCGCTGAGCACCGCGACCCGGTTGCCGCCGCCGTCGTCGCCGAGCACCGCGAGCAGGGCGGCCGTGGCCGCGTGCCGGCCGGTGAAGTCGGTCAGTTCGCGCGGCAGCCGCACCCGGGCCCGCTCGGCCGTAGCCGGCGGCTCCGGCGGCACCTGCTCGGTCCGGCCCGGTTCGGCCCGCTCCCGCTCGCCCTCGAGCACCGGGCCGGGCCGCTCGGCCTGGCCCGAGTCCCCGGCGAGCAGGGCGGCGTAGAGCCGGGCGAGCACCGGGCTCGGCGCCAGCCCCAGTTCGCGGGCCAGCATCTGCCGCATCGTCTCGTACTGCGCCAAGGCCTCGGCCCGGCGCCCGCAGCGGTAGAGGGCGAGCATCTGGGCACTGCGCAGCCGTTCTCGGAACGGGTGGCGCCGCGCGAGTTCGTTGAGCCCGTCGACGAGTGCGGCGTGGTGGCCGAGCGCGAGTTCGGCCTCGGCCCAGCCCTCGTAGGCGTCGAGGTACTGTTCGCGCAGCCGCCGCGCCTGCGTCGCGATGATCGGCACCGAGGCCAGTTCGGGCAGCATCGGCCCGCGCCACAGGGCCACCGCGGTGCCCAGCGCCCGGGCCGCGCCCGCCACGTCCCCGGCCCGTTCGGCCGCCCGCCCGGCCTGGACCAGCTGGAGGAACTCGAGCGCGTCCAGCTGTCCGGGCGCGATCTCGATCAGGTAGCCCGTATGCCGATGCAGCAGCCGGATGTCGCTCTCGGCTTCCGCGCCCGGCCCGGCCGAGGCCGCGCCCGCGCCGTCGGCCCGCCCGCTCAGCCCCTTGCGCAGCATGGAGATCAGGACCTGGATGTTCTTCCCGGCCGTACGCGGCGGCGCGTCCCCCCACAGCGCCTCGCTGAGCGCGTCCACCGAGACGACCTGATTGGCCCGGCACAGCAGCGTGCCGAGCACCACGCGCTGCTTGTGCGGCCCGGCCGCCAACGGCCCGGCGTGCGCCTGCGCCACCCGGACCTGCATCGATCCCAGGATGCCGAGCCACGACGTGGGTCCCACGCCGAACCGCGCCGGATCTCCGGACGCGACGCCCGCACCGACTGCCACCGTGGTCCCGGCCCCACCCGGTCCCGTCCCCTGCCCCGACGCGAAAGTGCCGGGCAGGTTCACCGGCGCCCGCCCCAGGCGGACTCCGGAGACGCCGAACCATGGCCGAGTGGCCTCGTTCTCATGTGGGCTCCACAAAGCTCGTCAGACCGGCGGTCCTCACCCGACCGCCCATCGCCGGCGGACGACGCCCACCGGTAACTTCTGACTCTACGTTCACCCCGGCGAACCCAGCCTGTCAACGCTGCCGTACGGCATACATCGACCACTGTGAATCCGGCACACTCCGATCAGCGCGCCGTTGCGCACCCGGTGCTCGAACAGCTCTGCGCGGCGCTTCCGCGCGCCCCTCCGGCCCTCTTGCGCAACGGCACGTTCATCCGAGCTGGAATTCGCGGGTCAATCCCTTTCACCGCGATTCTGCATGAGAATACTGAATCAGTAGTCGAAATGCGCCCGGCTCAGCCGGCGACGGCCGCGGGCACCGCGGCGGCCAAGGGCAGTGCGGCGGCC
>FSXZ01002219.1_pt1 | contig 16832 bp, 14 predicted proteins | sample 1638121 | NCBI WGS metagenome assembly FSXZ01 (sample SAMEA3914788, study PRJEB12502) | metagenome | biome: forest; material: soil | place: Canada | collected 2011-07-03 | depth 0.1 m
ATCACGGCCAGCATCGCGGGCAACGCCACGTACCACGCGGTGACGGTCGGGCTGATGACCATTTCGCCGCCCATCGTCGTCGCGGTCGGGGCCGTACCGGCCGCCGTCCTCGGATTCACCGCGCACCTTCATGCACTGCGTTCGCTGGACGACTCCGAGGACGTCCGCGAGGACGAGTCGGGGGACGCGGCGCAGGACGTCCCCGAGGACGGCCCGAAGCCTCGTCCTCGGACCCGGGCGAAGCGCAAGCCGATGCCCCGTACCGAGGACGAGTTGAGGACGGCAGCGCGTGAGGCGGATGCGGCGTACCGGGCCGCGCACGCAGGACGGCCGATCACACGGGACGGACTCCGGACCGTCCTGAAGGTCTCGGGCGACAAGGCGACCGAACTGCGCCGTTGGCTCGCCGCAGAAGAATCCAGCGGCCCGGAGTCGGTGAGCGGCGAATGAAGTGCGTGCGCGAACCCGCCGTCCGCATCGACGAGGCAGCGATCAAAGGCCGCATTCGCGCTGCACTGACCGAAGGCACCGTCGACGCGTTCCTAGACTCCGTCGCCGACATCTACCAGCTGATGGCGGACATCAAAGAGATCCGCTGGCGCGAACGTACAACCCGCTTCGAGTTCGCTGAGCTGCTCGCCGCCGCACGCGCGGCGTTCGCCGATACCGCTGCTGGCGCAGCCGATGACAAGGCATTGGAACTGCGCGCCCTGCTCGACCTCCACCGCGAGATCACGGCTGAGGAGCTCGACGCGTGGCGTGCCACCGAACTACCCGAACCGATCGAAGGGAGGCGCTGACCAACTGATGACCACTCGAAATGCACCCCGACCGACGCTCGACCAGGAGGCCGTACGACTGCACTTCCGCAATGCCCTGCGCTACCGCACGCCCGCCGCGATGTGGGCGGCTATCGCAGATGTCCCGGTGCTGCTCGCCGAGCTAGACCGCGCGCTCATGCTCGCGACGGAGGCGCGCACCGAGTGCGCGAACCTGCTCGCGTCGTGCCGCGCGTCGCTTGCGGCGGGCGAGGACAACGAGATCGATCCGCTGTATCTCCTGCGCGATGAGGTGGCGCAGCACGAACCGCTCGTGCCCGAGGAGCTCGACGACTGGGGCATGCAGTGAGGGCGTACAGCCGGCGGCATCGTCGGATGCTGCGCAACCGGAATGCTGCGCCGCTGATGCTGGTGGCAGACGGTGGTTCGTTTGCGGACGTCCTCGGTGTTGTGGGGCGGGCGCTCTACCGGTACCGGTCCGAGCTGGCGCCGTTCACGACGGCGCTCACGCTCGGTGCGGCCGGGGCGCTGCTGCACGCCGAGCATTCGCAGTGGTGGCCGTACGTCGGGTGCGCCACGGCCGGGCTCGCCGGAGTCGTCGCGGCGACCGGGGCACCGTTTCGGGCGACGCGGCGAAGCGAGCGTGTCTATGCCGTCGGGGCCGTCCTCGCGGCGGGCGGTTGGCTCGCTGCGGCGGTACGGCTCGGGACGCTCACGGACCCGCTGCCGACCGTCCTCGGGCTGCTCGTCCTGGCGGGCGGGCTGCCGTGGTGGACGCACCGTCGCCGGCGCATGCGCGTGACGGTGGACCGCACGATCCAGGCGTGGCCGAACATCGCGGAACAGGTGGGGCTCGGCGGCTCGCGCGTCCTGTCCGCCGTGGTGGACGTCTGGGGATGGCGGGCACGGATCGCGCTGCGCGGCGGACAGACGGTTTCGGACGTCGTCGCGCACGTGCCCGCGATTGAGTCTGGACTCGGAACGCGGCCGGGTGCGGTGCGGGTCGAGCCGGACCCGGCGCACGCCGGTCGCGCGACGATCCGTGTCCTGGCGACGGACCCGCACGCGGAGGCGATTGCGTGGTCCGGGCCGTCGGTGCGCAGCATCACGCAGCCGATCACGCTCGGGGTGTTCGAGGACGCGACGCCCGTGCGCGTCAGCTTCCTGCGGCGGCATGCGCTCATCGGCGGTATCGCGGGCTCGGGCAAGTCCGGGATTCTGAACGTGATCGTGGCGAACCTGGCCGCGTGCGCCGACGTGGTGCTGTGGGGGATCGATCTCAAGGGTGGGATGGAGCTCCGACCGTGGGTGTCGTGTCTCGATCGGCTCGCGACTACGCCGTCCGAGGCGACGCGGATGCAGCGTGACGCGGTCGGCATCCTCGAAGCGCGGGCACGGGCGATGGGGGACGGCTCGGCGCGCGTCTGGAATCCGAGCCCGCAGCATCCGGCGCTGATCATCATCACGGACGAGTACGCGGAGCTCGCGGAGAACGCGCCGCTTGCTGCGGACGCGGCTGATTCGGTGGCCCGGCGCGGGCGGGCTCTTGCAGTGACGGAGCTGGCGGCGACGCAGCGCCCGACGCAACAGGCCATGGGTAAGGGCGCGCTCCGGTCGCAGATGGACATCCGCATCGCGCTGCGCGTCCGCGAGCGGCGGGATACGGATCTGATCCTCGGTCAGGGCATGCTTGCGGCTGGATGGCACGCGCACACGCTCGACGCGCCCGGAAAGTTCCTCATCTCCGCCGAAGGGCTCGACCATCCGCGCCGCGCCCGTGGGTTCCTCGTCACGGACGACGACGTGTCCGGCGAGGCGGCCCGGTGGGCTCCGATCCGGCCGCCGCTCGATGACCTGTCCGCTGGCGCGGTCGGCACCGCCCGCGATGCGGAGGCGGGCGGCGAGGGCGGGCCGGGTGAACCGCAGATCATCGACGACTCCATAGACCCCGAATCGGCGCTGTGGGCCGCGCTGCGCGAAGCGCCGGACGAGGGCCTGACCATCCCCGAACTGATCATGACAACTGGAATGCGACGGACATGGATCTACGCACGACTTCAGAACCACGCCGCCGGCGAACGCGCGATTCAGGTCTCTCGGGGCCGGTGGCGCGCCGCCGATCCGCACCGCTAGTCGCGGGCCGCGTAATCGTCCTCGTCCGCGCGGACGTCCGTCCGCTCGCGCGCGTCTGCGCAGTACAACGCGCGGACGGACGACGGACGGACGTTCCCGCGGACGACCCGACCGTGATCGAAAGGAGGTGTCAGCAACGAACCCGAGCCGGTCCGAGCCACTGCTCTACACGATCCCCGAAGCAGCAACCGCTTTACGAATCAGTAGGACGAAACTCTATGAACTTCTTGATTCAGGCGACGTCGAATCGGTCTACATCGGCCGGAGCCGCAAGATCCCCGCCGAGGCCTTGCGGATCTACATCGACCATCTGCGGAGCCGCAATGCGCGGCCCGCGGCGTGAAACCAACTACCCGGAAAGGAGGTGCCAGATGGGGCAGCGAGGTCCCCGGAAAGCGAACGGCGAATCGTCGATCTATCTGGGCGCGGACGGCTACTATCACGGCCGCGTCGTCATGGGTGTGAAGGAAGACGGCTCGGAAGATCGTCGGCACGTCATGCACCGCGATGAGAAGGCGGTGATCCGCGACGTCCAGGCGCTGGAGAAGCAGCGAGACGCTGGACTCGTCGCGAAGGCCGGCCGCGTTCCGACCGTTGCTGAGTGGATGAGGATTTGGCTCGACACCATCGCGCCGCGCACCGCTCAGCAGTCCACCGTGGACGAGATCTACCGGCCGAAGGTCGAGCGGTGGATCATTCCGCGGCTCGGCCGTCACCGGCTCGACCGGCTGACACCCGAGCACGTGGACGCGTTCTATCTGTGGCTCGGACAGCAGGGTCTCTCCACCAAGTCCGTGCTGCTGCTCCACCAGATCCTGACGCGTGCGCTCAAGATGGCCGTGCGGCGCGGGCGGGTCGCACGCAACGTCGTGTCGCTCGTTGAGCGGCCGGTGCACCGGGATCAGGAGATCGAGCCGCTCAGCCAGGACGACGCTCGCCGGATTCTCGATCTCGCAGCAGTCCTGCCGAACGGCGCTCGCTGGTCGGTCGCTCTCGCGCTCGGCTTGCGGCAGGGTGAGGCTCTCGGGATGCGCTGGGGGAGTATCGACCTCAGGGCGGGCACGATGCGCGTCTATCAGGTCAAGCGGACGCGATACCGGCACGGCTGCGCTGACCCGCACGCGTGCGGCGCGCAGTGGCACAGGAAGGCGTGCGCCACGCCCTGTAAGCGGCACAAGAAGCGGTGTCCGGTCCCATGCCGGGACGGCTGCCGGTTCCACGCTCAGCACTGCCCGGAACGGCTCGGCGGAACGTGGGAGTTCAAGGAGCCGAAGGGCGGGAAGGCGCGTACGCTCGCGCTCCCGGCTCCGTTGGTCCGCGAGCTCAAAGCGCACTGGCGCAAACAGAAGAAGCTCAGGGAAGCGGCCGGCGAGGCGTGGACGGATCTCGACTTGTGTTTCCCCAACTCGGTCGGCAAGCCGTTGGAGGTGCGCGACGACTGGGCCGACTGGAAGTGGCTGTGCAAGGCGGCAGGGGTTCGGGACGCACGGCTGCACGACGCGCGGCACACGGCTGCGACCCTGCTGCTGGAACAGGGCGTCGATATCAGCGTCGTCCAGGAGATCCTCGGCCATTCCACCTTGGCCGTGACGAAGCGCTACGCGCATGTGACCAGTCGGCTGGCCAAGGAGGCCGCAGAGCGGATGAGCCGCGCGCTCTGGGATGCTCCCGACACGGTCGACGACGATCTAGAGGACGCAGAAAACTGAGGTCTCAGCTCGGTAAACTGAGACTGCAACTGAGACTAGAGCGACTTCTGGATCTTGGATATGTACACAAGTTGAGCTAGAAACCGCAGGTCAGGGCAGGTGCCCGGAGCGGGATTCGAACCCGCACGGCCTTGCGGCCTGGGAGGTTTAAGCTCCTTGTGTCTGCCGTTCCACCATCCGGGCGCACGGGGTGCGTCGGGACAGCGTACCGGCTCGGCGGGGTGCTAGGCGAAGGCGCGGGCGGCCTTTTGCAGGTCGTGCTCGTGGACGATGGCGCTGGCGTAGTTGTGCGGGAGATCGAACTCGTAGCGCAGCCAGTTGACGCGGTCCTCGAAGCGGGCGAGGCCGGGGCCGGCGTCGACTTCGCGCATCCAGTCGGCGAGGGCGCGACCGGTGACCTGGGGGATGCGGGTGAGGAGGTTGCGGTGAGTCTGATCTGAGTGGTGCATCGACATGAAAGCGTCTCCCAAAAGGTGAACCGGGCTACCGGATATGGGGAAATGACGGCTGTCGGGGGCGTGACCGGCCCGTGACTTGACTGTGCCTGAGCTTCGCGTCGGTGGCAACCCCCGAGCCCGGGAAATCCGGGCGGTTTTCCGGGGTTGGTGCCGTTGATCAGGTGTTTTTCGGGACGCCGCTCGGCTGGTTTTGTGGCGGGGGAGTGGCTTTGCAGCTGGCTCGCGGGGCGCGGGCGGCGGCGGTGGGGCACGCTGCGCAGCATGGAGGGTGGCGCGCGGGATGGCGGTTCGGCGGGGTGGAGGGCGAGGCTGATAATCGGTCGATTAGGCTGGAAGGGTGCAAGACCTGGATACGCTGGAGTCGGTCTGTGACACTCTCGACTCCGTACTTACCCGGCTGGCCTCGGCTTACCGCGCGCTGCCTGAGTCCAAGCTCCTCGGCCGACTGCCGGACGGCCGTACGCGCGCCGTGGCGGGGCATGAACTGGCCACGTTGATCGCCATTGCCGCGCAGGGTGTGGAGGACCGTTCACGTCCGTCTGCTCCGTCGTGGCGGCTCCTGCCGTACGAGGGGCCCTTCGTTGTCGGTGACCAACTCGGGGTGACGGGGCACGACCTGCTCGCGGCTTGCTCCCGGCTCGGGGTGCGGGCTACGGGCGACGGCCGTGGGCATACGGCTGCGGATCGGGACGACGTGGACGGCGGCGGTGGAGACGACGCTGCTGACGCTGCGGCGGAGGGTTCCGCGGGCTTCGTGGGCCTCGGTTCTGCGCACGCCGCGTATGCGTACGGTTCGGTGCCCGCGTCGACGGCGGTGTGGGCGCCGCCGGGGGTGCGCTGTGACCGGACGGGCGTGGGGACGGTGTTGTCGCGCGTGCTGGCTGCGGCGGAGGAACTGGCTGGGGTCTTGTACCGCTGAGGGATCGCCTACCGCTGAGGGATCGCCGAAATCGCCGAAATTGCCGAAATCGCCTGCGCGCGGATGAGGATGACTTGAGAGCACCGCCTAAGGAGCGCTACTTGAGGACGCCGCTCGGTGGGGCGGTGGTTGAGCGGTACTGCTTGGAGGGGCGCTTCTTGAGGACTCCGCTTGAGGGCGCAGGGCGCAGGGCGCAGGGCGCAGGGCGCAGGGCGCAGGGCGCAGGGCGCAGGGCGCAGCCTGAGGGTGGGAATCCCGGCACGGCGAACGGTGAGTAGCGAGTAGCTCGTGGTCGGGATGCGGTGCGGCAGTGGTGTCGGCGCATCCGTCACAGCGCCGCCTGTGAGGGAAATCAGACGGCGCCATGACGTTGACGTGCGTTGGCGGCGGGGGCCTCGGCTTTTCTCCGGCCCCCGCGCGCCCGCGCCCGCGCCCCCGCCCCCGCGCGTCGCCTGCTAGCTCAGCCGCTCGAGGATCAGGGCCATGCCCTGGCCGCCGCCTACGCACATGGTCTCGAGGCCGAACTGCTTGTCGTGGGTGCGCAGGGAGTTGATGAGGGTGGTGGTGATGCGGGCGCCGGTCATGCCGAAGGGGTGGCCTACGGCGATGGCGCCGCCGTTGACGTTCAGGCGGTCGAGGTCGACGCCGAGGTCGCGGTAGGAGGGGATCACCTGGGCGGCGAAGGCCTCGTTGATCTCGACCAGGTCGATGTCGCCGATGGACAGGCCGGCCCGCTTGAGCGCCTGCTTGCTGGCCTCGACCGGGCCGAGGCCCATGATCTCGGGGGACAGGCCGGTCACGCCGGTGGACACGATCCGGGCGAGCGGGGTGAGGCCGAGTTCGCGGGCCTTGGTGTCGGACATGACGACCACGGCGGCGGCGCCGTCGTTGAGGGGACAGCAGTTGCCCGCGGTGACGGTGCCGTCCGGGCGGAAGACCGGCTTGAGCGCCTCGACGGCGTCCAGGGTCACGCCGGCGCGCGGGCCGTCGTCCTGGCTGACGACCGTGCCGTCGGGCAGCGTGACGGGGGTGATCTCGCGGGCCCAGAAGCCTTCGGCGATCGCCTTCTCGGCCAGGTTCTGCGAGCGCACGCCGAACTCGTCCATGTCCTGGCGGGTGACGCCCTTGATCTGGGCCAGGTTCTCGGCCGTCTGCCCCATCGCGATGTAGACGTCCGGCAGTTCGCCGCTCTCGCGCGGGTCGGCCCAGGTCTCGGCGCCCGCCTCGGACCGCTTCGCGGTGCGCTGGGAGGCGTTGCCGAACAGCGGGTTCTGGGTCTGCGGCCAGGAGTCCGAGCTGCCCCGGGCGAAGCTGGAGACGGATTCGACGCCGGCGCTGATGAAGACGTCGCCCTCGCCCGCCTTGATCGCGTGCAGGGCCATCCGGGTGGTCTGCAGGGACGAGGCGCAGTAGCGGGTGAGGGTGGTGGCGGGCAGGAAGTCGTAGCCGAGCAGCGTGGCCACCACGCGGGCCAGGTTGAAGCCGGACTCGCCGCCGGGCAGCCCGCATCCGAGCATCAGGTCGTCGATGTCGTGCGGGTCGAGCTGCGGGACCTGGTCGAGGGCGGCGCGCACGGCGGTGACGGCCAGGTCATCGGGGCGTACGTCCTTGAGTGACCCCTTGCCCGCCCGGCCGATGGGGGTACGGGCGGCGGCGACGATGACGGCTTCGGGCATCGGTCAGACTCCTGGAACTCGGATGGCTGCTTGTGCCTCTGACGCTACCGGAAATGTTACCGATGGGTAAGGGAGGCGGCCGAGGAGTGAACCGGGGCAGTGGCCGAGGTGGAATCGGGACGGAGCCGGACCCGGGACGCCGCCGTGCGGGCGGCTGCGATGGGGCCGGAAACGGCCAGGTCGGGTACTCGGATGCTCGGGCGCTCGGGTGCTCAGGTGCTCGGGTGCTACGGAAGGGGGTCGGCGCGGGTGGGCCGGACGAGGGCGGAGGGAGTGGGATCGACGGGGGGTGCGGGAATGGCGGGAGCGGCAGGGATCGCGGGGATCGCGGGGATGGAACGGGGGGTGATCCCGGAGCCCACACCCGCGCTCACGACCCCGCCGCCGACGATCTGGGCCGGGCCGGGGGTCGGCGGCAGGTCGGCGGCGTCGTGGTGCTCGGGGTGCGAGGCGGCGGCGCGCGGGAGGTGGGCCACCGCGATGGAGGTGCGCGGGGTCAGCCGCCAGGCCGCGGAGGCCAGGGTGGGCAGCAGGGCGGCCACCGCGGTGGCGTAGCCCTCGGCGGAGGGGTGGAAGCGGTCGGGGCCGAACAGTTCGGCGCGGCTGGCGAACTCGGGGCCGAGCAGCGCCCCGATGGGCACCGAGCAGCCTCCGGCCGCGGTCACGGCCTGGCTCTGCAGCAGCGCCAGCTTCCGGCTCCAGTGGCGGGCCATCCAGCGCAGCGGCGGCTGCACCGGGCGGATCGTGCCGAGGTCGGGGCAGGTGCCGACGACCACCTCGCAGCCCGCGGCACGCAGCCGCTCCACCGCCTCGCCGAGGGCGGCGGCGGCCAGGACCACCGGGGCGCGGTGGGTGATGTCGTTCGCGCCGATCATGATCGCGGCGAGCTGCGGCAGGCTCTCCTCGTCGGCGAGGATCTCGTCGATCTGCTCGACCAGCCGGTCCGAGCGGGCGCCCACCCGCGCCAGGTTGGTCAGCAGCACCGGGCGGCCGGTGTGGGCGACGAGGGCGTCGGCGAGCAGTGCCCCGGGCGTCTCCTGCGGCAGTTCCACGCCGTAGCCGGCCGCGGTCGAGTCCCCGAGCATGGCGAAGCGCAGTGGACGGTCGGGCGTGGCCCAGGCCAGATGGGCCCCGAACAGGCCGTCGGCCCGCGGTGGAATCTGTTCGGCGCGCCCGATCGCCTTGCGCGCGAGTTTGGCCTCGGCCACCACCAGGCCGATCGACGCGCCGGTCAGCACGGTCAGTCCGCCACCACTCACCAGCGCGGCGGCTGCTGCCTTTCGAGGTGAAACGCCCATCAGCCTGCTCCTCTCCCCAGCTAACAGGAAGATACCCGCCCAGTGATCGTCTGCGCATGCATTATCAGGTTTCCCCTGTGTCCGACAGGGCGCGAGGGGCTCGACGGGGCGCGCAGTGCCCGGCGGGGCGCAGAGGTACCGGGGGAACGCGCGGCTCCCGCCGCGGTCGTACGGGGTGCGGTTAGTCTTTCCGGTATGCGCTACGTCGAATCCGTGATCGATCTCGTCGGGGACACCCCGCTGGTCAAGCTGAACTCGGTCACCGCGGGGCTTCGGGCCACGGTGCTGGCCAAAGTCGAGTACTTCAATCCCGGTGGATCGGTCAAGGACCGGATCGCGCTGCGGATGATCGAGGCGGCCGAGCGCACCGGGCAGCTTCGGCCGGGCGGCACCATCGTGGAGCCGACCAGCGGAAACACCGGTGTGGGGCTGGCCATGGTGGCCCAGCGCAAGGGCTACAAGTGTGTGTTCGTATGCCCGGACAAGGTGTCCCAGGACAAGATCAACGTCCTGCGTGCCTACGGCGCGGACGTGGTGGTCTGCCCGACCGCGGTGGCGCCGGAGCACCCTGATTCGTACTACAACGTCTCGGATCGGCTGGTGCGCGAGCTGCCCGACGCCTGGAAGCCGGACCAGTATTCGAACCCGAACAATCCGCTCTCGCACTACCACTCCACCGGGCCGGAGATCTGGGCCCAGACCGACGGGCGGGTGACCGCGTTCGTGGCCGGGGTGGGCACCGGCGGCACGATCAGCGGCACCGGGCGCTACCTCAAGGAGGTCTCCGAGGGCCGGGTGGCGGTGATCGGCGCGGACCCGGAGGGCTCGGTCTACTCGGGCGGCACCGGGCGGCCGTACCTGATCGAGGGCGTGGGTGAGGATTTCTGGCCCGCCTGCTACGACCAGGAGGGCACCGACGAGGTGCTCGCGGTCTCGGACAAGGACGCGTTCCTGATGACCCGCCGGCTGGCCCGCGAGGAGGGGCTGCTGGTGGGCGGCTCCTGCGGCATGGCGGTGGTCGCGGCGCTGCGCTATGCCGAGCGGCTGACCGCGCAAGACGTGGTCGTGGTGCTGCTGCCGGATTCGGGGCGCGGCTATCTCTCGAAGGTCTTCAACGACGACTGGATGGCCGACTACGGCTTCCTGACGCCGCCCGGGCACGAGGACATCGTGCTGGACGTACTCGCGAGCAAGGGCCCGGCGCTGCCGGATCTGGTGCACGTGCACCCGCACGAGACGGTCAAGCTGGCGATCGAGACCCTGCGCGAGTACGGCGTGAGCCAGATGCCGCTGGTCAAGGAGGAGCCGCCGGTGATGGCGGCGGAGATCGTGGGCTCCGTGGTCGAGCGCGACCTGCTGGACGCGCTGTTCACCGGCCGGGCTCGGCTGGAGGACACGCTGGAGGAGCACAAGAGCGCGCCGCTGCCGCAGGTCGGCTCCGGCGAGCCGATCAGTGCCCTGATGACGGTGCTGGAGAAGGCGGACGCGGCGGTGGTGCTGGTCGAGGGCAAACCGCGCACGGTCATCTCCCGGCAGGACCTGCTCGCGTTCCTGGCCGGCCGGCAGGGCTAGCGCGGCGGCGGGACGTGCCCGCCGGAGCGGGGGGTAGGGCCAACCCCACCCTGTGGACGGCGGCGCACCGGCTGGGGTGGGCCGCGTTCGGCGCGCAGACTCGAAGAAGTCCCGTCCGTTGTCCCGCCCGCCCACGTCCACGTTCCCGGAGTCGAGAATGTCGCGCACCGATCCGTATCCGGCCGACGCGCCGCCGCCCGGCATGCCCGCCGCCCCGAACCCGGGCCCCGAACCCAGGCTGCCGCGTGCGAGCCGGGCCTCGTTCCTGCGCACGCCGTTCACCAGCCGCACCTGGGCCGAGCTGCTGTACGCGCTGATCGGAGTGCCGATCGCGGCGGTCTGCTACGCGCTCTCGGTCGGCTTCACCGTGGTCGGGGTCAGCGTGCTGGTGACCGTCGTCGGTGTGTTCGCGTTCGCCTTCGCGGTGGTGTTCGGGCGCTGGGTGGGCGCGCTCAACCGCGGCCTGCTCAACAGCCTGCTGCAGGAACAGATCAAGCCGCCGGCGCGGTTCCGCTCGCATCGCTCCGGCTTCCTCGGCCGGCCGTTCGCGCGGCTGGGCGACCCGGTGGGGTGGCGCGGTCTGGCGTACGCGTTGGTGCGTCTCCCGCTGGCGGTGGCCTCGCTCACGTTCGCCGCCGTCTTCTGGGCGTACACGCTGGCCGGGCTCACCTACTGGATCTGGTGGCGCTACCTGCCGTTGCAGCAGGGGCCCAACGGCCAGATGCATCGTGGCGCCTCGCTCTGGAACACCGACACGACGGCCTACTTCATCGACACGACGCCGCGCATCCTGGGCCTCACCGTCAGCGGCGTGGTGCTCCTGTGGCTCTCGCCGTGGGTCGTGCGCGGGTTCGTGTCGCTGGAGCGGGCGCTCGGGCGGGGGCTGCTCGGACCGGTCTCGGTCTCGCAGCGGGTGCGCGATCTCGAGGCGAGCCGGACGGACGCGGTGAACGTCTCGAACGAGCAGCTGCGCCGGATCGAGCGAGACCTGCACGACGGCACCCAGGCCCGCCTGGTCGCGCTGGCGATGAACCTGGGGCAGGCCAAGGAGGATCTGGCCAGCGGCGATCCGGCCGCGGCGGACCGGGCCAGGAGCCTGATCGAGGGCGCCCACCAGCAGACCAAGGAGACGCTCACGGAGCTGCGCGACCTGGCCCGCGGCATCCATCCGCCGGTGCTGGACAACGGTCTGGAGGCCGCGCTGGCCTCGCTGGCGGCGCGCAGTCCGATCCGGGTGACGCTCGCGGTGGACCTGGGCCGGCGCCCCTCGCCGGTGGCCGAGACGATCTGCTATTTCGGTGTGGCCGAACTGGTCACCAACGCGATCAAGCACAGCGCGGCCAGCGGCATCAGTGTCCGGATCCGCCAGCGCGGGTCGGAGCTGATGTTCACGGTGACCGACAACGGGCGCGGCGGCGCGCTGCCGGGGGCCGGCAGCGGACTGGCGGGCGTGGAGCGGCGGCTGCGCACGGTGGACGGCACACTGGAGATCGACAGTCCGATCGGCGGGCCGAGCACCATGACCGGCGTGCTGCCGATCGAGGCCTGAGGCCTGAGGCCCGAGGCCGCGGGCCGAGACCGGAAGAGCGAGAAGGGATACCGCCGGGTATGCGCATCGTCATCGCGGAGGACTCCGCCATCCTGCGGGACGGCCTGGCCCATCTGCTCACCCTGCGCGGCCACGAGGTGGTGGCGCAGGTCGGCGATCCGGCCGCGGCGGCGGCCGCGGTGGACGAACACGGGCCCGACGTCGCGGTGCTCGACATCCGGATGCCCCCGACGTTCACCGACGAGGGCATCCGGGTGGCGCTCGCGCTGCGCGCCCGGTACCCGGACCTCGGCATCCTGGTGTTCTCGCAGTACGTCGAGGCCCGGTTCGCGGCGATGCTGCTCGAGCAGGGTGCGCGCGGGATCGGCTATCTGCTCAAGGACCGGGTGGCGGACGTGGCGGAGTTCGTGGACGCGCTGGGCCGGGTCGCCGCGGGCGGCACGGCGCTGGATCCGGAGATCGTCACGGCGATGCTCAGCGCTCGCGGGGACCGGGCGCTCGGCTCGCTCACGCCGCGCGAGACCGAGGTGCTGGGGCTGATGGCCGAGGGGCGGTCCAACGCCGCGATCGGGCGGGCGCTGGTGGTCTCGGACGGCGCGGTGGAAAAGCACATCGGGAACGTGTTCGCCAAGCTGGGGCTCGAGCCCGGCGCCGACGAGCACCGCCGGGTGGTCGCCGTGCTGCGCTACCTGGACCGGGGCTGAAGCCGCTCGGCCTCAGCCGGCCGGCTGCGCCAGATCCCAGTTCACGCCGAGGATCCGCTGGATCAGCGAGGCTGCCTGCCGGCCCCCGGTGAGCGTCGGCTCGGTGTATCCGTCGATGCTGACCTGCCCCCCGCCGCAACCGGTCACCGCGACCACGACGTCCGCGAGGGTCGAGTTCTGCGGGCCCTCGAAGACCAGCGCTATGCCGGCCCCGTTGTCCATCGGGCAGTACGCCGTACTCGAGGCCTTCGACAGACCATTGATGACAGCTTCCACCTGGTCGATCTCGGCCGGGTCGGTGACGGTGACCTCGGGCGCCGACTGCTTGCTGCCCATGGCGAAGGTGGGCACCGCGATCAGCTGCGTGGCCGGCGGCAGCACCTCGCTGGTCGGGCGGGACGGGGTGTAACCGACGTTGACCGCCAGTTTCAGCACGACGCCGCCTGTGATCGCGTACGCGGTCGCGGTCAGGCTGACGGTCTTGATCGTCGAGCCGGTCGGGCTGCCGGAGAACGAGATCGAGGGCGCGGATGCACCGGAGATCTGTAGGTCCGGGGTGAACGCGGTCAGCCCTGGTTCGGGATGCTGCGCGGCCCAGGAGATCAGGTCGGCGGCCGAGTCCTGCGTCGTGCGCCACCACGCTTCGCCACTCACCACATTGGGCACCGTGGCGGCGTCCGATACCGCGGAGGCCGGCAGGCCCGAGGGCGCGCCGACCAGCCGGGTGGCGCCGGGCGGTGCCACGAAGTCCTGAATCAGAGTCTTCGCCTCGGCCTGGGCCGTCGTGACCGCGCTCGGCTGGGCCGGGGTGGCGTGGCCGGCGGCGAGGGCGGGCGTCGAGTGGACCAGCACGGCGCCGGTCATCGCCCCCGCGGCGACGACCACCGTGACCGCGAGCCGGGCGATGAGCCCGAACCGCGAGGGCCGGATTCCGGGTCTGCTCGTCATGTCCCTCAGATGGTTGTGGTAGCCGGTCGGTTCCCGGCGTCCTCGGCGAGGATAGCGGTCCGGTGCCCGACTGGGGCGGCGAGCGGGCCGAAAAAACGTACGGATGCCGGACCCGTCGGCATCAGGACCGTGTATCGCCCGGTGTGCTCTACCGGCGCGATGCCGATGGGCCCGGCGATACTCGCTAGGCTCGTTCCATGGATCTGCACGTCGGTTGCGCGATGTGGGCACATTCCGCCTGGCCGGGCCGCTATCTGCCGCAGCCGCTCGCGCCGCGGGACCGGCTGCGCACGTATACGAGCTGGTGCAACGCGGTGGAAGGCAACACCACCTTCTACGCCGTCCCGGCCCCGGCCACGGTCGCCTCGTGGGTCGAGCAGACCCGGCCGGACTTCCGGTTCCTGCTCAAGCTGCCCCGGCCGATCACGCACGAGCGGCGCCTCGTCGGTGTCGGGGAGCCGATGGCGGCGTTCCTGAACACGGTCGCGCCGCTCGGCCCGCGCCTGCACGCGCTGTGGATCCAGTTGCCGCCCTCGTTCGTCCCCGCGCAGCTCGACACACTCGCCGCCTTCCTGCGGGGTCTGCCGAAGCGGTACCGCTACGCCGTGGAGGTGCGCCACCGCGCCTTCTTCGAGGACCCGCGTTGGGAGCGCCGGCTGGAGGAACTGCTCGGCGAGCACGACGCCGAGTGGGTCCCGTTCGACACGACGGTGCTGTTCGCGCAGCCTCCCACGACCGACGACGAAACCGAGGCCTGGGCGAAGAAGCCGCGTCTGCCGCGGCGCACTCGGGCCCTGACCGCGTATCCGGTCGTGCGCTACCTCGGCCGCGACGACGCCGAGGCCACCGCGCGCGGCTGGGCGCCGTGGCGGGACGCGGCCGTCGCGTGGCTGCGCGAAGGGCGCTCTCCGACCGTGTTCATCCACACGCCGGACAATGTCGACGCGATCGCTCTCGCCCGGCGTTTTCATGACGAGGTGCGCGCACTCGTGCCCGAATTGGCACTGCTGAGTGATCAAATATCAGTGGGTGAATCAATCTCGGCTGAGCAGGACACATTGTTCTGATGGGGAAGATATCAGGACTCTGGTCCTGATGCCTCGGATATCTCGGACGACTCCGGCTCGGGCCCGCTGTACGGCCCGGTCAACAGCCCCTGCGCGTACTTGCAGAACGCCGACACCAACCGATTGCGCTCGTCCGCGCGGGTGGCGAGCGCGACGTGGCACGGCTCCACTCCGACCAGCGACACGAGCACGATGTCCGAGCGCAGGCTCTTCACCCGCGGCGGCCGCGCGACGATGGCCAGCGCCTGGCCGGACGCGATCAGGTCCAGCTTGTCCTCGAGGTCGTCGACGGGCGCGGCGTCCGGTGTGGGGTCGCCGTCGGGCCGCGGATCGGGCTGCCCGAACGCGTTCCAGGCCGGGTCGCGCAGCCGCGGCAGCGGATCGTCGGCGAGGTCGTCCAGCGTGACCGACCCACGTGCGGCCAGCCGGTGGCCGCGCGAGACCGCCAGCGCGCGCGGCTCGTCGTAGAGGACCGTCACGCGCAGGCCCTCGGTCCGGAACGGCAGCCGCGCCACCACCGCGTCCACCCGGTGATCGAGCAGCGCGGGTCGCGGATCGCCGAAGTCCAGCTGCGCCGTGTGCACTTCGGCCTCAGGATGCTGACGGCGCAGCTCGCGCACCGCCGGGGTGACGAAGAGGCCGGCGGTGTAGCCGATGGTGATCCGGCTCGGATCCGCCGCCGCCCGCGTGCGCACCGCGGCCTGTTCCGCCGCCCGAAGCAGGGCTCTGGCCTGCGGCAGGAACACCGCTCCGGCCTCGGTCAGCCGCGTACCCTGCGAAGTGCGGTCCAGCAGCCGCGCGCCGAGCTGCTGCTCGAGCCGCTGGATCTGGCGGCTGAGCGAGGGCTGCGCGAGATGCAGCTGCTGCGCCGCGCGGCCGAAGTGCAGCTGCTGCGCGACGACCGTGAAGTACCGCACCAGCCGGAGGTCGAGATCCGCGTTCACCGGGGGTTGGCCCATGCCTCCAGACTAACCGCGTCCGAGCCTGCCTGCCTGCGGAATTGTGCCACTGATCTGTGTTCATGCGAGATCCGTATTGAGCCATACGCAACAGATCTGGGACGTCTACTCGTCCGCTCGGAGGCGGGGGGTGCAGTCCTCGCCGTCTCCGTCGTGCAGGCCTGTGCGCACCTCGGCCAGGGTGACTGCTTTTGCGTAGCCTCCACGACATCGAAAGTTTCGAATAGCTCCCGGAAAGCATAGGAATTTTTTGCTGCCTTAAGTCCGTTTCATCCCACCTCTGATTCTGCTCACTCATCACTCTGATATCAGTGCCACCATCTGTATCATTGCGCGATCTTCCTCGTCGGCGAAACTTTTCCGAAAGTTATTGACAGGCGTGTTTCAGGATTCAACACTGCCGGTTAGGCCGCTCGAGCCCACCTCGGGCGGCCCCGCACGACCCGTCAAGACAGGAGGCGCACACGCGTGCACACCCACCCAGGTCTTCCTCGCACACGAGGGCACGGCAGCCGGCTGCGGCTGTTGCTCGGTCTCATCGTGGCGCTGGTCACGGCCGTCGTCGTGCCCTGCGGCGCGGCCAGCGCGGCCACGAGCATCTGCTCGAGCCAGACCGGCACGAACAGCGGTTACTACTACCAGATGTGGACCAACGGCACCGGCTCTGCCTGCATGACCCTGAACTCCGGCAACAGCTACTCCACCACCTGGAGCGGCGCGGGCGACTTCGTCGCCGGCGTGGGCTGGAACCCCGGCAGCACCAGCACGGTGAGCTTCAACAGCAGCCTGAGTGCGAGCGGCGGCACCACGCTGGTCTCGCTCTACGGCTGGTCCACCAGTCCTCTCGTCGAGTACTACGTGGAGGAGAACTACTCCGGTTCGCCGAGCACGGCCGGGACCTACGAGGGCCAGGTCACCAGTGACGGCGGCACGTTCAACATCTACGAGCACCAGCAGGTAAGCCAGCCCTCGATCCAGGGCACCGCGACCTTCGAGCAGTACCTGGCCATCCGCACCTCGCCGACCAGCAGCGGCACCATCACCACGCAGAACTTCATCAA
>FSXZ01002956.1_pt1 | contig 16828 bp, 17 predicted proteins | sample 1638121 | NCBI WGS metagenome assembly FSXZ01 (sample SAMEA3914788, study PRJEB12502) | metagenome | biome: forest; material: soil | place: Canada | collected 2011-07-03 | depth 0.1 m
CCCGACCAGCCCGGCCGCGTGCCAGGTGGTGCCGCCGGACAGCTGGCCCTGCTCCAGCAGCAGGACGTCGGTCCAGCCGAGCTCGGTCAGGTGGTAGGCGACGCTGGTCCCGATCACCCCGCCGCCGATAACGACCACCCGGGCCCGGGCGGGCAGCTCAGTCATGGATCCCCCTTGGCTACGTCGTCGAGGAGCTGGCCCAGGCCCGCGCGGGTCAGGCCGGCCGCGGCCGCCTCGAACCGCTCCATGGCCCAGGACCAGAAATCGAACGGCAGCGGGCTGCGGGCGTGCTGCAGGACGCCCCACAGCGTCCAGCCGTACTGGGCGACCAGCGTGTACAGGCGCGCCCGGGCCACCGCGCCGGGCCGGGCCCGCCCGTAGTAGGCGCTGACCAGGGCGGCCAGCGTTTCGGGGGGCAGGCCGCACTCGCCGGCGATGTTGCCCAGCTCGAAGCACGGGTCGTTGTTGCCGGCGTACTCGTAGTCGATCAGGTGCAGGCGCGTGCCGTCGTCGATGAAGTTGGCCGCGAGCAGGTCGTTGTGGCAGGGCACGGCGGGCTCGGGGCGGACGGCGAGCGCGGCGCGGGCGGCGGCGAAGGCCGGGGCCAGGTCGTCGTAACCGCGGGGCACCGCGACGCCGGCCCGGCGGGCGGCGGCGCGGTAGCGCGCCTGGACCTCGAACATGTCGAAGTCGCCGGCGAACCGCGGCGCGGCGTGCAGCCGCCGCAGGACGGCCGCGATCCGGGGGATGCTGGCCGCGGCCTGGACGTCGGCGTTGGCGTAGGTGGCACCGTCGAGGAAGCCGAGCACCATGACCCGGTCGGCCGGCCGGTACTCGATGACGGGCGCGCCCACGCCGGCCCGGGCCGCGATGACGGAGTTGCGGTACTCGTGATCGCGGTTGATGGCGAGCAGGTCCCCGTCCGCCGCGGCGGCCCACAGGCGGGCCACGAAGGCGCCGTCGGGCGTGGTCACCCGGTAGTTGCGGTTGGTCAGGCCGCCGGGCAGCCCGGTCACCACCCGCGGGGTGGCGGCCAGGCTCGGGCACCGGGCGATGACGTCGAGCGCGTCCGCCTCCGCCGGCTCGCCCACCAGCGCCACCTCCCCGGCCACGAAAGGTATGGACAGTTAACGCGGAACGGCCCTACGCTACGCCTCAATTCGGCCTACCCGGGCGAGCCAGGAGGGATCTGGCATGAGCACCGAAACCGGCATCTCCGGCGGCGCGGAGCGCGACAGCGAGGACCTGGCCCAGTTCGGCTACCAGCAGGAGCTCAAGCGGTCGCTGGGGACGTTCAGCTCGTTTGCCGTGGCGTTCAGCTACATCTCCCCGTCGACCGGCATCTTCACCTTGTTCGCGCTGGGCCTGACGACGCTCGGCGGCGTGTTCATCTGGACCTGGCCGGTGGTCGCGCTGGGCCAGTTCCTCATCGCGCTGAACTTCGCGGAAGTCTCCAGCCACTTCCCGGTGGCCGGCTCCGTCTTCCAGTGGACGAAGTACCTGGCCGGGCGGACCCAGGCGTGGTTCACCGGGTGGATCTACCTGTTCGCCGGGGTCCTGACCGTGACGGCGGTGGTGGCCACGCTGCCGCTGGCGCTGATCCCGACCCTCAACGGGCTGGGCTGGCGCAGCCTGGGCGCCGGGAGCTCGCTGCTGCACACCCAGCTCGTCATCGCGCTGATCACGCTGGTGCTGATCACGGTGCTGAACATCTACGGGGTGCGGCTGGTCGCGCTGATCAATAACACCGGCGTGCTGTTCGAGATCCTCGGCATGTTCGTGTTCGCGCTGATCATGCTGGCCGTCTACAACCACCAGGGCTTCCACGTGGTGACCGACAGCGGCGGCCTGCACGTGGGCGGCAACACGTTCCTGGTGGCCATGTTCATGTCGCTGTTCGTGATCTACGGCTTCGACACGGCGTCGACGCTGGCCGAGGAGACCAAGGACCCGCGCCGGGCCGCGCCGCGGGCGGTGCTGTTCTCCATCGTCGGAGCGTTCGTGATCGGCGGCGTCTTCCTGCTGGCCACGCTGATGGCCATTCCCAGCCTGGGCGCGGCCATCAAGGGCGGCTACGGGCCGGCCCAGATCATCGAGGCCGACTTCCCGCACGCGGTCGCGACCATCTACCTGCTGATCGTGTCGGCCGCGATCTTCGTCTGCTGCCTGTCCATCATGGCCGCGACGATCCGGCTGTGCTTCGGGATGGCCCGCGACAACCGGCTGCCGTTCTCCCGGCCGCTGGCCCGGGTCGCGCCCAGCCTGCACACCCCGGTCTGGTCGTGCGTCGCCATCGCCGTGCTCGCGGCCATCCCGTTCCTGCAGTACTCGGGCGCGGGCATCATCGCCATCGCCGCGACGGCGATGATCTACCTGAGCTACTTCCTGGGCAACATCGCCATCCTGCGGGCCCGGCTGGGCGGCTGGCCGCGGGCGGCGGCGCCGTTCCGGCTGGGCCGCTGGGGCGTGGTGGTCAACCTCATCGGCCTGCTGTACGGCGGCGCCATGCTGGTCAACTTCGCGTGGCCGCGGATCCAGAGCAACATGACCCCGGACCAGACCGCGGGCGCGCTGGACTTCCACATCGGGTTCCTGAACAAGATCCCGGTCCTGTGGACGGTGTTCGTGGTCATCCTGCTCATCGGGGTCGTGTACTACCTGGCCGCCGGGCGCCGCAAGACCATCAGCCCGGTGGTCACGCCGGCCCCGGACGACCCCCTCCCGGCGGCGGGCGCGGCGGGATGAGACGGCCGGCCCGCAGGCCGCAGGCCGGGCTGGCCGCGATGCTGCCGGGCGGCCTGGCCCGGGTCCCGCCCCAGCTCGTCCGCGGCCGGGGCACGACCGTGCACGCGCAGATCGAGGACTGGCTGGCGGGCGCGATCGTGGCCGGCCGGCTCGCGCCGGGCGACCGGCTGCCGCCCGAGCACGAGCTGGCCGCCTGGCTCGGGGTCAGCCGGATGACGCTCCGGCACGCGCTCAGCGAGCTGGCCCAGCGCGGCCTGGTGACCCGGACCGTCGGGCGGCACGGCGGCACCTTCGTGGCCGAGCCGAAGATCGAGCAGGACCTGACCACGCTGGCCGGGTTCTCCGAGCAGCTCCGCCGGCACGGGATGGTGGCCGGAGCCCGGGTCCTGGCCGCGACGCAGCAGCCCGCGGGCCCGGCCGCGGCCGCGGCCCTGGAGCTGGCCGAGGGCGCGGAGGTCTACGACGTCCGCCGCCTGCGGCTGGCCGACGGCCGCCCCGTGGTCCTGGAGCACTCGCAGTTCCCGGCCCGGCTGTTCCCCGGCCTGCTCGACGGCCGGCTGGACGGGTCGCTGTACGAGCTGCTGGCCGAGCGCTTCGGGCAGCGCCCGCACCGCGCCCGGGAGTCGTTCGAGCCGGTCATCGCCGGGGCCCGGGAGTGCGAGGCACTGGACGTGGACGAGGGTGCGCCGCTCATGCGGGTGGAGCGCATCGCGTACTCCCGGGCCGGGCGGCCGCTGGAGTATGCCCGGGACCTGCTGCGCGGCGACCGGACCAAGGTGGTCGTCTGGACCTCGGAGCTGGCCGGCCACCTGTAGGCCGGGGCCGGGCCGGGACCGGGCCGCGCGGGCGGCCGATAGCATCCCCTTCATGGGCGAGGGAGCCGACGGGCACGACGGGCACGACGACCCGCACCGGCCAGACGCACCCGGCCCGGCCGGGGAGCGGCCGCCCCATTCGGTGGTACCCGTGGCCGAGGTGGTCGCGCGCCGGGCGTCGCTGTGGACCCGGGGCGGCCGGAGCGGGCTGCTGGCCCGGGTCGGGCGGCTGGAATACGACCGGATCCTGTTCTTCAGCGACGCCGTCTTCGCCATCGCGATCACCTTGCTGATCGTTGACCTGCCCGGGCACCTGGGCCAGGCCGCCGGAAGTCACTTCGACACCGGGCACGCGCTGCGCGAGGCGGAGCCCGGCATCGCCGGCTTCTGGATCGGGTTCGCGGTCATCGGCCTGTTCTGGCTGGGGCATCACTCGCTGTTCCGGTTCATCACCGGGTTTGACCGGCGGCTGCTGCTGATGAACCTGCTGTTCGTCGGCCTCATCGCCTTCCTGCCGTACCCGACGGCGCTGCTCAGCACCTCCGGTACCGCCACGCGGACCGGGGTCGTCTTCTACGCGGCCTGCACCGCCGCCGTCGGCGTGGTCGAGACGATCATGTGGGCCTACGCGTGCCGGACCCGGCACGGCCTGGTCTCGCCGCTGAGCCGGCCGACGGAGCGGCTCATCCTGCTGCGCACCGCGCGGGCCCCGGCCGTCTTCATCGTCTCGATCCCGATCGCCCTGCTGAACCCGACGGCCGGCGAGTACTTCTGGCTGGCGATCCTGGTCGTGGGCGCGTTCATCGAGCGCTTCTACGGCAGCCACGACCCGACCGTCGAGCCCGGCTCGCCCGGCATCCCGGACCCCCCGCAGTAGGGCCGCGCCGGGCGGCCGCCCGTCAGCCGGGGCGGACCGGGCGGCGGGTGGGGATGACCTCGACGGCCAGCTCGTCCAGGCCGGTGATCTCCCAGCCGCCGGCCTGCCACAGGTCGACGGCCACCCGGGCCTTGGCCAGGCTCAGGCCGCCGACGCGCATCGGCAGGTAGCGCTCGGGCACCACCGGCGCGCACCACAGCTGGCCGGAGCTCATGTCCGGGGCGAACCGCAGCAGGGTGTGCACCAGCAGCAGCGGCGCGGCGGCCGCCCAGGCCTGCGGCGAGCAGGAGGTCGGGTACGGCACAGGCGCGCCGAAGTCGGGCCGGGAGAAGCCGCAGAACAGCTCGGGCAGGCGGTGCCCGAAGTGCTCGGCGGCGTCGAGGATGGCCTCGGTGACGCGCTGGGCGGGCTCGGCGAAGCCGTAGCGCATCAGGCCCGCGGCGCAGATGGCGTTGTCGTGGGGCCAGACCGAGCCGTTGTGGTAGCTCATCGGGTTGTAGGCGCCCATCGACGTGGCCAGCGTGCGGATCCCCCAGCCGCTGAACATGTCCGGCGACATCAGGTGCCGGGCCACCGACGCGGCCTTGTCGTTGTCCACGATGCCGGTCCACAGGCAGTGGCCCATGTTGGAGGTCAGCGCGTCGATGGGCCGCTTGTCGCGGTCCAGGCCGACCGCGAACCAGCCGCGCTCGGGCAGCCAGAACTGCTCGTTGAACGCCCGCTTGAGCTGCTTGGCCTTCTTGCGCCAGTGCCGCGCCCCGGCCGGGTGGCCGGCCGCCGCCGCGAGCTGGGCGCGCGCGACGTAGGCGGCGTAGACGTAGCCCTGGACCTCGGCCAGCGCGATGGGCGGCTCGGCGATGGTCCCGTCGGCGAAGTTGATCCCGTCCCAGGAGTCCTTCCAGCCCTGGTTGGCCAGGCCGTGGCTGGTCTTCCGGCAGTACTCCACAAACCCGTCGCCGTCGGCGTCGCCGTACTGCTCGATCCACTCCAGCGCCCGGTCCGCGTGCGGCAGCAGCTCGGCGATGACGGCGTCCTTGTAACCCCACCGCTGCAGCTCGCCCAGGAGCATGACGAACAGCGGCGTGGCGTCGGCCGTCCCGTAGTACGCCTTCCGGCCGCCCAGCGCGAAGGCCGAGGCCGGCCCCCAGCGGACCTCGTGCAGGATCCGGCCCGGCTCCTCCTCCGAGTCCGCGTCGACCTCGGTGCCCTGCCAGCTGGCCAGGGTCTGCAGCGTCCCGGCGGCCAGGCTCTTGTCCCAGGGCAGCAGGCTCCAGGCGGTGAGCAGGGAGTCGCGCCCGAACAGGGCCATGAACCACGGCGCCCCGGCCGCGACCACGGGCCGCCGGGGGTGGGCCGGGTCGAAGATGCGCAGCGCGCCCAGGTCTTCCACGCTCCGGTCCAGCACGGCGCCCAGGCCGGGGTCGGCCGTCCGGACCTGCGGGCCGCGGCGCCGCCACTTGCGCAGCCGCTTGGCCGGGATGGCCCGGCCGATCTCCTGGCCGCGCGGGTAGCGCAGCGCGATCGGCGTGCCGTCGATGACCGGGATGACCTCGATGCTGACCGAACGCTCGCCGTGCCCGGGAACCGACAGCTTCCAGGTCAGGGTGCCGTCGGTGACCGACGGGTCGCCATCACCGTCGATCACGACCGCCTGGCGCCGGTCCTTGCGGCCGCTGCTGATCTCCAGCGCCGAGTCCGCGGCGTGCACGCTGACCGAGGCGCGTGGCTTGGACCGGCCCTTGACCTCAAACAGGTCCGCGAAGTCGGCGTCGGCGCTGAGGGTCAGGCCGCACCGGACGGTGCGCGCGGCGGTGTTGCGGATGGTGATGTCCTCGCGCAGGCCGTCGCCGACGTACCGGCGCCGCACGACCAGCATGGTGCTGTCGGCCTTGCCCGTCTTGGGCGCCACCCGGGACAGGAAGGTGGCCGCGTACGGCTCGCCGTACTGGACCGACAGCGGCTGGGGCTCGTTGCCGTCGACGGTGAGCTCCCACCGGGACAGCACGCGGGTGTCGCGGACGAACAGCCCCTGCGGGTGGCCGGGGCGGATGTCCCCGCCGGGGTCGCTGATGCAGAAGCTGGAGCCCTCGATCAGCGTGGCCGGGCCGCAGGTGCCCAGGCTCTGCGGCGTCTCACCGGATGCCCAGGGTCCGCTCACCAGGCCACCCCTTCCGTAATCAGCCGGTCACAAGTGCATTTATGTCCCCAGTGTGCGCGCGGCCCGGCAGCCAGGGAACTGGCTGCCGGGCCGGACCCGGGACGGCTAGGCGGTGACGAGCGACTCACCGGAGGCCGGCAGCAGGTCGAGCGCCTCGCGCTCCAGGACGCTGCGGTAGAACCGCTCGTGATCGCGGGCCATCCGCTGCAGTGAGAACCGCTTCTCGGCGGCGGCGCGGCAGGCGTCGCGGTCGATCTTCCCGACCTGGCCCACGGCCTGGACCATGTCGGCCTCGTTCCGGCACAGGAACCCGGTCTGGCCGTGGTCGACGATCTCCGGCGCGGCGCCGTTCGGGAAGGCCAGGACGGGCGTGGCCGACGCCAGCGCCTCGGCCATGACCAGGCCGAACGGCTCACGCCAGATAATCGGGTTGAGCAGCGCGGTGGCGCCGCGCAGCAGCGACAGCCGGCGGCGCAGCGGCATCTCCGTGGGCATCTGGTCCTGGGAGGCCAGCAGCGGGCGGACCTGCTCGTTGAAGTACTCGATCTCCGCCGCCTCGCGCATCTTGGTCGCCATGACCAGCGGCAGGCCGGCCTCCCGGGCGATCTGCACGGCGTGGTGGACGCCCTTGTCGGCGGCCATCCGGCCGATGAACATCAGGTAGTCCCCGCCGCCGGCGCCGGGCTGGTGCACGTCCAGGTCGATGCCGTGGTGGATCACCGCGGCGACCGGCACGTCGCCCGAGGCCCGGGCCTGCGAGTGCGAGATGCAGATCAGGGAGGCGTGCTGGGCGATGGCCGCCCAGATCGGCCGGGTGTCGTCGGTGAACGGCCCGTGGTTGGTCGTCACGACCGGCGGCCGGCGCACCCCGGCCGTCCCGGCGACCAGCGGCCCGAGCAGCGTGTGGTCGTGAATCAGGTCCACGTCGGCCAGGGCCTCGTAGGCGGCCAGCACGTGCGCCGACTCGACCACCGAGACGCCGATCGGGGCGACGGGCGTCTGGTACTTGAATTCCATGGGCACCGGGCAGGTCGACTCGCCGACGGTGAAGAGACGGACGTCATGACCAAGTTCCTTGAGTCCCCGGGCGAGGTTGTCGATGACGAGCTCCGTGCCGCCGTAGGCCGGCGGGGGTACTGGCACCCAGGGCGGGGCAATCAGGCCGATCCGCATGTGTGCACTCCTCCTCGTGTCGCGCCGCGTGACCGTCACGCGTGCCCCGCCAGTGCCGCGCGGGACCTGGCCCGGCCCGCCCCTGCGGGCGGGCCGACGTGGCCGGGACGGGCGGCGCTGCCTGCCCGGCTACGGTGTCCAGCTTGATTACTTTGTGTATCTATTCGATAACCGAGAGTGATGTTCCCGGCACGTTCAGCCGGCAAACTCGCGACCCGCCCCGCCCGGCCCGTTTCGCCGGGAAAATCCGTACCGGTGCCGCTCCCGGACTGCCGGGGCCGGCCCGGCCCCGGCGCAGTACCCTTCCTGGATGGACCCCACCGCCGCAGACGGCCACGCCCCGAACGGCCTCGCCCCGAACCGCACGGCGACGCCGACGCTGGGCACCGTCGTGATCGGCGCCCGCGGCAGCAAGCTGGCCCAGATCATGGTGGCCGAGTTCCTGGACGGATTGGGCGGTTCCTGCCCGGTCGTCCGGTTCCAGAACCGGGTGGTGCTGACCGACGGGGACAAGGACCGGCGCAGCCCGGTGAGCGTGATCGGCGGGGCCAGCGGCGGGGCCTTCACCAGCCAGCTCGAGGCCGAGCTGCGCGAGCACCGGATCGACGTGGCCGTCCACAGCCTCAAGGACCTGCCGACCCAGCCGCCCGAGGGACTGGCCCTGGCCACCACCCCGGGGCCGCGGGCCGACCTGCGCGAGGCGCTGGTCGGCTCGCCGCTGGGCGCGCTCCGCCCCGGCGCGCGGGTCGGCACGGGCTCGGCGCGGCGGATCGCCCAGCTCAAGGCGGTCCGCCCGGACCTGCAGGTGGTTCCGGTACGGGGGAACGTGCCCGGCCGGCTGGCCAAGCTGCGCAGTGCCGGGCTGGACGCCGTCATGCTGGCCGCGGCCGGGCTGGAGCGCCTCGGGCTGGCCGACCGGATCGCCGAGCTGCTGCCGCTGACCGAGTTCCCGCCCTCTCCGGGCCAGGGCGCCATGGGCATCCAGGTGCGGGCGGCCGACCGGGAGCTGCTGACCATGCTCAGCTCCTACGGCGACCCGGCCGCCGACCGGGCGGTGCGGGCCGAGCGCGCGCTGCTCGGCGCGCTGCACGGCGGCTGCTCGGTCCCGGTCGGCGCCTACGCGGTGGCCGATGGCCGGAGCCTGACCCTGACCGCGCAGGTCACCTCGCTGGACGGGCGGCGCCAGGTGACCGGCTCGGCGGCGGGCACCGACCCGGAGCAGCTGGGGGCCGCCCTGGCCGCCATCTTGCTGGACCAGGGCGCCGGCGCGATCCTGGCCGAGATCCGGACGCCCAGCACGCCCGTCTAGGCCCGCCCGGTCAGTGCCGCAGATGGCGCAGGAGCAGGAGGACTAGGCCGGCGCCGATGGCGAGCTTGACCGCCAGGGCAGCACTGGTGACAGCGACGGTGATCAGCCAGCCTCGCCGGGTCCTGGGGATACGCGGGAGCCGCCGGGCCATCAGGCGCTCCGCGGCGCCGCTGGCGGTGCCGCAGGCGGCGGCTGGTTACCGGGCCGCGCGGCCCAGTCCATGAGCTGGACGATCACGCCGTTGGGGTCGGTGACCTGGAAGAGGCGCTCCCCCCATGCCTCGACGGTCAGGGGCATGGTTATGGCCACCCCCTCCGCGCGCAGCCGGGACAGCTCGCCTTCGAGGTCATCGACGGTAAAGGCCAGGATCAGGCCGGTGGCGTGCTGGTCGCGCTGGTCGTCGGGCAGGATGGGCAGGCCCCGGCGCAGGAAGGCGACGTGCATCCCGGCGTCGTCGCGCGCCAGCGACGCGAAGCCGTCCGCCGCCAGCTCCTGGCGGAAGCCGAAGTGCTCGGCGAGGAAGGCACTGGATGCGGGGACGTCCTCGACGTTCAGGGACACGGCGGAAGCGGTGATCTGCACGGGCTCTCCTCGGGACGGACGGCGGGATCTCTGCGGCTTACATTATACAGCGTACTCTGTACATCGTACAAAATGAGAGGATGGCCCCGTGCCCGCCAAGCGAAGCAGCGCCGGTGACCCGGCCCGGACCCTGCGGCTGCTCTGGCGCGACCCGGCCGTCGTCCCGCGGCACGGCCCCCGGCAGAGGCTGAGCATCGACGCCGTGGTGGACGCGGCCACTGAGCTCGCCGACGCCGAGGGCCTGGACGGGGTGACCATGCGCCGCGTCGCCCAGGCGCTCGGCGTGGTGCCGATGACGCTGTACACCTACGTGCCCGGCAAGGCTGAGCTGCTAGATCTCATGCTCGATGCCGCCTACGCGGGCATGGCCCGCACGGACACCTCAGGCCAGCCCTGGCGGCAGCGGCTGGCCGCCATCGCCGCGGAGAACCGGGTCCTGTTCGAGGCCCACCCGTGGACGGCCGTCGTCTCCACCGCCCGCCCGCCGCTCGGCCCGGGGCAGATGGCCAAGTACGAGCACGAGCTATCGGCGTTCGATGGCCTGCGGCTGGACGACGTCACCGTTGACGACTGCCTCTCCTACCTGCTCAGCTTCGTCCAGGCGGGTGCCCGCGCCGCCGTCGCCGCCCGCGAAGCCGAGCGGGACAGCGCCATGGACGACGGGCAGTGGTGGGCGGCCAGCGCACCCCTGCTGGCCCGGGTATTCGACGAGGCGGCCTACCCCACCGCGGCCCGCGTCGGCACCGCGGCCGGCGCCGCCCACGGCAGCGCCTACGACCCCGGCCACGCCTACCAGTTCGGGCTCGAACGCGTCCTCGACGGTCTCGCCGCCCTCATCGACCACCGCCCCTGACCCTCAGCTAGAGGGTCAGCACCGCAGCGCCGGTGAACCGCTCGGCCTTCAGGTCGGCCAGGGCCCGGTCGGCCCGGTCGAACGGGTACGGGGCGACCGACACCTGCGGCCGCAGCCGCTGCGCCAGGTGCAGGAACTCCTGGGCGTCGCCGCGGGTGTTGGCGGTCACGCTGCGCACCTCGCGCTCATTGAACAGGTCCCGGTCGTAGTTCAGCGCCGGGATGTCGCTGAGGTAGATGCCCGCGATGGCCAGGACACCGCCCCGGTCGAGGGCCTGCAGCGCCGCGGGGACGACCGAGCCGACCGGGGCGAAGATGATGGCCGAGTCCAGCGGCTCCGGCGCCGGGTCGAAGGAATCCTGGGCGGAGGCGGCGCCGAGGGCCAGGGCCAGCTCGCGGGCCGCGGGCGACCGGGTGAACACGTGCACCGCGGCCCCCTGGGCCATGGCGATCTGGGCGGTCAGGTGGGCTGACCCGCCGAAGCCCCACAGGCCCAGGACACCGCCGGGCGGCACCTCGGCGCGGGCCAGCGCCCGGTAGCCGATGATGCCCGCGCACAGCAGCGGCGCGAGCTGCGCGTCGGAGAAGCCGGCCGGCAGCGCGTGCACGTAGGCGTCGGCGGCGACCAGGTACTCCGCGTAGCCGCCGGGGATGTCCCAGCCGGTGTACGTCGACGCCGGGCACAGGTTCTCCCGGCCGCGGCGGCAGTACCGGCAGGAGCCGTCCGTCCCGGCCAGCCAGGCCACCCCGACCCGGTCGCCCGGGCCGAACTGGGTCGCGCCCGGGCCGGCCGCGACCACCTCGCCGACCACCTCATGGCCGGGCGTGACGTCCGGGCGCCGCGGCGGCAGGTCCCCCTCGGCCAGGTGCAGGTCGGTGCGGCAGACCCCGCAGCACAGCACCTTGATCAGGAGCTGGCCGGGGCCGGGCTCGGGCTCAGGCCGGTCGACCAGCCGCAGCGGGCCGGGCGACCCGCCCGCCGGGCCCGGCTCGTGCACGACCCATGCCCTCATGAGAAAAGGCTAGTCGAAGGCCGCGCCGCCGGCCTGGCGGCCGGCCGCTGAGCGTGCCGCGTAGCCGTAGGTACCCGACTCGAGCAGCTCCCGGCCCGCCGTGACCAGGGCGTCGACCGCCGCCCACGCGAACGCGCCGCCGACCGAGACCCGGGCCACGCCCAGCTCGGCCAGCTCCGCGACCGGCGGGCAGCCGGGCACGGCCAGGACGTTGACCGGCCGGTCGAGCGCCGAGACCACGGCCCCGATGTCGGCGGCCCGGGTCAGGCCGGGCGCGTAGAGCACGTCGGCGCCCGCGGCCTGGTAGGCCTGCAGCCGGGCGATGGTGTCGGCCAGGTCGGGCCGCCCGTGCAGGAAGTTCTCGGCCCGGGCGGTCAGGACGAGCCGGACCGGGCCGCCGTGCGCGGCCGCCGCGGCCGCGGCCACCCGCTCCGCGGCCAGGCCGGCCGCGTAGATGGGATCATCGGCCCGGCCCGTGAAGTCCTCGATCGAGACGCCGGCCAGGCCGGTGCGCGCCGCCCGGCCGATGTTGTCCGCCACCCCGGCGGGCTCGTCGGCGAACGCGTTCTCGAAGTCGGCCGAGACGGGCACGCCGGCCGCCGCGGCGATGACCGCCGCGTGGGCCAGGGCCTCCTCCAGCGTGACGTTCCCGTCCAGGCGGCCCAGGGACGCCGCGAAGCCGCTGCTGGTGGTGGCCAGCGCGGCGAAGCCGAGCGAGGCCAGCACCTTCGCGGAGCCGGCGTCCCAGGGGTTGGGCATCAGCAGGGGGGCGCCGGGCCGGTGCAGGCCGCGAAACACCACGGCCCGGGCGGCAGCGGCATCGAGGTCGGGGGCAGCGAGGTCCGGGGCTTCGAGGCCGGGGACGGCGTCGGGAGCGGTCATGGCGTCATCTTGCCAGCCGGGCCCGACACCGCGCCGCCTGCCCGGGCGCCCGCCGGCCGCCGCCCGGCCCGGCCGCCCGGCGCCGTCAGTTGTTGCTGTAGGGCGAGTAACGCAGCTCCGGCGCCGGCGCCGAGGTCAGGCCGCGCAGCATCCCGGTCTCCCGGGCCAGCAGGGTCCGCTCGGCGCGCAGCCGCCCCGCGGCGTCCGGCTCCGCCAGCAGGGCCTGCTTGTCGGCCAGGTCGATGACCATGAGCGCGGCGATGACATAGGACAGCGGGACCGGCGCGTCGGGCAGGTCCGGGACCTCGGCGCCGGCCGGGCCGTCATCGCCCCCGTCGCCCGCGGCCAGCCGCTGGGCCGGGGACGGCGGTGCACCGCCGGGCTGGCCGGGGTCGTGCTGAGCCAGCGCGGCCAGCGCCCGCAGGTAGCTGCTGAAGGCCGGCCGGACGGCCTGCGCGGCCAGCGCGGCCAGCGCCGGGTCCCCGGCGTCATCGGGTAGCAGCTCGACCTCGCCCCGCAGGTACGGGGCCGAGTGATCCAGCTCGAGCAGCCGGAAGCGCTGCGCTCCGACGGTGACGATGTCGTACCGGCCGTCCGGGTACCTCTGGACCTGGCGCAGCACCGCCGTGCACCCGACCGGGTAGAGCGACGACACCCCGGTCACGCCCGTCTCGCGCCCCTCGCGGATGGCCACCACTCCGAAACGGGGCGCTTCCCCGTTAGCCAGCAGGTCCGCGACGAGCTGCCGGTAGCGGTCCTCGAAGATGTGCAGGGGCAGCAGCAGCCCGGGATACAGGACCGTGCCCAGCGGGAACAGCGGCAGCATCTCGCTCATGGCATCCTCAGGCGTCGTAGTCGATCGTGAGCTGGTCCGAGGCCGGCACGGACTGGCAGGTCAGGACGTAGCCCGCGGCGACCTCGGCCGGGTCCAGGGCAAAGTTCCGGCGCATCGTCACCTGGCCGGCCGCCACCCGGGCGCGGCACGTTCCGCACACGCCGCCCTTGCAGGCAAACGGCAGGTCGGGCCGGACGCGCTGCGCGCCGTCGAGGACGGGGACGCCGCGGTCCAGGCGGGTCGTGGTGCTTCGGCCATCAAGAATCACGGTAACCGCGCTGGTGGCCGCGCCACTATGGCCGGGCGCGCCGGGTTCGGCCGGCTCCGCGGCCGGCAGGCGGGCGGGCGGGGGCTCATCCTCGACGTAGAAGAGCTCGCGGTGGACGCGCCCGGCCGGGACGGCGAGCCGGGCCAGGACGGCCTGGGCGTCGGTCACCATGCCGTACGGGCCGCACAGCCACCAGTGATCGACCCCGGTGATGTCACCGGTCACGGCGGGCAGCAGCCGGCCCAGCCGGGCCGCGTCCAGCCGCCCGCTGAACAGCTCGACCTCCTGCGGCTCGCGGGACAGCACGTGCACGAGCTGGAGCCGGTCGGGGTAGGCGTCCTTGAGGTCGGCGACCTCGTCGGCGAACATCACCGAGTCGGCCCGCCGGTTGCCGTACAGCAGCGTGACCCGGGTCCGCGGGCGGGCCAGCACCGAAGCGGCGATCGACAGGACCGGGGTGATCCCTGACCCGGCGGCGATCAGCACGTGCCGGGCCGCGGCGGGCGCGGGCCCGGCCGCCGGCTCGGGATCCAGGGCGAACGAGCCGGCGGGCGGCTGGACCTCGATCCGGTCGCCGGGGCGGACCTCGCGGACCAGCCAGCGCGAGACCGTGCCGCCGGGCACCTCCCGGACGCCGATGCGCGGCGCGGCGCCGGCCGGGGCGCAGATCGAGTACGAGCGGCGCTCGTCCCGCCCGCCGTCCAGCCTGCGCAGGGTGAGCGACTGGCCGGGCCGGAAGTCGAACGACCCGGCCAGCTCGGGCGGCACGGCGAACGTCAGCGCGGCGGCGTCGGCGCACAGGCGGTCCACCCGCGCGACCTCCAGCGGCACGAACGACGGCCGGGCGGGCATGGTCAGATCTCCTTGACGTGCTCGAACGGCTCGCGGCAGGCCCGGCACCGGTACAGGTCCCGGCACGCGGTCGCCCCGAACGCAGCGGTCAGCACGGTGTCGGCGCTCCCGCAGGCCGGGCAGGCGACGTCGGCGCGGCCCGCGGTGAGCGTGAGCGGCACCGGGCCGGCCGCCGCGCGCGGGGCCGGGCCGGGCGGCGCTATCCCGGCGGCGGCCAGCTTGCGGCGCCCGGCGGGCGTGATCCAGTCGCTGGACCAGGGCGGGGCGATGACCACGCGGACCTCCGCCGGGCCGAGCCCGCCGGCGGCCAGCCGCCGGGCTACGTCCGCGCCGATCGCGGCCAGCGCCGGGCAGCCGGTGTAGGTCGGCGTGATGGTCACCACCAGGCGGCCCGCCTCGGCGGCCACGTCGCGCAGGATGCCGAGGTCATCGAGGGTGAGCATGGGCAGCTCGGGGTCAGGCACCAACCCGGCCAGGCGGCGGGCGCGGGCCAGGTCGGCCCCGGTTACCGCCGCGGCGCCGGTGCCGCTCACCAGGTCGCTCCGGGATAGGCGCGGGCGACGCTCTGCAGCTCGTCCAGCAGTTCCGTCATGGCCGGCGTGTGCACGCCATCGCGGCCCCGGCCAGCGGTCCCGCCGGCGGCCGGCTGGCCGGCAACCAGCTGGCCGGCGGCGGGCTCGCTGGCCGGCGCCAGCAGCGGCGACGTGACCTCGGCGGTGCCGAGCACCCCGGACAGGACGGTGCTGACCGGCTCGCGGAGCGACGCCGGGTCCGGGGCCAGGCCGGCGGCGGAAAGAGCGAGTTCTGTATCGGTGGGGGTGAAAAGGTCGCTGATGAGCGGCGTGACGGCAGCCAGGCCGGCCAGCAGGCGGGCGCGGGAGTACGCGGTGCCGCCGGCCAGCCGGAGCAGCCACTGGGCGGCGTAGTCGCGGTGGTAGGTGATCTCCTTGACGCCCTTGGCGGCGACGGCGGCCAGCACCGGATCGCGTGAGGCGCGCAGCCGGTCCAGGAGGGCGAGCCGCCAGGTGCTGAAGACCAGCAGCCGGGCGATCAGGCCGCCGAAGTCGGCGTCGGTGACCTCGGCCAGCCAGACGTTGCGGAACTCGCGCTCGGGGCGGCGGAAGGCGAAATCGTCCTCGCTCCGGCCCGTGCCGTCGGCCTGGCCCGCCCGGCTGAGCAGCAGCTGGGCCTGGCCCAGCAGGTCGAGCGCGATATTGGCCAGCGCGGTCTCCTCCTCGAGCTCGGGGGCGCGGGCCAGCCACTGCTGGAGCCGGTGCGACATGATCAGGGCGTCGTCGCCGAGCATCAGGCAGTAGGCGGCCAGGTCGCCGGGCGCGGCGCCGCCGGGGACGGCCTGGTCCACGCCGGCCAGCGGGTCGGCGAACCCGGTGCCGAAGGCCCACCGCTGGTCACCGGCGTCGTCGGCGATGGCCTGGTAGGGACTCTGCGATTCCATGCGGGCCGCCCCTCAGATGTGCGGGACCGAGTCGGGGATGTCGTAGAAGGTCGGGTGCCGGTACACCTTGTCCCCGCTGGGGGCGAAGAACGGGTCCTTCTCGTCCGGGCTGGAGGCGGTGATGTCAGCCGACGCCACGACCCAGATGCTGACGCCCTCGTTGCGCCGGGTGTAGAGGTCACGCGCGTGGTGCAGGGCCATCTGCGCGTCCGCGGCATGCAGAGAGCCGACGTGCACGTGGTTCAGGCCGCGCTGGCCGCGCAGGAAGACCTCGTACAAGGGCCAGTCGGACTGGGCGGTCATGGGCGGGCTCCGTTCTGCCGGGCGGCGTCCTGGCGGGCGGCGTAGGCGGTGGCGGCGGCGCGGACCCAGGCGCCGTCCTCGTGGGCGGACCGGCGCCGGGCGACGCGCTCGGCGTTGCACGGGCCGTCACCCTGGATGACGCGCTGGAACTCCGCCCAGTCGGGCTCGCCGAAGTCGTAGTGACCGCGGCCGGCGTTCCAGCGCAGCTCCGGGTCGGGCAGGGTCACGCCGAGGGCGTCGGCCTGCGGCACGGTCATGTCGACGAACCGCTGCCGCAGCTCGTCGTTGGTGTGCCGCTTGATCCGCCAGCGCATGGACTGGGCGGTGTTCGGCGACTGCGCGTCCGGCGGCCCGAACATCATGAGCGACGGCCACCACCAGCGGCTGGTCGCGTCCTGGACCGCGTCGCGCTGCGCCGGGGTGCCGCTCATCATGGTCATCAGCAGCTCATAGCCCTGCCGCTGGTGGAACGACTCCTCCTTGCAGATCCGGATCATGGCGCGGGCGTAGGGGCCGTAGGACGACCGGCACAGCGGGACCTGGTTGCAGATGGCCGCGCCGTCGACCAGCCAGCCGATGAGGCCGACGTCGGCGAAGGTGAGCGCGGGGTAGTTGAAGATCGAGGAGTACTTCTGGGCGCCGGTGATCAGCCGCTGCGTCAGGTCGGCGCGGTCGGCGCCGAGCGTCTCGGCCGCCGAGTACAGGTAC
>FSXZ01000224.1_pt1 | contig 16754 bp, 15 predicted proteins | sample 1638121 | NCBI WGS metagenome assembly FSXZ01 (sample SAMEA3914788, study PRJEB12502) | metagenome | biome: forest; material: soil | place: Canada | collected 2011-07-03 | depth 0.1 m
GGCCCGGGCGGTCCGGATGTAGTCCTCGCCGAGGGTGTCGAGCAGCGACCCGCGGGACAGCCGGGTGTAGATGGCGGCCTGGACGACGGCCAGGGTGATCCAGGGCAGGATCAGGTGGCCGATCCACGGCCCCAGGCCGTTCGACAGGCTGGCGTAGCCGTCCTGGATGAAGGTGAAGCCGTGCTCGTTCAGCGGCAGGAACACCACCAGCAGCAGCAGCTCGCCCAGGACGAACACCGGCATCGAGATGCCGACCAGGACGCCCACCGTGGCGACGCGGTCGAAGATGCTGCGCGCCCGGGTGGCCGACAGGATGCCGACGCCCAGGCCGATGATCAGCCACAGGATGACGCCGCCGACCACGATCGAGGCCGTGGGCGGCAGGTCCTGCTTGATGATCGTGTTGACCGACTCGCCGCTGTAGAAGGAGTAGCCCAGGTTGCCGTGCAGCAGGTCATCGATGAAGTGCCAGTACTGGGTGAGCAGGGGCTTGTTCAGGCCGAGCTCGCGGATCGTCTCGTTGATGACGGCAGGCGAGGCGGCGCGGCCGGCCAGCTGGCGGCCCACGATCCCCACCGGGCGGGCGAAGAACAGGATGAAGGTGGCCGTGCTGACGGCCCAGAGCACGATGATGCCGGTGAGGATGCGCCGGATCAGGAAGCGGATGAGATGCATGCGGGCGCCTTATGATGCCGCGGGCGGCGCGGCGGCCGGCCCGGCCGGTTCGGGATGGTCCTGGCCGCCGGCGGGGCCGCCGCCGCGCGCCTGCGCCCGCGCGCGCTTGCGGGCGCGCTGGCTGGCGAAGATCCGCTCGGTCCGCGGGTCCATCGCGTCGCGGATGCCGTCGCCGAGCAGGTTGAAGGCCAGGGTGGTGATGAGCAGCGCCGCCGCCGGGAACACGACGTACCACCAGGCCTGCTGGTAGAAGTTGGCCGCCTCGGCCAGGATGTTGCCCCAGCTCGGGGTCGGCTCCTGAATGCCCAGCCCCAGGAACGACAGGGTGGCCTCGAAGACGATGGCCGACGGCACCAGCAGCGTGGCCAGGACCAGCACCGGCGCGAGCAGGTTAGGCAGGATGTCGAACAGCATGATCCGCCACGGGCTGGCCCCCAGGGACCGGGCCGCCTCGACGTACTCCCGCTCCTTCAGCGCCAGCGTCTGGCCGCGCACGATGCGGGCCACCGCGGCCCAGGAGAAGAACGAGATCACGATGATGATGAGCGTCAGGCTCGGGCCGAACCGGGCGGCCAGGGCCAGCGCGAGCACCACGTACGGGAAGGCCAGCACGGCGTCGATGAACCGGGCCAGCACGCCGTCCACCCAGCCGCCGAAGTAGCCCGCGATCATGCCGATGGCCACGCCGGCCACGGTGGCGATCAGGGTGGTGAGGACCCCGACGAACAGCGAGATCCGGGCGCCGTACAGGATCCGGATGAGCAGGTCGCGGCCGACGGAGTCGGTGCCCAGCAGGAAGCCGTGGGTGCCCGGCGGCACCGGCAGGCCGGCCGCCGTCTCGCCCTGGTCGGGGAACGTCTGGGTCGCCCCGTGGCCGGTCAGGCTGGCGAACACCGGCGCGATGATGGCCAGCACCGTCACCAGCAGGATGACGATGATGGAGGCCATGGCCACCTTGTCGTGCAGCAGCCGGCGCCAGGTCAGCTGCCACTGGCTCCGGCCCTCGATGGCCTGCTCGGGACCGGTATCGGACTGGACCTCAAGCTCGGTGACGATGCTCATGCCGTTCCCGTCCTGCTCGCGCGGCCCGCGCGCGCGAAGATCTCGCCCTCGGCCACCGGGAAGTGGCAGGCCGTCAGGTGGTCAGGCGGGTCGCCGGCCTTGGCCTCGAGCTGGGGTTCCTGCTGGCCGCACAGCTCCTGGGCCTTCGGGCAGCGCGGGTGGAACCGGCAGCCCGATGGCGGGTTGATCGGCGACGGCACGTCCCCGGTCAGGATGATCCGCTGCCGGGACGCGGCCGCCTCCGGATCGGCCGACGGCACGGCGGACAGCAGGGCATTGGTGTACGGGTGGCGCGGCGCGTCGTAGACCGTGTTCTTCGGGCCGGACTCCGCGATCCGGCCCAGGTACATGACCGTGACATCGTGGCTGACGTGCCGCACGACCTCCAGGTCATGGGCGATGAACAGGTAGGACAGGCCGAAGTCGTCCTGCAGGTCGGCCAGCAGGTTGAGCACCTGGGCCTGGATAGAGACGTCCAGGGCGGACACCGGCTCGTCGCAGATGATCAGCTTGGGCTGCAGCGCGAGCGCGCGGGCCACGCCGATCCGCTGCCGCTGGCCGCCGGAGAACTCGGCCGGGAACCGGTTGTAGTGCTCCGGGTTGAGCCCGACGCGGGCCATCAGGTCCTGGACCTTGCGCTTGCGCTCGGCGCCGCTTGAGATGTTGTGGATGGCGAACGGCTCGCCGATGATCGACCCGACCCGGCGGCGGGGGTTCAGCGAGCCGTACGGGTCCTGGAAGATCATCTGGATCTCCCGGCGGTAGGGCTGCATGGCCCGCCGGGACAGGTTGGTGATGTCGTGGCCCTCGAAGGTGACCGTGCCGGAGGTCACCGGGATCAGGCCCGCGATGCAGCGGGCCAGCGTGGACTTGCCGCACCCGGTCTCGCCGACCAGCCCGAGGGTCTGCCCGCGCCCGATGGTCAGCGACACGCCGTCGACCGCCTGGACCTGGCCGACCGTCCGGCCGAGCAGGCCGCCGCTGCGGATCGGGAAGTGCTTGACGAGGTTGTCCACCTGGACCAGGACGTCACCGTCGCTCATTTACCGGACGCTCCCTTCGCTGTCCACGCTGTCGACGCTGTCCGCGATGGCCTGGGCGACCTCGGCCGCCTCGCCGTGCCGGTGGGACTCGACCACCTGCAGGCGCGCCTCCTCGGCCTCGCCGGTCAGGCCCGCCGCCGCGGCCGGCAGCCAGCAGGCGGACCGGTGGGCGCCGTCCGCCCCGACGGCCATCAGGGGCGGCTCCTCGGTCAGGCACCGGTCCATGACATACGCGCAGCGCGGGTGGAACTTGCAGCCGCTCGGCAGGTTGATCAGGCTGGGCGGCTGCCCGGTGATCGGCTTCAGGCGGCCGACGGCCGCCGAGCTGTTCGGGATCGACTCCAGCAGGCCCTTGGTGTAGGGGTGGTGGGGCTCGTAGAAGATGTCGTGCTTGCTGGCCCGCTCCGCGGCCCGGCCGGCGTACATGACCATGACGTCGTCCGCGATGTCGGCGACCACGCCCAGGTCGTGGGTGATCATGATCAGCGCCGTGCCCGAGTCGCGCTGGAGGTCGAGCAGCAAGTCCAGGATCTGGGCCTGGACGGTCGCGTCCAGGGCCGTGGTGGGCTCGTCGGCGATGATCATCTTGGGGCTCAGCGACAGCGCCATGGCGATCATCACGCGCTGCCGCATGCCGCCGGAGAACTGGTGCGGGTACTCGTCGACCCGCTGGCGGGGCTGCGGGATGCCGACACGGGCCAGCAGGTCCACGGCCCGCTCGCGGGCGGCGGCCTTGCTGACCGAGTGGTCGTGGTTGCGGATCATCTCCGCGATCTGCCAGCCGACCTTGTACAGGGGGTGCAGGCTGGTCAGCGGGTCCTGGAAGATGACCGAGATCTCGGCCCCCCGGACCTTGCGGATCTGGTCCTCGCGCATCGAGACCAGGTCGGTCCCGTCGACCACCGCCTTGCCGGAGACCTCCCCGCCGGGGGTCAGCCGGAGCAGGGTCTGGGTCAGCACGGTCTTGCCGCTGCCGGACTCGCCGACGATGCCGAGGGTCTGCCCGGCGTCCACGCTGAACGTGACCCCGCGCACCGCCTGGACGAGGCCGTCGGCGGTCGGGAAGCTGACCCGCAGGTCGGTTACGTCAAGCAGGCTCACTGCTGGCTCACTGATGTCACTTGTCCTTCCGGCCTGCTGCCTGGGGGACAGCCGCCGTCCCGGCCAGGGTTCCTGGCCGCCACATGCCCGGTCCGCCCGGGCGCGGAGTGCGCCCGGGCGGACCGGCTGGCAAGAGCTTCCAGATCAGCTGATCCAGAGGTTGGTGATGTCAGGATCGCCGATGTTGGGCTGGAATGCACCCGGCCCCTGCATCCGCGAGCTGGTGTACATCGGGAACAGCTGCGACTGGAGCGGCACGATCAGGGCCTGCTGCATGGCCAGGGTGTTGGCCTGCTGCCAGTCCGACGCCGAGGTCGTGCTGCTGGTGGATGCCTCCGCCGAGCTGATCAGGGAGTCCATCTGCTTGCTGCTGTAGCAGCCGTAGTTGTTGGTGTTGACCGTGCAGTTGGTCCCGAACAGCGCCGGGATGATCGAGCGGCCGTTCAGGCCGAACCAGTCCGGGATCCAGCCGGGCTGGCCCATGTCCCAGGTGCCCGCCTTGTTGTTGACCGGCGAGTTGCCCAGGTCGGTGAAGAAGCTCGAGCCCGGCTCGGCCTTGCCGTTCAGCGTGATCCCGCACTGCTTCAGGCTGGCCTGGATCGCCGTGAACACCGACGTGTTGACGGAGTCGTTCGGGTACAGGTAGTTCAGCGTCAGGTTCTTGAAGCCGGACGCCGCGAGGGTCGACTTGCACTTGGCGGTGTTGGCGCCGCCGCTGGCCTGGGGGTACGGGGTCGAGGTGAGCGCGCCGACGTTGCCGGCCGGGATGGCGCTGCCGAGCTGGGTGGTGATCGTCGGGCCGCCGTAGATCTTCTGGATGGCGCTCTTGTCGATGCCGTACTCGATGGCCTGGCGGACCTTGAGGTTGGCCATGGCGCCGCCGGAGTTCGGGCTGCGCAGGTTGAACACCACGTACGGGAAGATGTCCGTCCAGGCGTTGATCGTGAAGTTCGGCTTCTTGGCCGCCTCCAGGCCCGGCAGGGACGGCGGGTTGATGTTGGTGTCCATCGGCAGGTCCTGGCTGCCGGCCTCCATGTCGGTCAGCTGCGTCTGCGCCGAGGTCACGCCCTCGGTCACGATCACGTTCGACACGTACTGGTGCCGGACGGAGTCGGTGGACTGCTTCCAGGCCGTGTTACGGGCCATGCTGATCGACTTGCCGGGCAGGTACGAGGTGATCTTGTACGGGCCGTCGGACAGCGTGTGCTGGTCCAGCTGCAGGCTGTTCGGCAGGTAGGAGTCGTACTCGACCGGGCGGGCCGAGGTGAACGGCAGCGCCATGATGTAGATGAAGTCGCTGGCGGGCTCGACCAGGTTGACCTGCAGCGTCGAGGAGTTCGGCGCGGACAGCCCGGAGATCGTGTTGGTGTTCTGGAAGTTCGCCACGCTCGCCGCGGTCACCGGGTGCGAGCTGCTGGCGAAGTAGGCCGTTTCCTTGTTGCAGTAGCTGGTCAGCCCGGCAATAACGCCCTCGAAGTAGTGCGGGTTGCCGACGTAGCCGCCGGGTGCCGGGTTGCAGAAGGCCTTGAACTCGCGGATGAAGTCATCCGCGGTGACGGCCCGCACCGGCGTGCTGTCCCAGTCGACGCCCGGCTTGATGTGGAACGTGTAGGTCTTGCCGCCGTTCGTGATGCCGCCGTTGGCCGTGGTCGGCACCACGGTGGCGACGTCGGGCACCGGGGTGGTCGCCTTGGTCCAGGCCGGGCTGCTCGTGCTGGTGGCCGGGTCCGCGGGGTAGGTCAGCATCTGGCGGGCGTAGCCGCGCTCCAGCATGTAGTCCGCGGTGTAGTAGGCCGGGACCGTGTCAATGTGGTCCGGGCCGGAAGCCGCGACGATCCGCAGCGTCCCGCCGGAGACCGGCTTCCCGCTGGAGGCCGAGGAAGATGAGCCGTTGCTCGACGACCCGCCGCATGCGGCTAGCCCGGCGGCGGCCAGGGCCACCGCGGCTAGCGCAGCGAATCGCTTGGGCTGAAGTGCCATCGAAAATTACTCCTTCGTTGCCGGGCACCCCGCCCGGAACACGCGACGATCATCCTAGGTGGGTGCGCGCACAGAACATCGCATGTCTACCCGGGAAAGCAAGCACAGCGATAAGGTTTACGCAACCGCAACTGTGTTGTGACAAAACCTTCGGCTTTCACTAATCGCCCTATCCCAGCTCATGACGGTTATGGGCGGCGTGCGGGCAACGCCCGAAGCGTTACCTGCGGCCCCTTTTGAGCAGTGCGCCGGCCGGGCCGCTGACCCTTCCGCCCCGGGATCTCCCGCCCACCGGGGTGCCCGTTCCGGTCAGGAGTCGATGGCCTGCTGCACGGGCCGGAACTTGGCCTGGGCCTCGGCCAGCTCCGCCGCCGGGTCGGAGTCGGCGACGATGCCGCAGCCCGCGAACAGCCGGGCGCGCGGGCCGTCCACCGCCGCGCAGCGCAGCGCGATGCCCCACTCGCCGTTGCCCGCCGCGTCCACCCAGCCCACCGGGCCGGCGTAGCGCCCGCGGTCCATCCGCTCCAGGTCCCGGATCATCTGCAGGGCCGCCGCGCGCGGCGTGCCGCACACGGCCGGGGTCGGGTGCAGGGCCGCGGCCAGCGCGAGCGCCGACGGCAGGCCGCCGGCCGGCGCGGCCAGCACGCCGGTGACCCGGGTGGCCAGGTGCTGGACGTTGGCCAGCCGCAGCAGGGCCGGCGCGGGTGCCACCGACAGCTCCGCGCAGAGCGGGGCCAGCGCGGCCCGCACGGCGGCCACCGCGTACCCGTGCTCCTCGACGTTCTTGGCCGAGGCCAGCAGGCCGGCGCCGAGCGCGTCGTCCTCCGGCGGGCTGCCCCCGCGGGGCGCCGTCCCGGCCAGGACGAGCGAGGCCACCCGGCCCCCGGTGCGCCGGATGTAGAGCTCCGGGGTCGCGCCGACCAGCCCGGCGCAGGAGAACGCGTAGCAGTCCGGGTAGCGGGCGGCCAGCCGGGCCAGCAGCAGCCGCGGGTCGATCGGGCCCGCCGCCCGCGCCTGCAGGTCGCGGGCCAGCACCACCTTGCTCAGCTGGCCGGCCCGGATCGCCGCCACCGCGGCGGCCACCGCCTGCTCCCACTGCGGCGCGCTCAGGCTGCCGTCGCTCCACCGGACCTGGCCCGGCACCGTGACCGGGGCGGGCGCCGGGAGCTGGCCCAGGCCGGACCGGCCGGCCGCGGGCGCCGGCCGGTCACCGACAGTGGTCAGCCACGACCGCCCGTCCCGCCGGGCCAGCAGCACCCGCGGCACGATCAGGACCGAGCCCTCGCAGGCCGGGTCGAAGGTGAAGCTGCCGAACGCCACCGGCCCCGAGCCCGGCACCCCGGCCTCGTCGGTCACCCGGGCCTCGTCGAACAGCTCGCGCAGCCACTTCTCGCCCGCGGTGAACCGGTCCGTGCCCGCCGGCAGGGTCAGCCGGGCCGCCTCGCCCCAGCCGACCAGCCCGTCCCCGCGCCGCACCCAGGCCAGGGCGGCCGGGCCGGGCAGCCGGCCCAGCAGGTCACCGGGGTCGGGTACCTCGACCGACGTCACGGTCAGGCCCGGGCCGGGAACCTGCTGGCCGGGTTCGGTGACAGCGCGATCGGGTCCCATCGCGACCACTGTAGTTCGGCTCCGGCGCGTACCCGTCGGCCGCCCGGGGCGGGTGCGCTACCGGCGCGGCCCTTGACTGTGCTAGCTTACTCTTAATCTCAACAAAGACGGTGGGAAATATAGGATGGAGAGGGGACGGAGAAGATGAACCTCACGCTTCGCCAGGACCGGCCCGGCCCGCAGCTGGCCAGCCCGGAGCAGCCCGCCGCCGGGCCGCCCGCCCCCGCGCTGCTGAGCCCGGAGCCGCTCAGCCCGGCCCGGCTCGCGTCGGTGGTCGCGGCGATCGCGGCCTCGCCCGCCCTGTGGCGCCCGCTGGTCCGGTTCAGTGCCGAGCGCCGGTGGTACTACCGGCTGGACCAGGCCGACCCCAACCCGGCCTACGAGCTGTGGCTGCTGAGCTGGCTGCCCGGCCAGCAGACCGGCTTCCACGACCACGGCGACGCATCCGGCGCCTTCGCGGTGGCCGACGGCGAGCTGCTGGAGAGCACCGCGCAGGTCGGGCGGCGCGAGATCCGCAGCCGGTCGCTGGTCACGGGCGCGGTCCGGTCCTTCGGCCCCGCCTACCTGCACGACGTCCGCAACGCCGGCGACCGCCCGGCGGTCAGCGTGCACGCCTACTCGCCCGCCCTGTCGCTGATGCGCCGGTACGAGATGGCCGGGTCCGGCCTGGTCCAGGTGGGCGCGGAGTCCGCGGACGACGGCTGGTAACCCGGCGGGGGGCCGGTGCTGGCCGGCCGGTCGCCGGCGGGCGGCATAATGGCCGCAGGCGGCATGGAACGTGACACGCTGCTGCCCGCAGCCGCGCCGCGCCCGTCCAGCCCCGAGGTGATGACCAGTGGGTTCCCCGCCCGGCCCGATGGCCGCGACCCCCGACCGCCCCGCTCCGGCGGGCGAGAGCCCGGCGGACGCCGCCCTGGCGGACGCGGGCCTGTTTCACGCCAGCCTGGTGCACGGGCGGGAGAGCGAGCCCGGCGCGACGTTCCTGGGCCGCGATCCCGAGGGCGTCGCCGCGCAGGCCATCTCGCACCAGTCGCCGACCGCCTGCCAGGCCCGGACCCGGCTGTACCAGGGCGGCCAGCTGACCCGGGAGGGGTTCCCGGTCGCCGAGATCAGCGACTACCTGGCGGCCGACGAGTCGGCCGTCGTCTGGCTGGACCTGTACAACCCCGGCCACGATGACCTGGCCGTGGTGAGCGGCGAGTTCGGGCTGCACCCGCTGGCCGTCGAGGACGCCGTCCAGTACCACGAGCGCACCAAGCTCGACCGCTACCACAGCCACCTGTTCCTGCTGGCCTACGGCGTCAAGCTCGACCCCGCGACCGGCGAGCTGACCACCAGCGAGCTGGCCGCGTTCATCACCCGCCGGGCGCTCATCACCGTGCGCAAGAACGAGGGCCTGGACATCGGCGCGATCCTCGACTACTGGGACCAGAGCCCCGACCTGGCCGGCGCCGGGGTCAGCTACCTGCTGCACGGCGTGCTCGACTACCTGGTGGACAGCCACTTCGCGGCCGTGCAGGCCATGGACGGCGCGATCGAGGACCTCGAGGACGAGCTGTTCGACGACGGCTCCCGCGGCCAGGAAGTGCAGCGGCGCAGCTTCGAGCTGCGCAAGAGCCTGGTCATGCTGCGCCGGGTGGTGCTGCCCATGCGCGAGGTCGTCAACACCCTGATGCGCCGCGACCTGCACGTCGTCAGCGACGAGATGCACCCCTACTACCAGGACGTCTACGACCACGTGCTGCGCGCCACCGAGTGGACCGAGAGCCTGCGCGACCTGGTCACGACCATCCTGGAGACCAACCTCACCATCCAGGGCAACCGGATGAACGTGATCACCAAGAAGGTGACCAGCTGGGCGGCGATCATCGCCGTCCCGACCTTCGTGACCGGCTTTTACGGCATGAACGTGCCCTATCCCGGCTTCGGCAAGCCCTCGGGGGTCATCGTCGCCGCGGTGCTCATGGTCGGGATCGCCGCCGTCCTGTACGTCATCTTCCGGAAGCGGGACTGGCTCTAGCCCGGCTCGCCGGCGTCGACGGACGCCGGCCCGGGCGCGGCCTCGGGCAGCAGCGGGGCCGCGAGGCCGCCCCCGCGGCTGCCGCGGGCGGTATCGGTCGGGTCGATGAACACGTGCAGCGTGGCCGGCAGCTGGCCGGACAGCTCCCGGTCGATCCGCTCGGCCAGGTCCTCGACCGTGCCGGCGCTGATCTCGTCGCTGAACGCCACCCGGGCCGCCACGATCAGCCGGTCCGGCCCCATGTACATGGTGAGCAGCTCGAGCAGCTCGTCCACGCCCGGCATGGCCTCGATCCGCTCCCGGATCAGCTGCTGGTCCCGCGGGTCGGCCGCCCGGCCCAGCAGCAGGTCGCGGCTGTCCAGCCCGAGCCGGACCGCGGCCACGACCAGCAGCGCGCCGATCGCGATGGACGCGCTGCCGTCCCACACCGAGGACCCGGTGAGCTGGCGCAGCAGCAGGCCCGCGGCGGCCAGCGCGAGCCCGGCCATGGCCGCGCTGTCCTCGAACAGCGCCGCCTTGACCGTGGTGTCGGCGCTGGTGCGCAGGTGAGCCAGCAGGCTCAGGTGCCGCGCCCGGGCCTGGCCGCGGAACTGGAGCAGGGCCCGGGCGAACGACGTGGCCTCGGCCAGGCCGGACACGACGAGCACCAGGTAGCCGATCAGCACGTCGTGCCCGTCGCCTGGCCGGCTCAGGGCCAGGATGCCCTCGAACACCGAGAACCCGGCGCCGGCCACGAAGATGCCGAACGCGGCCAGCAGCGACCAGAAGTAGCGCTCCTGGCCGTACCCGAACGGGTGCCGCGCGTCCGCCGGGCGGGCACCCTGGCGCAGGGAGGCCAGCAGGAACGCCTGGTTCAGGGTGTCGGCAGCGGAGTGCGCGGCCTCGGCGAGCAGGGCGCTGGACGCGGTCAGGATGCCGGCCGCGACCTTGATGGCCGCCACGAACAGGTTGGCCCCGCCCGCAATCAGCACGGTGGTGCGCGTCGAGCGCTCCCGGCCCGTCACAGGCAGCCCGTCACTGGGGACCCGTCACTGGCGGGCGGCAGACGATGACATGACCGTGCCTTTACCCGCCCGGGCCCGCCGAAACTAGGACCCGGGCCGGGCGCGCCAGCTGCGACCCGGCCTGCGCAAACCCGGGCCGCGGCTGCGCGTGTTAGGCGCGCGGCCCGCAATCGCTACCGATATCGTAGGTAATAGAGTCAGCCGAGAACCGGGACGGACGACATGATCACTGCGCAGCGCGGCGCCGCGCCGCACCGCACCATCGACGAGGTCCTCGCCGCCGCCCGGGCCCGGCTGGCCCGGGTCACGCCGGTGCAGGCGCACGAGGAGGCGTCGGCGGGCGCGCTGCTGGTCGACATCCGGCCGCAGGCCCAGCGGGCCGCCGAGGGCCAGATTCCCGGTGCCCTGGTCGTCGAGCGCAACGTGCTGGAGTGGCGGTTCGACCCGGCGTCCAGCGCGTGCCTGCCCCAGGCCCGCTACGACCTGCGCATCATCGTGGTCTGCTCGGAGGGCTACACCTCCAGCCTGGCCGCGGCCGCCCTGCAGGACCTCGGCCTGCGCCGGGCCACCGACCTGGACGGCGGCTTCCGGGCCTGGCTGGAGGCCGGCCTGCCGGCCGAGCCCGGCGCGCCGCCGGTCACGGCCGGCTGACCGGTAACCGCGAGCCGGCCGGCCCGGCTCGCCGGTCACAGCAGGCTGAGCTGAACCGGCGCCGGCGCGGCCGCCGGGACGGGGCGCGGCGGGATCCGGCGCGCGGCGCGGGGGGAGCGGGCCCCGACGCGGTGCCGGCGGGCCAGGTCGCGGACCTGCTCGCCGATCCGCTCCTGGTAGGCGCGGGGGGCGTAGGCCCGGCTGCCGTACAGGTCCCGGTAGGCGCCGGCCAGCCCGGGATGGTGCCGGGCCAGCCAGCGCTCGAACCACTCGCGGGTGCCCGGCCGCAGGTGCAGCACGATCGGGGTCACGCTGGCCGCCCCGGCCGCGGCGGCGGCCTGCACCGCGGCCTCCAGCTGGGCGGGGGAGTCAGACAGGAACGGCAGGACCGGCCCCATCAGGACCCCGCACCGCAGGCCCCGGCCGGCCAGCGCCGTGCAGATGCCCAGCCGCCGCCGGGGGCTCGGCGTGCCCGGCTCGATCAGCGCGGACAGCGCCTCGTCGATGAAGCCCACGGACACGTTCAGGCCGACGTCGGTGACCGCCGCGGCCGCCTCCAGGAGGTCGAGGTCGCGCAGGATCAGGGTGCCCTTGGTCAGGATCGAGAACGGGTTGCGGGCGTCCCGCAGCGCGCCGATGATCTGCGGCATGAGCCGGTACCGGCCCTCGGCCCGCTGGTAGCAGTCCACGTTCGTGCCCATGGCCACGTGGTCCCCGGACCAGCGTGGCGCGGCCAGCTCGCGGCGGACCAGCTCGGGGGCGTTGACCTTGACCACCACCTTGGAGTCGAAGTCGCGGCCCGCGTCCAGGTCCAGGTAGGTGTGGGTGTTGCGGGCGAAGCAGTAGACGCAGGCGTGCCCGCAGCCGCGGTAGGGGTTGATCGTCCAGCTGAAGGCCATCCGCGACGACGCGGGGACCCGGTTGATGATCGACTTCGCGTGCACCTCGTAAAAGGTCATGCCGCGGAAGCCCGGCGTGTCGAAGGTCCGGGCCACGGCGTCCCGGCCGAACAGCGCGGGCGCGGCGCCGGGGGCCTGGTCCAGCTGGAGGGCTTCCCATCGCATGGGCAGCATCCTAGAACGGATGTTCGAAGAACTCAAATGTATTTTCGAGAGCCGGGCCGCCCGCCGGGCCGGCCGCGGCCGGCCCGGCGCTAACGGCGGATATGCCGGGGACTTCCACTTGCCGGGCGGCAAAGTGCGGGTAAAGAATTAAAAGCGAGGGGATACCTAGGTCAAGCCGCCCCCGCAGGCAGCACCGGCGGCTCACGGTGGCGGAGGTGGCGCTATGGCTCTGTCGATGGAGGAGCAGCGCATCCTGGATGCGATGGAGCGCGGGCTGGCCGGCGACGATCCGCGGCTGGCGTCGCGGCTGGCCGCGTTCGGGCAGCCGCGGCTGCCGGGGCTGGCCGGGTCGGGCCGGGCGCGCGCGGTGTTCGTGCTGCTGTCCCTGGCCCTGGCCGCGCTCGTGACGCTCATGATCTACCAGATGCGGCCGCTCCCGGCCGCGCCGGGCCGCCCGGCGCACCCCGCCCAGCGCGCCCGCGTGGTCACCAGCCCGGGCAGCCGGGCCGCCGCCAGCTCGCCGGCCGCCAGCTCCGCCGCGTCGGCGCAGCCCGCCCCGTAGGCACGCCGCCGCTCAGGACTCCCGCGCCTAGGACTCCCGCCACAGCTGCAGGAGGTACTGCTCCAGGCCCTCCAGGCGCTTGCGGGCCTGCTGGAACTCATCGCCCAGGGGATCGGCGTGCAGCTGGAACAGCTCCTCGTAGCGCTGCACCGACGCCGCCCGGTTGCGGGTGTAGACCCGCGCCCCGTAGTCGCCCACCCCGCCGCTGAGCCGGATGCTCTCGACGGCCCGGCCGGCCGAGCCCATGTCCACGCTCAGCTTGCCGCGCAGGTACAGGACGCACTTGGCCTCGTCCTCGTAGCCGTCGCTGAACGGCGGCGGGGCGTCGTCCCATTCCTCGATGGTGAGCTGGACCCCGATGTGCTCCTGAGCGCAGGCGACGATGAGCTGCTCACGGCTCGCGCTGATGAGTGACCCCGCGGTCAGCACCGGGCTCCCCGGTGCGTCGGGGTCCACCGCCGGGTCTAGTACCCGGAACATCATGCGCTCCGGGAAGACTGGAATCTCCAGCCGAAGCAGCCTGCGGGTCACTTGCCCCCCTCGGACAAACATGTTTCCTGACCTACAGGATGCTCCGACCGGCGGCTCTTTGCCGGGCAATCGCCGACAAAGACGAGGTATGACGCTGAGTCGCCGGCGCGTCACTTGCATTTCGCCGCCTGGTCACCCTCCGGCGCGCCGCCGCCGGGCGCGCCGCGCTACGGCGCGGGCGGGCCGGCCAGGCCGGCCCGCTCGCGGGCCTCGCGCCACAGCTCGGCGTAGCGCAGCGCGGCCTGGCTGCGCGGCGAGAACTCGGCCACCGGCGCGCGCTGCACCGACATCTGCTCGATCACCGACAGCGCCGGGATGACCGTGGCGGCGAACTCGGGCCGCTGCAGCGGCAGGTCACGGGCGATGTCGCGGTGCAGCCGCTTGCGCCGGTCGATCATCGAGAAGAACGCCAGCACCCGGGGCCGGTCCCCGGCGAAGCCGTCGATGAACTCGGTGAGCTGGTCCAGGGTGCGCACCGACAGCGTGGTCGGGATCAGCGGCACGAGCAGCACGTCAGCGGCGTGCAGGACGCTCTCGGACAGCAGCGAGATGCTCGGCGGGCAGTCCAGCACGACCACGTCGTACTCCGCCTGCAGCGGGGCCAGCAGGCTGGCCAGCCGCCGGGCCGGCTTGCGCGCGCTGTCCAGCATGAGGTCCAGGTTGCGGTAGGTGAAGTCGGCCGGGAGCAGGTCCAGGCCGTCGAAGTCGGTGCCCTTGATGGCGTCGTCGACGGACCGGGTGCCGCGGATCAGCGCCTTCCCGCCGCCCTTGACCCTCGGCCGGACCCGGAACAGGAAGCTGGCCGCGGCCTGCGGGTCCAGGTCCCACAGCAGCACCCGGTAGCCGTCGCGGGCGGCGAGGTAGGCCAGGTTGACGGCGGTCGAGGTCTTGCCCACGCCGCCCTTGATGTTGTACGTCGCGAAGATCTTCACCCGTCGGCCGTCCCGGTCAGCGCGCGGATCCGGGCCTGCCCCGAGGGACGCGCGAACTGGGCGAACAGGCCGTCGAACTCGGCCCGCGCCGCGCGCTCGGCCCGGGCCAGCCCGGCCGCGATCTCGCCCATGGCCAGCAGCGTCGCCGCCGGGGCCGACTGCTCCGCCATCATCTGCGCGGCGAAGGCCCGCAGCTCGGCCCGCTGGACCTCGGCGTCCTGGTAGGCGCCGAGGCAGTCCTGCAGCCCCTTGAGCTCCTTGACCGCCCGCCACTGGGCGTCGGGGGCCTGCAGGGAGGCGAAGATCTCCAGCGCGTAGCGCAGCTCCTTGCACCGCTTGCGCAGGTCGTGCAGGCGCTCGGGCGGCGAGTCGGGGGTGATCGCGGCGCCCCCGGCCAGCACCCGCCGGTGCGCGGTGGCGATGCTGGCCGCGGCCAGGGCCTGCACCGGGGGCTTGCCGCGGGGGCGCTGCGCGGCCCCGGCCAGGAGCTCGCGCCAGTCCTGGCGCAGCCGCGCGAAGCGGGCCGAGCGCAGCCCGCGCAGCAGCACCCGGCGGGCCTGCGCCCGGCTGCGCCGCAGGTGCTCGCCGAACGGGTCCAGGTCGCCGGGCGCCGCGCCCTCCAGGCGCGCCGTCATCGCGGGCAGCTCCAGCAGGTACACGTCCAGGTCCCGGGTCCCGGTGGTCAGGTCGCCCAGCCACTTGAACTCGGGCGCGAACCGGGCCCGCGCGCCGCCCGGCAGGACGGCCCCGGCCAGCTTGAGGGCGCTGCGGGTGCGCCGGACCGCGACCCGCAGGTCATGCAGGAACTCGGTGTCGGTGTCGGCGATGGTGCCCGGCACGTTGGCCTCCAGCGTGTCGAGCAGCGCGGTCAGGACCAGGGCCACCGCCGCCCGGGCCGGCATCCCCGGCGCCAGGTCGACGTCGATCCGGCCCGAGTAGTCCCCGGCCCGGCGGCCGCCCGCGGCCAGCGCCGCCTCCAGCGGCGCGGGACCGCCGGCCGTGACGCCGGGCAGCGCGGCCAGCAGGCCGGCCAGCCGGCTGGCCTGGGCCTGGTAGCCGCGCACCGGGCGCACGGCCAGCCGGGACGGCAGCGCCGCCGCCGCCGGCAGCGTGACCGACATCTGGTCGACGGCGACCCGGGCCACCGTCTTGCCGTCGCCGTTGAGCGCCCGCTGCTCGCGCAGCACGCTGGTCGCCCGGGCCACCGGGATCAGCGCGCGGACGCCGATGACCCCGGCCAGCTGCTCGGCCAGCGGCCCGGCGGGCAGCCCGGCCACCTGCAGGGGCCAGGCCGGCTGGCCGGCCCGGCCGGGGGCCAGCGGCTCGGCGGTGATCAGCGCTCCGTCCCGCCCGGTCAGCCGGAGCTCGCCCGCGCCGCGCGGCGGGCTGGCCTGCTCCAGGGTCAGGCCGGCCCGGTACAGGCGCCAGTCGAAGGTATCCAGCCAGGTCCGGCGGACGGTGGCCCGGCCGCCGGCCGCGGCCAGCCGGAAGCCGCCGGGCGCGACCTCGCCGCCCGGGCCGGGGCCGCCGCCCGCCAGTCGCAGGTCACCGGTCAGGGGGAGATCGGCGGTGAGCCGGAGATCCCCGGCGAGGCGGGGATCACCAGCCAGCTGTTCCGGGACCGGAGGCTGGCCCGCGCGGGCGGCGGGCGCCGGGTCCGGCGACGCCTCGGGCAATGCATCGACCTCGCAGTGTCGAGCGAGCCCGGCCCGGCCTGCGGGGTGCGTCAGCCTGGGCAGATGGGTCGCTGGGGGCGATAGTAGCAGCGGCTAGGATTTCCCTGATGAGCAACTGGGCGCTGACTGTGTCCGACCTCGCGACCGGGGCCGGGACCCTGGTCCTGGCCGTGGCCACGTTCGCGGCCGTCCGCTCGGCCAACCGCAGCGCGCGGCTGACCGAGGAGTCCCTGCTGGCCGGCATGCGCCCGGTGCTGATGCACTCCCGGTTTAACGACCCCGTCCAGAAAGTGTCGTTCGCCGACGGCAAGTGGGTAGCCGTGCCCGGCGGCGGGGCCGCGGCGGAGGCTGCGGCGGACGCGATCTACCTGGCCATCTCGGTCCGCAACGTCGGCACCGGGATGGCCATCCTGCACGGGTGGCGGGTGTGCGCGGGCGGCCCCGCCGGAAACGCGCAGCGGCCTGCGCTGGACGAGTTCACCGCGCAGACGCGCGACATGTACGTGGCCCCGGGGGACGCGGGCTTCTGGTCGGGCGCGCTGCGCGACCCGCTGCAGGACCGCTTCGCCGAGGTGGCGGCCGAGATCAAGGCCCAGGGCAGCCTGCGCGTGGACCTGCTGTACGGCGACTTCGAGGGCGGCCAGCGCGTCATCAGCCGGTTCACCCTCACCTACCGCGACTCCGGCCACCCGCTGTCCGCCGGGCCGCCCGCGGGCCAGGATCCGCCCCGGCCGGCCGGCGAGGTCCGGTGGCTGGCGTCCGTGGTGCGGCACTGGAACGTGGACCGCCCCGACCCGCGGTAGCCGCAGCCGGGCGAAACGGGGAGAATCGGGGTGCAGGCGCAC
>FSXZ01003125.1_pt1 | contig 16695 bp, 13 predicted proteins | sample 1638121 | NCBI WGS metagenome assembly FSXZ01 (sample SAMEA3914788, study PRJEB12502) | metagenome | biome: forest; material: soil | place: Canada | collected 2011-07-03 | depth 0.1 m
CCGAGCACGTTCGAGGCCGCGGTGGCCGCGGTGATCCCGGGCACGCAGGCGACCTCGAGGCCCTCGGTGTCCGGATCGTCGAGAGCCGGGGAGGCCATCGCGTACACGCCCGCGTCGCCGGAGCCGATCAGCGCGACCCGGTGCCCGGCCCGGGCCAGTTCGACCGCGCTGCGGGCCCGGCGCTCCTCCGCGCCCAGGCCGCTGGCCTCGATCCGTACCCCCGCGGGCAGCAGATCCCTGATCTGGTCCACGTACTGGTCCAGGCCGACCACCACCTCGGCCGCGCGCAGTTCGTCCAGCGCGCGCGGCGCGGTCAGGTCGCGGGCGCCGGGCCCGAGCCCGATGATCGCGAGCCGGCCGGGCGGCGGCTCGGCGTCGGAGGTGTGCGCGGCCACGGCGGCGGTCGCCATCGGATACTCCCTCGGTGATTTCGTCTTCTCGACCAACAGTCGGCCGGCGGACCGGCCCGGCCCGGCGCGTCGTGCGGCGGCCTCGGCCACCGACGGCGTTCCGGCGGCGGCGCGCACGACCTCGGACGGGTTGGGCACTTCGATCTCGGCCAGCCGCGCGGCCGAATGGATGCGCAGCGGCCAGCCGCGCTCCCGCGCCGCCGCGACGATGCCCGCCTCGTCGGCCTTGAGATCCACGGTCGCCAGGGCCTGGACGTCGGCGCGGTCGAGGCCGCCGCGGGCCAGGGCCAGGTCCACCGTCTCGAGCACCTCGGCCGCGCTCACCCCGCGCGAGGCTCCGACGCCGACCACCAAGCGGGGGCGCGGCAGTGGAGGCAGCGGCCTGATTCCCTCGGCGTCCCGGGCGTTGCTGATGACGGCCTGCGCCCCGAGCGCGTGCGCGACCCGGCGGGCGAGGTCGTTGGCGCCGTAGTGGCCGCCGAGCAGCGCGATGGCGAACCGGCGCCCCTCCTCCACGCACACCACCGGGGCGTCCGTGGTCTTGTGGCCGAGCAGCGGCGCCAGGATCCGCACCGTCGCGCCGGTGGCCAGGAACGCCACCACGGCGTCGCAGCGCCCGAACGCGGTCCGCAGCGAGGCCGCCACCGACCCCTCGTCGAGCACTTCGACCTCCTGCGGCCAGAGCGCGGCCAGGTACGCCGCCGCCTCGCGCCCCGAGTCGGTCGCCGCGACACATCCGATCCGGCTCACCGCAACTCCCCCCAGACCAGGAACACCGGATTGAGCGCGGCCAGCCGGTGCGTGCCGTCGGGCAGCCGGGACAGCCGCGAGGCCTGGTGCAGCAGGCCGTCGGCCGCGTAGCCGTGGCCGGCGAGCTGGGGCAGCACCTCGGCCGCGCGCTCGAGCGAGGCGAACGAGGCCACCAGCCGGGGCGGGCGCCGGTCGAGCACGGCGCGCAGCACCTCCGTTCCGCCGCCGCCGAGGAACACCGCGTCCGGGCTCGGCAGGGTCTCGAGGGACCGGGCCGCATCGCCTTCACATATATAGAGTCCTGTCTGCCCGTGTGCGGCCGCGTTGCGCCTGATGCGCTCGCAGGACTCTGCGTCGCGTTCGACCGCGAAGACCGCCGCGCCGCGCCGGGCGCACTCGATGCCGACCGAGCCGGACCCGGCGCCGAGGTCCCAGACCAGGTCGCCGAACGCGGGGGCGAGCCGGGAGACGATCAGCGCGCGGGTCTCCTGCTTGGTGATCTGGCCGTCGCGGTGGGCGAAGGCCTCGTCCGGCAGCGGCAGGCAGGGACCGCGATCGCCGAGCGGGCCGGCCAGCCAGCCCGCGCCCGCGCGCTCGGCCCCGGGCGCGAGGCAGAGCACCACGTGCGGGTCCTCGACCTGCGCGGCGGCGGCCTCGGCCAGGTCGAGCGGGCGCACCCGCTCCCGGTCCGAGCCCAGGTTCTGCGCGAGGTACAGCGTGCGGGCGCCGGGTTCGAGGCCTGCTTCGAGCAGCCGGGCGGCCAGTTCCCGCGCGCCGGCGCCCGGGCCGGTCAACACGGCGACCTTCGGGTGCGCGAGGCAGGCGTTCACCGCGCGTCGCAGGCTCCTGGCCCGCTCGGCCGAGCCGTGCGCCGAGACCACGGCCGCGTCGTCCCAGTCCAGGCAGGCCGCTGCGAACGCCGCGGCGACCGAGGAGACGGCCGGAATCACCCGACCCACCGTCAGCCCCTCCGCCCGCAACCGCCGCACCACGCCGAAGAACCCCGGATCCCCCGAGGCCAGCACCACCGCGCCGGCGCCGTGCGCCCGCAGCGCCTCGACCGCGGAGCCGAGCGCGCCCAGCCGGATCGTGCGGGCCGAGTCCGGCACCGACACCGCGGCCAGGTGTCGCGCGCCGCCCACCACCAGCGTCGCCGCCGCCACCGCGGCCAGCGCCTCGGCACCGAGCGGCGCACCGTCCCAGCCGATGACCGTCACACCCGGGCTCATCGCGCGCGCAACTCCCGCCGCGCCTGCGGATCGGCGCGCCGGTACTCGTGGAAGTGCCCGGGGTGGTAGAGGTGCGAGCGGGTGCCGCTGGCGCCCAGGGCCGGACCGACCAGGAACAGCGTGTGCTTCCACAGTTTGCGCGCCCGCACCTGCTCGGCCATGGTCTCGATGGTGCATTCGACCAGCTCGCCGTCCGGCCAGGTCGCCCGAGACGCGACGATCACCGGGGTGTCCGCGGCGTACCCGCCGGCCAGCAGTTCCTCGGCCAGCCGGGCACAGCGCGCGGCGGAGAGGAACACGGCCATGGTCGTGCCGTGCGCGGCGAAGGAGCGGATCGTCTCGCCCGAGGGCATCGGCGTCTTGCCGCCCTCGAGCCGGGTGAGGATCACCGACTGGGCCACCTCGGGGACCGTCAGCTCGCGCTGGGCCAACGCCGCCACGGCCGAGAACGCCGAGACACCGGGGACGACCTCCGTCTCCAGGCCCAGCTCGCGCGCCCGCTCCAGCTGTTCCTGGATGGCGCCCCAGAGCGAGGGATCGCCGGAGTGCACCCGCGCGACCAGCAGTCCTTCGCGCGCGGCCCGCTCGTAGTACGGCAGCACGCCCTCGATCGGCAACGTGGCCGAGTCGACGGTGAGCGCGTCCGGCCGCGCGTGGTCCAGGATCTCGCGCTGCACCAGGCTGGAAGCCCAGATCACGATGTCCGCCACGCCGATCGCCCGGGCGCCGCGCAGCGTGATCAGATCCGCCGCGCCGGGACCGGCACCGATGAAGGTGACCTTGCCGACGCGCTCGCCCGCCCCCTCCTGCCCGCTCACAGCCTGCCCGTTCACAGCCTGCCCGTTCACAGTGCCGCTCCTCTGCCGCCTCGCGCCGCCGGGATGATCAGGGTGGAGAAATAGGACGCGCGCTCGGCGTCCCACCGGGCCAGCGGCACTATCCGCTCCCCCGGCAGCCCGAGTTCGCTGCCCAGCACCGCGTCCGCCGTGCGTCCGTGCGCCTCGACCAGCGCGGCCAGCGCGCTCATCGACCGGCCGCCCTTGTACACGACCACCGTGCCGCCCGCCGCCAGCGCCGCCTCGACCTCGGCCAGACCGGCCGTCGCGGGCACCAGGGTCAGCGGTTCGCGGCCCTCGGCCAGCCGCAGCACCGCCCGCGACGCAAGATCCTGCATCGCGGTGATTCCGGCGACCGTCTCGACCCGCACCTCGGGGTCGAGCATCGCCACGCTCTGGGCCAGGTAGCCGAACGTGGAGTAGACGTTGGGATCGCCCAGAGTCACGAACGCGACCCGGGCCGCCCCCGCGTCGAAGGCGCCCAGCACGGTGCGCGCCGCCTCGTCCCAGGCGGCTTCGCGCTGCTCCGTCACCCCGCCGCGATCGTCGAGCGCGAACACCAGCCGACGCGGCGTGACCTGGGCGGCCGCGAGCACGACCGCCTCAGCGCGGGAGGCCCCGTCAAGGTCCGTACACGGAGCGAACACGACGTCGGCGGTGCGCAGCTCGCGCAGAGCCCGGAGCGTGAGCTGCTCCGGATCGCCCGGACCCACCCCGACGCCGATCAGGGTCCTGGCCGCGCCGTTCCCGGTCATGCGGCGCCCGCCGGCCCGGCTTCGGCCGCGGCCTCGACCAGACGGCGCGGCAGCTGCGGCTGCCCGGCCCAGTGCAGGTGCAGGTACGAGGCGTGCACCCGGCCCGCGGCGAAACCCTCGGCCACCTTCTCGCCCGCGGACCCGCGCCAGAACCAGGCTGGCGCCTCGGTGGCGCCGGGAGTGAGCACCGTGCGATGGAACTCGTGCCCGTTCACCCGCTCGCCCGCCCGGCCGAGGACCGAGTCCGCACCGGCCACGGCCTCGCGATACCCGAGGGTCAGCCGGTCGCTCATGCGCGCCTCGGCGTCCACGACCCCGCACATCGGCGCACCGTCCAGCTTCTTCGCCAGATACAGCAGCCCCGCGCACTCCGCCGCGATCACCCCGCCCGTATCGGCGAACCGCCGCACCGCGCCGAGCAGCGCACCGTTCTCAGCCAGCTGCGACGCGTACACCTCCGGGAAGCCGCCACCGATCACCAGCGCCGCGGCGCCCTCGGGCAGCGCCTCATCCCGCAGCGGGTCGAAGGACACGACCTCGGCCCCGGCGGCGGCGAGCAGTTCGGCGTGCTCGGCGTAGCCGAAGGTGAACGCCGCGCCCCCGGCCACGGCCACCACCGGCCGCCGCTCGGCCCGCACCGGACCGCCCACCCCGGCCAGCGCGGACTCCGGCGACCAACCCGCGTCCGCCGCCACCGGCAGCGCACTCGCCGCGATCCGCTCGATCCGGTCCACGTCGAGGTGCGCCCGCACCAGATCGGCCAGCGCCTCGACCGTGGCCACCGCGTCGGCCGCCCGTTCAGCTGCCGGGATCAGGCCGAGGTGCCGGGACGGAGTCGCCGCCGCGTCGCTGCGATGCAGCACCCCCAACAGCGGCACGCCGATCTCCTCCAGCGCCGCCGCCAGGATCTCCCGGTGCCGCGGCGAACCCACCCGGTTGAGCACGACCCCGGCGATGCGCACCCGGCGGTCGAACCCGCGGAACCCGTCCACCAGCGCCGCCACCGAGCGGCCCTGCGCCGTCGCGTCCACCACGAGTACCACCGGCGCCCCGGTCAGCACCGCGACCTGCGCGCTGGAGGCCAGTTCGCCCCGTCCCACCGCGCCGTCGTAGAGCCCCATCACGCCCTCGATCACGGCGATGTCGGCCCCGGCCGCGCCGTGTCCGAACAGGCCCACCGTCCGGGACTCGCCGATCAGGAACGGATCCAGGTTCCGGCCCGGCCGGCCCGCGGCCAGCGCGTGGTAGCCCGGATCGATGTAGTCCGGCCCGACCTTGAACGGGGCCACCCGCCGGCCGCGCCGGGCCAGCGCCGCGATCAGCCCGGTGGCCACCGTCGTCTTCCCGTGCCCGGAGGCCGGAGCGGCGATCAGCACCCGCGGCACCCTCGCGACGGTCACCATTCGATGCCCTTCTGGCCCTTGCGGCCCGCGTCCATCGGGTGCTTCACCTTGGTCATCTCGGTCACCAGGTCGGCGTACTGGACCAGGGCCGGATCCGCGTCGCGCCCGGTGATGATCACGTGCTGGGTCCCCGGCCGCGCGCGCAGCACCTCGATCACCTCGGCCGCGTCCACCCAGCCCCATTTCATCGGGTAGGTGAACTCGTCGAGCAGGTAGAGCTTGTAGGTCTCGGCGGCCAGGTCCCGCTTGATCTGCTCCCAGCCGGCCCGGGCGTTGTCCGCCTGCAGCTCAGGGTCCGTATGGAGGTCCTGCTGCAGCCAACTCCAGCCCTCGCCCATCTTGTGCCAGGCCACCGGCGCGCCCTGGCCGGTCTGCTGGTGCAGCGCGCCGAGCGACTTGAACACCGGCTCCTCGCCGATCTTCCACTTGGCGCTCTTGACGAACTGGAACACCCCGATCGGCCAGCCGGCGTTCCAGGCCCGCAGCGCCAGGCCGAAGGCCGCGGTCGTCTTGCCCTTGCCGTGGCCGGTGTGCACCACGGTCAGCGGCAGCGAGCGGCGCTGCCGGGTGGTCAGGCCGTCTTCGGGCACGTATTCGGGCTTGCCCTGGGGCATCGGTTCAGGCCGCCTTTCGCACGGACGCGGGCCGGGAGACGGGCACGGGAGACGGGGACGAGGCAGTGGCCCGCCGGACGGTGTGATCCAGGGCCGCGGCGGAGAGCGAGGCCATCGGCACGTGCTCGCCGCCCAGCTCCACCGCCAACTCGGCGGCCAGCCCGAGCCGCACCGGGCCGGTTTCGCAGTCCACGACGATGGAGGTGACGCCGGTGGCGGCGAGCAGACCGGCGGCCCGGCGCGCGTCCGCGAGGGCGCCCGCGGATCCGGTCGCCCGCCCGTCCGTCACCAGCACCACCAGGGCCCGCCGGCGCGGATCGCGCAGCCGCTCGCGCTGGACGACGCCGTGGCACAGCAGCAGGCCCGCGGCCAGCGGCGTGCGCCCGCCGGTGGGCAGCGAGCCGAGCCGCGCGGCCGCCGCCTCGACCGAACCGGTCGGCGGCAGCGCGAGCGTCGCGGAGGTGCCGCGGAAGGTGATCAGCCCGACCTTGTCGCGGCGCTGATACGCGTCCAGCAGCAGCGAGAGCACCGCGCCCTTCACCGCGCCCATCCGGGCCCGCGCCGCCATCGATCCCGAGGCGTCCACGGCGAACAGCACCAGGTTGCCCTCGCGGTCGCGGCGCACCGCGGTGCGCAGGTCGGCGGGCTGGAACGCGATGCGCGACCCGGTCAGCGGCTGCCGCGCGGCCGCCGCCCGCAGCGTCGCGGGCAGGTGGATCACCCGGCCGAGGCTCTCCCCGGCGGCGGGCCGCTCGGCCCCCACCGTGCGCCCGCGCCCGCCCGATCGCCCGGCCGAACGCCGTCCCGGCACCCCTTCGCCCACGCCCGGCACGGTGAACAACCTCGTCCGGTACGGCTCGGCCGCGGCGACGGCGGGCTGCTCGCGGTGCGCGGAGCCGCCGCCCTGCTGGTCCTGCTGGTCCTGCTGGTCCTGCTGGTCCTGCTGGTGATTGTGTGACGGCCCGGCAGGCCCGTCATCCGACGAGCTATCAGAATGATCCGGCGCCTGCGGCCCGTCACCGGGACCGGCTCCGTCCCCGCCGCCGTCACCGGGACCGCCGTCCGGACCGCCCTCGGGTCCGCCGTCCGGCTCGTCCGGGTCCGTACTCGCGTCGTCCAGCTGCTGCTCGTCCAGGCCGGGCGCGTCGAAGGGATTGCGCCGGCGACGGTGCGGCAGGGCGAGCCGGGCGGCGTCCCTGACCTCCTCGGCGCTCACCTCGGTGCGGCCCCGCCAGGCGGCCAGCGCCACCGCGGCCCGGGCCGTGACCAGGTCCGCGCGCATGCCGTCCACCTCGAACGCGGCACAGATCCGGGCGATCCGCTCCAGCTCCGCGTCCGGCAGGAGCACCGCGCCCAGCGCCGCCCGGGCCGCCGCGATCCGGGCGCCCACCTCGGCGTCCGCACCGGCCCAGCGCGCGCAGAACGCGGCCGGGTCCGCCTCGAAGTCCAGGCGGCGGCGCACCACCTCGGCGCGCTGCTTCGGCTCGCGGCTGGCCGCCACGTCCACGGTCAGGCCGAACCGGTCCAGCAGCTGCGGGCGCAGCTCGCCCTCTTCCGGGTTCATCGTGCCCACCAGCAGGAACCGCGCCGCGTGCCGCACCGAGACGCCGTCGCGCTCCACGTGCGCCTCACCCATGGCCGCCGCGTCGAGCAGCACGTCCACGAGATGATCGGGCAGCAGATTGACCTCGTCCACGTACAGCACGCCCCGGTGCGCGCCGGCCAGCAGCCCGGGCTGGAACGCGGCCTCGCCGCGGCCGAGCGCGCGCTCGAGATCGAGGGCGCCGGTGAGCCGGTCCTCGGACGCGCCGACCGGGAGTTCGACCAGGCGGGCGGCGCGGTAGGTCGCGGCCGGGCCGTCGTGCGGACCGTCCGGGCAGTGCGGATCGGGGCCGGCCGGATCGCAGGAGAACCGGCAGCCGGCCACCACCTCGACCTCCGGCAGCACCGCGGCCAGCGCGCGCACCATGGTCGATTTGGCGGTGCCCTTCTCGCCCCGCACCAACACCCCGCCCACGGCGGGATGGATCGCGTTGAGGATCAACGCCAGCCGCAGCTCGTCCTGTCCGAGAACGGCGGAAAAAGGAAAACGCAGCACAGCGCCGATCCACTCCTACCCGGGAGCCCACGCCCGTTCGTAGCGATATTCCGGTGCCGGACGCAGTTCCTGACTCACCCGTGTCTGCCTGGCACTACGACATACGGGCGTTGACAGTGGCGGGACCGTTCCGGATTCGCACCGGATTCCTGCGTGACCGACGGGTAGAGCATAGCCGCACCCCCTGACCGGCCGAACCGGCGCACGCCCGGCGGATCGGCCGCCGGGATCCTCGGCGCACGGCCCCCGACGGCTAGTCTTAGGGAGTCAGCGCACTACTCCATGGGGCGGCCACATTCATGAAGATGCTGATCAATTCGCCGGAGACGGTGGTCGCCGACGCCCTCGCCGGGCTCGCCGCCGCCCACCCCGGGCTGCGGGTGGACGCCGCGCAGCGGATCGTGCTGCGGGCCGAACCGGGCCGGCCGGGCAAGCCGGCCCTGATCTCCGGCGGCGGATCAGGACACGAACCCCTGCACGCCGGGTTCGTCGGCCACGGCATGCTCGACGCCGCCTGCCCCGGAGAGGTGTTCACCTCGCCGGTGCCGGACCAGATGCTCGCCGCGGCCCAGGCCGTGGACACCGGCGGCGGGGTGCTGTTCCTGGTGAAGAACTACACCGGCGACGTGCTCAACTTCCAGCTGGCCGCGGAACTGCTCGAGGACGAGGGCATCGCCTCGCACACGGTCCTGATCAACGACGACGTCGCGGTGGAGGACTCCCTCTACACCGCGGGCCGCCGCGGCACCGGGGCGACCCTGTTCGCCGAGAAGACCGCGGGCGCCGCGGCCGAGCGGGGCGCGGACCTCACCGCCGCGGCCGCGGTGGCCGAACGCGTCAACGCGGTCTGCCGCTCGTTCGGCATCGCGCTGGGGCCGTGTACCACGCCCGCCTCCGGCCGCCCCGGCTTCGAACTCGGCGAAGACGAGATCGAAATCGGCGTCGGCATCCACGGCGAGCCGGGCCGCCGCCGCGCGCCCTACGCCCCGGCCGACGAACTCGCCGAGATCGCGGTGGACGCGGTGTGCGCCGACCTCGACTTCAGCGGCGAGGCGATGGTGCTGCTCAACGGCATGGGGGCGAGCCCGCTGCTGGAGTTGTACGTCGTCTATGCTGCGGTGGTCCGGGCGCTGGAGCAGCGCGGCGTGCGCGTGGTACGCAACCTGGTCGGCGACTACATCACCAGCCTGGACATGCCGGGCTTCGCGCTGACGGTGTGTCGGGCCGAGCCGGACCTGGTGGAGTTGTGGGACGCGCCGGTGCAGACGCCGGCGCTGCGATGGGGGCGGTGAAGGGCGTGACGGTGCAGGGCGCGGACGCGGCGGACGGCGGCGGCCTCGACGCCGCCGCGCTGGCGGCGTGGCTCACCACGCTGGCCCCGGCGGTGGCCCGCGAGGCCGAACGGCTCAGCGGCCTGGACGCGGCGATCGGCGACGGCGACCACGGCACCAACCTCAAGCGCGGATTCCAGGCCGTGGCGGCGAAACTGGCCGAGGGCGGCGTGCCCGCAACCCCGGGCGCGGTGCTGATGATGACCGGCCGTCAGCTGATCTCGACCGTCGGCGGCGCCTCCGGACCGCTGTACGGCAGTGTCTTCCGCGGCGCGGGCAAGGCGCTCGGCGAGGCCGCGACCGCGGACGTGGCGGCACTGGCGGCCGCGTTCGGCGCCGGAGTGGACGCGATGGTCCGGCTGGGCGGCGCGCACGTCGGCGACAAGACGATGCTCGACGCCTTCGCCCCCGCGCTCGAGGCCCTGCGCGCCGCGGCCGAGGACGGCCTGGCGCCGGCGCAGGCCCTGGACCTCGCGGCGCACGCGGCCGCGGAGGGGGCCCGGGAGACCGTGCCGTTGCGGGCGCGCAAGGGCCGGGCCAGCTATCTGGGCGAGCGCAGCGAGGGGCACGAGGACCCGGGAGCCGCGTCGACCGCGCTGCTGTGGCGGGTGCTGGCCGACACCGCCGCCCGGCCCGCCTGGCCGCCGGCCGCCGCCGGATAGCCGAACCAGAGCCGCATCGCGTCGGGCCAAGGTCAGCCCCCGACCATGCCCGGCAACCCGACACGCCGCGCTGACCGGCGGCTCTGGTAGGGTCGGGCACCGTGAAGCTGGTGGGTGTCGTCCTCGTCTCGCACAGCGAGCGGTTGGCCGAGGGACTCGCGGAACTCGTCCGCGAACTCGGCGGTGACCAGGTGCCGGTGATAGCCGCCGGCGGAATGGACGACGGCAGCCTCGGCACCAGCTACGGCCGGATCGAGCGGGCCGTGCGCGAGGCCGACCGCGGCGCCGGAGTGCTGCTGCTCGGCGACCTCGGCAGCGCCCTGCTGACCGTCAAGACTTTGCTCGACGAGGGCGTGGACGGACCCGAACTCCCGAAGGCGGTGCTCGCCGACGCCCCCTTCGTCGAAGGCGCGGTGGCCGCCGTGGTCACCGCCTCGGCCGGCGGCGATCTCGAAGCGGTACGCGCCGCGGCGGAGGAAGCCCGGCTGTTCCGCAAGCTCTGACGCGGATTCCACGCATTCCCGGCCGGGTTGGATGAGCACACTCCGCCCGGCCTTCCGCTTATCGACGTGTTCTGCGACGTGACGCAGTCGGCCACCCACACCTTTGGGTGAATTACCCCGAAACCCCCGTTTTCGTGATCTTTCGTACGTCGCCTCGCCCTACTCTCGCGGTGGATTTGCTCCCATGAACCACATGGGAACTCTTAGTCACACACGTCACAGTGGAGTACAGCTATGAAGATCACACGGATGGCGGCGGCCCTGGCCGTCTCCTGCGCCGCGGTCACCTGTTCGGCGCTGGCCGCCGTTCCGGCCCAGGCCGACGCGAGCACCTCGGACGCGATGGTGGCGGCCGCCCCGGCCGAGCAGTCCGATATGGCCGCCCCGGCCGACGCGGCCGCCCCCGACGCGGTCGAGGCCGACGGGAACTTCGGCGCCGCGCTGGCCCCCGGGTTCTACGGCAGCAGCTTCACCAGGTCGGTCCAGTCGGCCGCCGACAACACCAACTTCGACGAGTACGCCGGCGACGCGCTGTGGACCCGCAGCCCCGACCTCGGCTACCAGAACTTCACCTTCACCCTGATCGGCCGCACGCCCAACGGCAACGGCGTCTACACCATCAAGGGCAGCACCTTCAACCGTTGCATCCAGGACTTCGGCATCGGCAACACCGTCCGGCTGCGCGACTGCGACACCAACAACCTGGCGCAGCGCTGGGTCGTCGACGACGCCTCGGGCTACACCACCATCGAGAGCCAGAAGAACCCCAACGCCGTTCTGCAGGGCAACGGCCGGGACACCGAAGTCACGCTGACCTACTACAACGGCGACCCGAACCAGTGGTGGACGCTGTACAACAAGTAGTACCGGACACCTCGGCGCCCCGTGCGCGCGCGGGGCGGCGGCGGACCGTGGGTCCGGCCGCCGCCCCGCGGCCGTGTTCCCGGCGCAATACCTCGGGCCGTTCCCGATCCGCACTAGACTGCCGCCCATGACCAGGCAGGTCGCACTACTGCGCGCCGTCAACGTGGGCAAGCGGCAGCTGCCGATGGCCCGACTCCGGCAACTGATGGCCGAGGACGGCTTCGCGGACGTCGTCACCTTCCTCCAATCCGGCAACGTGGTCTTCGCCGCGGGCGCGCGCACCCCCGAACAGAACGGCGCGCGGATCCAGAAGCTGATCGAGGACGAATTCGGCTTCACCGCCGAGGCGATCATGCGCACCCGCGCGCAACTCGAGGACGTCATCGCCCGCGACCCGCTGCCCGCGCGGACCGAGGATCCGAAGCGCTACGTGGTCACCTTCTTCGCCGAACCGCCCGACCCGGCCGCCGTCGCCGCGCTGACCCCGGCGCAGTTCGCCCCGGACGAGTTCGCCTTCCACGGCCGCGAGCTCTACACCTGGAGCCCGGGCGGAGTGCACACGAGCAAGTTCACCCAGCAGTTCCTCCAGCGCAAGCTCGGCGTGCAGGCGGCGACGGGGCGAAACTGGACCACGGTGCTGCGCCTGCAAGAACTGACAGCGGCTTAGCCGGCCGCCCACGCGGCGTGTCCCGGCCGGCGTGGACCGTCCGCCATGAAAGCCTGGTGCGCATTGTCCATCGAGCTGCGGGCGAAAGGCGGAGCCGGTTCGATGTCCGTCCGGGAGACAGTGCAGGTCGGCGACGGCGATCCGGGCCGGGGGCCGGGCGAGGCCGGCGCCGACGGGGGTGCGCAGGACGCGGGGGATGCCGGGTATGCCAAGACGCTGAAGGCGCGGCATATCGGGATGATCGCGATCGGCGGGGCGATCGGGACCGGGCTGTTCCTGGGGGTGGGCGGGGCCCTGCAGAAGGCGGGGCCCGGGCTGGCCTTCTCGTACGCGGTGGCGGGGGCGTTCGCGTTCCTGGTGGTGCGGGCGCTCGGGGAGATGGTGGTGTATCGGCCGTCCTCGGGGTCCTTCGTCAGCTATGCGCGGGAGTTCCTCGGGGAGCGCGGGGCGTTCATCGCCGGCTGGATGTACGTGCTGAACTGGTCCACCACCGGCATGGCCGACATCACGGCGGCCGCGCTCTACGTGCACTACTGGTCCGCGTTCGGCAGCGTGCCGCAGTGGCTGTTGGCCTTCCTCGCGCTGGCGGTGGTGTTGACGGTGAACCTGATCTCGGTGCGCATGTTCGGCGAGACCGAGTTCTGGTTCGCCATCATCAAGGTCGCGGCCATCTCCGCGTTCCTCGTCGTCGGTGTGGGGCTGCTGATCACGGGGCACCAGGTCGGCGGCACGACGCCGGGGTGGCAGGTGATCTCGGACAACGGCGGGGTGTTCCCGCGCGGGATCGTGGCCTGCATCTCCATCCTGCAGAGCGTGGTGTTCGCGTACGCGGCGGTGGAGCTGGTGGGCATCACGGCCGGGGAGACGGCCGAGCCGCGGCGGATCGTGCCCCGGGCGGTGAATTCGGTGATGTGGCGGATCGCGGTGTTCTACGTCGGCTCGGTCGTGCTGCTGACGATGCTGCTGCCGTGGAACTCGTACTCGGCCGACCAGTCGCCGTTCGTCACCGTCTTCAGCAAGCTGGGCGTGCCGGCGGCGGGCGGCGTGATGAACATGGTGGTGCTCACCGCGGCGCTCTCCAGCCTGAATTCGGGCCTGTACTCGACCGGCCGGATCCTGCGGTCGATGGCGGTGGCGGGTTCGGCGCCGCGGTTCACCTCGCTGATGAGCCGCCACCACGTGCCGTACGGCGGGATCCTTCTGACGGCGGGCGCGGCGATGCTCGGCGTGGGGCTCAACGCGTGGCTGCCGGGCGAGGCCTTCGAGATCGTCACCAACATCGCCGCGCTCGGGATCATCTGCACCTGGGGCACGATCATGGTCTGCCACCTCTCGTTCGTCCGCCGGGCCCGGCGGGGCGAGTTGGAGCGCCCCGAGTTCCGGCTCTGGCTCTCGCCGGTGGCGGAACTGGCCACACTCGCCTTCCTGCTCTTCGTCATCGTCGAGATGGGCCTGAACGGGGGTAGCGTGGGGCGCTGGACGGTGGCGCTGATCGTGCCGATCGTGCTCGGGTTGGTCGTAGGGTGGAGGGCGCGCGGGTCGGGGGCGGCCGAGCGCTGAGCCGTCGTCAACGGGGCCTGGTTCGAGAGAAAGGGTCCTGGCATGGCCATGGACGAGACGGGCGAGGAGTACGGGTTCGAGATACGTTCCGGCGCGGCTGACGGTGCGGATCCCGGTGCGGACCCCGGCCCGGATCCGGAGCGGGTGGCCGATATCGGCGACTTCGTGCAGGCCCTGTCCGCGCTGCGCGCGCAGGCCGGGAACCCGCCGTACCGGACGCTGGCCCGGCTGGTCGGGCCGTTGCTGCGGCCGCCGCGGGAGGTGGCGTTCCGGACCGTGGCGGACGCGTTCGCGCCGGGGCGGCGGCGGCTGGACCTGGATCTGGTGCTGGCGATCGTGCGGGCGCTGGGCGTGCTGGACGGCGCGGCGGTGGACGCGTGGCGGCGGGCCTGTCTGCGGGTGCAGAGCGAGGTGCGTACGGGCGGGCCGGTCGGGGTTTTCCGCCAGCTCCCGGCCGAGTTGCCCACCTTCACCGGGCGGCAGGAGCAGGTGCGGCGGCTGGTCGAGGCGGCCGGGGGCACCGGGCCGACCGGGGCGGACGGCGGCGGCGCGGCGCACACGGTCGTCATCTCGGCGATCGAGGGGATGGGCGGGGTGGGCAAGACACAGCTGGCGCTGCGGGTGGCGCACGAGCTGGTGCGGTCCGGGCGCTTCGCCGACCTGCAGCTGTACGCGAACCTGCGCGGATTCGACCCCGAACATCCCCCGGCCGATCCCTCGGCCGTGCTGGACGCGTTCCTGCGCCAGCTCGAAGTGCCGACGCAGCACATCCCGGCGTCGCAGCCGGAGCGCGCGGCGATGCTGCGCGACCAGCTACACGGCAAGCGGGCGCTGATCCTGCTGGACAACGCGGCGGACGAGAACCAGGTGCGGGACCTGATACCGGCCGCGGCGGACTGTCTGGTGCTGTTGACCAGCCGCCGCACCCTGGCCGGGCTGGACGGCACGGACGTGCACCTGCTGGACGTGTTCGACGAGGACGAGGCGGTGGAGCTGCTGGGCCGGGTGGCCGGGCCGGAGCGGGTGCGGGCCGAGCCGGCGGCCGCCGCCGCGATCGCGCGGGCCTGCGGGTATCTGCCGCTCGCCGTCTCGCTCGCGGCGGCCCGGCTGCGCACCCGGGCGTCCTGGACCCTGGCCGATCTGGCCGAGCGGCTGCACGCGGGGGACCTGGACACGGTGAAGGTGGGCGGACGCAGCCTGACCGCCGTCTTCGACCTCTCCTATCAGGGCCTGGCCGAGCCGGCCCGCCGGGTGTTCCGGCTGCTGGCCCTGCATCCCGGGCGCGACGTCACGGCGCCGGGGGTGGCGGCGCTGACCGGTTCGTCCGTCTCCGCGGCGGCGGCGGTGCTCGAGGAGCTACAGGATGAGCACCTGGTGGAGCAACAGGTCGCCGGCCGCTACGCGTTCCACGACCTGATCGCGGTGTACGCGCACGAATGCGTGCGGCGGGACGAACCCGCCGAGGAGCGGGCGGCGGCGGCCGTCCGGCTGATCCACTGGTACATCCATTCCGCGGCCAACGCGGCGGATCTGCTGCACCCGAGCCGGGTGCGCTGGCGGATGGAACTGATCGCGCCGCGGCCGGAGGCGATGGAGTTCGCGGACATGGACGGCGCGCTCGCCTGGCTGGTGTCCGAGCGGCCGAACCTCTCGGCCGCGATCGCGTACGCGGAGGCCGAGCTGCCCGGGCCGGAGGCCTGGATCCTGACCACCCAGACCCTGTACTTCTTCTTCCACCGGGCTCAGTGGAACGAGATGACCGAGACCCATCGGATCGGACTGCGCTGCGCCGAGCGGGTCGGGGACCTGGTCGGGTGCGCCATGATGCTCTCCGGCGTGGCCTGGGGTCTGCACCGGACGGGCCGGGCCGAGGAGTTCATGGACGCGGCGCGGCGCTACGTGCTGGCGGCCGAGGAGTCCGGCGAGGACCGGCTGGTGGCCACGGCGACCTCGTCCTACGCCGACGCGCTGGCGGACGCGGGCCGACTCGAGGAAGCGGGCCGCAACTACCGGGCCGCGATCGCCGCGATGCGCAGGCTGGACTCGCCGCAGCAGCTGGCCGCGGTGAAGATCAACTACTCCATCCTGCTGCTCGACCGGCTCACCCTGGCCGCGGAGGCGGAGCAGCAGCTGCGCGAGGCCTTGGACGTACTGCGCTCGGTGGACTCGCCGCTGACCGAGGTCTACGCGCTGACCCACCTGGCCCGCATCCGCTGGCAGCGGGGCGACCTGGCCGACGCGGTCCGGCTGCAACGCCAGGCCGCGGCGGTCAGCGACCGGATCGGCGACATCGCCTCGCACGCCCGCTGCCTGGCGCACTCGGCGGAAATGCTGGTCGAGGCCGGCCGGCCGCAGGAGGCCCGGGAGAACTGGCGCAAGGCGAGCGCGCTGCGGCCGCAGGTCCCGGAACCGAGCGCGTTGGACTTCATGGACCAGCTGGGCCGGAAGTTGGGCTTCGAGGAGCCCGGCGAGGCCGGCTGACCGGGCCCTACTCCCCTTCCAGGTCCCCTTCCAGCTCCAGGTAGACGGCACGCAGCCGGTCCAACGTGTCCGGCTCGGGCCGCTCCCACAGACCGCGCTCGGCCGCCTCCAGCAGGCGCTCGGCGATGCCGCGCATGGCCCAGGGGTTGGACTGGCGCAGGAAGGCGGCGTTGGTCTCGTCGAACACGTAGGAGGCGGCCAGGCGCTCGTACATCCAGTCGTCCACGACCCCGGCGGTGGCGTCGTAGCCGAACAGGTAGTCGACCGTCGCGGCCTGCTCGAAGGCGCCCTTGTAGCCGTGCCGCTGCATCGCCGCGATCCACTTGGGGTTGACCACCCGGGAGCGGAAGACGCGGTGGGTCTCCTCGGCCAGCGTCCGGGTCCTGACGGTGTCCGGCACGGCGCTGTCGCCCACGTACGCGGCCGGCGAGCTGCCGGTCAGGGCCCTGACGTAGGCGATCATGCCGCCGTGGTACTGGAAGTAGTCGTCGGAGTCGACGATGTCGTGCTCGCGGGTGTCCTGGTTCTTGGC
>FSXZ01002906.1_pt1 | contig 16677 bp, 12 predicted proteins | sample 1638121 | NCBI WGS metagenome assembly FSXZ01 (sample SAMEA3914788, study PRJEB12502) | metagenome | biome: forest; material: soil | place: Canada | collected 2011-07-03 | depth 0.1 m
AGATCGCCGCGCTCGGCGGGCTGCACGTGATCGGCGCCGGCCGGCACGGCAGCAGCCGGCTCGACCACCAGCTGCGCGGCCGGGCCGGGCGGCAGGGCGACCCGGGCAGCTCGGTGTTCTTCGTCAGCCTGGAAGACGACCTCGTCACCCGGTACGCGCCGGACGCCCGGCCCCCGGCGGGCGCGGGCGCGGGCGGCCGCACCGCCGACGCCGCCGCGCAGGAGGCCGTGGCCCACGCGCAGCGCGTGGCCGAGGGCGTCAGCCTGGAGATCTACCGCAACACCGTGCGGTACAACCACCTCATCGGGGTGCAGCGCCAGATCGTGCTGGACCAGCGGGACCGGGTGCTGCGCACCGACGCCGCGCGCCGCGCCCTGGCCCGGCGGCACCCCGGCCGGGACCGCGACCTGGCCGGCGTGGCCAGCGACGAGGTCCTGACCGACGCGGCCCGGCAGATCACCCTGTGGCACCTGGACCGGGGCTGGGCGGATCACCTCGGTTACCTGGCCGACCTGCGGGAGGGCATCTACCTGCGCGCGCTGGGCCGCGGGCTCAGCCCGCTGGACGAGTTCCACAAGGAGGCGGTCCGCGTCTTCGGCGGCCTGCTGGCCCGGGTGGAGGAGGAGTCCGCGGCCAGCTTCGCGACCGTGCCGGTTACCGCCGACGGGGCCGACCTGAGCGCGGCCGGCCTGAAGCGCCCGTCCGCCACCTGGACCTACCTCGTCCAGGACAACCCGTTCGGCACCGACATCGACCGGGCGCTGCGCAGCGTGGCCCGCGCGCTGCGGGGACGGCCGCGCGCCTGAGGGCCGCGCCGGAGGGCGTGTCTAAGTGTTATAAATCGGCCCTTGACATGCACTTTTACCTCATGCAATCGTTTAACCCGCAATCGATTAACCTGAGCTGAAGGCCGGACCGCGGCGTGCCCGCGGCGCGGGCCGGATCCGGGTTCCCGCACGCCCGGAAAAGGCGGCCGACGTCATGAGCGAGCCCAGCAGCCCGGCCCCGGCCGGCCGCCGCGCCCAGCGCGCTGCGGGGTCATGACGGTGGCCGGGCGGGTGACGATGAAGGACCTGGCCGCCGCGTGCGGGGTGTCGACCGCCACCGTCAGCCGGGCGCTGCGCGGCGACCCGGCCATCAGCGTCGGGACCCGGCAGGCCGTGCTGGACATGGCCGAGCGGGTGCAGTACCGCCCGTCCGCGTCCGCGCGCCGGCTCCGGACCAAGTCCAGCTCGCTCATCGGGGTCGTGGTCCAGAGCGTCGGCGACGGGTACATCGGCGAGGTCGTCCTGGGCATCCAGAGCCGGGCGCGCGAGCTCGGCTACCAGCCGCTGTTCTTCGCCTCGGAGGGCCGCGAGGACCTCGAGGCCGAGGCCCTGGACGTCTTCCTGTCCGAGCAGGTGACCGAGTTCATCGCGGTCTCCCCCACCGGCAAGCCGCAGCTGCTGCGCCGGGCCGTGGAGGAGGGCCTGCACGTCGCGGTCATCAACGGGGACACCGAGGTGCCGCCGGCGCTGTTCGACGACGTGACCCGCGGCCGGCCGGGGCGCCGGGTGACCCAGCTCGGCGCCGCCCGCGGCCTGCAGCCGGTGCACTACATCACCTTCGATGACGTCGCCGCCGGGCGGCTGGCCACCCGGCACCTCACCGCGCTGGGCCACCGGCAGCTCGTGCACCTGTCCGGCCCCCCGGTCCGCTCCAGCCTGCTGCGGCTGCTCGGCTTCCGGCAGGCGCTGGAGGAGGCCGGGCGGTGGCCCCAGCCGGTGCTCGTGGCGCCGTCACCGGTCCTGGAGAGCCGGGAGGCCGTGGTGACCGCGTACCTGCGGGACGCCCAGCCGCCCCTGGCCATGGTGGCCTACGACGACCTGTCCGCGGTGGCCGCGCTGCGCGCCGCGCACCAGGCGGGCTGGCTCGTCCCGGACGACCTGTCGGTGGTCGGCATCGACGACATCCAGTTCGCCGCCTACACCAACCCCGGCCTGACCACGGTGGCCCAGCCCAAGCAGGAGCTGGGCGCGCTGGCCGTCGACGCGCTGCTGGCCCCGGCGGCGGCCGGCCCGCAGGCCCGGGTGCTCAACGGCCGCCTGGTCATCCGCGAGTCGACCATGCCGCCGGCGGGCCCGGGCCCGGCCGCGGCCGCGGACACCCGGGGTGCCACCGACGCGGGGGACGCGCCGTGACCGCCGAGATGCAGTCGGCTGAGGTGGAGCTGGAGGGCGCCGCCCCCGCCGCCGTGCCCGCCGGGCTGATGCGGACCGCCCTGCGGCGGCTGCGCCGCGATCCGGTGGCGGTGGCCGCCTTCACCCTGCTGGTCATCCTGGTCCTGGCCGCGGCGGTGGGCGGCCCGCTGGCCGCGCACCTGACGGGGCACCCGCCGAACCAGCAGTTCCCCGGGGCGCTGGCCCCGGACGGCCAGCCGATCGGCATCATGGCGCGGACCTTCGTGCCCGGCGGCACGACCCACAACCCGCACGGCAGCCTGTTCATCCTGGGGGCCGACGCCCTCGGCCGGGACACCCTGGTCCGGGTCCTGTACGGGGCGCGGATCTCGCTGCTGGTGGCCACCTCGGCCACCGGCCTCGCGCTGGTCATCGGCGTGTCGCTGGGGCTGCTGGCCGGCTACCTGGGCGGCTGGGTGGACAGCGTGGTGAACCGGCTGACCGAGACGGCCATGGCCTTCCCGAACCTGCTCCTGGCCGTCGGCATCGCGGTCGTGATCGGGCCGGGCCTGCTGAACGTCGTGATCATCATCGCGCTGTTCACCTGGTACTACCCGGCGCGGATCGTCCGCAGCGCGACCGTGTCGACCAAGCAGATGACGTTCGTCGCCGCGGCCCGCACCGTCGGCGCCCGGCCCCGGCGGATCCTGCTCGTGCACCTGCTGCCGCAGGTCTGGGGCCCGCTGCTGGTCTACGGGACGTCGATCATCGCCAACAACATCATCTTCGAGGCCGGGCTGTCCTACCTGGGCGTGGGCGTCCCGCCGCCCACCGCGACCTGGGGGCAGATGCTGTCGGACGCGGTGACCTCGGGCATGTACCAGACCGACATCACCCTGGCCCTGGCGCCCGGCATCGCCCTGGTCCTGACCATGCTGGCGTTCAACCTGCTGGGCGACGGCATCCGGGACGCGCTCGACCCGAAGGCCAGCCGATGACGCGGGTCGTCGTCCAGCGGCTGCTCGGGGCGCTGCTGCAGGTGCTGATGGTGACGCTGCTGGCCTGGCTGCTGTTCTACGTGATCGCGCGCTTCACCGGCGCCTCCCCGGCCCAGCGGATCGCGGGCAAGAACGCCACCGCGGCGCAGATCGCGCAGGTGGCCCGGCTGCTGGGCGTGAACAAGCCCTACTGGCAGCAGTACCTGCTCTTCCTCGATCACCTGATCCACGGCAACTTCGGCTTCTCCTACGTCCAGGAGCGCCCGGTCTCGGCCATCCTGTGGCCCGCCACCCGGGCGACGACGTCCCTGGTCCTGGGCGCGGCCGCGCTGTGGCTGCTCATCGCCGCGCCGATCGGCGCCTACGGCGGGCTGCGGCCGCGCAGCGCCGGCGACATCGCCGGGCGCACGATCGCGATCCTCGGCATGTCCATCCCGGTGTTCTGGCTGGCCCCGATGATCGCCTACTTCCTGGGCTACCAGCCCACCCAGGGCGAGCTGCTGGGCCTGAAGGTCCTCCCGGTGGGTACCACGCTGTTCCCCATCCTGGGGTACACGCCGCTGGGCACCAACCCGCTGGAGTGGGCCTACCACCTGCTGCTGCCGTGGATCACCCTGGCCATCGGCTTCGCCGCGGTCTACATCCGGTTCATCCGCACGCTCACGGCCGAGCAGCTCGGCGAGGACTACGCGCGGACCGCGCGGGCCAAGGGCGCGTCCACCTCGCGCATCCTGGTCCGGCACGTCGGCCGCAACGTGGCCCCGACGATCACCGTGCTGCTCGGGGCCGACATCGCCACGGCCCTGACCGGCGTGTTCTTCGTGGAGACCGTCTTCGCGATCCCGGGCCTGGGCTACACCGGCCTGAGCGCGATCGAGAACCTGGACTACCCGGTCATCACCGGCGTCGTGATCGTCGCCGCCCTGATCGCCGTCCTGGCCAACACCGTTGTCGACCTGCTGCACGCCGTTCTCGACCCGCGGCTGCGGCGCCTTTCGACGGTCTAGGGAGCACCGCACGCCGGCGGCGACGCAGCCGCCTCGAATCAGTAAGGAACCCGCACGGAACAACCGAACACCACCGGTCAAGGGGATGGAGAAGTGTCATGGCCAGGATTAACCGGCTCAGATGGGCGGGAGGCGGCGCGCTCGCCGCCACCACGGCGGTGCTGCTGGCCGCGTGCGGCAGCTCGGGCGGCAGCACGTCCGGGGCCGCCTCCTCACCCGCGACGGGCGCCACCGGCGCCCCGACCGGGACGCTCACCGGGGCGATGTCGTCCGGGGCGATCGACAGCATGGACCCCAACCGGTGGTACTTCGCCGTCACCTGGGGCCTGTCCAATGCGCTGTGCACCCCGCTGGTGCGCTACGCCGACGCGAGCGGCACGGCCGGCACCGCGGTCGTCCCCGGCATCGCGAGCCTGCCCAAGATCAGCAAGAACGGGCTGCAGTACACCTTCACGCTGCGCCAGGGCGCCCGGTTCTCCGACGGCCAGGCGATCACCCCGGCCGACGTCAAGTACACGTTCATGCGGCTGATGAACCCGGCCGTCGACACCGGCACGGGCGGCTACTTCACCAACGTCGTCGGGGCGCCCGCCTACCTGGCCGGCTCGTCCAAGACCCTGCCCGGGATCACCACCACGGCCACCACGGTGACGTTCACCCTCACCGCGCCCGACGGCGCGTTCCTGTACAAGACGGCGCTGCCGACCAGCTGCCCGGTCCCGGCCGGCACCCCGATGAAGCCGATCGAGACCGGCGCCCTGGAGGAGAAGTACGCCAGCGGCCCGTTCAAGCTGCAGTCGTACTCCCCCGGCCGGCAGATCGTCATGGTCTACAACAAGGAGTACGACCAGGCGCTCGGCGCCCGCGGGCACGTCGCGAAGATCGTCTTCTCGATCGGCGTGCAGTCCACCCAGGCCGTGCTGCAGATCCAGGCCGGCCAGCTTGACTTCCAGACGTCGAACCTGGCCACCGCGGACATCCTCAAGCTCTCGCACAACGCGGCGCTGCAGGGCCAGGTCCACACCTCGGCGCGGCCGTCGCTGACCTACATCTTCCTGAACGAGCAGGTGCCCCCGCTGAACAACGTCGACGTGCGGAAGGCCATCAACTACGCCGTCGACCGGACCGCGATCCTGGCCCAGTGGGGCGGCCCGCTGGCCGGCGCCCCGTCCGACCAGATCATCCCGGCCGGCCAGGCCGACTACAAGCAGTACTCGATCTACCCGAACACGCCGGACCTGGCGCAGGCCAAGAAGCTGATGGCCGCCTCGGGGGTCAAGACGCCGGTCACCCTGGTGCTCCGGTGCCAGAACGACGCCCCCGGCTTCATCAACATGGCCGAGGTCATCCAGGCCAACCTCAAGGCCATCGGGATCAACGTCAAGATCGTCGGCTCGCCGAACAGCGTGAACAGCTCGATCATCACCAACTACAAGAGCAAGACGGCCATGGGGATCGAGCCCTGGTCGCTGGACTTCCCGGACGGCGAGGCCATCGTCAACACCGGGCTCGACCCGACCCAGCCGGACAACCCGGCGAACATGGCCCGCTTCGGCGACGCCGCGTTCGACCAGTCGTTCGCGACCGCGGCCGCGGCCCTGGGCACCGCCCGGGTGACCGACTACGAGAACCTCGACCAGCAGCTGATGGCCCAGCAGGCCCCGTACGCCCCGCTGTTCAACCCGAAGTGGTACGACTTCGTCTCCACCCGGGTGGGCGGCTACGTTTACAGCGAGGCGATGGACGCCATCAACTACAACACGCTGTACGTCAAGTAACGATGCGAGTTGCGGGAATCCGCCGCGGGCAGCGGGAGGGCGGCGGCGCGCCGCCCTCCCGTCCCGGGCCCCTGCTCGAGGTCACCGGCCTGACCATCAGCATCCCCACCGAGGCCGGGACGATCGAGGCCGTCCGGGGCGTCAGCTTCGCCCTGCAGGCGGGCGAGACGATCGGGATCGTCGGGGAGTCCGGGTCGGGCAAGACGATGCTGGCCCTGTCGGTCCTCGGCCTGCTGCCGGGCGCCGCGCGGGTGACCGGGTCGGTCCGGCTGGACGGCACCGAGATACTGGCCAGCACCCCCGCGCAGTGGCAGGGCATCCGCGGGACCCGGGTGGCCATGGTCTTCCAGGACCCGATGACCGCGCTCAACCCGATGTACACCGTCGGCTGGCAGGTGGCCGAGTGCGTCCGGCTGCACCGGCGGGTCAGCAAGGCCGCGGCCTGGCAGCGGGCGGTCGAGGTGCTCGGCCTGGTCGGCCTGCCCGAGCCGGCCCAGCTCGCGCGGCGCTTCCCGCACGAGCTGTCCGGCGGGATGCGCCAGCGCGTGGTCATCGCCATCGCCATCGCCAACGAGCCCGACCTGCTCATCGCGGACGAGCCGACCACGGCCCTGGACGTCACCGTGCAGGCCCAGATCCTCGACACGCTGCGCTCGATCCGCCAGGAGACCGGCGCGGCCCTGATCCTGATCAGCCATGACCTGGGCGTGGTGGCCGGCGTGGCCGACCAGGTCCTGGTCATGTACGCCGGGAAGGCGGTCGAGGTCGGCCGGGCCGACGACGTGTTCGCCGACCCGCGGATGCCCTACACCGCCGGGCTGCTGGCGTCGCTGCCCGACCTGGACCAGCGCAGCGAGCGGCTGGCCTCCATCGGCGGCAGCCCGCCGTCGGGGACCGGGTACGGCCCCGGCTGCGCGTTCGCGCCCCGCTGCCCGGCCGCCGCCCCGGCCTGCGCCCGGCAGCCGGAGCTGGTCACGGTCGGGACCGGGCACGTCGCCGCCTGCCATTTCGCCGTCCGCCCGGACGACGGCACCGGGGCGCCGGCCATGAACTGGGGCCAGGCCCGGACCGCGGGCCCGGCGGCCGCCGGCCGCAGCGCGGACGGCGACGTCATCCTGTCGGCCCGGAACCTGACCAAGCACTTCCGGGTCCGCGGCGCCAGGTTCCGCTCGGTGGCCACCGTCCAGGCCCTGAGCGGGGTGGACCTCGACCTGCGGGCCGGCCGGTGCCTGGCCCTGGTCGGCGAGTCGGGCTGCGGCAAGTCGACCCTGGCCCGGCTGCTGCTGCGCCTGGAAGACCCGACGTCCGGCAGCATCACGCTGAACGGCCGCGAGCTCACTGGCCTCGGCGACGCCCAGCTGCGCCCGATCCGCCCCCAGATCCAGATGGTGTTCCAGGACCCGTACTCCTCGCTCAACCCCCGGCTGTCGGTGGGCGAGATCGTGGGCGAGCCGCTGACCGTGCATCACGTCGGCGACAAGGACCGGCTGGTCCGCGAGCTGCTGGCCAGCGTCGGCCTCGACCCGGCCGCCGGGGTGCGCTTCCCCGGCGAGTTCTCCGGCGGCCAGCGGCAGCGGATCGGCATCGCGCGCGCCCTGGCCCTGGAGCCGCAGACCCTGGTCCTGGACGAGCCGGTGTCGGCGCTCGACGTCAGCATCCAGGCCAGCGTCCTGAACCTGCTGCGCGACCTGCAGCGCAGCCGCAACATGGCCTACCTGTTCATCGCCCACGACCTGGCCGTGGTGCGCCAGGTGGCCGACGAGGTGGCCGTGATGTATCTCGGCCGGATCGTCGAGCAGGGCCCGGCCGACGAGATCTACCGGCGGCCCGCGCACCCCTATACGACGGCGCTGCTGTCCGCCGTGCCCATCCCGGACCCGCCGCGCGAGCGCAGCCGGCAGCGCATCCTGCTGCGCGGCGAGGTCCCCAGCCCGGTGAACCCGCCATCGGGCTGCCGGTTCCGCACCCGCTGCTGGAAAGCCGACGACCGCTGTGCCAGCGAAGTCCCGCCGCTGCGGGAGCTGCCGGGCGGCCACCAGGTGGCCTGCCACTACCCGGAGAACGGCCCGTGGGACGAGCAGAATACGAAACGGAGTGATCCGGCGTGACCCGTTCATACGCCTGGCCCGTGACCATCGGGGCCGGTCAGGACCTGCACCTGCACGTGTCGACGCAGCACGCCCGCTTCGGGGTGCGGCTGTTCCGGGCGGGCGCCGCCATCGAGGAGGTGGCCGCCCCGGAGCTCCGCTTCGACGGGCAGGACCTGCCGCTGGGCCGGCCCGATGAGGCGTGGGGCTGGGCCCAGTACCGGATCCCGCTCGCCGACGGGCTGGCCGACGGCATCTACCTGGCCGTCCCGGTGCCGGCCGGCCCCGGCGGGGACCTCGAGCCGGTGCCGGCCGGGCCGGACGTCGCCGTCCGGCCGGACGCCAGCCTGTTCATCGTGCGCCGGGCGCCCGCCAGCGGAGGCCGGAAGGTCCTGTACAAGCTGCCGACCGCGACCTATACCGCCTACAACCAGCTCGGCGGGGCCAGCCTGTACGCCGGGGTGCGCTGGGCCCGGGACTGGTGGGGCCAGGGCTACGTGGCCAGCCTGCAGCGGCCGGGCAACGGCGGCGTCGGCGGCATGGTCATGACGGGCGACGCCCCCGACGCCTACGACCGCAGCTCGCGCCGGCAGACCTTCGCGCACTGGGACCTGCCGTTCGTGGCCTGGCTGGAGAGCCGCGGCACCGAGGTCGCCTACTGCACCGACTACGACCTGCACTACGACGCCAGCCTGCTGGCGGACGACGCGCTGCTGCTGTCGGCCGGCCACGACGAGTACTGGAGCGCGACCATGCGCCGCCGGGTCCTGGAGTTCGTCGACCGGGGCGGGAACGTGTGCTTCTTCGCGGGCGACGTGGCCTGCTTCGAGGTGGAGTTCTCGGCCGCCGGGGACCGATTGTTCTGCCCCAAGATCACCGGGAACGCGCCCGAGGCGGGCGGCTCGGGGCGGCCGGGCGCGCTGTGGCACGTGAACGACCCGGAGGACTGGCTGACGATGGCCAGCGGCGCCTGGGGCGGCGGCTGGTGGGACGGCCGCCGGGAGCTGGACGCCTACCAGCCGCTGGTGCCGACCCACTGGGCGTTCGACGGCGTCGACATCCCGCCCGAGGGCATCAGCGGCGGCGCGGCCACGCCCGTGATCGGCTACGAGACCGACGGCGTCCGGCTCGAGCGGGCATCGGACCCGCCCCGGCTCAGCGAGCACCTGCGGGGCGGGGGCGGCGGCCGGGTCCTGCTGGCCATCGCCCGGCTGTCGGCCGGCTGGGTGGCCGGCCAGGAGCAGGCCAACGCGGCGATCATGATCAGGACGGCCCCGTCCGGCGGGATGGTCTTCTCGGTCGGCACCACCGACTGGCCGATCGCCCTGGCCGCCGGCGGCCCCGTCGCGCAGATCACCGCCAACGTCGTCGACCGCCTGGCCCGCCGGGCGCTGATCATCCGCGGCCCGGTCTGCCCGCCCGGCGAGTACATCGGCGACGGGGAGCTCATCGGCGCTGACCAGCCGGTCACCTGGTACGTCGACGGCGGCCAGGCCGCCGGCCTGGGCCTGGCCGGCGTGACCTGGGCGGTCGCGGGCGGCGAGCTGGACGGCCCGGGCACCGGCCCGCGGGCCGTGACCACCTCGGCCGACGGCGACCAGTGGCTGACCATCACGGCCACGGCCACCGGGCCGGCCGGCGACCGCTACTTCGGCAGCCGGACGGTGCGGGTGGCCGGCACCGACGAGTACCTGCGCCGCCGGATCGTGCGGGCGCTGGACGCGCTGGCCCACCCCGATGAGCAGGGCGGGGCGCTGGTCGACCAGAAGGCCTCCGAGGGCGAGCTCGCGCAGCGCGTCATCCCGGTCCGGCTGGGCTGGGTCCAGGAGTACGCGCAGACTCTGGCCGGCCTGGTCGCCGAGCTGGAGGCGCGCTGGGCGGCGGAAGGCCGGATGGCCGACGGCGCGCTGCGCCCCGACGAGAAGTGAGCCGGCCCGGCCGCAGCGGCCGTCCGGCCGCGACGGCCCGCAGCTGACAAACGCACATGACGACGGCGACATGACCGGGCCGACCGCGTGACGAGCGGCCCGCACACGAGAGGACCCACCATGGACACGGCCGGACCCGACCAGCAGGCGCCCGGCGCGCCCCCGTTCCGGCTCGGGCTGGTCGGCGCCGGGCGGATGGGCCGCACCCACCTGGACGCGCTGCGCTCCGGCGCCGTGACGGTGACGGCCGTGGCCGAGCCGGAGCCGGGGCTGCGCGCGGCCGTGGCGCAGGCGGGCATCCCGGCGTTCGCGAGCGCGCCGGAGCTGCTGGCCGCCGGGAACGTGGACGGCGTCCTCATCGCCGCGCCCACCGACCGGCACCTCGAGCTGGTGCACACGGTGATGGCGGCCGGCGTCCCGGTCCTGTGCGAGAAGCCGTGCGGGCTGACCGCCGCGCAGGCCGGGCAGTGCGCCGCCGCGGCCCGGGCCGCAGACCTGGTCCTGCAGGTCGCCTACTGGCGCCGGTTCGTCCCGGCGCTGGTCGCGCTCCGGCAGCAGATCCTCGGCGGCGAGCTGGGCGACATCCTCGCGGTGAACTGCTACCAGTGGGACGCCGCGCCGCCGGACGCGCAGTTCCGGGGCAGCAGCGGCGGCATCTTCGTCGACATGGGCGTGCACGAGTTCGATCAGGTGCGCTGGCTGACCGGCCAGGAGTTCCGGGTCATCAAGGTGGCCAGCGCCGTGGCCGGCGGCTCCGCCGGGGACCCGGACTGCGGGCAGCTGGTGGCCGAGCTGGACGGCGGCAGCACCGCGCTGGTCAGCCTCGGCCGCTGGCACCCGGCCGGCGACACCTGCGCGGTGCAGGTGTTCGGGACCAAGGGCACCGTCTGGTCGCCCTTCCTGCAGCCCCCGGACGGGGACGCGGTCTTCCGCGACGCGCTGCGCCGCCAGGCCGCGGACTTCGCCCGGGCGGTGCGGGCCGGGCACGGCGAGGGCGCCACGGCCGACGACGCGATCACGGCCCTGACCCTGGCCAGCCAGGCCCGCGCGGGCACCGGGGCGCCGCCCGCATGACCGCGCCCCGCGAGATCGGCATCGCCGTGGTCGGCGGCGGGACCATGGCCCGCGCGCACGCCTACGGCTATGCCGCGGCGCCGGTGACCTGGCCGCTGCCGGCCGCGCCGCGGCTCACCGTGCTGTGCGGCCGCAGCGCGGACAAGACCGCGCAGGCGGCCCGCGAGCTCGGCTTCGCCGACAGCACCACGGACTGGCGCCAGGCCGTCGGGCGGCCCGACGTCGACATCGTCGACATCTGCACCCCGCCGGGCGCGCACGCCGAGGTGGTGGCCGCCGCGGCCGCCGCGGGCAAGGCGGTGATCTGCGAGAAGCCGCTGGCCACCACGCTGGCCGACGGGCGCGCGGCCGTGGCCGCCGTCCGCGCGGCCGGGGTGCTGAACGCCATCGGGTTCAACTACCGCCGCCTGCCCGCCATCGCCCTGATGCGGCAGATGATCGGCGACGGCCGCATCGGCACGCCGCGGCTGTGGCGGGGCAGCTGGCTGTCGGACGAGTTCTGCGATCCCGGCACGCCCTTCGACTGGCGGTTCGACCGGGCGCTCGGCGGCTCCACGATCGCCGATCTCGGCAGCCACCTGGTCGACCTGGCCGAGTGGATGACCGGCCCGGTCACCGGCGTGACCGCCCAGTCGCAGACGTTCACCGCGACCCGGGCCGGCCGCGACGGCGCGCCCGCGGCCGTCACCGTCGACGACGCCTCCAGCGCGCTGCTGGAATTCGCCGGCGGCCTGCGCGGCACGCTCGAGGTGGCCAAGACCTGCCCGCGCCGGCCGTGCGACTTCACCCTGGAAGTCAACGGCAGCGACGGCACGCTGATCTTCGACTACGCCCGGCTCAACGAGCTGTGGCTCGGCCGGTCCGCCGGGCCGCGCGACGAGTACGGGATGACCCGGATCCGGGCCGAGGACCCCGGCCACCCGTACGCCGCGCACGGGTGGCCCATCGGCCAGGGCGCCGGCTACGGGGCCAGCTTCGTCCACCAGGCCGGCGAGCTGCTCGCGGCGTGGCCGGACGGCCCGTGGCAGCCGGACCTGGCCACCGGCCTGCGCGTCCAGGAAGTCTGCACGGCCATCGAGACCTCGGCCCGCCAGCGGCGCTGGTGCCCCGTCCCGGCGCCCGGCGCCGTCCCGGCGGCCGCCAGCCCCGGGGCCGGTAACAGCGGGGCCGGGAGCACCGGCCCCGCCCGCCACCAAGGAGAGCAATGATCAGGATTGGCAACGCGCCGGTGAGCTACGGCGCCTTCGAGGTGACGGTCGGCATCCGCGAGGGCGTGCCCGGCGCGCCGCAGGTCCTCGACGCGGTGCAGGCGGCCGGCTACGACGGCATCGACCTGGGCCCGCTCGGCTACCTGGGCCTCGGTGACGGCCTCAGGGAGGCCCTGGGCTCCCGCGGCCTGCTGCTGACCGGCGGCTACGTCGAGATCGACGTCTCCGCCGACGAGGCCCCCGAGCCGGGCCTGGCCGAGCTGGCCCAGATCTGCGACCAGTTCGACGCGCTGGGCGCGGGCGTGAGCACGGAGTTCCTGCCCCGGCCCACGGTGGCCATCATCGGCTCCCCGCCGGCCGCCGCGGGCGAGACGGCGGACCGCCGCTGGGCGCGCATCGAGCGGACCGTCGGCGAGCTGACCGAGCAGTGCCGGAAGCGCGGCTACCAGGCCGTCCTGCACAACGAGGTCGGCACCCAGCTGGCCACCCAGGCCGAGGTCGTGCGGGTGCTGGAGTCGACGGCCGCCGCGCTGTGCCTGGACACCGGCCACCTGGTCGCGGCCGGCGGCGACCCGCTGGCCATCCTGGACGGCTGGTGGGACCGGGTCAGCCACGTGCACCTCAAGGACGCGCGGCCGGCGCCGGACGGGCAGCCGTTCACCGATGCCATGCAGCTGTGGGAGGACGACGCGTTCTGCCCGCTGGGGGCCGGCCACGGCCAGGTGGACGCGATCCTGGCCGCGCTGCGGGCGGGCGGGTACGCCGGCTGGATCGTCGTCGAGCAGGACGTGCTGCCCCGCGACCCGGCCGCCTACCAGCAGGCCAGCGCGCAGCAGCAGGCCAACCGCGACTACCTGCGCCAGCGCGGCTGGTAGCGGGCATGCCGATGACGGGCAGCCGGGCGTGACCGGGCGGGCGGGCCGCCGGGCGGTACCGGGATGACGGGCACCGCGGCGGGCGGCCGGTATGACGTGCTGACCATCGGGCGGGTCGGGGTGGACCTGTACCCGCTGCAGGCCGGCGTCGCGCTGGAGCACGTCACGCGCTTCGGCCGGTTCCTGGGCGGCAGCGCCACCAACGTGGCGGTGGCCGCGGCCCGGCACGGCCGGCGGGCCGCGGTCATCACCCGGACCGGCGACGACCCGTTCGGCCGGTTCGTGCACGCCGCGCTGCGGGAGCTGGGCGTGGACGACGCCTTCGTCACCGCCGTGCCGGGGCTGCCGACCCCGGTCACCTTCTGCGAGATCTTCCCGCCGGACCACTTCCCGCTCTGGTTCTACCGCTTCCCCAAGGCCCCCGACCTGGAGATCAGCCCGGCCGAGCTCGACCTGGCCGCGTGCCGGGACGCGCGCGTGTTCTGGGCCACCGCCAGCGGGCTGTCCCAGCAGCCCAGCCGCGACGCGCACTACGCGGCCTGGGCCGCCCGCGGGCGCCGCCCGCTGACCGTCCTCGACCTGGACTACCGGCCCTCCTTCTGGTCCTCGCCGCAGGCCGCGCAGGAGCAGATGTCGGCGGCCCTGGGCCAGGTGACCGTGGCCGTCGGCAACCTGGAGGAGGTCGGCACGGCCGTGGGCGAGACCGAGCCCGAGCGGGCCGCCCGCGCGCTGCTGGCCCGGGGCGTGGAGCTGGCCATCGTCAAGCAGGGCCCGGCCGGGGTGCTGGCCATGACGGCCACGGAGCTGATCGCGCTGCCCGCCGTCAGCGTGCCGGTGCTGAACGGCCTCGGGGCCGGCGACGGGTTCGGCGGGGCGCTGTGCCACGGGCTGCTGGCCGGCTGGCCGGCCGCCCGGGTCCTGGAGTTTGCCAGCGCCGCCGGGGCCATCGTCGCCTCCCGGCTGGAGTGCTCGACGGCGATGCCGACGACCGCGGAGGTCGAGGCGGTCCTGGCCGGGGGCGCCCCGTGACCGGGATCGCCGCCGGCCTGATCGGCGAGCTGCGCGCGCGCCACCCGGAGGCGGTTGTCGAGGCGGCCGCCCGGCGCCGCCGCCGGCCGTTCCTGGACGACTCGGGGCGGCTGATGCTGATCGCGGCCGATCACCCGGCGCGGGCCGCGCTGGGCGTCCGCGGCCGCGCGCTGGCCATGGCCGACCGCCGGGACCTGCTGCGCCGCCTGGCCGCCGCGCTGGCCCGGCCGGGCGTCGACGGGGTGCTGGGCACGGCTGACATCCTGGAGGACCTGCTCCTGCTAGGCGCGCTGGAGGGCAAGGTGGTGGTCGGGTCGATGAACCGCGGCGGCCTGGCCGGGTCGGCGTTCGAGCTCGACGACCGGTTCACCGGGTGCGACGCGGCCACGATCGCGGCCCTGGGCTTCGACGCGGGCAAGATGCTGTGCCGGATCGGCCTGGACGACCCGGCCACGGCCGCCACCCTGGAAGCCTGCGGCCAGGCCGTGACCCAGCTGGCCGGCCGGCGCCTGGTCGCGATGATCGAGCCGTTCCTGGCCGACCGCGACGGCGGCGCGGTCCGCAACCGGCTCACCGCCGAGGCCGTCATCACGGCCCTGTCGGTGGCCGCCGGGCTGGGCGCGACCAGCGCCTACACCTGGCTCAAGGTCCCGGTCGTCCCCGGCATGGAACGGGTCATGGCCGCCACCACCCTGCCGGCGCTGCTGCTGGGCGGGGATCCGCACGGCGCCCCGGAGGAGACCTACCGCCAGTGGGAGCAGGCCCTGGCCCTGCCCGGCGTCCGCGGCCTGGTGGTCGGCCGGGCCCTGCTGTACCCGCCCGACGACGACGTCGAGGCGGCCGTGGACACGGCGGCCGGGCTGGTCCGGCCGGCCCCGGCCCCCAGGGAGACGACGTGATCAGGAACTCCGACGTGCACCGCCCGCGCGGCTCGCTGGCCTCCGGGCGCTGGGCGGTGGACCTGCCCGCGGTCCGCGCGGGCTGGTCGTTCGCCTCGCTGCGGGTGCTGGTCCTGGGTCCGGGTGAGTCCCAGCGGGTGGACACCGGCGCGGAGGAGCTGCTCGTCCTGCCGCTGGCCGGCTCGGGCACCGTGACGTGCGGCGGCCAGCGGCTCGAGCTGGCCGGCCGGGCCAGCGTGTTCGACGGCGTGACCGACTTCGCCTACCTGCCGCGGCACGTGTCGGCCGAGCTGGCCAGCCCGGCGGGCGGCCGGTTCGCCCTGCCCGGCGCCCCGGCCGGGCGGGACCTGCCGCTGCGGTACGTGCCCGCGTCCGCGGTGCCCGTGGAGCTGCGCGGCGCGGGCGCCGCCTCCCGCCAGGTCAACAACTTCGGCACCGACACCGCCTTCGAGGCCGGCGCCCTGATGGCCTGCGAGGTCCTCACCCCGGCGGGCAACTGGTCGTCCTGGCCGCCGCACAAGCACGACGAGGACCGGCCCGGCGAGTCGGTGCTGGAGGAGATCTACTACTTCGAGCTATCCGACGGCGGCACCGGGCACGGCGTCGGCTACCAGCGCGGCTACGGCACCGCCGCCCGGCCGGCCGACGTCCTGGTGCAGGTCGCGACCGGGGACGTCGTGCTCGTCCCGCACGGCTGGCACGGGCCGTCCATGGCCGCGCCCGGCTACGACCTGTACTACCTGAACGTGATGGCCGGGCCGGGCGAGCGCGCCTGGCGCATCTGCGATGACCCCGACCACGCGTGGGTCCGCGGCACCTGGGCCGGCCAGCCCGTCGATCCCCGGCTGCCGTTCTACCGCCCCGCCCCGCCCGCCGGGCCGGCCGGGGACGCGCGATGAGCACCAGCCGGCTGACCGTCGGGCAGGCCGTGGTCCGGTTCCTGGCCGCCCAGTTCAGCGAGCGGGACGGGACCCGGGCCCGGCTCGTCGAGGGCTGCTTCGGGATCTTCGGCCACGGCAACGTCGCCGGGCTGGGCCAGGCGCTGCTCGAGGCCGAGCTGTCCCGGCCGGGCGAGCTGCCGTTCTACCAGGGCCGCAACGAGCAGGGCATGGTCCACGCGGCCGCGGGCTTCGCGCGGATGCGCAACCGGCTGTCCACGCTGGCCTGCACCACGTCGGTCGGGCCGGGCGCGACCAACATGGTCACCGGCGCCGCGCTGGCCACCGTCAACCGGCTGCCGGTGCTGCTGCTGCCCGCGGACACCTTCGCGACCCGGCCCGCCGACCCGGTCCTGCAGCAGCTGGAGCACCCCAGCCAGCACGATGTCTCGGTGAACGACGCGTTCCGGCCGGTGTCGGCGTTCTTCGACCGGGTCAGCCGCCCCGAGCAGCTGCCCGACGCGCTGCTCGGCGCGATGCGGACGCTGACCGACCCGGCCGGCACCGGCGCCGTCACGATCTGCCTGCCCGAGGATGTCCAGGCCGAGGCGTTCGACTGGCCCGCCGAGCTGCTCGCCCCCCGGACCTGGCCCGTGCCGCGGCCGGTCCCGGACCCGGCCGCGGTCGCGCGGGCGGCCGCCGTGCTGCGCGCGGCGCAGCGACCGCTGATCGTCGCGGGCGGCGGCGTCATCTACGC
>FSXZ01001922.1_pt1 | contig 16633 bp, 14 predicted proteins | sample 1638121 | NCBI WGS metagenome assembly FSXZ01 (sample SAMEA3914788, study PRJEB12502) | metagenome | biome: forest; material: soil | place: Canada | collected 2011-07-03 | depth 0.1 m
CCGCAGCGGTGCCGGCTGAGGATGATGCAGGTCGGACTTGGTTCCCTAGGGCATGCGCGCCCAAACCTGGCCCGGAAAATATTTTTCCGGCGTTCTCCTGGGCCCCGCCGGCGGTCATCGGCCGGGCAACAGGCAGGGCCAGGAAGGCGTCGCGCGAATCCGGAAAGATCGCGGGGATTCGCTCCGGAATCGCGGCGGACGGACCGAACCGGGCCGGAAGATTTCCCCGCCCGGAACCGAGCTCCGCTCCGGCGAGATGTCGTTCAGGCGGGTCACTGCAGGCACGCAAGGCACCAGAAAGTGACCCTAATCACGCCAGTTGCGCGCGATCGGCGGATCGCGCCAGGTACTACAGGCGGCCCGGCCGGCCCGGCTCGTCGCCAGCCGGGCCGGCCGTGCCCGGACGCCGGGCCGCTCATGACCGCCGGAGGCCGATCCGTCTCCAGACCGAGATCAGACCGAGATGCACCTATATACCTGGCGCGGCTCTATTCCTAGCCCGGCTCCTGCACGCGGCCCGGCTCGTCGCCCCGGCGGGACCGGGGCGGTCACGACCGCGGTCCCGGCCACCCGCGAGCCTGGACGCCCGCCCGCGGGCTCGATGCCGCCGCCAGCTGCGGGCTCGGGGCGGCTACTCCCCTGCGACTTCGATGGCGCCGACCGTCCGCTTGCCCCGGCGCAGCACCAGGAAGCGCCCGTGCAGCAGGTCGGCCGGATCGGGGACAGCGTCCTCCGAGGCGACCTTGACATTGTTCAGGTACGCGCCGCCCTCGGCGATAGCCCGGCGGGCCGCCGACTTGCTCGGCACCTGGCCGGCCAGGGCCAGCGTCAGCAGGTCGGCCACCGGCGGCAGGGCACCCGGCGGCACCGAGGCGTGCGGTACCTCCGCGATGGCCGCGGCCATCGTGGCCTCGTCCAGGTCGCGCAGCTCACCCTGGCCGAACAGCGCCCGGCTCGCGGCCTGAACCCGCGCGAGTTCCTCGGGCCCGTGCACGAGCGCGGTCACGTCCTCGGCCAGCACCCGCTGCCCGCGCCGCTCGGCGGGCCGGTCGGCGCTGGCCTGCTCCAGCTCCTCGATCTCGGCCCGGGTCCGGAACGTGAACACTCGCAGCAGGCCCGGCACCTCCGCGTCGGACCGGTTCAGCCAGAACTGGTAGAAGGCGTAGGGGCTCATCAGGTCGGGGCTGATCCAGACCGCGCCGCCCTCGGTCTTGCCGTACTTGGTCCCGTCTGGCTTGGTGATCAGCGGCGTGGCCAGGGCGTGCACGGAGTCGCCGGTTACCCGGCGGATCAGGTCCACGCCCGATACCAGGTTGCCCCACTGGTCACTGCCGCCCAGCTGCAGCGCGCAGTCATGCCGCTGGTGCAGCTCCAGGTAGTCGTTGGCCTGGAGGACCTGGTAGCTGAACTCGGTGTAGGTGATGCCGCCGGCTTCCAGCCGGGCGCGGACGACCTCGCGGGAGAGCATCTGGTTCACCGGGAAGTGCTTGCCGATGTCCCGCAGGAAGTCCAGGGCCGACAGCTCGCCGGTCCAGTCCAGGTTGCTGACCAGCAGTGCGCCCGCCGGGCCCGGCGTGAAGTCCAGGAACCGGCCGACCTCGCGCCCGATCCGCTCCACCCATTCCGCCACGACCTCGCGCGGGTTCAGCACGCGCTCGGTGGACTTGCCGCTGGGGTCGCCGATCAGGCCCGTCGCGCCGCCGACCAGCCCGATGGGCCGGTGCCCGGCCAGCTGGAACCGTCGCATGGTGAGCAGCAGCACCAGGTTGCCGATGTGCAGGCCGGGCGCGGTCGGGTCGAAGCCGCCGTACAGGGTGACCTGGCCGACCTCCAGGGCCTTGCGCAGGTCATCCAGGTCGGTGGACACGGCGATCAGGCCGCGCCAGGTCAGCTCGTCGATGATGTCGGTCACCCCGGCATCGTCCCACTTCCGGGCACCGGGCCGGTAACCGGATTCGCCCGGCCGCGCCGGGGCGTGAACTTCCGGTACGGCGAAACGGAGTCGTCCCCGTCCAGCCAGAACCGCCAGGGCACATCCCTGGCCTGGCTGATCCCGACCCGGGGTCCGGCCCGGACCGCGGCCGCCGGGCGGGGGCCGCCGCTCCCGGCGCTGACCCGCAGCGGCGAGCCCGGGTCGACGGCGTCCGCGCCGTTGAGCGCCCGGTCGATGCCGAGCGCCTGGCACAGCCGGGCCGGGCCGCGCGCGAGGTCCCGGTCGGGGTGCTGGCCGGGCTCGGGCCAGCGGCGGTCGGCGGCGAGGTCGGCGCCCTCGATGATCCGCCCGGCCCGCAGCAGGACGGCCGAGACCGACTCGCAGACCAGGTTCGCGCAGAAGTGCATCCCGTAGGTGAAGTAGACGTAGAGATAGCCGGGCGGGCCGAACATCACGGCGTTGCGCGGAGTCTCGCCGCGGAAGGCGTGCGAGGCCGGGTCGGACCGCCCGGCGTACGCCTCCACCTCGGTGATCACCGCCGCGACCGTGCCGTCCGGGCTGTCGTAGCGCAGCACGCAGCCCAGCAGCGCGGGCGCGACCTCGGGCGCCGGGCGGGCGAAGAACTCCCGCGGCAGCACCGGGGCCGCCGGCGCGCTCACCCGCCGCTCCCGCCGGTGTCGCCCGCGCTCGTGCCGCTCACGCTGGCGTCCTCATGCTGGCGTCGCCCGTGCCACGCTCCCGGCCGCGCCTCAGCCCGCGGCCCAGGCGGCCTGGTCATCGACCACCTCGCGCAGCCGGCCAAGCTGGCCGGCGACGGCGGACGGGGCGGTGCCGCCGCGGCTGCTGCGGGCGGCCAGGGCGCCCTGGACCGAGAGCACCTCGCGGACATCCGGGGTGAGCAGCGGGGAGATCTTGGCCAGGTCGTCGTCGCTGACCTCGTCCAGCTCGCAGTCGTGGACCTGGCACCACACCACCAGGTGCCCCACGACCTCGTGGGCGTCCCGGAACGGGGTGCCGCGCCGGACCAGCAGCTCGGCCAGGTCAGTGGCCAGCGCGTAGCCGGCCGGGGCGGACCGGGCCAGCAGCGCCGTGTTAAAGCGCAGCGTGGCGATCAGCCCGGCCACGGCGGGCAGCACCATCAGCAGGGTGTCCACGGCGTCGAAGACCGGCTCCTTGTCCTCCTGCAGGTCCCGGTTATAGGTCAGGGGCAGGCCCTTCAGCGTGGTGAGCAGCCCGGTCAGCCCGCCGATCAGGCGGCCCGCCTTGCCCCGGGCCAGCTCCGCGACGTCCGGGTTCTTCTTCTGCGGCATGATCGACGAGCCGGTGGCGTACGCGTCGTCGAGCTGAGCCCAGCTGAACTCGTACGACGCCCAGAGCGCCACCTCCTCGCCGAGCCGGGACAGGTGCACCCCCAGGAGGGCGGCGGCGAAGCAGAACTCCACGGCGAAGTCCCGGTCGCTGACCGCGTCCATCGAGTTGTCGAAGGCGGAGTCGAACCCCAGCTCGGCGGCCAGGGCCTCGGGGTCGAGCGGCAGCGACGAGCCCGCCAGCGCGCCGGCCCCCAGCGGGCTGACGGCCGCGCGCCGGTCCCAGTCGCGCAGCCGGCTGGCGTCGCGGGCGAAGGCCTGCACGTGGGCCAGCAGCTGGTGGGCCAGCAGCACCGGCTGGGCGTGCTGGAGGTGCGTCAGGCCGGGTACCGGGGTGTCCATGTGCTGCTCGGCCTGGCCGATCAGGGCGTCCTCCAGCTCCGCCAGCCGGGCGACGATGGTCCGGACGTGATCGCGCAGGTACAGCCGCAGGTCGGTCGCGACCTGGTCGTTGCGGCTGCGCCCGGCCCGCAGCTTGCCGCCGAGCGAGCCCAGCCGCTCCAGCAGGCCGCGCTCCAGTGCGGTGTGCACGTCCTCGTCGCTGGCGTCGGGCCGGAAGCTGCCGTCGCGGCAGGCCCGGCGCAGGTCGTCCAGGGCGGACAGCATCCGGCTCAGCTCACCGTCGTCGAGCAGCCCGGCTTTGTGCAGTACACGGGCGTGCGCGGCCGAGGCGAGCAGGTCGTAGGGGGCCAGCCGCCAGTCGAACTGGACGCTGACCGACAGCCGGGCCAGGGCGTCCGCGGGACCGGCCGCGAACCGACCCCCCCACAGGCGGACGGTCTCCCGGCCGGGGACGGCGTCCTCCGGGTCAGGAACAGGCACCTGCTGGTCATCTGTCACGCTGTGTTCTCCCGCTCATGCTGCGAAGCCGGCCTGCCGGAATCATTCCAGCCCGGGTCAGGCCGGGGCGGGCCGCCCCCACGCTCGCCGGCGGCCCCGGGCTGGCTGGCGGCCGCGATCCGGCCCGTGGTCAGGAGCGGTCCGGGCGGTCGGCGGCCAGCCCGGCGTGGCTGCGCCGCTCGGCCAGCCGGAGCAGCGCGGCGGCCACGTCGGCCCCGCCGGCCGGGTCGCGGGCGATGACCAGCACGGTGTCGTCCCCGCCGACGGTGCCGAGGATCGACGGCCAGCCCGCGTGGTCGATGGCCGAGGCCAGCAGCATCGCCGCCCCGACCGGGGTCCGGACGACGACCAGGTTGCCGCTGGCCTCGGCGGTGACCAGCAGCTCGCCGGCGACCCGGGCCAGCCGGGCCGCCTGGGTCCCCGTCGCCTGGCCGCCGGGCGGCGGGTCAGCCACCAGGCCGATGACCGGCTCGGGCGGCAGCGCGTACGCCAGCGCGCCGTCGGGGCCGCGCAGCCGGACCGCGCCGAGCTCGACCAGGTCGCGGGAGAGCGTGGCCTGGGTGACGTGCACGCCGAGCCGGTCCAGGCGGGCGGCCAGGTCCTCCTGCGAGCGCACCGGGCTGGCGCCGGGCGCGGCCAGGATCGCGGCGATCTGCGCGAGGCGGCCGGCCTTGGTCACCGGGTGGGTCAATCCTCGCCTCCGATCAGCCAGGCCAGCAGCGCCTTCTGCGCGTGCAGCCGGTTCTCGGCCTGATCCCACACCAGGCTCGACGGGCCGTCCAGCACCTCGGCCGTGATCTCCTGGCCGCGGTGCGCCGGGAGGCAGTGCAGCACCCCGAGGCAGTCCGGGCCGGCCACGGCCAGCTTGGCCGCGTCCAGGCGGAAGGGCTCCATGGCCGCGATCCGTTCTTCTTCCTGGCCCTCCTGGCCCATCGAGGTCCAGACATCGGTGGCCAGGAAGGCGGCGCCCTTGCAGGCCTCGTCGGCGTCGCTGGTGAAGCCTACCGAGCCGCCGGTCGCGGCGGCGATGACGCGCGCGGCCTCGGCGACCTCGGCCGACGGGGCGTAGGCGGCCGGCCCGCAGATCCGGACGTGCATGCCCGCCGTGGCCCCGCCCAGCAGGTACGAGTGCGCCATGTTCGACGACCCGTCGCCCAGGAACGTCAGCGTGACGCCGCCCAGCGGGCCGGCCACCGCCTGCATGGTCTGCAGGTCAGCCAGGATCTGGCAGGGATGGAACTCGTCGGTCAGGGCATTGATCACCGGCACCGAGCTGGCCCCGGCCAGCGCCTCGATGCGGTCCTGGCCGAAGGTCCGCCAGACGATCGCGGTCACCTGCCGGCTGAGCACCCGGGCCAGGTCCTCGATGGTCTCGCCGCGGCCCTGGTGGGTGCCCTGGCTGTCGATGACCAGCGGGAACCCGCCCAGCTCAGCGACCCCGGTGGCGAACGAGACCCGGGTCCGCAGCGACGGCTTGTCGAACAGCACGGCCACCGTGCGCGGCCCGTCCAGCGGCCGGGCCGCCAGCCGGTCGGCCTTCAGCCGGGCGGCCAGGGCGAGTACCTGCGCCTGCTCGGCAGGCGACAGGTCGTCATCGCGCAGGAAATGCCGCAGCGGGGCCGGGGCGGTCACTGGCCGCCCCCGGCGAGCACGGCCGCGTCGAGGATGCCCGGCAGCGCGTCAGTGAACGCCTGGGCCTGGGCGGCAGTGAGGATAAGCGGCGGGGCCAGCCGGATCGCGTCCGGCTGGACCGCATTGACCAGGAACCCGGCCTCCCGGGCCGCGGTCTCCACCGCGGGCGCGGCCGGGCCGGACAGGGCGATGGCCCGCCACAGCCCGCTGCCCCGCACCTGCGTGACCAGCGGGTGCCCGATGGCCTCGATCCCGGCGGCCAGGCCGTCGCCGACCCGCGTCACGCTGGCCAGGAGCCCGTCAGCCTCGATTGTGTCCAGCACCGCGAGCGCCGCCGCGCAGGCCACCGGGTTGCCGCCGAAGGTGCTGCCGTGCTCGCCCTTGGCCAGGCCAGCGCCGCAGTCGCCCAGGCCGATGCAGGCGCCGATGGGCAGCCCGCCGCCCAGGCCCTTGGCCAGGGTCAGCACGTCGGGCACGATCCCCTCGTGCAGGCACGAGAACCACTCGCCGGTCCGGCCGATCCCGCTCTGGATCTCGTCCAGGATCAGCAGCGCGCCGGACTCGTCGCAGGCCGCGCGGGCCGCCCGGAGGTAGCCCGGCGGGGCCGGCACGATGCCGCCCTCGCCCAGGCACGGCTCCAGGAACACCGCCGCGCAGTCCGGGCCGACGGCCGCGGCCAGGGCCGCGGCGTCACCGTAGGGGACGAACCGGACGTCGACCCCGAAGGGCTGGAACGGCTGGCGGATGGCCGGCTTGCCGGTCAGCGACAGCGCGCCCATGGTCCGGCCGTGGAAGCTGTTCTGCGCGGCGACGATGACCGGGCGGCCGGCGCCGCCGTGGCGGCGGGCGAGCTTGAGCGCGGCCTCGTTGGCCTCCGCGCCGGAGTTGGCCAGGAACACCCGGCCGTCGGCGCCCAGCAGCCCGAGCAGCCGCTCGGCCAGCTCGACCTGCCGCTCGTGCAGGAACAGGTTCGAGGTGTGGGCCAGCCGCGCGACCTGCTCGCTGACCGCCGTGATGATGGCGGGGTGGGCGTGCCCGAGGGCGCTGACCGCGATCCCGGCGATCAGGTCCAGGTACGGCGCGCCGTCGACGTCCCAGACGACGCAGCCCTGGCCGTGATCTAGCGCCACGGGCGGGATGCCGTACGTGCCCATGATGGCCGAGGCGTACCGCTCCTGCAGTTTCTGCGTCGCGGGCCCGGGGGTGGCGGGCATGGTCATCGTGCCTCCGGTTCGTGATGGGGGGTCGGGCTCACGGGACGACCATCGTGCCGATGCCCGAGTCGGTGAAGATCTCCAGCAGCACGGCATGCGGCAGCCGGCCGTCGATGACATGGGCCTGCGGCACGCCGCCCTGGACCGCGGTCAGGCAGGCATCCATCTTGGGGATCATGCCGTCGCTGAGGCCGGGCAGCATCGCGGCCAGCTCGTCGGCGGTGAGCTGGCTGATCACCTCGGACGGGGCGGCGGCCGGCCCGGCGGCCTCCCCGCCGGGCGGCCAGTCGGCGTATAGGCCCTCGACGTCGGTCAGCACGATCAGCTTGGCGGCGCCCAGCGCGACGGCCACGGCGGCCGCGGCCGTGTCGGCGTTGACGTTGAGGACCTCGCCGGACTGGCTGCGCGCGACGCTGGAGATGACCGGGATCCGGCCGTCCGCCAGCAGCGCCCGGACCGCGCCGGGGTTCACCGTCTCGACCTCGCCGACCTGGCCCAGGTCGATGAGCTCGCCGTCGACGGTGACCCGCAGCCGCCGCGCGGTCAGCAGGTGGGCGTCCTCGCCGGACATCCCGACGGCGAACGGCCCGTGCTGATTGATGAGGCCGACGACCTCCCGGTTCACCTGGCCGGTCAGCACCATCCGGACGACGTCCATGGCCTCGGGGGTTGTCACCCGCAGCCCGGCCCGGAAGGTGCTCTCGATGCCGAGCCGGTCGAGCTGGGCGCTGATCTGCGGGCCGCCGCCGTGCACCACGACCGGGAGCAGCCCGGCGTACCGCAGGAACACCACGTCCTGCGCGAACGCGGCGCGCAGCGCGTCCTGGGTCATGGCGTTGCCGCCGTACTTGATGACGACGGTCTGCCCGTGGAACCGCTCCAGCCAGGGCAGCGCCTCGATCAGGGTGCCGACCTTGGCCAGGGCCTGCGCCCGGGACTCCCGGGCGGCCGCGGCCGCCGTCTGGGTCGTCGTCATGTCGCGTAGGCCGAGTTCTCGTAGACGTACTCGGCGGTGAGGTCGGTCGTCAGGATGGTGGCCGCGTGCCCGCCGGCCGACAGGTTGACCGTGATGGTCACGTCGCGCGGCGCCAGGTCCACCCCGGAGCGGTCGTCCGCCGCGGCGCCGTCCCGGCAGACCCACACGCCGTTGATCGCGACGTCCAGCTCGTCGGGCTCGAACACCGCGCTGGTGGTGCCGACGGCCGCCAGCACCCGGCCCCAGTTCGGGTCCTGGCCGTGGATCGCGCACTTGAGCAGGTTGCAGCGGGCGATGGCCCGGCCCACGGCGACCGCGTCGTCCTCGCTGGCCGCCCCGGTCACCTCGATCGCGATGGCCTTGCTCGCCCCCTCGGCGTCCTGCTGCATCTGCCGGGCCAGGTCGGCGCACGCGCTGGCCAGCAGGGCGCCGAACTCGGCCGGGTCGGGCCGGGTGCCGGACGCGCCGCTGGCCAGCAGCAGGACCGTGTCGTTGGTCGACATGCAGCCGTCGGTGTCCAGCCGGTCGAAGGACCGGCGCACCGCGCCGCGCAGCGCCTCGTCCAGCTCGCGGGCGGACAGGTCGGCGTCGGTGGTGAGCACGGCCAGCATGGTGGCCAGGGCCGGGGCCAGCATCGCGGCGCCCTTGGCCATGCCGCCGATGACGTAGCCGGTGCCCGCTACCGCGCAGGTCTTGGGGACGGTGTCGGTCGTCCGGATCGCGTTCGCGGCGGCCTGGCCGCCGCCGGCGTCCGCGACCGCGGCGCCCGCGGCCGCCTCAACGCCCGCGAGCAGCCGGTCCAGCGGCAGCCGCTCCCCGATCAGCCCGGTGGAGCAGACGGCGATCTGGCCCGCGCCTACCTCCCCGGCGGCCGGCCCGCCCGGCCCGGTCAGGACCTTGGCCAGGTGCTCGGCGGTGTGATGGGTGTCGGCGAACCCGGCCGGCCCGGTGCAGGCGTTGGCGCCGCCGGAGTTGAGCGCGACCGCGCGCACCTGGCCGCCGGCCAGGACCTGCTGGCTCCACAGGACTGGGGCCGCCTTGACGCGGTTGCTGGTGAAGACGCCCGCCGCGGCCAGGGACGGCCCGTCGTTGATGACCACGGCGACGTCGGCGGCGCCCGAGTCCTTGAGGCCCGCCGCGACGCCGGCCGCGCGGAACCCGGTGGGGGCGGTGACGGTCACGGCGCGACTCCGCTGGCGGTCAGGCCGGCTGCCTCGGGCAGGCCGAGCATCAGGTTGGCGTCCTGGATGGCCTGGCTGGCCGCGCCCTTGCCGAGGTTGTCGATGGCGGCCACCACGATGGCCCGGCCGGCCCGGCCGTCGGCGACGGCCTGCAGGTGGACGCCGTTGGAGCCGGCCACCGACGCGGTGGCGGGCCAGCGGCCCTCGGGCAGGAGGCACGCGAACGGGCCGCCGGCGTAGGCGCCGGCGATGGCGTCGCGCAGCGCCGCGGTGCTGACGCCGGGCGCGGTGAGCCGCGCGGTGCAGGTGGCCAGGATGCCGCGCGGCATCGGGGCCAGGACCGGCGTGAACGACACGGTCGCGGCCGCCCCGCCCAGCTCGCTCAGGGCCTGGGTGATCTCGGCCGTGTGCCGGTGCGTGCCGCCCACGTTGTAGGCCGCGACGGACCCCATGACCTCGCTGGCCAGCAGGTCCGTCCGCAGCGACCGGCCCGCGCCGGAGGTGCCCGACGCGGCCACGACCACGACGTCCTGCGGGTCGGCCAGGCCGGCCGCCACGACCGGCACCAGGGCCATGATCGCGGCGGTGGCGTAGCAGCCGGGGGCCGCGACGCGGCTGGCCGCGCTGATCGCGGCGCGCTGGCCGGGCAGCTCGGGCAGGCCGGTGACCCACCGCCCCGGGTGCGTCCCGCCGTAGTGCCGGTCCCAGGCGTCCGGGTCGGCCAGCCGGAAATCGGGTCCCAGGTCGACCATCTTGACCGCGGCCGGAAGGGCCGCGGCCAGCACCGCCGACTGGCCGGCGGGCAGCGCGGCGAAGACCAGGTCGCAGTCGGCCAGGCTGGCGCTGTCCGAGGGCTCGAGCACCCGGCTGGCCAGCCCCGGCACCCCGGCCAGGTGCGCGTGCACCTCGCCGATGGTCTTGCCCGCGCTGCTGTCGGCGGTCGCCGCGGCCACCTCCAGGTCTGGATGCCCCGCCAGCAGCCGGAGCAGCTCACCGCCCGCATACCCGCTCGCGCCGGCCACTGCCACCCGCGCACCCATTGATCCTCCAGCCGCTAGCCGTTTCCATCCTTCTGAATGATTATGCATGGCGGCGAGTGATTATTCAATGAGGAGAAGTGCCCGGATTGATACCGGTCCGGGTTGGGCGTCGTAACGCGGGCGCGGCATGATGATCCACCGGAAGGGAGACCGCCCATGCACTCGCGCTGGCCGCTCGGGCTGCTCGTGGCCGCGACGGCGCTGCTGGCGGGCTGCGGTCACCCGGCCCCGGCGGCCGGGGCCGGGCCGGCGAGTCACCCGGCCACGAGTCACCCGGCCACGCTGTGCGGCTCAGCCAAGACGCCGGCCAACGTCCCGGTCAAGATCGAGGTGGCCAAGGGCACGGTGGCCTGCGCGGATGCCATGACGATCGAGAAGTCCTACACGGCGGCGGTCGCCCAGGGCCGGGCGCCGGGCAACGGCCGCGGGCCGGTCAAGATCAGCGGCTGGACCTGCCAGGCGTTCACCACCCCGGTCAGCCTCAAGACCGGCAATGTCTCGGCCTGCTACCGGAGCGGCACCGAGATCCTCGCCGTCCTTCCCCCGCCCTGACCGAGCCTGATCGCGACCGGGGGGCCGCGGGCCGCGCTACGTCGCGGGCGCGGGTGAGGGAGACGGCTCGGCCGGGGCCGCGTGCCGGGCCGGGCGGGTGTCCTTGCGGATGGACAGCTTGCCGTTCTGCATGAGGCCGATGCGCTGCGCCCGGCGGGCAATGGAGCTGTCGTGGGTGACCAGCACCATGGTGAGGCCGTACTCGCTCCAGAGCCGTTCCATCAAGACGATGATCTCGTCGCGGGTGTCCTCGTCCAGGTTGCCGGTCGGCTCGTCGGCCAGCAGCACCTTGGGCCGCTTGACCAGCGCCCGGGCGATGGCCACCCGCTGCTGCTGGCCGCCGGACAGCTCGGCGGGCAGGTGCCGGAGCCGCTCGCCGAGACCCAGGTCGGTCAGCATGGCCGCCGCCCGGGCGCGGCGCTCGGTGCTGCCGACGCCGGACGGGACCAGGGCGACCTCGACGTTCTCCTGCGCGCTGAGCGTCGGGATCAGGTTGAAGGTCTGGAAGATGAACCCGATCTGCTTCGCGCGGACCTGGGTGATCTGGGCCTCGCGCAGCTGGGCCAGGTCCTGGCCGGCCAGCACGATCGACCCGGAGGTCGGCCGGTCCAGGCCGCCGAGCATCTGCAGCAGCGTGGTCTTGCCGTGCCCGGTGGGTCCCTGGATGGCCAGGAACTCGCCGTCGTTGATCTCCAGGTCCACGCCCCGCAGGGCCTGAACCTCGCCCCGGCCCTTCTGGTAGGTCTTCGTCACGCCGGTCAGCTGGTACATGGTGCTCTCCTGAGGAAGGTTCACGGTCTGCACGGGCCGGGCGCCGGTCATTCGACCCGGGCCAGGGCGGCCGCCGGGCGCAGCCGGGCCGCGCTCCAGCCGCCGAACGCGCCGGCGATCAGGCCGCCGGCGATGGCCAGCAGTACCGCGGCGATGATGACCTCGGCGGTGACCGGGGCGGTCAGGTGCACGCTGACGGTGTGGGTGGCGTTGCCGGGGGCCCTGGCGAACCGGCCGGCGAATGTACCGCCCCCGCCGCCCGCGCCGCCGCCGAAGCCACCGCCGCCGCCCCCGCCGAAGCCGCCACCGCCGCCGCCGAACGTCCGCGCCCCGCCCGGCGTGGCCGTCCCGGTGGTCGGGCCGAGCGAGGCGGTCAGCGGCTTGGACAGGTGGCTGACCAGCGTCGAGCCGAGGAAGCCGAGCCCGACGCCCACGATGCCGCCGATGATGCCGATGACCAGGGCCTCCCCCATGACCTGGCCGATGACCCGGCGCGAGCGCCAGCCCAGCGCCTTGAGCGTGCCGAACTCCCGCACCCGGCGGGCGACGGCGGCCATGGTCAGCAGGCTGGCCAGCAGGAACGCCGCGACCAGGACGGCGATGGCCAGCCACCGGCCCAGGTTGTTGGCCAGGCTGGAGGTGCTGGAGATCGAGCCGGTGAGCTGGCTGGCCAGGGAGCTGGAGTTGGTCACCGTGGCCGACGGGACCGCGGCGGAGATCTCCTTGGAGACCGTGCTGATGTCGCTGGCGCTGCTGGCCGCGACGTAGATGGTGTTGACGTCGCCCTTGAGGCTGGCCAGGGCCTGGGCGCGGGCCAGCGGGATGTAGACGTCGGAGGAGTCGGACCCGGCCGGGGTGCTGACGATCCCGACGACCTTGAAGCTGGTCTTGGCCACGGTGACGGTCGAGCCGACCTTCAGCTTGTTCTGGGTCGCGTAGTCGGAGTCCACCAGGGCGACGTCGGCGCTGGCGTCGGCGGCCGCGAAGGTCCGGCCGGAGGCGAGCTTGCTCGAGCTGAGCGGGCCGAGCGCGCCCTGGCTGAGGTCGATCCCGCTGACGCTGAACGAGCTGGGGGTAATGGATCCGCGGAAGCCGCCGCCTCCCCCGCCGCCACCACCGAAGCCGCCGCTCCCGCTGGCGGAGTTGATGGCCGGGATCTTGCCGGTGATCTTGGTATCGGTCAGGACCAGGTCGCCGGCGGCCGCCGCCACGTTGCGCAGGTGCGTGATGGTGGTGACCTTGGTGGCGGCGATGGCGCCGCTGGCCCGGCTGGCCAGCGTGTCGATGTCGATCGTCGTGCCGGCCGCCGGGCGGGTCCGGGTGCCGGTCTGGCCGCGGAACCCGAACGCGCCCGGCGCGCCGGAGCCGGCCGCCGGGGCCTTGGTCACGGTGATGTCCGTGCCCACCCCGTACAGCGAGTGCAGGACTTCGCCCTGGGCGTTCTTCACGCCCGCCGACAGCGCCGTCACGGTGATGACCAGGCCGATGCCGAGCGCCAGGCCCACCGCGATCAGGCTGGCCTGGCGGATCCGCCGCCGCAGCTCCCGCCGCAGGTATGTGAGAAACATGCAGAGACCCCTTCACCGGCCCGCCGGGCCGCCCACAGCACCAGCCTCAGGTACCGGGCGCAGCCGCCTGCGCCGGTACAGATCGTGGCGGCGCGGGCTGAAGGAATACTGAACGCAGACTATGAAATCGCCGGGTCTGCTCACCGGCCCTGAGCTGCCCGGCGTTACTTTGCGAAGCCGTTACCTGGCGGTGCGCCGCGAGGCCGTCACCCGGTGATCCGTGATCCGGTGATCCGGTGTCCGGTGATCCGTCGTCCGGGCGTGCGAGTGCGGCACCGGCGGCACGCGCTGGTACAGCCGCAGCCAGATGTCGGAGGTCTGCCACACCCAGATCAGGTGGAAGTGCAGCCCGGTCAGGAGCGCGCCGGCCGGGGCGTCCTGGTTGATGTCCACGATCCACAGCCGGCTGACGTGGGCCAGGCGCTGCTCCAGCACCGCGTTGGACACGTTGGTGCCGCCCAGCGTGCCCGACGGGACCGGCCCGCGGGCCAGCTGGATGTTCACCAGGCCGCCGAGTCCGTAGGGATAGGCCGCGCCGAAGCTCTCCGCGTTCGGGTTGGTGTAGAGAACCACGTCGCCGGGCTTGCTCGTCTGGGCAATGATCTGGTCGGCCTGGCGGATGTTGTCGCCGTGCCCGCCCGGGGTCCGGAAGCCAACCTGGGTGTTGAGCCCGAGCACGGCGACCACGATGAGGGCCGCGGTGCCGACGATCCGGCCGAGCGCGGCCAGGGCCGTGCCGGCCAGCAGGGCGGCGGCCGGGGCACAGAACAGGATGTAGCGGAAGTTGTAGACGGGCGAGAAGTCCGAGCTGATGAACAGCAGGGCGGGCGGCAGCACCAGCCAGGGCACGCACAGGCCCAGCAGCCGGGCCAGCCAGGGGGGCACGCGCTGGCCGGCCGGGCGGCGCCGGGCGGTGACCGCGATGACGGCCACGCCGATGACGGCCGCCCCCGCTACCGCCCAGGTCATGATGGGCGGGCCGATCAGCTTGGTGACGCTGGACACGCCGTCGGTGCCGTGGATGGACAGCCAGCTGATCTGCTTGCGCTGCAGCCAGCCGTACACGATCTGCGGGCCGGCGATCACCACGGCGACAGCCACCGCCGTGACCCAGCGCCGGGCCAGGGCCCGCCGGGACTGGCCCGGCTGGGGGGCGAGCATGCGCAGCGCCATCGTCACCGCGTGCCCGGCGAGCAGCAGCAGCCCGAAGATGTTCAGGATCCCGACCAGGGCGACCGCGGCCGCGTACCCGGCCCACCACCGGCGCTGGTGGGCGTGCCCGGCGCCGAGCGCCCGGACCAGCAGGTAGCTGGCCAGGGCCGCGGCGGCCACGACCATGGCGTACGGCCGCGCATCCTGCCCGTACAGGCTGATGTCGGGGATCACCGCGAACAGCAGCCCGGCCGCCAGCCCGGCCTGCGGCGAGACCAGCCGGCGGCCCAGCGCGGCGACGAGCAAGGCGGCCACGGCCATGGCGATGGCCGACGGCAGCCGCAGCGCGAGCTCGCCGTACCCGAACGTCCGCGAGATCACCCAGGCCAGCGCGTAGTAGACGCCGTGCACGGCGTCTACGTGGCCGAGCATCGCGATCATCGAGCCGAAGGGCCGCCGGACGGCGGCCAGGGTGGCCGCCTCGTCCCGCCAGTACGACGGGACGGTGATGCCGATCAGCATGATGACGAACGTCACCAGCGGCGGCGCGAGCCGCATCCACCACGGCCCCGGCTGGTATTCCCGCAGGTCACCGGCGGCTTTCTTGGCGGGCCAGGCGGTGCTGGCGGTGTGCGACCCGGCGGCGCGGCGCAGCAGCGCCAGGCCAGCGGGTGAGCTCATCGCCGAATCCTCCACGGTAGCCGCGGCGCCACGAGTCGCCGCATCAGCAAGCAGGGAGCCGGCGGCAGGCCGGCTCCCTGATGCTACGCAGCGGCTCCCGTTCCCCGGGAACCGAGCCTATTCAGATTCCGCGGGCGGCGCGGATCGACTCGCGCAATGACCCCATCGTGGCCAGCACCGCGGACGGCTCGTATCCGCAGTGCGCCATGCAGTTGGCGCACCGGGGGTCCTTGCCGCGCCCGTAGGCGTCCCAGTCCGTCTCCTCGATCAGTTCCTTGTAGGTCTGGACGTACCCGTCGGACATCAGGTAGCAGGGCTTCTGCCAGCCCAGCAGGGAGTACGAGGGGATCCCCCAGGCGGTGCAGGCGAAGTCCTTCTTGCCCTCCAGGAAGTCCAGGAACATCGGGGAGTGGTTGAGGCGCCAGCGCTTGCGGTTCCCGTTGTCAAAGGCCTTCTTGAACAGCTCGCGCGTCTCGGTCACGCCCAGGAAGTGCTCCTGGTCGGGCGCCTTCTCGTAGGCGTAGGCCGGCGAGATCATCATCTCGCTGACCTTGAGGTCGTCGTTGAGGTAGTTCATCACGTCGATGATGGTCTGCGGCGTGTCGGTGTTGAAGATGGTGGTGTTGGTGGTGACCCGGAACCCGCGCTCCTGGGCCATCCTGATCGCCGCGACGGCGTCGTCGAACACGCCGTCCTTGCACACCGACTCGTCGTGCCGCTCCTTGAGGCCGTCGATGTGCACGGTGAACGCGAAGTACGGCGACGGCGTGAACTTGTCGAGCTTCTTGGGCAGGAGCAGCGCGTTCGTGCACAGGAAGACGAACTTCTTGCGCTTGATCAGCTCGGCGACGATGACCTCGATCTGCGGGTGCATCAGCGGCTCGCCGCCGGCGATGGACACCATCGGCGCCCCGGACTCCTCGACCGCGCCGATGGCCTGCTCGACCGGCATCCGCTGCTTCAGCAAGCTGGCGGGCTGCTGGATCTTGCCGCACCCGGCGCACTTGAGGTTGCAGGCGAATAGCGGCTCAAGCTCGACAATCAGCGGAAACTTGTCCCGGCGCGCCAGTTTCTGGCGCATTAGGTAGCTTCCGATGCGCAGGGTCTGACGCAGCGGCATACTCATGACTGCCTTACCTCCTTGGGAAGACCGAACCGGATGGACTCGGTGGCGATGACTCGCTCGCCCACCCGTACCGGGCCGAGTCCAGACAGCGCGGCCACGATCTGGCTCACGACCGCGGGCGGCGCTGAGGCCCCCGCGGTAATCCCGACTGCTGACGCCCCCGTCAGCCAGCCAAGGTCGATATCCCCCGTGTCATCAATCAGGTACGCAGGCACTCCTGCCCGCTCAGCCGTCTCGACCAAACGTTTCGAGTTGGACGAGTTGGCCGATCCTGCTACCAGCACGACGTCCGACTCCGCGGCGATGGCCCGGACCGACAGCTGCCGGTTGGTCGTCGCGTAGCAGATGTCGTCGCTGCCCGGGCCGCGCGCCCCCGGGAACCGGGCCAGCAGCGCGTCGACGATCTCGCCGGCCTCGTCGGCGGACAGGGTCGTCTGCATCAGGTAGGCGACCTTGTCCGGGTCGGCGGGCTCCAGCGCGGCCACGTCTGCCGCGGTCTGGACCAGCGCCATGGCGCCCGGCGCCTCGCCGAGGGTGCCCTCCACTTCCTCGTGGCCGGCGTGCCCGATCAGCACGACCAGGTACCCGTCGCTGACGAAC
>FSXZ01001841.1_pt1 | contig 16593 bp, 18 predicted proteins | sample 1638121 | NCBI WGS metagenome assembly FSXZ01 (sample SAMEA3914788, study PRJEB12502) | metagenome | biome: forest; material: soil | place: Canada | collected 2011-07-03 | depth 0.1 m
CGAGCGCCCGGCGGCCGCGGACAGCTTCACCGAGGAAGACGACCGGGTCCTGACCGAGCTCGCCCGCCAGGTCGGGCTGGCGTTCCATAACGCGCAGCTCGACGCGGCCCTGCAGACCACCCTGGACGAGCTGCGGGCGCAGGCCGTCGCGCTGCGCGAGTCCCGGGCCCGCATCGTCGCCAGCGGCGACGCCGAGCGCCGCCGCCTGGAGCGCGACCTGCACGACGGCGCGCAGCAGAGCCTGGTCGCGCTGGCCGTCAACCTCCGGCTGGCGCGCGACATGATCACCGACGAGCCGGCCGAGGCCGAGGAGATGCTGACCCAGGCGGCCGGCGATATTCAGCACGCGGTCCAGGAGCTGCGCGAGCTCGCGCACGGGATCTACCCGCCGCTGCTGGCCGGCAGCGGCCTGCCCGAGGCACTCCGCGCGGCCGCGGCCCGCAGCCCGCTGGACGTGTCCGTGACCAGCGAGAACATCGGCCGGTACACACCGGAGATCGAGGCGGCCGTGTACTTCTGCTGCCTGGAGGCCCTGCAGAATGCAGCCAAGCACGCGCCCGGCTCGTCGGTCGAGGTGCGGCTGCGGGAGGAGGCCGGCGGCCTGCTGTTCTCGGTGACCGATGACGGGCCGGGCTTCGACGCCGCCATCGTCACCGCCAGCCACGGCTTCATCAACATGGCCGACCGGCTCGGCGCCAACGGCGGGACGGTCCGCTGGCTGTCCGCTCCCGGCCAGGGCGCCCAGGTCCTCGGCACGATCCCGCTGGTCGAGGGCGGCCGGGCCGATCCGGGCGGGCGCCCGTGACCCAAGCCAGGCTTGCTCTCAGCTGATTACTCATGCGAGACTAATCGCATGTCATCAATACGGCTCTTCATCCTGGGCACGCTCGCCGCGAGCGGGCCGCTGCACGGGCATCAGATCCGGCATCAGGCGCAGAACGACCGCACCGAGGCCTGGACCGACATCCAGGTCGGCTCGGTCTATGGCGCGCTCAAGCGCCTGGCCGGCGAGGACCTCATCCGCGAGGTGCGGACCGAGAAGGTCGGCAACCGGCCCGAGCGGACCGTCTACGAGATCACCCCGGCCGGGCGGCAGTCGCTGGCCGCGATTCACGAATCGGCCCTGCGCGACCTCGACCGCCACTTTGACCCGTTCGACCTGGCCCTGGCCCAGGCCCGTCATATCCCCGAGGAACAGCTCGAGCAGATCGTCGGGAACCGCCTGGCCGCCCTCCGGGTCCAGCTGGCCGACCAGCGTCAGGTGGCCGAGCGCGCGGACCCGTACCTGAACGAGGCCGAGCGGATGGTGATCCTGCACCTGACCGCGCGGACCGAGGCGGAGATCCGCTGGCACACCGAGCTGGCGGCCCGCCTGGAGAAGATCGCGGCCGACTTCGCCAACGGCGTCGGCGGCCCGCCGCAGCCCGCCGGCCCCGGCTCAGCGGAGGCCCCGCGATGAGCACTCCCGCCCCGGCCCCGCGGCCCGGCCCGGCGGCCCTGGAGCCGGACCACGCCCCGGCCGCGCCCCCGCCCGCCGCCCCGGCCGGGCACCCCTGGCGCGCGGTCACGATCGTCCTCGTCGGCGCGTTCATGGCGCTGCTGGACACGACGATTGTCAACGTCGCGCTGCCGAGCATCCGGACCGGCCTGCACGCGTCATCGGCCAGCCTGGAATGGATCGTGTCCGGTTACGCGCTGGCCTACGGCCTGGCCCTGGTCCCCGGCGGCCGCGCGGGTGACCGGTTCGGGCACAAGCGGCTGTTCCTCATCGGGCTCACCGTCTTCACCCTGGCCAGCGTCGGCTGCGGCATCGCGCAAAGCCAGGGCGAGATCGTCGCGGCCCGGATCGTCCAGGGCCTGGGCGCCGGCCTGTTCTTCCCCTCGATCAGCGCGACCATCCAGCACTCGTTCACCGGGCCGGCCCGGTCCCGGGCGTTCGGCGTGCTCGGGGCCGTCATCGGCGTCTCCACCGCGATCGGCCCGCTGCTCGGCGGCCTGATCATCACCGGGGCGGGCGCCGCCGACGGCTGGCGCTGGGTCTTCCTGGTCAACCTGTTCATCGGGGCGGTGGCCATCCCGGTGGCGGCCTGGCGGCTGCCCGCAGCGGCCAGCCAGGTCCGGCGCGGCTTCGACCCGGTCGGGCTCGCCCTGCTCGCCGGCGGCCTGCTCCTGCTCCTGATCCCGCTGGTCCAGGGCCAGGCGGACGGGTGGCCGGCCTGGACCTGGATCTGCTTCGGCGCCTGCATCGCGGCCTTCGCGCTGCTGGCCGGGTGGGAGCTCCGGGCCGAGCAGCGCGGCGGCGACCCGCTGCTCAAGCCGGGACTGCTGCGGCAGACCTCGTTCTCGGCCGGGGCCGTGTTCGCGATCGTCTTCTTCGGCGGCTTCAGCAGCGTCTTCTTCACCCTGTCGATCCTCTGGCAGGAAGGCCTGGCCCACTCCGCGCTCATCACCGGCGTGGTCAGCGCGCCGTACTCGGTGGGCACCCTGCTGGCCGCGGCCAACAGCGACAAGCTGTCGGCCCGGCTCGGCCGCCTCGTCCTGGTCCTCGGCTGCTCGCTGCTGATCATCGGCCTGGGGCTGGTGGTGCTCGTCATCCACCTGACCGCTCCGGCCGTGAGCGGCTGGGACCTGGCCGGCCCGCTCGTGCTGGCGGGCCTCGGCACCGGCATGACGATTGCGCCGAACCAGGACTTCGTGCTGGCCACCGTGCCGCGCGCCGAGGCCGGCACGGCGGCCGGGATCCTCAGCACCGCACAGCGGGTGGGCACGGCCGTCGGCATCGCGGTCATCGGCACGGTGCTGTTCGGCAGCCTGCGCTTCGGGCCGGGGCCGCACCCGGTGGCCGCCGCCTTCACGCACAGCGCTCAGCTCGCCCTGCTGGCCAACCTCGGGTTCATGGTGGCCGCGCTGATCCTGGTGCTCGCCCTGCCGCGGCGGACACCCGGCCACAGCGGGCCACCGACCTGACGTCAGGAAAGATCGAGGCTAGGCGGCGGGCTGGCCGCGGAAGGCGGATTGACGTTTATGTCCGAAGACGCGTGCAGGCAGGCCGCTCAGGGCGCCGGAACGTCGGCGGCCGCCTCAGGTGCCCGGCCAGCCGGTGGCCCGGTTATCCCACAGTTTCCGCACGGCGGCGGCGCTGAGCTCCTCCTTGCTGACGTAGCCGGCCGCGCCGCTGACCCTGGCCGCGGGCGGCAGGTCGCTGGCCGCGTAGGTCGAGCAGAGGATCACGACGACACCGGGATGCGCGGCCACGATCTGCCGGGTGGCCTCGATGCCGTCCATCTGGGGCATGTTGATGTCCATCAGCACCAGGGCGGGCTCGAGCTCATCGGCGAGCTGGACGGCCTCAGCCCCGGTGGACGCCTCGCCCGCCAGCTCAAAGCCCTCCAGCCGCCGGAGCACGGCCTTGGCCGCGGCGCGGAACGGCGCCTGGTCATCGACCACGAGAACGGCAAGCAGGCTGGTCACGGCACTAGTCTGGCACGCCGGGCACCGCCGTCCCAGGGTGGTGACCACAGGGCCAGGGTGTGGCCAGCACCCCCGGGCCGGGCTAGGTGTCGCCTTGCTGGCTGAGGTAGACCAGCACCGCCTTGACCCGGCGGTTCACGTCCTTCTCCTCCGACAGGGCCAGCTTGGCGAAGATCGAGTTGGTGTGCTTCTCGACGGCCCGCTCAGTGACGAACAGGCTCGCGGCGATGGCCGCGTTACTCTTGCCCTGGGCCATCTCGGCGAGGATGGCCAGCTCGCGGGGGGTCAGGGCGGACAGCCCGGCGCGCCGGTCCCGGGCGCGGGACCGGACGAGCTCGTCGACGACGGCCGGGTCGATGGCCGATCCGCCCGCGGCCACGGCGCGGATGGCGCGGGCCAGCTCGTCCACGCTGGAGACGCGCTCCTTGAGCAGGTAGGCGCGGCCGGCCGAGCCCTGCTCCAGCAGCTTGAGGGCATAGCCGGGGCCGGTGTACTGGCTCAGGACCACGACCCCCATGGCCGGGTACTGGTCGCGGATCTGCGTCGCGGCCTGGATTCCCTCGTCCGTGCCCGACGGCGGCATCCGGATGTCGGTCACCACCACGTCGGGGACCTGCTCGGCGACGAGCGCCATCAGCTCGGGCAGGTCACCGGCCGCCCCGGCCAGCTCGAAGTCCTCGTTGGCAGCAACCAGCCGGGACATGCCCTCCCGCAGGAGAACATTGTCCTCAGCCAGCACGACCCGGATCTTTGCCATCTCGGCCGATGGTAACGCCGCGATCTGGCCGGCGCAGGAATCCGGGGCCGCCCGGCCCGTGCCGGAACTCGGATGCGGCCGTGGGCGGCAGCCCGGGCGCCCCGGAACCGGGGCTGGGATAATGAGGCGGTGGCGTACTGGGAGCGGCCGGCCGGGCCGGGGGTAGTGCTGTGGCAGAGCACCGCCCCGGCCGCGGGACGGACGCGGATCCTGCCCGACGGCTGCCTGGACCTGATCTGGGACGGCCATGCGCTGCTGGTCGCCGGGCCGGACTCGGCCGCCCGGTGGCACGAGGCCCCGCCCGGCCGCCGCTACACCGGGCTCCGGTTCCATTACGGCACCGGTCCGGCCGTGCTGGGGATCTCCGCGTCGGAGGTGCTCGACGCGAGCCCCGGCCTGGCGCAGCTCTGGCCGTCGGCCGCCGTCCGGCCGCTGGCCGAGCAGGTGGCCCCCGACCCGGCTGCGGCCCTGGCCCGCTGGGCCGCCGAGCGCGGGCGCGATCACCCGCCGGACCCGCTCGGGCCGCGCGTGCACGCCCTGGCCCGGCGGGCGCTGCCGGTGGCCCAGATGGCCGACCAGTTCGGGCTGAGCGCCCGCCAGCTGCACCGGCGCTGCCTGCCGGTCTTCGGCTACGGCCCGCGCCGGCTGAGCCGGATCCTGCGCATGACCCGGGCGCTGGACCGCGCCCGGGCCGGCCGGCCGCTGGCCGAGGTGGCCGCCGCGTGCGGCTACGCCGACCAGGCCCACCTGACCCGGGAGCTCGGCGCGCTCGGCGGCAGCCCGCCGACGGCGCTGCTGGCGGAGCCGCCGGGCTAGCGGCTAGCGGCAGGCGGCAGCGGCAGGCGGCAGCGGCCGCACGGCGCCTGGCGGGCTACGACGCCGGCGGCTGCGGCGCGAACAGGTCCACCGGGGTCCCGTCGGGATCGTGGACGACGGCGTAGCGCATGCCCCAGAACGCGTCCCACGGGGGCAGATGGCCCTCGTAGCCCGCCCCGGTCAGGTCGGCCCAGGCCGCGTCGACGGCGGCCGGGCTCTCGCAGGCGAAGGCCAGCGCGGCCCGGTGGCCCCCGGCCGGCCGCGACCACTGCGGGTCGAAGGACCGGATGGTCTCCTCCGTATCGAACGCGAGCCGCAGCCCGCCGGCCAGCTCCACGTCGACATGCGGCGCCTGGTCGGCCTCCGGGGGGACATCAAGGCCGACGCGCCGGTAGAAGGCGAGCGTCGCGGCCATGTCGGTGACCACGAGCTCCACGAGAGACAGCTGAAGTTTCATGGCCAGCACGCTAGCGGCGGCCCCGGCCGCCGTCTTGAACGTTTCGGACGCGCGCCCGCCGGGGCTCAGCTGATAAGACGAGAACATGAGCGTTGTCCTCGTCACCGGCGGCAGCGGGACGCTCGGCCGGTACCTGGTCCCCATCCTGCGCGCCCGCGGCCACGATGTCAGGGTCCTGTCCCGGACGCCCGACGGCGGCACGCACGTCGGCGACCTGGCCAGCGGGGCGGGCGTGGCCGCCGCCGCGGCGGGGGCCGAGCTGGTCGTGCACGCGGCCTCCGACCGCCGGATGGGCCGGACCGACCTGCGGCAGACGGCCAACCTGCTGGACGCGCTGGGGTCGTGCCGGCACCTGGTTTACGTGTCGATCGTCGGGGTGGACGCCATCCCATTCGGTTACTACCGCAACAAGCTGGCCTGCGAGGAGCTGATCGGGGGCAGCGCGACGCCGGCCACCGTGCTGCGGGCCACCCAGTTCCACGAGCTGCTGGCTATGATCCTGCGCTCGGCGAGCCGCCTGCCCGTCGCGCCGCTGCCCCTGGACAGCCTGTTCCAGAGCGTGTCGGCCGCTGAGGTGGCGGGCCGGGTGGCGGACCTGGTGACAGGGCCGCCGATGGGCCGGGCACCGGATTTCGGCGGCCCGGAGGTACTGAACGGCTGGCAGCTGACCGCCGCCTGGCGGGCCCGGCTCGGCGAGCCGCGGTCGGTGCTGAACCTGCGGCTGCCGGGCCGCATCCCCCGGGCCTTCGCCGACGGCCTCGGCACCTGTCCCGACCACGCGGACGGCCGCCAGACCTGGGGCGAGTTCGTGGCGAGCCAGTCGTGAGCACCGCCCGGCCGGATGCGGCTGAGGTGCCCGGGGCGGCGGCGGACAGGCCGGCGCCAGGCCCGGCGGCGCCGGAGGTGGCCGCGCCGGAGGTAGCCGCGCCGGAGATGGCTGCGCCGGAGATGGCGGCGCCGGAGGTAGCCGCGCCGGAGATGGCGGCGCCGGAGATGGCGGCGCTGGAGGTGGCGGCGGCGGTGCGGGCCAAGGCGGCGGCGGCCGGGGCCGGGGCGTGGCTGGCCGGGCTGCCGGAGCTGGTGGCCGGCCTGGAGCGGGACTGGGCCATCACGGTCGGGCGGTCCTACCCCGACGCGACCGAGGCGCTGGTGGCCCAGGCGACGCTGGCGGACGGGACGCCGGCCGTCCTGAAGCTGCTCGTGCCCCGGCCCGGCGGGGCGGCCCGCCACGAGATCACCGTCCTGCGGCTGGCCGGCGGCCGGGGCTGCGTCTCGCTGCTGCGGGCCGACCCCGGGCGCGGCGCGCTGCTCCTGGAACGGCTCGGCCCGTCCATGCGCGACCTGCGCCTGCCGCTGGGCCGGCGGCACGAGGAGCTGTGCGCGGCCGCAGCCCGGGTCTGGCGCCCGGCGCCGGGCTGCGGCCTGCCGACTGGCGCGCAGGCCGGGCGGCGGCTGGCCGCGACGATCACGCGGCTGTGGGAGGAGCTGGGGCGGCCGTGCTCGGAGCGGGCCGTGGCCTACGCGCTGGCCTGCGCGGAGCGGCGGGTGGCCGCCTACGACGAAGCGCGGGCGGTCCTGGTGCACGGCGACGTGCACCAGTGGAACGCGCTGCGGTCGCCGGACGGCTTCGCGCTGGTCGACCCCGACGGCGCCCTGGCCGAGCCCGAGTACGACCTGGGCGTCCTGATGCGGGAGGACCCGGAGGAACTGCTGCGCGGCGACCCGCATGACCGGTCCCGCTGGCTGGCGCGCCGCTGCGGCCTGGACGAGACGGCCATCTGGGAGTGGGGCGTGGTGTCCCGGGTGGAGACGGGCCTGGCCGGGATCCAGGTCGGCCTGCAGCCGGTAGCCGCCCAGATGCTCGCGCTCGCCGACCGGGTCGCCCCGTGACCGCCGCGGCGCCGGAGCCGGCGGCGCCCCTGGCGAGCGGGGTGGCACGGGAGCAGGAGACGGCGCTGGACGAGGACGCGATCCTGGAGGAGGAGCCGGTCCCCGGGCCAGGGTCGGTGCTGGAGCGGGTGGCCGTGCTGGCGGACATCCACGGGAACCTGCCGGCGCTGGACGCGGTGCTGGCCGAGCCGGACGTGCTGACCGCCGACGCGATCGTGGTGCTGGGCGACATCGCGCTCGGCCCGATGCCGGGGCCGGTCCTGGACCGGCTGGCTGAGCTGGGCGACCGGGTGGTGTGGGTGCACGGCAACTGCGAGCGGGAGATGGTGACCGCGTTCGACGGCGGCGTCGTGCCCGGCCCGTTCGGCGCCGAGGCGGCCGCCAGCGCCGCGCTGATCGGGCGGACGCACCGGGACCGGCTGGACGGCCTGCCGCTGACCGTGACCCTGGACGTGGCCGGGCTCGGGCCGGTGTTGTTCTGCCACGCCTCACCCCGCCGGGACGACGAGATGGTGCTGGTCGACAGCCCGCCGGAACGGTGGTCGGAGGTGCTGGGCGGGGTCACCGAGGCGACGGTGGTTCTGGGCCACACGCATATGCCCTTCGACCGGCTGGCCGCCGGCCGGCGGGCGGTCAACGCGGGCAGCGTCGGCATGCCCTACGGTCACCCCGGGGCGGCGTGGGCCTTGCTCGGGCCGGAGGTGACGCTGCGCCGGACGCTCTACGACACGGCCGCTGCGGCGGCCGTGATCGAGGCCAGCCCCTACCCTGGCGCGGCTGGCTGGGCCGCGGAGTACGTCACCGAGCACCACCCGGACAGCGCGGCGCTGGAGGCGTTCAGCTCGATCGCCCGCCGGCAGGCCGCCGAGGGCTCCGCGGGGTGATCCGGGCGGGGTCAGCAGGCCGAGCAGTCACTTAAGCCCCACCGGTGGGAGGGTGCAGCTTGCTGTGGAAGGCAGCCCCGTTATCGCGCAGGCTTATGTGTCACCGGCGACACATAAGCTTGCGCGATCACGGATGGCCCCATTGTGGGCACGCCGCGCGGCTGATTCCGGGCGTCCGCCAGGCCGGGCTGCGCGGCGGCCGGGCTGCGCGGCGGCCGGGCTACGGGGTGGTGGGGAGGAGGCCGGCGTCGAAGCAGGTGCGGTCGTTGGTGTGGCAGGCGGCGCCGACCTGGTCCACCTTGACCAGCACGGCGTCGCCGTCGCAGTCCAGGGCGACGGACTTGACCACCTGGGCGTGCCCGGAGGTCTCGCCCTTGACCCAGTACTCCTGGCGGCTGCGCGACCAGTAGGTGCACCGGCCGGTCGTGAGCGTGCGGTGCAGGGCCTCGTCGTCCATCCAGGCCACCATGAGCACCTCGCCGGTGTCGTACTGCTGGGCGATGGCGGCCACGAGCCCGTTGGCGTCGCGCTTCAGCCGCGCCGCGATCTGCGGGTCAAGTCCGGACTGGCTGGGGTCGATCCTCATGCCTCATTCACCTGTGCTGTCGTTGATGCGCGGGGGCGGGGCGGGGCGGACCCGGTGGCCGGCCCGGGCCAGGGTGTCCTTGACCTGGCCGATGGAAGCGGTGCCGAAGTGAAACAGGCTGGCGGCGAGGACGGCGTCGGCGCCGGCCGCCACCGCGGGCGGGAAGTCGGCCACCCGGCCCGCGCCGCCGCTGGCGATGACCGGGACGGTCACGGCGGCCCGTACTGCGCGAATCAGCTCCAGGTCGAAGCCGGACCGGGTGCCGTCGGCGTCCATGGAGTTGAGCAGGATCTCGCCGACGCCGAGCTCGGCGCCGCGCCGCGCCCACTCGACTGCATCGATGCCCGTGCCGCGGCGGCCGCCGTGGGTGGTGACCTCGAACTGGCTGGCGGCGGCCGGGCCGTCCGGGCCCGGGGCCGTGCGGCGGGCGTCGACGGACAGGACGATGCACTGGGAGCCGAACCGGGCGGCGGCCTCGGTGAGCAGCTCGGGCCGGGCGATGGCGGCGGTGTTCAGCGACACCTTGTCGGCGCCGGCCCGCAGCAGCCGGTCCACGTCGGCCACGCTGCGCACTCCCCCGCCGACGGTCAGCGGGATGAAGATCTGCTCGGCGGTCCGCCGGACGACCTCATACATGGTGTCCCGCTCGCCGCTGGACGCCGTGATGTCCAGGAACACCAGCTCGTCCGCGCCGTCCTGGTCGTAGGCGGCGGCGCGCTCGACGGGATCGCCGGCGTCGCGCAGGTCGCGGAAGTTGACGCCCTTGACCACCCGGCCGGCGTCGACGTCCAGGCACGGGATGACCCGCACGGCGACCGTCATGACGCCCGCCTGCGTCTCCGGCGCCTCCATCGTCACCGCCCGCCCGTCTGAGGCCGGCCGGCCCCCGGCTGGCCCGCCGCAGGCTGGCCCGCCGCAGGCTGGCCTGCCGCAGGCTGATCCGCCGCAGGCTGGCCGACGCCGGGCCGGTAGGCGATGGCCTCGACCTCGACCAGCATCCGCGGGTCGATGAGGGCCCGGACCTCGGCCATGGTCGCGGCCGGGGCGGTGTCGCCGAAGGCCTCGCCGTGGGCCTGCCCGTACTCCGCCCAGCGGGAGATGTCGGTGACGAGCATCCGGGTGCTGACCACGTCGGCCAGGCTGGCGCCCAGCCCGGTCAGGGCCGCGCCGACGTTGGCGATGGCCTGGGCCGTCTGGGCCTGCGCGTCGCCCTCGTGGACCAGTTCCGTCCCCTGGACCGAGGTGCAGCCGGAAACGAAGACGTAGTCGCCGGCGGCCACGGCCCGGCTGTAGCCGACGGCCTGCTCCCAGCGGCCGCCGCTGCTGAACCGGCGGGTCACGCCGACACCTGCGCGAGGGCCTGCTCGAGGGTGAACGCGCCCGCGTACAGGGCCTTGCCGATGATGGCGCTGTCGACCCCGAGCGGGACGAGGCCGGCGATGGCGTGCAGGTCGGCCAGGCTGGACACGCCGCCGCTGGCCACCACCGGGCGGCCGGTGCGGGCGCACACCTGGCGCAGCAGGTCCAGGTTGGGGCCGGCCATCATGCCGTCCTTGGCCACGTCGGTGACCACGTAGCGCTGGCAGCCGTCGGCGTCGAGCCGGGCCAGGACGTCGAACAGCTCGCCGCCGTCCTGGGTCCAGCCGCGGGCGGCCAGGGTCGTGCCGCGGACGTCGAGGCCGACCGCGATCCGGTCGGCGTGCTCGGCGATGGCGGCGCGGACCCAGCCGGGGTTCTCCAGCGCGGCCGTGCCGATCACGACCCGCGCGCAGCCGGTGGCCAGCGCGGCGGTCAGGGCGGCGTCGTCGCGGATGCCCCCGGACAGCTCGACGCGGACGTCCAGGCGGCCGATCAGCTCGGCGATCTGGGCGGCGTTGGAGCCGCGGCCGAACGCGGCGTCCAGGTCGACCAGGTGGATCCAACCGGCGCCGGCGCGCTGCCAGGCCAGGGCGGCGTCGAGCGGGTCACCGTAGCTGGTCTCGGTGCCGGCCGCGCCCTGGACGAGCCGGACGGCCTGGCCGCCCGCCACGTCCACCGCCGGCAGCAGGGTCAGGTGAAGGCCCGGCGGCGCCGGCGTCCCGGCCGTCGCGGCATCCTGCGTCATCGCGGCATCTCTCCTGTCATCTCAGCCCCGCCCGGCTCAGCCCGGTGCAGCTCATCTCAGCCCGGACAGCCAGTTAGCCAGCAGCTGGGCGCCCGCGTCACCGGATTTCTCGGGGTGGAACTGGGTGGCGGCCAGCGGGCCGTCCTCCAGCGCGGCCACGAACGGGCCTCCGTGCGTGGCCCAGGTCACCAGCGGGCCGCCGCCCGCCGCGCCGCCGCCCGCCGCGCGGCCCAGGCCGCCCCCGGCGGCCGCTCCGGTCACGATCCCGGTCCCGGCGCCGGGCGCCCGCAGGAGCGCGTAGGAGTGCACGAAGTAGAACAGCTGCTCCGGGCCGAGGCCCGCGAACAGGACCGAGCCGGCCGGGGCCGCGACCGAGTTCCAGCCCATGTGCGGGAGGACCGGGGCGGTCAGCCGCTCGACGACCCCCGGCCAGCAGCCGCACCCCGGTGTCCGCAGGCCGTGCTCCACGCCCGCCTCGAACAGCACCTGCATGCCGACGCAGATCCCGAGCACCGGCCGGGAGCCGGCCAGCCGCTTGGCGATGAGCTGGTCGCCGGCCACGCCCAGCAGGCCGTCCATGCACGCGGCGAACGCGCCGACGCCCGGCACGACCAGGCCGTCGGCCTCGCGCGCGGCGTCGGCGTCGGCGGTGACCTCGGCGTCGGCGCCCACGCGCTGCAGGGCGCGCTGGGCCGACCGCACGTTGCCCGAGCCGTAGTCCAGGACCACGACCGTGGGCCGGCGGCTCACAGCACGCCCTTGGTGCTGGGGATAGCGCCCGGCGCCCGCGGGTCGGGCGCCACGGCCGCCCGCAGGGCCCGCGCGAACGCCTTGAACTGGGCCTCGACGATGTGGTGCGGGTTGCGCCCGCGCAGCACGTCCAGGTGCACGCACAGGCCGGCCGCGTGGGCCAGCGACTCGAAGAAGTGCTGGGTCAGGGTGGTGTCGTAGGTGCCGATCAGCGGGGCCATCCCGGCCGGCTCGGAATGCACGGCGTACGGGCGGCCGGACAGGTCGACGGCCGCCCGGGCCAGCGTCTCGTCCAGCGGGATCAGGGCGTCGCCGAACCGGGAGATCCCGGCCTTGTCGCCCAGCGCCTCGCGCAGGGCCTGGCCGAGGGCCAGCGCGGTGTCCTCGACGGTGTGGTGGGCGTCGATCTCGGTGTCGCCCTGGGCCTGGACGGTCAGGTCCAGCAGGCCGTGCTTGCCCAGCTGGGACAGCATGTGGTCGAAGAACGGCACGCCGGTCTGGACCTGGGTGACGCCCGAGCCGTCCAGCTCGAGCTCGATCAGGATCTTGGTCTCCTTGGTCACGCGCTCGACCCGGCTGGACCGGCTCATGCCACACCTCCGGGAACGGGCTGCGGGCCGGCCAGCGCCGGGTGAATCTCCAGGACCTCGGCCATCGCGGTGCGGAACGCCGCCATCTCCGCAGGCGTGCCGACGGACACCCGCAGCCATTCCGGCGGGCCGACCTCGCGGACGAGCACGCTGCGGTCGAGCAGCGCCTGCCAGACGGCGCGCCGGTCGGCGAACCGGCCGAACAGCACGAAGTTGGCGTCGGAGTCGGCGACGGCCAGGCCGGCCGCGCGGAGCCAGCTCACGATGGCGTCGCGCTCGGCGCGGATGGCCGCCACCGAGGCGAGCAGCTCGCCGGCGTGCCGGAGCGCGGCCAGCGCCGCGGCCTGGGTCAGCGAGGACAGGTGGTAGGGCAGCCGGACCAGCAGCAGGGACTCCACCACGGCCGGGTCAGCGGCCAGGTACCCGAGGCGGCCGCCGGCCATGGCGAACGCCTTGGACATGGTCCGCACGACGACCAGCCGGGGGCAGGCCGGCAGCAGGGCCAGGGCGCTCCCGTCCGGGTCGCGGGCGAACTCGGCGTAGGCCTCGTCGACGATGACCATGCCCGGCGCCGCGGCCGCGATGGCCTCGATCACGGCCAGCGGCTGGGCGGTCCCGGTCGGGTTGTTGGGCGAGGTGAGGAACACGACGTCGGGCTGGTGCCGGCCGATGGCGGCCAGCGCGGCGGCGGGGTCGATGCTGAAGTCAGGCTCGCGGGGCTCGGCGATCCACCGGGTCGCGGTGGTCTGGGCGATGATCGGGTGCATCGAGTACGACGGCTCGAAGCCGAGCGCGCTGCGGCCGGGGCCGCCGAACGCCTGCAGCAGCTGCTGGATGATCTCGTTGGAGCCGTTGGCCGCCCAGACCTGGGCCGGGGCCAGGCCGCGGCCCAGGTACCCGGCGAGCGCGGCGCGCAGCTCGCGGGCGTCCCGGTCGGGGTAGCGGTTGAGGCCGGCCGCGGCCTGCGCCACGGCGGCGGCCAGGTCGGCGACCAGCGCGGCCGACGGGGGGTAGGGGTTCTCGTTGGTGTTCAGCGCGTACCGGACGTCGAGCTGCGGGGCGCCGTAGGGCTCGCGGCCGACCAGGTCGGCCCGCAGCGGCAGCGGCGCGCTCATGCCTGCTCCCCCGCGGCGCCCGCGGCCGTCCCGCCCGCCGGGCCCGGCCCGCCGGCGCCGGCCGGGATCCGGGCCCGGACCGCCTGCACGTGGGCGGCCAGGTCCTCGGCCCCGCCGAGGGCGTCGATGTACGGGGCGGCGCCGGCCAGGCCGGCCTCGTCGCACTCGACGATGTGGATCCCGCGCAGGAACGACAGCACCGACAGTCCGCCCGAGTGCCGCGCGGTCCCGCCGGTCGGCAGCACGTGGTTGGACCCGGCCAGGTAGTCGCCCAGCGACACCGGCGCCCACGGGCCGACGAAGATCGCTCCGGCGTTGCGGACCCGGCGGGCCACGGCGGGCGCGTCCCGGGTCTGGATCTCCAGGTGCTCGGGCGCCCAGGCGTCGGCGACGGCGATGGCCGCGGCCACGTCGTCGACCAGTACGCAGGCCGACTGGCCGGCCAGCGCCTCCGCGACCCGGGCGGCGTGCCGGGTGCTGCCCGCCGCCTCGGCCAGGACGGGGGCGACCCGGTCGGCCAGGCCGGGGTCGGTGGTAATGAGCAGGCAGGCGGCCAGCGGGTCGTGCTCGGCCTGGGCGACCAGGTCGGCCGCGACGAAGTCCGGCCGGGCGGTGTCATCGGCGATAATCGCGATCTCGGTCGGGCCGGCCTCGGCGTCCACCGCGACCAGGCCGGACAGCAGCCGCTTGGCCGCGGCCACGTACACGTTGCCCGGCCCGCTGATGACGTCGACCGGCGCGCAGTCAGCGGTCCCGTAGGCGAGCATGGCCATGGCCTGCGCCCCGCCCGCGGCGTGCACCTCGGTGATCCCCAGCAGCTCGCAGGCGGCCAGCACGGCGGCGGCCGGGAGGCCGCCCTGGTCAGCCTGGGGCGGCGAGACGACGGCGATCTCCTGCACGCCGGCCACCTGGGCCGGGATGACGTTCATGACGACCGACGACGGATAGGTGACCAGGCCGCCGGGCGCGTACACGCCGGCCCGGCGGACCGGCACGTACCGCTCGGTGACCGTGGAGCCGGGCGCGACCGTGGTCAGGCTGTCGGCCGGGACCTGGGCCTCGTGGACAAGCCGGGCGCGGCGGGCGCACTCCTCCAGCGCGGCCCGCAGGCCCGGGTCCAGGGCGGCCAGCGCGCCGGCCAGCGCCTGGCGCGGCACCCGGCTGGTGGCCAGGTCGACCCGGTCGAAGCGGGAAGTATGCTCGCGGACCGCGTCGGCGCCGCGGCGCCGGACATCCTCGCAGATGGGCCGGACGGCGGCCAGGGCCGCATCCACGTCGAGCTGGGCCCGGGGCAGCGCCCCGGCCAGCTCAGCGGGGCTCAGCTCGCTGGCGGGCTTACCTCGAAGATCGATTCGCATCAGCACCCGTCAAGCCTACGGGAGCCCCCGTCCGCCCCGCGCCTGAGTAAACCCCGGGGCCTCCGAGGCCTCAGCCGCGCAGGACCACGCCCTGCCACGGGCCGAGCGTCAGGGCGCCGCCGTCCCCGGCCAGCGCCGCGTCGCCGCCGGTGCGCAGCACGATCTGGCCCGTGGCCCCGGCCCAGCGGGCCGGGGCGGCGGACAGGTTGGCCGCCACCGTCAGGTCCCCCACCCGGTAGGCCCACAGGCCGCCGTCCACGGTCAGCTCCCGGTAGGGCGCGATCGCGCCCGACAGCCCGGCGCGGCGCAGGGCCAGCAGGTCCCGGCACAGGTTCAGGGTCGAGCCGGGGTCAGCGCGCTGGCCGGCCACGTTGCGGGCGGCCGCGTCGCCGACCGGCAGCCACGGCCGGGCAGCCGTGGTGAACCCGGCCAGCGGCGAGCTGTCCCACTGCATCGGCGTCCGGCCCCGGTCGCGGTCCGTGCGCGGCCGGTCGGTGGCCTGGGTCATCTCGTCGCGCGCCAGCGCCGGCGGCACCGCGACGTCGACCATGCCGATCTCGTCGCCGTAATAGAGCACGACCGCGCCGGGCAGCGTGGCCAGCAGCAGCAGCGCCAGCCGGGTCTGCTGGTCGTCGTCGCCGCACCACCGGCTCGGGAACCGGCCGACGTCGTGGTTGGAGGCCATCCACACCGGGCAGGACCCGGCCGGGATGGTCTCCAGCGTCCGCCGCACGACCCCGGCCAGCTCCGCGGCCGAGAAGCCCGCGAACACGAACGGGAAGTTGAAGGCCAGCTGCAGCTCGTCGCCGCGGCCGTAGAACGCGGCCAGCTGAGCCGGGTCCCTGACCCACGTCTCGCCCAGCAGCACCCGCTCCGGGGCATACTGCCCGGCGATCTTCCGCCAGTCCCGGTACACGCCGTGCACCTGCGGCTGGTTGGCGTTGTAGATCTGCTGCTGCCCGAAGTGGTCGACCAGCGGGTCGCCCCGGTCCTCCGGCTCCACCGGCGGGTTGTCGCGCAGCTGCGCGTCCTTGTACAGGCCGTGGGCCACGTCGATGCGGAACCCGGCGACGCCGCGGTCGAACCAGAACTCCAGCACCCGCGCGAATTCCTCGTGCACGGCCGGCGCCCACCAGTTGAGGTCGGGCTGGGTGACCAGGAAGTTGTGCAGGTAGTACTGCCCGCTCCGCTCGTCGAGAGTCCAGGCGCCGTGGCCGGTGGCGTCCAGCCAGTTGTTCGGCGGCCCGCCGCCCGGGGCGGGGTCGGCCCACACGTAGTAGTCCCGGTGCGCGGCGTCCCGGCCGGACACCGCGTCGATGAACCACGCGTGCTGCGAGCTGGTGTGGTTGGGGACCAGGTCGAGCAGGATCGGCAGGCCCCGCGCCCCGGCCTGGGCGATCAGCTCGTCGAGGTCGGCCAGGGTGCCGTAGTCGGGATGGACGCCCAGGTAGTCGCTGACGTCGTAGCCCCAGTCGGTGTCGGGCGAGGGCATGGTCGGGGACAGCCAGATGCCGTCCACCCCCAGCCACTCCAGGTGGTCCAGGCGGCTGATGACGCCGCGCAGGTCGCCGTAGCCGTCGGCGTCGGTGTCCAGCCAGGACCGGACGTAGAGCTGGTAGAGGACGGCGCCGTGCCACCACGGGTGCTGCGCTGAGCCGGGTTCCATCTGTCTCCTGTCTCGGGGGCGTCACTGAGCTTGCCATCCGGCGGCTGGGCGGAGCACTCGGTCGCGGAGCCTCGAACTTGCCTTTGGGGTACCGGGCGGAGCACTCGGTCGCGGAGCCTCGAACTTGCCTTTGGGGTACCGGGCGGAGC
>FSXZ01002784.1_pt1 | contig 16581 bp, 20 predicted proteins | sample 1638121 | NCBI WGS metagenome assembly FSXZ01 (sample SAMEA3914788, study PRJEB12502) | metagenome | biome: forest; material: soil | place: Canada | collected 2011-07-03 | depth 0.1 m
GAGGCGATCCTGCGGATCCTCACGTACGCCTGACCGACCCACGGAGCACAGCGCCATCAGCACCACAGTTCTCGACCGACCCGCGCTCTCCGCGCCGTCCCACACCCGAGCCACCGTCGGGGACCGAACCGTGCCCAACTACCGGCCCCCACGCCCCGGCGACCTCCTCGCCGTCCGCACCAACGACCCGAACCTCGACGAGGCGCAGATCGTCATCGATTCCGTCGTCGACAACGGCGCCACCCTCCTCATGGCCGGCGCCTGGCGCGGCCGGTCGCTCGAAATCCTTCTTCGCCGCGTTGGCGAAACAGACCCCCTCAACTGATGGAGAACCCTCACATGTCCGCTGTCATCGAGCACCTGCACACCCTCCTCGACGAGGCCAAGGCCGAGTTCGCGAAGTTGCTCGGCCACGGCGACGCCGAAGTCGACGCCGCCGCGAAGGCTGGCGCCGCGAAGATCGACGCCGCGAAGGCTGCCGTGGCCGCCGAGCTCCCCGAGCTCGAGCACGACGCCGTCGGCGACGCCGAGCAGGTCGCCGAGACCACCGAGACCGCAGCCAAGCCCGTCGAGAACCTCGCCGAGCAGGACGCTGCGGCCGTCGCCGCGGAGGTCAAGACCGATGCCGAGCATGCGGTCACGCCGACCGAGACGGCGGACGTGGCCCCGGCGGCGGCCAGCGAGACCGCGGCGGACGAGACGAAGCCGGCCGTCGGCGCCTGATGCTCACCGGACGCGCCGCCGAGCTCCGGCCGGACATCAACTACCTGCACGTGCACCCCCGGCGCCTGGACGTGCCGCAGACCCCGAAGACCGCGGCCCCGGGCGAGTTTGCGACGATGCTCCGCGAGTACGGCCGGATCAAGAACATCGAACGGGCCACCGAACGGCACGCCCGCAACCGCGGCCGGGACATCCCCACCAGCGGGCCCGGACGGCGACGAGCCAAGGCCAAGCGCAACCGGGACGCCGTCTACGCGGACATCACGGCGACCGTCACCAAGCCCCAGATCATCGCCCGGGGACGGCGGCATGAGGGTGCGGGACTCCTGACGGAGATCCTCGACTGGTGCCACGCGCACCCCCACGAGGGCCCACTTCCCGAGTCCGGCGCCCTCACCATGCGCCGCGAACACGACACCGTGGTCGTCGAGGGCGAGCCGCCCACCATCCTCGCGATCAGCGGCGACCTCCTCGACATGGCCGAGCCGCGGTTCCTGTCGTTCGCCGACGGCGTGCTGACCATGGCCGTACGACCCGAACCGCTGCACTACCGACCGCTCGGGCCGCACCCCAGCAGCCGGGTCGTCGTATTCGAGCGGACCCTCCGGGAGGACTGATGTTCGCGCTTCTCGCAGCCATCCTCGGCGCCGTCGGTTACATCATCGACGGATCCGGCGCACACACCAGCATCTGGCTTTCCCCAGGCGCGCTAACCCTCGCCTGCGTCGCCCTGCTCGCGCTGCACTTCGCCACCGGCAACTGGCCGAGATCGAAGTGACCGCCGACCACTGCTGCTGCGCGGTCTTCCTTGACGAAGACGGCAACGAGCGCGTCCAGCGACACGCCTGCTGCCCGCAGCACTGGAGGGACGCCGACAATGCCTGACGTACAGCCCGAGAACGGCGACTACTTCGTAACGAAAACCGGCGGCCCGCTGCTCGACCGGCTCGCCGCCTGGTTCATCCGCTGGTGGACTGCCCGCAAGAACGCGCAGCGGGTGTGGAAGTCCAGCGACGTCAACCACGCCGGGACGTACGTCGGCCCGACCGACGAGTATCCGGAAGGCGCGATCGTCGAAGCCGTCCGCCGCGTCCAATACAACTCCGTCAACGCCTACCCGGACGCGGTCTGGTCCACCGGCCGGCTCCCCGAGCACCTGACGCCGAACGACGATCAGCGCAAGCGGATCGTGTCGTCCGCGGTCCTCATGGTCGGCGACAAGTACAACACCGTCGACCTCCTCGCGGTCGGGCTCGCGCAGCCGCGCGCCGACGGGATCGTCAACGACGACACCTGGTGGGCGAAGAGACTGAACCGCGACGGCAGAGAGATCTGCTCCCAAGCGGTCGACCAGCAGTACCTCGACGCGGGCATCCACTTCTTCCGCGACGGCCGGCTCGCCGGGCTTGTCGCGCCCCAGGATCTCGGCGCGCTCCTCGAACCGCCCGCGTAGGCAGGGAGGCGCCCGGTGACGACCGTCCAGAACGTCGTGTCCACGCCGGGCGGCACGCCCGTTTCCGTAAACGTCCGCGTGACCTTGATCACCGGCAGTGCGGTCACGCCCGGGTACACTGCCACCGGCGACATCGTCGGCGTCTGGTCCGAAGCGACCGACGATACCGGCGCGTGGAGCACGGACCTCACCCCCAACTCGCAGATCACGCCCGCGAACACCTACTACCAGGTCCTCGAGGGCAGCGCAGTCTCCCCCATTGTCGTCCCGGCGAGCGGCGGTCCGTACCTGCTTGCCGACCTGATCGTCACGCCGCCCACCCCCTCCGCGCCGGGCATCACCGGCGTGCAGGTCGCATCGGGCGGCACGGTCGCCGGCGTACGCCCCGAGATCAACCTCATCGCCGGGTCCGGGATCACCGTCACCGCCGAGGACAACGCCGGCGACGCCCGGATCGACGTCACCCTCACCTCGACCGGCGGTGGCGGCGCAGTCGACTCCGTCAACGAGCAGACCGGCGCCGTCGTCCTGACCGCCGCCAACGTCGGAGCCGACGCGGCCGGCGCCGCAGCCGCAGCGCAGGCCGCCGCCCAGACGTTCGCCACCGGCGCAGTCGCCACGGAAACGAGCCGTGCCGAGGGCGTCGAAGCGGCGAAGCTCACCGCGGCCGACAACCTGAGCGATCTCACCAACCCCGCCGCAGCCCGCGGCAGCCTCGGCCTCGGCTCGGGCGCGACCGCGAACATCGACGCCACAGCCGGAGACATCCAGCCCCTCGGCACCGTCGGGGCCGGCTCGACCGGGAAACTCGCCGACGCAGGCCACCGGCACCCGTACGCCCCCTGGCAGTTCTACGTCGGCACCTACGGCGCCAAGGGCGACAACAGCACCGACGACACCGGGTCGATCAACAGCGCCGTCGCTGCCGCATTCGCCTACGCGCAAGCCCACAACGGCTACGCCGAGATCCTGTTCGACCCACTCACCTACCTGATCGCAGGCGCCCCGACCACGGGCGGCTCGACGAACGGCAGCGCACAGATCCCGCTGCCGATCCAGGCCCAAACCGCCCAGAAGATCACCCTCGTGTTCCGCGGCACCCGCGACCAAACCGGGCTATACCACTGGCTGCAAACCACGCCGCAGCGAGCCGGCACCGTGCTCCGGTCCACCTGGAACGCCGGCGACAGCCTCCCCGCCACTGGCGAGGCCAGCGTCATCGGCGGACCCACCCCGCACTACATGAGCGACCCGCCGACCTCGTGGGACAACCTCCTCGTCGTCATCGACGGCATCACGATCGAGATCGACAACTACAACATCTGCGGCTTCGACTTCCGCGACATCGGCGAAGCCAACATCATCAACGCCTCGGTGCTCGCGCTCTCCACCGGAACCGGCGCACCCGCCGTCCCGCCCGCGAACTGGGCGTTCGGGTTGGCGATGCCCGTGGTGAACAACAACGACAACTGCAACATCGGCTGGTTCAGCGTTGAGGGCATGGTCTACGGGCTCATCGTCTACGAGCACGTCGAAGCCGCCAGCGTGCGGATCGTCAACTGTTTCGACGGCCTCATCTGCTGGAGTAGCAGCGGCTTCCCGCACGGCAACCGCATCGGCTACGCGTCGATCGAGGGCTGCCAGCGCTGCATCGTCCTGGCCGGCGGATTCAACAAACTCGACATCGGCCTCGCCGACATCGAATGGGGCGGGTCGTACATCATCGACGACGCCGGCAGCATCCCCGGCCTCGGCCGAATCGGGCTGCGCAGCAACGGAGACAGCGGTGCGAGCCTCAACGCCGCGCTCAACACGTCGCCCACCAACGTCAACGTGACCAACGGCAGCCTCGGGCTTGAGATCATCAACCTCGACCAGGCGCTCGGGCCCGTCACGGCGCCGTCAATCCCGGGCAGCGGAACGGCGCTCACCAACCCGTTCTGGCGCAGCGCTCAAATCAACGTCGCCGGCGGCACCGTCACCGAAGTCGCCATCGACGGCGTCAACCAGCTGTCCACAAGCGGCGGCTTCGCACTCCCGCCCGGGCACGCGATCACCCTCACCTACTCCGTCGCCCCATCGTGGGCGTGGACCCTGACCGGCTGAGCGGAGGCGACCATGGGCCAGTGCCACAACTGCGGCGAGGAAGCATCCCTCCAGACGTCCCGGCACCTGACCGACGCCGAATACGCTGCCCTCCCCGAGCAGTTCCTGCCCATCGACGGATACGCCGTCGCTGCGGTCTTCGCATGCGACGACTGCGCCGATGTTGCCGGGCCCAAGTTCTCGAGCTTCTGCACCCACCCCGAAGCCGGACCCGTACCGTGTTCGAAGTGCGGCGCCACCGGAGACGAGCCGTGCAAGCTGAAGTCCGGCGACCCGCGGTGGATGTGGCACCGAGTCCGCACGCTCGCACAGCCCACAGGCGAGGCCTGCCGACACGCGCACCGGCAAGACTGCGCCGTGTTCACCAACTGCCAGTGCGCCACCGCCGACGAGCCGCCCGCCAGGCCCCGGCGGCGCATCCCCGGCACCAGTGCGGGCCCCGATATTTCAGGGCTCACCATCCCTGCCAGCGTTGCTCAAGCCGTGCTCGCCGACGCCGGACACCCGTGGCCCAGCGTCGTCAGTGCCCGCAGCATGCTCACCCAAGACAACCGGCCCGCAGTCGGCGCCGAGACCTACACGTTCGACGACAACGGCAACCTCGTCCGCGACGGGCACGGGAAGCCCGTCACTGCGGACGTCATCGTGCCGCTGCCAGCGCGCCAGGGGTCGGCACGCTGATGCTCAAGCGTCCGGGCCCCGGCGACATCCACTGCGCGGGCGTCTGGCCCATCACGGGCAAGAACTGCGGCAACGCCGCCCGCCCCGGGACGGAAACCTGCCTCGCGCACGATCCGTCCGGAGATCTGCGCGCGCCAGCCCCACCCGAGCATCAGCGGTGCACCGCGACCAACCGCGAATCCGGGGAACGCTGCCGGCGCTACCACCGGTCCGGCGGCAAAGTCTGCGCACAGCACGGCGGCAACGCCAAACAAGTCCGTCAAGCCGCCGTCACGCGAGTCACGGAGGCACACTTGACCGCACAGGCGACAAACCTAGTCGGCAAGCCCGTCGGCAATCCGCTCACCGAACTCTCGAAGCTTGCCGGACGGGCCAGGGCGTGGATGGAGCTGCTCGAAGAGCGAGTCCAAGCCCTCCTCGACGACGAGCCGGCCCCGGGCGAACAGGTCGACGGCAAGAAGGAACGCGGCATCCGCTACCGCGGCGGAGCCGGCGAACAGACCCGCGCCGAAGTGCAGTTGTACGAGCGTGCCATGGGGCAACTCGGCACGCTCCTCACCTCGATCGCACGGCTCAACATCGACGAGCGGTTGGCGGCCATCACCGAGAGGCAGGCTGATGCCGTGATCGCCGCACTCGAGGCCGGACTGACTGCGGCAGGCGTGCACGATTTGAGCCAGCGCACCCTGGCGAAGGCTGCCGCGTCCCGGGAACTGCGCCTCGTGAAGTAGGCAGGTGGGCGACGTGCTCGACTTCGAGGCCATTGCCGATGGCGACCTTGATACCGAAGACCTGTTCGGACAAGCACTCGGACGCGCCGCAGACCGCCTCGAGGAGCCCGAGCTCGACGTATTCGCAGCCCTGGGCTACCAGCCCACCCCGAAGCAGCAGGAGTTCCACGACGCCACCGAGGACGACATCCTCTACGGCGGCGCCGGCGGCGGCGGAAAAACCCTGGCCATCGTCATGGAGGCGATCCGCGCCTGCATCCGATACCCCGGGATCCGGGTCCTGATTCTGCGGCGCACCTACGACGAGCTCGCCGAGTCCGTGTATCCGGAATTCATGCGCGTCGGGTGGGCCGTGGACCTCGGGGGCCGATGGAACAAGACCGACAAGGAAGTTACCTTCCCCAACAAGTCCGTCATCCGCCTGCGGTACATGGAAGACCTGACCGACGCCTCCCGGCGCCAAGGAGGCCAGTACCAACTGCTCCTGGTCGACGAGCGCACCCTGATGCCGCCCGGCCTGGTCGCGATCATCTCAAACGAGCGGCTGCGTTCCGCCCACGGCGTTCCCGTCCTCGGTGTCCGCTCGACCTCCAATCCTGGCGGCCCCTCGCACGGCGAGGTCCGTGCCCGATATGTGGAGCCGACCGAACACGGTGACCGCACCGTGACCGACGAATATGGCCTCACGCTGCGGTTCATCCCGGCGAAGGCGACCGACAATCCCCACCTGGACGCCGCCTACCACCGCAGGCTGAACGCCATCCCCGACCCCAAGCGGCGCGCCGCAATGCGCGACGGCGACTGGGGACAGTTTGAAGGCCAGATGTTCGGCGAGTACCAGCGCGACCGCCACACTCTGGCGCCCATCTCGCTGCCCAACGAATGGCGACGTTACAACGGCGTCGACTGGGGCTTCACTGCCCCGTGGGCTGTCCTGTGGGGTGCGGTCGACGAAGACCAGAGGGTATGGATCTATCGGGAGATCTACGACGTGCGGGTCGGCGAGGCCGAGCAGGCCCATCGGATCCTTGATGCCGAGGCGCCGGGCGAGCACGTTGGCCAGCGCTACGCGGACGACGCCATGTGGGCCACCAGGGGTGACGCTCGGCCTATCGCCGACATCTACGCCGAGAACGGCGTGCACCTGGAGAAGGCCGGGAAGGGCCCCGGGTCGAGGGTCATCGGCTGGCAGCGCTGGCACTCGTACCTTGCCGAGGCGCCGGCCTGCCCGCACCACCGGGCACTGGGGTGGGAAACCTGCCCAAAGATTCACATTTTCCGAACGTGCCCGAAGCTGCTGTGGGAGTTGGAGAACCTACCCCACGCATCCAAGGGCAACCCGGAGGACGCCGACACTACGGCTCCCGATCATGCTATGGATGCTGGCAGATATCTTCTGCTTAACATAGGCGGCGGCCCACGGTTCCCCCTCCATGACACCCCAGACGAGATCGAACGGATCTCCGACTATGTGACGCCGCTGCGCCCGATGGGCGCGTTCGCGGTACGTGAGTCCGACGAGCAGGCCGACGCCCTATGGTCCGACGACGAATCCCAAACCGCCCGCATCGCCGTCACGGGCACCGCCCCCTGGCATTGAGAACGGGGGCCGATCCGTGGCACTAGCCGACCGATTCCGCGCGCTGTTCCGCAGCGGCAATCCGTCCCCGGCCGACATTGCCGAGTCCACGGCCGCACCGGCAGTCCCCGAGCGCTCCGGATACGCCCCCGGCGTGCCTCCGGGCGGGCTGGACGAGTACCGCCAGTCCCTGGGCGCGTCCACCGGCACCGACCGGCGCTCCTCGATGATCGACCTGTACGGGGCGTACCTGTCGTGCCCGTGGGTGTGGACCGCGGTCCAGGCCATCGCACGCACCATCACGGCCGGCGGCCTGATCACCGACTGGGATACCGACACCGGCGAGGGCACCCAGGACGCCCCCGACAAGCCCCCGGCGGTCCTCGCCCTGGAGCGGCTGTTCGCGTTCTGCTCGCCGTCCGGCGACATCCGGCAACTGCTGCGCAACATCGTCGTGGACCTGCTGGTGTTCGGCGACGCGTACGTCGAGGTCACGTGGGTCGCGGGGGTCCCGGTCGCGCTGTACAACCTCGACTCCCCGACGATGTACCCGACCTCGAACGAGCACGGCACGATCACCCAGTACGTGCAGGTCACCGAGTGGGGCCAGCGCGCGGTGTTCCAGCCGAACGAGGTCATCCACATCGGTCTCGACAGCCCGAGATCCGGGATCTTCGGCGTCAGCCCGACGCAGGCCGCGATGATTCCGATCACCGCATGGCTGCATGCGGCGGCCACCGGCAAGGAGATGATGCGCAAGGGCCTGCCGCCCCTGCTGCATGTCGACTTTCCCCAGGGCCACCCGGAGCCGGAGCAGCGCAAGTGGCTCGCCCGGTTCATGCAGCGCAACATCGGCCCGCGCAACATCGGCACGCCGATCGCGACCGTGGGCGGCGCGCATATCGCGGAGCTCGCGTCCGGCCGGGTCGTGGACGTCGAGACGTACCTGAACCAGAAGCGCGACGAGATCCTTTCCGTGTTCGGGGTGCCGCCCGCAAAGGCAGGCGTGATCGAGTCCGGGAACCTCGGCGGCGGCACGGGCGACGCACAAGACAAGACTTTCAAGGTGAACACTTGCCAGCCGATCGCGGAGCTGATCCTCGAGAAGCTGAATTATGCGATCGCCCGGGTCGGCTTCGGCGTCACCGACTGGCACGCGAAGTTCCGCGACATCGACTACCGCGACTCGACCATCATCGAGACGATCCGGGACATGCGCCTGCGCAACGGGTCCTGGACGCAGAACCGCCTGCGCTCGGAGATCGGCGAGCCGCCGGTTGACGGTGGCGACGACGCAGTCTTGATCGACAGGCAGAATCTGGTCCTGTGGGCCGACATGAATGCCATGAGCAAGGCCACCGTCGCGGGCAAGGGCGCGCCGGCCACCGCCGCGGGCGAAATGCCGCCCAACGGCGAGCCGGTCCAGGCCGACGCGCAACAGGAGAGCGCGCCGCTCACCGTCCCCGAAGCGTGGGAACGCGAGTACAGGCAGCGGTTCAAAACCGCCATGCGGGATCTGCCGCAGCTCCAAGAGGTGGGTTGATGCCCGAGCCCGAGGATGGCGAGCCGGAGGGCGGGCGGCAGGAATGGCCGCCGCCCGGCGACACCGAAGCGCTGGAGCCGGCGACCGAACCGGTCCACCCGCTGCGGGCCTCCGACGTGACCGCGCTGATCGCGAAGGAAGTCGCCTGATCCTGCGGCCCCGACGGGGAGTGCGATGAGCGACCAGCCCGACCACTCCGGCCTGAAGGCGGCCGCCCGCGAGACCTTCGCGATGGGGTGGGCACGCTCCGGCGGACCCATGACACCGCGGGTCCGGGCCGGATGCGCGGCGGCCATGGAGATGGCCGCCGCAAATCCGCACCGTGGGATCCTCGAAGTCACCCTCAAACTCGGCAGCCTCGAAGGCATGTGGGCGAAGGTCTACCAGCGGCGCGAACAGCTGATCGACAAGCATGCACGCAAGGCCAACGCCGCCTGGAAGACCGTCCTCACCAGGGATATGATCGCGACCGCCGTCAGCGCCTTCCGCTGGCGCGCCGGCACGATGGAATCCGACCGGGCGACCAAAAGCCCGAACGAGATCGCCGCCGACGCGCTGAGCGCCGCGAACGCGATGCTCCAACTCCTCCCCCGGCGCCCCGAATGGAAAGCGCTGCGGCAAGCAATCCGCGACGCCCTCGCCGCCGGGCAGGCCGAAGGAGTCGTCGGGGCAGTCGCCATAGCCGCCGAACAGGTCGAAAAGGTAGGCCTGGATTGGGATTTCGCATTCGACCACGCGATCGACGCCCTTGAGGACCTCGACCAGCTGTGGGCGGACGCCGACGGCTGGCTCGAGAAGATACTCAGCCGGGCCACGGCCGACCTCGGCCGCGCCCTGGCGAACGCCACCCGGGCCGAAGCGACCTACCCGCAGATGCTCTCCGACGCCATGGCCGCCCTCGACTCGGACGACGTGGACGCCGTCTCCTTCGTCGTCGACTGGGCGAGCACCACGGCGCTCGGCGAAGGCGCACTCCGGCTGTATGCGGCCCAGGGCGTCACGGAAGCTGACTGGATCACCGCCGGCGACGACCACGTGTGCGACGGAATCTGCCAAGCCAATGAAGACGGCAACCCCTACGCCCTGGCCAACTTCCCCAGCTTTCCCGGCCACCCGAGATGCCGGTGCACACCCTCGGCGTCCATGAATCTCGCGTCGTTCGCCCACTGGTTCACCACGGCCTAGAGCCGACAACTCCGGGAGGCCCGCATGTCCGGATCCGGCACCTACGCCCCGTCCAGCCGTCTGATCTGGTCCCTGACGAGCACGTCGCTCGGGACCACGATCACCGCAGCGGGCAACTCCGGCGGCTTCACCTCTGGAACCCAGATCGCCGGGAACTCCGCGGTCGACCTGCGCGACGTCACCGACGTGTGGCTCTCCGTCTTCGTCGCCGGGGCCATCTCCGGGGGCGCCCCGTCCCTCGTCGCCAACCTCGACGTGTTCGACGGCCAAGGCAACCTGTTTGCCGCCGTCCTTTCGACCGCCGCACTGACCACCGGCACCGGAGTCGGCGCGCACATCAGCGGAGGACTGCATACCGGTGGCACGAACTCCCTGGTCCTGCCGTCTTGGGGCCGAGTGTCCTGGGCGCCCGGGACCGGCTCGTTTCCCGGAACCGAGATCGCCCTGTTTGGGCGCTGAACCCCATCGCACCACGACCCGGAAGGCAGTACCGCCATGGCAAAGAACGGCATGTTCACCGCGTACGACGACGGCGGGTACCCGATCGCGTCCTCGCTGACCGGCAAGGGCAACACCACCGGCACCCCCTACGGCGCCCTGTGCGTGACGGACCCCGGCACCCCGCTCCTGATGACCACTGGCGGCACCGCGACCGTCGCTGTCCTGACCGGCACCGCAGGCTCTGCGGTCATCAAGGCCTCGGCGGGCCGGGTGTGCCGGGCGCTGGTGACTTCCGCGGGCACGTCCACCGACAACCTGACGATCTACGACAATGCTTCGGCCGCATCCGGGACGATCCTCGCGATCATTCCCGGCGGCACTGCCGTCGGCACCGTCGTCGACATCAACATGCCGGCCGCCAACGGAATCTACGCGTCGAACGTCGCGTCCGGCCCGGCCGTCACCCTGTCCTACGTCTGACCCGTTCCTGCGCGATCGGGCACGGCCACGAACCCATCCCAGATCTTGGAGGTGATCCGTGGCCGCCGTCATCGCCCGCGTCACGGGAACAGCACTTGCGCCCGGCGTGAGCCGCAACGGGCGGCTCTACACCAAGGAGGCCATCGGCAAGGCGGTCGCCCGCGGCCAGGCCCAGATCGCCGACGGCAAGCGGCCGATCACCATGAAAAGCCACCACATGGCGGGCGATGACAGCCTGCGCGTGGTGGGTTCCGTCTCCAAGCTGTGGCAGGACCCGGACACCGGCGCGGCCATGTACGAGGGCACGATCGCCGATACCCCCGCCGGGCAGACCATCAAGAGCCTGACCGACGACTCCGACGGCAAGCCGGCCCACCTGAAGGGCGTCTCCATCCGCGGCGCCTGGATGGCCGAGCCGCGCCAGCAGCAGTACGAGGGCCAGTCCGTCGACACGGCAGACGACTTGGCGATCTACGGGTTGGACTACACCGCGGATCCGGGCGTGGATGCGGCCGACGTACACCACCTGCCCGCATCCGGCGACGAGGCTGCGGACGCGCCGGCCTATTCCATCACCGAGTCCGCGCCGGAGGCGACCGTGACCGCTTCACCCACCCTGGCCGTGCTGATTGCCGAGTCCGGCCTGACGCTGAACCAGATGCACACCGAGCTCGGGATCGCGCCGCTGCCCGGCGAGGCCGGTTCGCTGCCCGCGGCGCTCGAAGCGATCCAGGCCGTGATCGGCGAGGCGGCCAAGCCGCTGAAGTCCGGGAAGCCCGCGGCTGCGCCGACCAAGGCGAACAGCTATGCGGACCCCGGCTACCAGCCGGACAAGGCCCCGCGGTACGCGCTCGACACGAAGAAGCAGGCCAAGGCCGCCTGGGCGTATATCAACCAGGCAGACAACGCCAAGAACTACACCGCGAACCAGCTCAAGCGCATCAAGGGCCGCGTCATCAAGGCGCTCAAGAAGTTCGGCGTCGCTGTCACCGCCGAACACTACCTGGTCGATCCCGCGCAGGAACTGACCGAATCCACGACGCTGGCCGAGTGCATGGGCGACTGCTACAGCGACCCGGCAACCGCAGGGTCCTTCTACGTCTCCCTGACGAACGGGCCGGTCACCGTCACCGTCTCCTCGTACACCGTCGACCCGGCCGACCTCGACCTGATCGGGCGTGCCGCGATGGACGGGGCGTGCACGTGCCTGGCCACCATCGACCCGGACATGGACGGCGACATGGACGTGCCCGGCGCCAGCGCCGAGGACACCGACCATGACATGCCCGAGGACGGCGCCGACGCGAACGTGCCGGGCACCGCATGCCCCTGCGGCTGCAAGTGCGCGATCCCTGTCGACCCCGACGCCGCGAACTGCCCGTGCACCTGCGACGACTGCGACGTGTGCGGGTCGAGCCCGGCGAACGCGCCCACCGGCGAAGCCGTCGGCCCGCAGCCCACGCCCGTGTATCCGGAGCAGGACCCGCCGATCACGGTCGAATCCACCGAACCCCCGGCGCCGATTCCGGCAGCCGACCACACAGAAACGGAGGCGCCCGCAATGAGCGAGCCCACCACCGCGGTCGAGCCGACTCAGGCCGCCGCACCGATCCCGGCCCCGGCCGTCACTCTCAGCGCCGAGCAGTTCCAGCAGCTGCTGGCCGCCGCGTCCCGCCCGGTCGAGGCCGCCCCGGCCCCGGTCGCTCCGGTTGCCGAGGCGGCGCCGGCTCCGGTTGCCGCACCCGTCGCCCCGGCCCCGGTCGCTCCGGCGCCCGTCGCCGAAAGCCAGGAGCAGATGATCGCCCGGCTCGTCGCCGAGGGTATCGCCGCCGGCCAGACGGCCCTGATCCAGACCCTCGCCGAGTCCGGCGCCCTGGGCGGCCGCAAGGGCCTGACGGCCCAGTCCCCGGCCGCAACCAATGCCGGCCAGGTCGCTGGCCCGGTCGCCGAGGGCGTCAACTCCTACGGCATGCCCGCCGGCGCGCCCGACAAGCCGCTGCACCTGTACACCACCGAGGAGCTCAACCGGTGGGCCGGGCCCATGGTCTTCGAGCACGCCGTCGGCCACTACGCCACCCGGCGCGCCTAACCCGCCGGCCCGCACACGCGGGCCTCACGAACCGCACCACCGACCGCCAGCCAACGGGCTGGTGCCGCACGGCAGCGATGGTCCCTGTCCCCGAGCCCCGTCCGCATCCGCGGCGGGGCTTTCGCCATCCCCGGCCCCGACGAGGGGCCCTGCCGAAAGGTGGTGAGAGCCATGCCTTCCGAGCTCCGCGAAGCCCTGACAGCCGCAACGGCCTCAGCGCTCATCCCGAAGTTCATCGACCCCGTGCTGGTGGAACTGCAGCGCCGCTACTCCCCGCTGTGCCGCTCCATCCCGACCCAGCAGTGGGACTCGGACCAGTACTACTTCAACCAGAGGTCCGTAACTCCCGCCGGCGGCTTCGTGCCAGACGGCGGCGCACGCACCGTCAGCAACTCGACGTACGTGCAGCAGAACACCCAGATGAAGCACCTGCAGGTCGTCGGCTCCGTCACCGGCTACGCGCAGGCCGTGACCCGCCTGCAGATCGGTGACCTGCGAGAGAACGAAATTCAGGCCTCGATGAAGGGCCTGTACTGGGACGTGGAGACCGGCTTGCTCTGGGGCAACGCCGCCTCCACCGTCAATGGCGCGGCGCCGCAGTTCGACGGCCTCGACACCCAGATCGACACGTTCTCCGGCGGCACCCAGAACGCCCTCGACAAGGCCGGGTCGACCCTGACCCTCGCGTTCCTCGACGAACTGATCGACATGGTCGAGTCCAACGCCTCCGAGCCCGTCCAGGACGACTCCTGGATGCTCGTGATGAGCAACACCGCCGTGTCGAAGATTGCGCAGATCCAGACCAACCAGCAGCGGTTCGAGTCCGTTGAAGTCGCCACCGGCCTGATCGTGCCGAGCTACAAGAACGTCCCGATGGTCAAGTCCTCGTTCCTGCAGGCGCGCGGCTACTCGGTCGGCACCGTTGCCACGACCACCGCCACCACCGGCGGCAGCCTCCCGGCGACCACCACGTACAAGTACCAGCTGAGTGCGGTCGTGGCGCGCCAGGGCGAAATCCAGCCGTGCGTCGAGGTCACCGCCACCACCGGCGGCGGCAGCACCAACGTCATCACGTTGGCCTTCACCCCGCCCACCGGCCGGGACGGCCTCGGGTCTGTCCTGTACAAGCTCTACCGGACCGCGGCCAATGGCGCGAGCGGCACCGAGACGTTCCTCGGCTACGTCGATGCAACGGTGGGCTTGCAGACCGACGGGATCACCCCGATCCCGACCACGAGCATCGTCGACACCGGTACCGCGCTGGTGCCGCAGAACGGCGCGACCGTTCCGAGCACGCTGCCCGCGCAGTACTACGGGACCAACACGTCGCTGCTGCCGCCCGGCGCCGGCCAGGAGAACATCTACCTGATGAGCCGGGACCGCAACAACGTCGTGCGGCCGTACGTGCGCGAGGTCGAGCCGCTGGACGTCTACCCGACCACGGGCGCGCCGGACACGATGCCGTACGCGCTCATCACCGATACGGCGCTCGCCGTGCGGGCGCCCCAGTTCCTTGGGCGTTTGTGCCGGGTCGCCACCGCGGTCTGATCCCTTCGAAGTAGAAGTCCCCTGCCTGTCCGGGCAGGGGACTTCGTCGACCCATGACCAAGGAGCCTTCAATGGTCTATCTCCGCAAGGGCCGCGCAGGCTCCTGCAATCTCGGCTACACCTGGCCCGATGACGGCTCGGTGGTCGAGGTCACCGACGGGCACGCCGCATCCCTGCTGGCAATCCCCTACAACGACTTCACTGCGGTTCCCGCGCCGGGCGACGAGCCCGCAACTGCGGGCCCTGAGGCTGAAGCCCCGGAGTTGATCGAGGAGCCCGCGCCGGAAGCTGCGATCTCCGAGGCTCCGGCCCCCCGCAAGGCTCCGGCCAAGGGGACGGCCGCCGCTGCGAAGAAGGCCGATGCCACCGCAGCCAAGACTGCGGTCGAAGAGCAGCCGTAACCCCCACGTGCGTTCCGCCGACTCGCAAGGAGGTGGCGCGTGGACGCAGACGCCGGCACTCCGCTGATCTCATGGGCGCAGTTGACGGAGGGCGCGTTCGCGGACCTCGTCTCGGGCTACACGGATCCGAATGCGCAGGCCGACGTTCTGATCGAGGCGACCCGCGACATCGAGGGCATTTGCGGGCGCCGCTTCGCGACCTTCACTACCACCGAGGGGCACCGGGCTGAGGGCATCGACCCGGACGAGTACGGCGACGGCATCGCAATCCCGATGGACATCCGTTCCACTCTCGGCCAGTCCTACGCTGCGGCGCTCGGTGCGAGTTCGCTGGTGCGCGAGGTGTGGCTGGACGAGTGCGCCGTGCGGTATCCGGAGTTCTGGTCGTATTCGAACGTCACTGTCAACGTGGTGCGCTCGTACGGCGGCACTCAGGACAACGTGCCGATACTCGACGGGCCCGCACCGGACACCGGCAGGATCTGGTTCACGCTCGGCACGTTCGTCCCGGTCGGCTCGCAGGTCTACGTCACCTACACCGGCGAGTACACCACGATTCCGGCCGACTTGTCCCGGGCGTGCAAGTATGCCGCCGCGGCGATTGTTGCGGACGAACTGGATCCGTTCGGTGAGCAGTTCGGGCACCAGCCGGATGTGCTGCGTGAGCGGGCTGCCTCTCGCCTGGTTCCGTACATGCGGGCCTGACCGTGCCGATGTCGGCGGCGGCGAAGGCCCGCATGCGCGCCCGGATCCGGGCGAAGATCCGGGCGAAACTGGATTCGCCAGCGTATAAGGCGAAGCTGCGCGCGAAGATCCGGGCGAAGATCCGCGCGGACATGGCGAAGCGCCGCAAGAAGCATCACGGCATGTCGGCCGCCGCGAAGGCAAGACTGCGGGCGCGGCTGAAAGTGGAGATGGCCTCGCCTGCATACAAGGCGAAGCTGCGCGCCGAGATGAAGGTGCGGGAGAACTCTCCGGCCGCGGTGGCCAAGCGGACGGCGGCGAAAGCCAAGCGCGAGGCTGTACGCAAGGCGAAACGGGACTCCCCGGCCGCGAAGGCGAAACGGAAGCGAGAGCGGCGTCTCAAAGAGGCCCGGAAGCGGTCGATGCGGGGGTGACTCGTGTCGAGTGCTAACGCTGTGACCCGCGAGGCCGCGTGGCTTTCGGTTACGAACGACACGCTGCCCGCGCTACTGAAGGCGTCCGGCGGCCCGTTCGACGTTCTGCAGGCCTACCGGGCGCGCACTCCTCGCAATCGCGCCACCCAGCTGTATGTGGTGCGCCGCAACATCCGCGACGAGGCGTTCGCGAACGTCCGCCGCATGGGCAGCTACCTGCTCCAGTTGCAGATCGTCTGGCCCTTGTCGAACCCGGCGGGTTCCGCGGAGGTCGACCAACAGAACCTTGATGACGCCGTGGAACTGGTGCTCGAGCGTGTCGTCGGGTTGCCGTTCGACAAGACCCACGGCGGCAGGTTCAGGTCGGTGGCCGAGAACCCGAAGTGGGTCGAGGTCGAGTTCAGCGACCCCAAAGAGACGCTCCCGGCGAAGGCCGACTTCGAGTGCACGATCTCGTATTCGGCTGACGACTTCGAATACACCGGCTGACCACTCGCCGCCCC
>FSXZ01000154.1_pt1 | contig 16571 bp, 14 predicted proteins | sample 1638121 | NCBI WGS metagenome assembly FSXZ01 (sample SAMEA3914788, study PRJEB12502) | metagenome | biome: forest; material: soil | place: Canada | collected 2011-07-03 | depth 0.1 m
CTCGGGCACGGTCTCGCTCAACTCCGACCCGAACGGCTTCGGCGACCTGATCGTCGGGTTCGCCGGCGCCACGCTGGTGGACAACTCCTTCTCGGTGCCCGGAGCCAGCGGCTGCGGCCTGATCTCGGGCAGCGCCAACTGGCTGGTGAACCTGCTGTTCGGCCTCGGCTCCGCGGCCGGGCACAACAGCGCGACCCTGACGAACGTCTCCACCACGCTCGCGGCCGACTCGAGCATCTCCGACCTGACCAGCGCCATCCAGGCCTCGGAGTGAGTTCCCTCTGAGCACCCCGGCGGCCGGCCCGCCCCCGGCCGCCGGATCCCCTCATCCAGCCACCCCTCGCACAGCCTCTATCCCCATGGAAGGGAAGCATCTTCATGTCCAAGCGCCCTCTCGCCGCCCTCGGTGTCGTCGCGGTCTCGGCCGCGGCCGTCGTCCTGTCCACCTCGCCCGCGTTCGCCACCAGCAGTGACGTGCTCTCCGTCGGCGCGGCCAACACGGCCGGCACCAACGTCGCCACCACCGACACGCTCTCGGGCTCGCTGGCCTCCGGCACCACGAACTCCTTCAGCTTCACCAGCGGCGGCAAGACCGTCACCATCGTCTGTTCCGCGGCGTCGATGGCTGCGAACGCCACCAGCAACCCGACCTCGCCGGGCACGGCCGGCCTGAACATCAGCACGCTGACGTTCAGCAGCTGCACGATCACCGGCCTGTCCGGCGTCACCGTCTCCAGCATCAAGCTCAACGCCGCGGCGACGGCCAACGTGACCAGCTCGCCCAAGGACTTCAACGTGACCGCGCTGGACGAGCGGGTGGCGCTGAACAACGGCCTCGGCCTCGTGTACTGCGACTACGGCAACACCTCCAGCGAGGGCGCGATCGTGGGCACCATCCTGAACCCGGGCTCCGGCGGCACGATCACCTTCACCAACCAGACCGTGCACCTGCTCAGCGGCACCAGCGTGTGCGGCGCCTCCGGCTCGACCGGCGTGTTCAACATGACCCTGTCCTCGATCGTGGACACCACCCAGAGCAGCGGCCTGGTCTACGACAACTGAGTTCCCCGCCCGTCGACTCCTGCCCGCGGCCCGGTCGCGCGCCCCACGGGGCGCGGCCGGGCCGCTCGCTCGTCGAAAGGAAATCCGCGATGCCCCTTCCCTCCCCCGCCCGGGCCCGCGCCCGCGCGCTCGCCGCGCTCGGGGCGGTGCTGACCGCCACGGCATTCGCCGCGGCCCCGGCCCACGCCGGCACACCCGTGCTCACCACCCCCACCGGCACGGTCGGCGTCGGGGACAGCCTGAGCACGGTCGGCGCCACCACCTTCCAGTTCGGCCACGACGACGGCATCAAGATCACCTGCGGCAAGGTGGGCGTGGTGGTGATGGTGGTCACGAACCCGACCGCGCCGGGCGACGCCGACCTGGCGATCTCCTCGCTGACGGTCTCGGGCTGCACGATCTCCGGCACCACCGACACCCCGCACAGCATCACGCTCTCCGGCACCGGCACCGCGGTCGTCAGCGACGGCACCCCGCTGGAGGTGGCCGTCACCTCCGTCGACGTGGCGATCGCACTGACCAGCGGCCTGGGCACCTCCACCTGCGCCTTCGGCGACACCACCAGCACCGCCGCCTTCGTCGGGATCATCGTGAACCCGGCCTCGGGCGCAACCGGCGGCTCGATCACCTTCACCAACCAGATCCTGCCGCTGCTCAGCGGCACGAGCGTGTGCGGTACGAGCGGCGTGCTCAACGGCGTGTTCTCCACCCCGCTCGACGGAGCCCAGCCCGTATACGTGAACTGACGTAGAGTGCGTTCCCGCGGGCGCCCGCGCCCCGGGAACGCGCCGCACCCGCGTCCGGGCGAAACTTGTCCAGACAGGTTGTTCACGTACCCTTCGTCAGCTCTTCGCCGACCCTTCCCTCCCGAGCCGCCCCGTCAGGGGACTCGCCGGCCACACTGATCCGCATGCCCGTGAACCCCGACCGCCGCCGCTTCCTCCAGCTCACCGGAGGCGCCGCGGTCGCCTCCATGCTCTCCTCGACCATCGCGAAGGCCGCCTCGATCCCGGCCGCACGCCGCACCGGCACCCTCGCGGACGTCGAGCACATCGTGGTGCTGATGCAGGAGAACCGCTCCTTCGACCACTACTTCGGCACCCTGCGCGGAGTGCGCGGATTCGGCGACCCGCGCCCGGTGACGCTGCCGAGCGGGCGCAGCGTGTTCCACCAGCAGGACGCCTCCGGTGACACCCTGCTCCCGTTCCACCCCAGCGCCAAGAACCTCGGCCTGCAGTTCCTCGAGGACCTCGCCCACGACTGGAACTCCACCCACCTGGCCTGGAACCAGGGCGCCTACGACCGCTGGGTGCCGAACAAGGGCCCGACCACGATGGCGTACCTGGAGCGCAAGGACATCCCGTTCCACTACGCCCTGGCCGACGCGTTCACCGTCTGCGACGCGTATCACTGCTCCCTGATGACCTGCACCGACCCCAACCGCTACTACCTGTGGACCGGGTACACCGGCAACGACGGGCAGGGCGGCGGACCGGTGCTGGAAAACGCCGAGGCCGGCTACTCCTGGAGCACCTACCCGGAGCGGCTGCTCGCGGCCGGGGTGAGCTGGAAGGTCTACCAGGACCAGGGCACCGGCCTGGACGCCGACGGGTACTGGGGCTGGACCTCGGACGCCTACATCGGCAACTACGGCGACAACTCGCTGCTGTACTTCGACAACTACCGCGACGCGCAGCCGGGCGACCCGCTCTACCAGGCCGCGCGCACCGGCACGGACGCCGACGCGGCCGGCACCCTGGACTTCTTCGACCAGCTCAAGTCGGACGTGCGCGGCGGCCGGCTGCCGCAGGTGTCGTACATCGTCGCGCCCGAGGCGTTCTGCGAGCACCCGAACTGGCCGGCCAACTACGGCGCCTGGTACGTCGCCCAGGTGATCGAGGCGCTCACCGCCGACCCGGACGTGTGGAGCAAGACCGCCCTGTTCGTCACCTTCGACGAGAACGACGGGTTCTTCGACCACGCCGTGCCGCCGGTGCCGCCGGCCTCGGCGGCGCAGGGCGCCTCCACGGTGGAGACCACCGGCGAACTGTTCCCCGGCGACGAGAACTTCGTGGCCGGCCCCTACGGCCTCGGCCCGCGGGTGCCGATGCTGGTGGTCTCGCCCTTCTCCACCGGCGGCTACGTGAACTCGGAGGTGTTCGACCACACCTCGGTGATCCGCTTCATCGAGAAGCGCTTCGGCGTGCACGAGCCGAACATCTCGGCCTGGCGCCGGACCGTGGTGGGCGACCTGACCAGCGCGTTCGACTTCGCCAAGGTCGCCGCCAAGCTTCCCGCGCTGCCGGAGACCGCCGCCTATCTGCCGCCGGACCGGGACCGGCACGCCGACTACGTGCCGGACTACCCGACCTCGGGCCAGCACTTGCCGGTGCAGGAGCCCGGCGTGCGCCCGGCCCGGCCGCTGCCCTACGCGCTCACCGCGGACCCGCACGTGACGGCGGGCGCGGTGGCCTTCGACTTCGCCAGCCACGGCGCGGCCGGCGCGGTCTTCCACGTGACCTCGCAGACCGACACCGCCGGGCCCTGGGACTACACCGTCTCCCCCGGCGCCCGGCTGACCGGCTCCTGGACCGTGCCGGCCGGATCAGCGTACGAATTCAGCGTGACCGGCCCGAACGGATTCCTGCGCCAGGCCACGGGCACCGCGGCCGCGGGCCTGGAGGTGGCCGCGGCCGGCGCCCGGGACGGCAGCGGCGCGCTGGTGCTCTCCCTGGTCAACCACGGCGCCGCGGCGGTGCGGGTCACCCTCGCCGACGCCTACGGCAACGACCCGGGCCCCGGCTTGCGCCTCGGCGCCGGGCAGTCCGCGGAACTGACCGTCCGCACCGACCGCGCCTCCGGCTGGTACGACCTGCGCCTCGGCGTCGAGGGCGAGCCGGCGTACCTGCGCCGCCTGGCCGGCCACGTGGAGACCGGCCGCGCGAGCAGCAGCGACCCCGCGATCGCCACCGCGTAGTCCGCCTCGTCCAGCGGGCCCGCCCCCGGTACCTGAGCCTCCGGGGGCAGGCCCGCTTCTCCGTACCCCGCGCGGCCCGGCGGTCGCGAGCGGGTCACCCCGCATGGATCACGACGCGTGGCCCGACCCGGTCCGGGCAACTCTGCGACCTCCGCGTACTCAGCCGATCCGGCGCAGCGCCTCGCGGGTCAGGTCGGCCAGGGTCGGGTAGCCGTCCACCGCCATGATGAGGTCGGCCTCGGCCAGGATGCTGCGCAGGACGTGCACCACGCCCTTCTCCCCGCCCAGCGCGAGGCCGTAGGCGTAGGGGCGCCCGAGGCCCACCGCGCTCGCGCCGAGCGACAGGGCCTTGACGACGTCGGCGCCGGAGCGCACGCCGGAGTCGAAGATCACCGGCGTGCCGTCGGCCGCCTCGACCACCTCGGCCAGCACGTCCAGGGTGGGCAGGCCGCCGTTGGCCTGGCGCCCGCCGTGGTTGGAGCAGTAGATCGCGTCCACACCCGCGTCCCGGGCCCGGCGCACGTCCGCCGGGTGCATCAGGCCCTTGAGGATGATCGGGAGCTCGGTGAGCCCGCGCAGCCAGGGCAGGTCGTCCCAGGTCAGCGGGTTGCCGAAGATGCCGGCCCAGTGCAGGATGGCCCCGCCCGGGTTCTCCTCCGGCGGCTGGGCCAGCCGGGAGCGGAAAACCGGGTCGGTGAAGTAGTTGGCCAGGCAGTGCCCGCGCAGCTGCGGGAAGTTGCCGGTGGACAGATCGCGCGGGCGCCAGCCGGTGATCCAGGTGTCCAGGGTGACCACGATGCCCTTGAACCCGGCCCGCTCGGCCCGGCGCACCAGGCTCTCGGCCAGCTCCCGATCGGTCGGGGTGTAGAGCTGGAAGAAGCCGGGCGTGTCCCCGAGCTCGGCCGCGACCTGCTCGAGCGGGTCCACCGAGAGCGTGGAGGCGATCATCGGCACGCCCAGGGCCCGGCTCGCCCGGGCCGTGGCCAGGTCCCCGTGCCCGTCCTGGGCGCAGATCCCGAGAACCCCGATCGGCGCGAGCAGCAGCGGGCTGGGAAGCTTGTGGCCGAACAGCTCCACGCTCAGATCCCGTTCCTTGGCGCCCACCAGCATGCGCGGAATCAGGCCCCAGCGGGCGAACGCGTCCACGTTCGCCCGCTGCGTCGCCTCGTCCCCGGCCCCACCCGCGACGTACGACCAGACCGCGGGCGCGAGCGCCGCCTCGGCCCGCCGCTCGAGTTCGGCGAACGCCATGGGCAGCTCGGGCAACACGCCTTGCAGCCCGGAGAAGTAGATGTCGATCTGGTAGTCACCGTAGGCCATTCGCCTAAGGTACCTCCGGGCCTCACCGGCTCCACCTCGGCGTCGAAGATCGTGGCGGCCGATTGCGCGGACTGACCCGCCGTCAGACGCAGGTGGCCAGCCAGTCGGCGAGCATCGGGAAGAATCCCGGCGCGATCTGCCGGGCCGAGCGGAGCTGCCCGTCGCGCCCCTCGACGAAGAGGTTGTGGTCCGCGCGCGGGTAGACGGCGAGGGCGTGGCGCGGGTCCTGCGGCAGCCGTTGCGCGTAGATCTCGACGCTGGTCAAGACCGGCACCATGTCGTCCGCGCCGCCGAACGCGGCGAAGACCGGGCAGCGCACCTGGGGCAGCACGTGGGCCGGATCGAACCGGGCCAGGCGGTTGACGAAGGCGAGCAGTTCCGCCGTGTCGTACGCGTACTGGGTCGCGGCGGTGAACCACGGCCGGTCGGCGTAGGCGAGCTGATCGGCCAGGATGCGCTCCGGCGCGTCGCCCGCCACGTGGCGCCCGGCCCGCTCGTCGACCCAGGCCATGGCCTCGGCGTCGTGCCCGACCGCTTCGCCGATGCGGTAGCGCTCCTGCTGCAGGGGGCTGACTCCCGGCCCGGAGACCGCGACGATGAAGGCGGGCGCGTCGCCGCCGGCCGCGGCCGCCTGCTGGCAGACCCAGCCGCCCTGGCTGATCCCGAACAGCCCGACCCGCTGCGGATCGACGCCGGGCTGCCCGCGCAGCAACGCGGCCGCCGCGAGCGACTCCGCGGCCCGGTCGTCGATGTCCTGCGTCCGCCAGTCGCCGGGCGAGCCGCCGCACCCCGGCTTGTCGTGGCTGAGCACCACGGCGCCGCACGCGGCGATCGCCTCCGGCCACGGGCCCCAGCCGTCCGCGGTGCCGTCGCCGGAACCGTCCACCAGCACGATGCCCGGAAGCAGCCCGTCGGCGTTCGCGGTGGCGGGCAGCGCGCTCCCGCCGTCCGCGTCGGGGCGGTGGATCAGGGCACGCAGTTCGCCCGCCGCGGTGTGAAGGAGGCAGGACTCGGGCTCTGTGGGCACGGCGAACTCCCGGTTCCGGTCGTCTCGGCGGTGTCGGTGTTCCGACCCGCCGTCCATGTTCGCAGGGTTCGATCTCCCGCGCCCGACGGCGCCGCCGGAACGCTCAGCCGGAAGCCAGGATGCAGAACTCGTTGCCCTCCGGATCCGCGAGGACGGCCCAGGAGACCTCACCCTGTCCGAGGTCGACGTCGGCGGCTCCGAGAGCGTGCAGCCGGGCCACCTCCGCCGCCTGGTCATCGCCGCGGTACGGGCGCACGTCGAGGTGGATGCGCGTCGGCGAGGGATTCGGCCGCGGGCCGGAGCCGCGCCGAAACTCCAGATAGGGGCCGACGCCCTGGGCGGAGCGCAGCCGCGCGTAGTCGTCCGTCACCTCGTGCAGAGTCCAGTCGATCGCCGCGTCCCAGAACCCGGCCATGGCACGCGGATCCGCGCATCCGACGACCACCGTGGCGATCGGCCCGGTGTCCTGGTACATCGGGTCGGGCTCCAACACGTGGAAGACGTTGCCCTCCGGATCGGCCAGCGCCGTCGCGGCGGGACCGGGCCGGCCCGCGTCCGCGGCCGCGTTCAGCACGGTGGCGCCGAGTTCCTCGAGCCGCCCGAGCAACCGCGTCCGATGGGTCGCGGACGTGGTGGCGAGTTCGAGGTACCCCCGGTAATTCACCGTTTCCGGATCCGGCACGGCGACGAGGTCGATGCAGACGGCGGCAGGGTCCGGATAGACGAACCCGACCGGCTCGAGATTCGTCACCCCGGGCCCTTCACTGGACACGCCCCAGCCCAACGCCTGCGCCCAGAACCGGCCCAGCGCCGCGTCATCCCGAGCCTTGAAGTTCACCTGGACCAGCCGTAGTGCCATGCCGCCGATCTTAGCCGCGCCCCGCGGCAGAATGCACTGAAACAAGATCCCAGGCGTTCTCCAGTGCTTCGACGGCGGTGCCCGGAAGATCCGCACACTCCCGATAGCGCCGATCCACCGCGCGAGCCAGCGCGGCCGTGCCGGGCGCGGTGCGCTCCATCGCCCGCAAGAGCGCTCCGGCGGTGTTCCAGCAGGGCGCGACCGCGAGCCACGTACCGATCGGCCCGGGCAGCGGCCCCTGGATGCGCGGCCAGCGCCGCCGCACCTCGTCATTGAGGTCAGGCATGTTCTCGATTCCATGCCACGTCGGGTCGAGCGCGCCGATGTGCACCCGGCCGAGACGGGCCACGACGATGGCGCCGAAGCACATCGGGCACGGTGAGAGCGTGGTGTAGAGCACGCAGTCGCGCGCACGCCGCTTGTCCGGGGGAAGCACGCCGAGAGCCTCCATCTCCGCATGCGCGAGCAGACCCCTGACCCGCCCGGCGAACCGCCGATTCCGCCCCTCGCCCAGAACCGTGCCGGCCCCGTCGGCCAACACCGCGCCCACCGCAACGCCCCCTTCCCGATAGGACTGCCAGGCCGACTCGAGAGCCGTCCGCCACGGCGCGTCGAGAGCAGCCCACGCCTCGTGTGCCGAATCCTCTTGTGTCACCGGGCCATCATGCCGCCGAGCCGCCGAGTCGGGGCTCACAGCGTCGCACCGGGTAAGGCCGACCATGGCGCCACGGTGCTTGGTTCCGGCCCGGCACGACGGCGAAGTTACCGCGCAGTATCCTCGCGGCATGGAAACCGCTGAGGCATATGGCATCGTGCGCGCGCGCCTGATCGAGCTCGCCGCGCACCTCGACGACGAACAGGCCGCCACCATGGTCCCGGCTCTGCCCGCCTGGACCGTCCGGGACACCTACGCGCATCTGGCCGGGCTGAGTGCGGAGGTGGCGGCCGGCGAGCTGAACCGGCGCGCGACCGACGAGGACACGGCCCGGCAGGTCGAGCAGCGCAAGGACCGCACCCTCGGTGAGCTGACCGCGGAGTGGGCCGGGGTGGCACCGGACGTCGACGCGCTGATGAGCGGCCCGCACGCACGCGCCTTCGGGCTGATGGCCGCCGATGTGTGGAACCACGAGATGGACATCCGCGGCGCGCTGTCGCTGCCGGTGCAGCGGACGGACGCCGTGTGCACCGGAGTCGCCGGGTTCATCGCCGGGCTGCTCGACTACCAGTGGCGCAAGTACGGGCTGAGCCCGGCGGTGCACTTCTCCACCGTGGAGGGCGGCGAGTGGCGGATCGGGGCGGGAGAGCCCGCGGTCAGCCTGCGCACGAGCGACTACGAGTTCATCCGGATCCTGATCGGCCGCCGCAGCCGGGCCCAGTTCCTCGCACTGGACTGGGACGGCGACGTGGAGCCGCTGATCGACCGGCTGCACCTGTTCGACCTGCCGCTGGCCGACCTGAGCGTCTAGGGTCGGGCCGGCCGAGGGGCGCCGATTCGTTATCTGATGTTCCTGTCCCGAGACGATCTCGCGTGGATAGCCTACGTGCGCACATTTGAGGCTACATATTCACAGCGAGGGGGGATCGGGGCATGTCAGGCTCTGAGCCGGCGGACGTGTGGGAGCAGCTGCCGGATGAGGCCGCGTGGGCGAGTCCGGACGGTACGGCGGCGTATCCGATGGCGGATCGGCCGCCGTCCGACTCGGCGTATCAGTACTCTCCCGAGGAGCTCCAGGGGACGCTGCGGCCCGAGCGCCGGCGCCTGAGTCGGCGGGTGCTGTGGAGTGCGGCGGCGGTGGTGGCGGCCGGGGCGCTCGCCACGGCCGGCGTGCTGGTGGTCAAAGGGCAGCGCCACGGGGATTCGGTCGTCGCCGCGGTCGCCTGCGCGCCGGCGAAGCTCTCCTCGTGCCTGATCCACGCTCCGGCCGGAGCCGTGCCGCTGAGCGACGCCCCGACCTGGGACCAAGCCGTCTCGCCGAGCCTGGACGCGTACGCGTCGAGCATCACCGGCGATATCAAGAGTATGACGTCGGACACGAGCACCGAAGTGGCCGGCGACGGCGAGACCGCGCTCGCGCACGTCGACTGGAACGCCGTGGACGGTGACGACGTCGACCTCGTCCTGCTCGAATTCAACAGCATCAAGGGCGCGCAGGCGTGGAACGACACGCGTTCCGCCGAGATCCTCGGCGCATACTCCGGGCAGGCCGTCGCAGTCCCGGGCGACCCTGTCGGCAAGGCGTACGCCACGGCCAAACCCGACGCTCGGGGCGATGTGGACGCGGCCTACTCGACGGTGGTGGGCGACATCGTGCTGAACGTGGCGTACTCCAGCCCGAAGCAACTCGCCGCCGGGGACCTGCGGAACTGGGCGCGCACCGAACTGGCATCGCTGCGGACCGCGCCCGCGCCGAAGGCGGACGCACCCGACCCCGCGGCCGGGACGGAGCAGGTGGCCTGCGACACGCTGCGCTCCTGCCTGCCGGCGACGCCCCGCGGCGATGAGGCTTGGACCTCACCGAACAACAGCGACTGGGTGAAGAGCTCCACCTTGACGCCTCAGCAGTTCGCCACGCTCCTGTGGTTGCCGGCCAATCGGGACGACGCGCTGACCAACTTCGGCACCTACGACGTGACCGGGATCGCCCACACCGACTGGATGAACGGCGATGGGGACGAACAGGCCGATGTGTACCTCGCCCAGACGCTCACCGAGAGCGGTGCCAGCACCATCTACGGCGACAACTTCGGCGAGCCGAACTGGGACGCCGGCGTCGAGGGCGTGAGCTACGCCGTTCCCGGCGAGAGCGACGCGCAGGCCTGGTACACGAACAAGCCCGACTCCCACGGCTTCATCCACTTCTACTTGACCGACCAGATCGGGAACGTCGACGTCAACACCTGGTTCTACTTCTACGGCTCGCTGGACAAGAGCGTGGCGAACACGTGGGCGCGCAACATCCTCGCGCGCGTCAAGGCGAGTACACACACGCAGGCCCTGGGTCTGTCCTCGCTCGCGGCGCCGACCGTCAAGGTCCCGGCCCAGGGCTCGTGCCCGACGTCGGGCGACTGCCTCATGGCACTGCCCGCCGGGGCGAGCGACACGACGTCGAAGTCGATGTGGGAGACGAGCAAGACCGTCAGTACCTCGAGTTACGCGGTCGAGTTCGACGCGCAGCACGGCTTGTTCTACGGGGACTGGCTGGCGGCGGACGGCATGAAGAGCGCCGAGCACCGGGAGTGGACGGCCCGAAGCGGGGCCACCGCCGTGGAAGCGCTGCTGAAGTTCGGCACGGCGGCGCAGGCGCGGGCCTCGGCGCTGCTGGAGTACGGGCTCTCCGCCCAGTCCCAGCGCGTCTGCACGGTGGCCGCGATATCTGACGCGCTGTGTCTGGCCGAACCGGTCGCCGTCGAAGACTTCTACCAGATGGAGACGGTGCAGGTGCTGGCTTGGAAGGGTGACTACGAGGTCAGAGTCAATGTCACCGTCTCCCACGCGGCCGACCTCGCCGAGGCCTACGCCTGGGCCGAGCAGCAGTTGGCCCTGCTGCCCGCGAGCTGACCCAGGCCGCGGCGATCGGTCGGACGCGTGGCGCCGGGATCGGGAGCGGCCCTGGCCTACAGGTCTAGTTCCTTGGTCAGCTCCTGCACTTCGAGCGGGTTGCCGTAGTCGCGGGCCCAGGTGATCAGTCCGTCTTCGATCCGGAAGACGGAGATGTAGCCGAGGTCGAAGGCGCGGCCGCTCGCGGCGAGCACACCGTGCACGCGGTATTCGGCGATGATCACGTCCGGTTCGCCGGTGTCGTGCACGGTGACGTCCCGCACCGACTCGAAGCGCCACAGCGCCTCGGCCGACTTCATCCGGGTCCTGATCTCCTCGCGGCCCTGGCTGACCTGCGGCACGCCGCCGGGAGCGAAGGGGATCTCGATGCGCACGTCGGGCGCGTAGAGATCGGCGAGTTGATCGCGGGTGCCGTGGGTAACGGTGTGCAGGAACAGTTCGATGGTTTCCCGCGGGGTCCGCGTGAGCGCTGTGGACATGCCGAAGACTCCTGACAGAGAGTACAGATAGAATCGGAACGTTTGCCCCGTTTATGCCTGCTGTTCAGTGATACGGAACGGCCGCCCCGCTTCACTATACGGAACGGTCGCCCCGCTTGTCGAGAGGATTGGTCCCGCGTGACCACGCGCGCCCCCCACACGTCGCCCGCCGAGCCGGAATCGGGGCCGGCCCGCACACCGCCCCGGGCGGAGCCCGAGACGCACCGGCCTGAACCCGGCCCGGCGCCGCACGCCGCGCCCGCGGCCCGGCCCAAGCCGCTGCGGGCGGACGCGGCGCGCAACCGGGCCAAGGTGCTCGAGGCGGCCCGGGAGGCGTTCGCGGCCGAGGGCGTGACGGTGCCGCTGGACGAGATCGCGCGCCGGGCCGGGGTCGGCGCGGGGACGGTGTACCGGCACTTCCCCACCAAGGAGGCGCTGTTCGAGGCGGTGGTGGCGGACCGCCTCGACGCGCTCGCCGCCGATGCCGAGGCCCTGCTGGACGCGGCCGATCCGGGGGCGGCGTTCTTCGAGTTCTTCGTCGCGATGGTGCGGGACGCGGACGGGAAGAAGGACCTCGCCGACGCGCTCGCGGCCTCCGGCGTGGGCCTGAGCGCGCAGACCCTCGCGTCCGCGGCGCGGCTGCACGCCGGGCTCGGCGAACTGCTCGGCCGGGCGCACGCGGCGGGCGCGGTCCGGGACGGGGTGAGCGTGGCGGACCTGCACGCGCTGGCCGTCGGCGCGCTCGCCGCGGAGGCCCGCGCGGCGGCCGAGCCGCCGTACGTCCAGGGCCGGCTGACCGGGCTGATCTGCGACGGGCTGCGGCCGAGCGCGGGCGGCCCGACCCGGACCGAGGGCTGAGCGGGCCCGGGCCGGGCCCGGGCGGCGGAACGGTTCGGTGGACGGCGAAGTGTCCGGGTCGCAGGATGGGGGTCTGGGCATTCCCGCGGCAGCGCCGCGGCCCGACAGGAGGCGGACTCCGATGGCACGCGTAGCAGGGACCGGCGCTCCGGCCACCCCCGCGCCGACCGGGCCGGCGGCCGGGCGCACCGTGAGCGGCGGCGTGATCGGCGCAGTGGCCGCGGCGCCCGCGCCGCCGGTGGCGGGTCCGGACGTGGCGGCGCTGGCAGCGCTGCTGGCGGACGGCACCCGGGCCGAGTTCTGCCTGGCGCTGCTGGACGGGCGGGCGTGGACGGCGGGCGAGCTGGCCCGGCACGCCGACGTGGCCGCCTCGACCGCGACCGAGCATCTCAATCTCCTGGTGGACGGCGGACTGCTGGCCCAGGAGCGGCAGGGGCGGCACCGCTACCTGCGGCTGGCCGGCCCGGACGCGGCGGAGCTGATCGAGCACCTCGCCGTGCTCGCGCCGCGCCGGGTGGAGCCGAAGCACACGCTGAGCGTGGCCAACCGTAACAAGGCCCTGGCTCGCGCCCGCACCTGCTACGACCACCTGGCCGGAACCCTCGGCGTGGCGATCGCGGACGCGATGACCGACCGGGGCCTGCTGGACTGGAGCCAGGGGCTGGCGCTGACCGGCCAGGGCGTGCAGTGGCTGGCCGAACTGGGCGTTGACCTGCCGGCCGGGACGCGGCGGCCGCCGGTGCGCTCCTGCCTCGACTGGACCGAGCGGCGCCCGCACCTGGCCGGATCGGTCGGCGCGGCGCTGTGCCGGCTCGCCTTCGACAACGGCTGGATCACCCGGATCGGCACCGGCCGGGCCGTCGCGGTGACCGAGCAGGGCAGCAGCGCGCTGCGGACCCGGTTCGGGATCTGACGCCCGCTCGGGCGGCGTGGCCGCCGGTCCGGGCGCGCGGGCCGGGGCTATCCTGGCCGGTAGTCGCGGCGGAAGGAGTCCCCTGATGAAGGCCATCGTGTTCGACGAGTTCGGCGGTCCCGAGGTGCTGCACGAGGCCGAGGTCCCGGTGCCCGAGCCCGGGCCGCAGCAGGCGCGGATCCGGGTGCACGTGGCGGGGGTGAACCCGATGGACGTCAAGGTCCGGGCCGGCCAGATGCGGCCCAACCTGCCCGCCTCGCTGCCCTCGATCCCCGGCCTCGAGGCCGCGGGCGTGATCGACGCGCTCGGTTCGGACGTGGTCGGCTTCGCCGTGGGCGAGGAGGTGTTCGGCTGGACGAAGGGCGGCGCCTACGCGCAGTACGCGATCGTGACCACGTTCGCGGCCAAGCCCGCCGCGCTCAGCTGGGAGCAGGCGGTGTCGCTGCCGGTGGCGGGCGAGACGGCCGAGCGGGTGCTGCGCCAGCTCGGCGTGGCGGCGGGCGAGACGGTGCTGATCCACGGGGCGTCCGGGGCGGTGGGCACGGTGGCGGTGCAGCTGGCCGTGGCCCGCGGCGCGCGGGTGATCGGCACGGCCGGCCAGGCGAACGCGAAGTACCTCGAATCCCTCGGCGCGATCCCGACGACGTACGGCCCCGGCCTGGTGGACCGGGTCAGGGCACTGGCTCCGCAGGGCGTGGACGCGGTCTTCGACGTGGCGGGCAAGGGCGCGCTGGCCGACTCGGTCACGCTGCGCGGGGGCACCAGCCGGATCGTGACGATCGCGGACTACCCGGGCGCGCAGGAGTACGGCGTGGTCTTCTCCAGCGGCGGCCCCGACTCGCCGCGCTCGCCCGAGTTCCTGGCCTCGCTGGCGCGGCTGGCCGCGGACGGCGGGCTGAGCACGACCGTCTCGGCCTCCTACCCGCTGGAGCAGGCGGTGCAGGCGCACCGGGCCAGCGAGGCCGGGCACGCGCAGGGCAAGCTGGTGCTGACGGTCGGCTGAGCCCCCGCACGCAGCTCGGGCCGGACCGCGGTGCCGTGGCGGCACCTCCGTGGAACGAGTGAGCGGGTACGCGTACTCACGAGCCCTGATCTCAGGCCTCTAGCTTCACAGAGTCCCACCGGAGCTTCACGGAGTCCCACCGGAGGCAGCGGGATGCACGAGCGTGTCAAGAATCTTATGAATATCAGAACGAATCAGGCTTCCGGGAAGCGTACGGCGGCGCCGGGGTGGTGGCGGCGGGCCACTTCGGGGTGGGAGCGCAGGTAGCCCTTGAGTTCGTTCCAGCCGAAGACCTCGTACAGCGTGTTGCGCGGGTCGCGCGCGACGCCCGGCGCGTCGGCGAGGTAGCCGCCGGGCACCGTGGTGATGTGCGCGTCGAGGCGCGGGTTGTAGAAGAAGGGCACCGAGTAGCGTTCGACCCCCGACGCCGGGCTCACCACGCGGTGGTTGGTGGCCACGAGGTAGCCGCGGGTGGCTATCTCGAGCAGTTCGCCGAGGTTGACGACGAAGGCGCCCCGGATCGGGTCGACGTGGATGACGCCGCCGTCCGCGTCCTGCACCTGGAGTCCGCCGTGCTCGTCCTGGAGCAGCAGGGTGAGCAGGCCGTAGTCCTTGTGCCAGCCGACGCCCTGTTCGGAGCCGTCCGGTGCGCGGCCCGGGTAGCGCACGAGCTTGGTGTGCAGGTGCGGGTGCCCGGAGAAGGCGTTGTCGAAGAAGTCGCGCGGCGCGTCGAGGGAGACGAGCAGCTCCTGCAGCAGCCGGTGCCCGACGGCGGCGAGGCGGTCTTGCCAGGCCAGGATGCCGGTGCGCAGGTCCGGCAGGTCCTCGGGCCACAGATTCGGGCCCTGGAGCCAGAGGTAGGCCGGATCCTGCGGGCCGAGCTCGAGCGGCGGCAGCTCCGGCCCGACGTCGAGCTGGTCGCGCCAGTCGGAGCGGCCCGCCGTCAGCTCGTGGCCGATCCGGGTGTAGCCGCGGAAGTGCGGCGAGGCGCTGTTGCTCAGGGCCAGCCGGTGCGCCTCGGGCAGCGCGAAGAAGCGCCGCACCAGGTCGAGCAGTGCGTCCGCTTCCTCGGCCTCGATTCCGTGCCCGACCAGCTGGAAGAAGCCGACGTGGTGGGCGGCTTCGTGCAGGGCCTCGCGGAAGGCCTCGACCCGCACCGGGTCCTCGGCCGCGGACAGGTCGATCACGGGCAGGGCCGCCGATGCCCGCGGGCTCGGCGCCGGGTGATAGGCGTGTGCGCTCACGTCTGGGTACAGCGCTCGGGACGAGACGGGATATTCCGGGCTCCGGTGGTGCGCCCGGGACTCAGCCGGCGGCGGCGTCGAGCGCGCGGGTGAGGTCGGCGCGCAGGTCGTCCACGTCCTCGAGACCGACGGACAGCCGCAGGACCGAGGCGTGCGGCCTGGCGTCCCCGGCGACCGGCCGGTGGGTGAGTGAGGCAGGGTGCTGAATCAACGTGTCCACGCCGCCGAGCGAGACCGCGTGCGTGATGAGGGTGCAGGCCCCGGCGACGCGCGCGGCGGCTTCGAGGCCGCCGCGCACCGAGATCGCCAGAACCGCGCCGGGGCCGCTCATCTGTCGCCCGATCAGGTGCAGCGGGTCGCATTCGGCCAGGCCCGGGTAGTAGACCCGGTCGACGGCCGGGTGCGCGGTGAGCCAGTCGGCCAGCTTCAGGGCCGAATCGGACTGGTGCCGGATGCGCAGCGGCAGCGTCTGCAGTCCGCGGTGGAGCAGATACGCGGCGAGCGGGTGCAGGATTGCGCCGGTGACGGCGCGGACCCGGCGCAGCTTCTCGGCCCAGGGCGCGCTGGTGGCCACCACGCCGGCCAGGACGTCGCCGTGGCCGCCGAGGTACTTGGTGGCGCTGTGCACGACCAGGGTGGCGCCGAAGCGGGCCGGCTGTTGCAGGATCGGGGTGGCGAAGGTGTTGTCGACCAGCAGCGGCACACCGTCGGGGCCGCCGCACTGCTGCGCGATCCGGGCCAGGTCGAGCAGCTCCAGGGTCGGGTTTCCGGGCGTCTCGACCACGACCAGGCCGGTGTCCGGCCGCAGCGCCGCGGCCACCTCGTCCGGGCCGGCCCAGCTGATCTCGCTGCCGAGCAGTCCGGTGGCCAGCAGGTGGTCGGTGCCGCCGTAGAGCGGGCGCACGGCGACCACGTGGCGGTGCCCCTCGGCCGCCGCCGCGAGCAGGCAGGCGCTGATCGCGGCCATCCCGGAGGCGAAGGCGACCGCCTGGGCGCAGCCCTCGAGCTCGGCCAGGGCCTGCTCGAACCGTCCCGTGGTCGGGTTCCACAGCCGCTGGTAGACGTGGGTGCCGCCGGGCACCGGCAGGCCGCCGGTGGCCAGCGCCTCGTAGCAGGCGCCGCCGAGTTCGACGTCCGGGAGCGGGTTGGTGGTGGACAGGTCGATCGGCGGGACGTGCACGCCGAGTCCGGCGAGGTCGGCGCGGCCGGCGTGCACGGCGCGGGTGTCGAGGGCGGTCATGCGGCTTATGGTGAAGAACATCCGGCCAGA
>FSXZ01001074.1_pt1 | contig 16450 bp, 13 predicted proteins | sample 1638121 | NCBI WGS metagenome assembly FSXZ01 (sample SAMEA3914788, study PRJEB12502) | metagenome | biome: forest; material: soil | place: Canada | collected 2011-07-03 | depth 0.1 m
AGTGCGGGGCAGCAGTGGTCGCCCTACTCCGACGGCACCGTACGGGTGCAGGGCGGCTGCCTGGACGTGGTCAGCGCCGGCACCACCAGCGGCACCGACGTCGACTGGTATCCATGCAACGCCACCAACGCACAGAACTGGACGGCGCAGGCCAACGGTGAGCTGGTCAATCCCAACTCCGGGCTCTGCCTGACCGAGCCGAGCGGCAACTCCGCCTCCCGGCTGGACATCGAGACCTGCACCGACGCCGCCGACCAGATCTGGAAGATGCCGACCGGCGGTTCCACCAAGAACACGGTGTCGGTCACCAGCCCCGGAAATCAGACCTCGACCGTCGGAAGCGCGGCGAGCGTCCAGGTCGCCGGATCCGACTCGGCCTCCGGGCAGACGCTGAGCTACAGCGCCTCGGGCCTGCCGGCCGGGCTGTCCATCAATTCCTCCACCGGGCTCATCTCCGGCACGCCGACCGCGGCGGGCACCTCCACCGTGACCGTCACCGCCACCGACACCACCGGCGCCGCCGGCTCGGCCTCCTTCACCTGGACGGTCAACGCGGCGGGGGGTAGCTGCGGCACCGACGACGTGGCCCTGGGCAAGACCGCCACCGCGTCCTCGCTGGAGAGCACCGCGTATCCAGCCGCCGACGCCGTGGACGGGAGTACCTCCACCCGCTGGTCCAGTGCGTTCAGCGATCCGCAGTGGCTGGAGGTGGACCTAGGCCAGACCACGTCGATCTGCCAGGTGGCTTTGGACTGGGAGGCGGCGTACGCGACCGCGTTCCAGATCCAGACCTCGAACGACGGCTCGACCTGGACCACGATCTACTCCACCACCACCGGTACCGGCGGCGACCAGACGCTGAACGTCTCGGGTAGCGGCCGCTACGTCCGGATGTACGGCACCGCCCGGGCCACCCAGTACGGCTACTCGCTCTGGGAGTTCCAGGTCTTCGCCTCCGGCACCGCGAACGCGCTGCTCTCGCAGGGCGACCCGACCACCGCCTCCTCGGTGGAGTCCACCGCCTTCCCGGCCACGAACGCCACCGACGGCAACGTGGGCACCCGCTGGTCCAGTGCGTTCAGCGACCCGCAGTGGCTGGAAGTGGACCTCGGCGCCACCCACACCGTCAACCAGGTGGTGTTGGACTGGGAGGCGGCGTACGCGACCGCGTTCCAGATCCAGACCTCGAACGACGGCTCGACCTGGACCACGATCTACTCCACCACGACCGGCACCGGCGGCGATCAGACCCTGAGCGTCTCCGGCAGCGGCCGCTACGTCCGGATGTACGGCACCGCCCGGGCCACCCAGTACGGCTACTCGCTCTGGGAGTTCCAGGTATACGGGAACTGATCAACAAGAAGTCGTGATCCGAATCTCCGACTGCGTGATTCGGTGCATCTTCCCCACGACATGAGCATTCTCCGACAGGGCGCGGCCGGGATATCACCGGCCGCGCCCCGATCGCTCTTGCCCCGGAGCGTGACCGCGTGATAGCAAGTCTCCACCGTCATCGAGTATTGATCCACTCGGGCGAAGGAAGTCCGGTGGGGACCCTTTCGCGAGCGTGACGGAAACGAGAGGGGGAGGCGTGCCGCCGTCGTTCCGGCTGGGACGGAGAGATCGTCCACCGGCATCGCTGCACACCTGGCTCGCCCGCGCCCTCGCCGAAGAGCCCGCACTCGGCGACGCCTCCCTGCGCCGGGCCGCCCGGCACGCGGCCATGGGCAGCTGGGAGCACGTGCGCGATCTGCTCGCCGCCACCGGCAAGGACTGGCCGCTGCGCACCCACCGGATCAGCGTGCTGGCCCACGGCGCCGTCGGACTGCAGTGGCCGACCGCCTGGCTGCTGGCCGAACCCGAGAGCCTCGACGCCCGGATCCTTGGCGCCCAGGTGGACGTGTTCGAACTCAGGGCCCTCATCCTGCGCCGGGATCCGTCCGCCACCAACGAACTGGCCGGCGCGGTGGTGGAGGGCCTGGAGGAGCTCGCCGAGCTGGTCCCGGCCGATCCGGGGCCGTGGCTCAGCCTCCTGACACTGGCCCCGGTGCTCGGCGAGGGCCGGGCGGTGCGGATGCAGTGGGGCGAGGCCTCGTTCGAGACCGGGGAGCAGAGCTTCGAGTGGTTCCGCGAGGCCCTCGCCCGCGACCCCGAGAACTGGCTGGCCCACCAGCTCATGCTCAGGGCCCAGACGGCCCGGCTGCGGATGTCGCCGCCGCGCGAATCCCTGGCCCTGCTCGACTACGCCGCCGCGGTCGCCGCCACCGTCCCGGCCGACTCGCCGCTGGCCGTCATCGGCGTGCACGCGGCCGCCGGAATCGACCAGGGCGCCCTCGCCCCGCTGCTGCGCCCGTCCGAACTCGGCTGGTTCACCGACCGCCTCGCCCAGGACCTCGACGCCGCGTTCGAGGGCTGGTTCCGCGGCGCCGGGCTGCGCCGCCACCCGCAGGCCGGCCACGACCTCGCCGCCCTGGCCGAGGCGCTGCACCGGGCCCGGCGGGTCGCCGACGCGCACGAGGCCGCCGCCGAACTCGCCGCCCTCACCGGCGTCCCGCTCCCGCCGGACCAGGCCGCGGAGCCGAAGCCGTGACCACCACCCGCGTCCACCGCACCCGTCCGACCACCCGCCGACCCACCGCCGACCGACCCACCGTCGCCGGACCCACCCTCGACCGACCCCCTCTCCCCGTCCTGGAGTACGCGTGCGCAACTCTCCCATCCGCATCGACACCGGCAAGGCCACGGCGCTCGAGGCCGCCGAGGCGGCCGAGGCCGCGGACGCCGCACAACTGCGCAACCTCGGCTATCCGCAACTGCTCAAGCGCGGCCTGAGCGGGTTCCGCAACGCCGGCGTCGCCTACTCGATCATCTGTGTCACCGGCGGAATGTCGTTGACCTACGGGCTGATCGGCATGGTCTACGGCGGCCCGGCCGTGGTGTTCTGGGGCTGGCTCGGCGTCGGCCTGCTCGTCCTCGCGCTCGGCGCGTCCATGGGCGAACTCACCTCGGCCTATCCGACCTCCGGCGGCCTCTACTACTGGTCCGCGCGCCTGGCCCGGCACCACAGCGCGACCTGGGCCTGGTTCACCGGCTGGTTCAACGTGGTCGGCCTGGTCGCCGGGGTGGCCGCGTCCTCGTACGGGTTCACCTTCTTCGCCTGCGCGTTCGGCGACATGCAGTGGGGTTGGAACGTGACCCCGACGCTGGAGGGCATCGTCTACGTCGCGGTGCTGATCGTGATGGCGGTGCTCGGCTCCTTCGGCGGCCGGATCATCGGCTTCTTCGGCGCCCTGAGCATCTGGTGGAACACCGTGCTCAGCCTGGTGATCATCGTCGCGCTGCTGGTCGTGCCGGCGCACCACCAGAGCGTCGGCTTCGTGCTGACCACCTTCGTGAACCGCTCCACCTTCCACACGGACTGGTACATCTCGATCCTCGGCCTGCTGGTCGGCGCCGAGACCTTCGTGGGCTACGACGCCTGCGCGCACCTGTCCGAGGAGACCAAGCAGCCCGGCGTGGCCGCCGCCCGCGGCATGGTCCGGGCGATCCTGGCCGCCACCGTCCTCGGCGCGATCGTGATCTACGCGCTCTCCTCGGCGATCCAGAACTACGCCGCCGAGGCCGCGGGCACCCGCACGCACAGCCCGGTCGGCGACATCTTCGTGGACGCGCTCGGCTTCACCTTCGGCAAACTGCTCGTGCTCGGCCTCGCGGTGGCCCTGTTCGTGTGCGTCAACGGGTGTCTGGCCTCGAACTCGCGCATGGTCTACGCGTTCTCCCGCGACTTCGCCCGCACCGACGACGGCCGCCGCCACCGGCTCTCGAAGCTGATGAGCACGGTCGACCTGGACAGCCGCACCCCGCGGGTGGCGGTGTGGTTCTCCTGCCTCGGCGCTCTGCTCATCGGCGCCCTCCAGCTCTGGAGCACCGTCGCGTTCGCCACCGCGGTGACGGTGAACGTGATCGGCCTCTACACCGCGTACGCGATCCCGGTGTTCCTGCGGCTGCGGCTGGGCCGGGACTTCGAGCGCGGGGCCTGGCACCTGGGCCGCTGGTCGATGTTGGTGGGCTGGATCGCCGTGGGCTGGGTCGCGCTGGCCGACGTGCTCTTCTGCCTCCCGGTGGTCCAACCCGTGTTCACCTGGGGCAACTTCCCCTACACGCTGCCCGCGTTCCTGCTCGTGATCGGCGGGGCGGCGCTGTGGTGGGGGATCTCGGCGCGCAAGTGGTTCATCGGCCCCCGCTCGATGGGCACGCCGGAGCAACTGGCCGCCCTCGAGGGCGAGCTGATCGGCGGCCAGCGCTCCGTGCCCGAACAGCAGGCCGCGACAAGCGGGGTCTGAGCGGCCGCTACCGGTCCGGGTCGACCTGCACGGCGGGTCGGCCCGGGCGCCACATCTTCGTGATCGGCGGGGCCGCCGCCGGCATCCCGAGCACGCCGGTGACCTCGAAGCCGAAGTGCTGGTAGAGCGGTATGTTGCCGAGCTTGCTCGACTCCAGATAGGCGGGCAGCCCCGCGGCGTCGCAGCGCTCGAGCCGCGAACGCAGCAGGTTCGCGCCCACGCCCCGGCCCTGGAGCGCCGGCTCGGTGCCGATCACGTGCAGGTACCAGTGCTCCTCGGCCGGATGCTCCTTGAACATCACCGACTCGGTGTGCAGGGCCCGCAGCGAGCGGGCCTGGAAGCAGGTGATGTAGCCCGGCAGCGCGGCCAGCTGCACCGCGAGCGGCGGCTGCCAGGCGCCCGGGGGCTTCCAGATCGCCGCGCCGACGATCCTGCCCTCGACCAGGGCCAGCTCGGTCGCTTCCAGGGGCAGCGCCTCGCGCTGGAGCAGGGTGGCGAAATACCGGATCAGCCGCCGTGCCCGCGAAGGCTCGTGCGGGAGCTGATAGGCGAACGCCGGATCGTCGGCGAAGGCGCGCGCCAGCATGCGCGCGGTCTCCGGCAGATCGGCGCGGGCGGCGGGGCGGATCGCGATGTCGAGCTTCTCCATGGGCTGCGATTGTACGGGTTCGAACTCTCCTGGAGAACAGAACGTTTGATGAATCGGGGCCGGGCTGCGTTAGGGTCGCCCCATGGCAGACGCACACGCCTCGGATGTCCGGTGGATATGGGCTTTTCTGGACCGGCCGGCGACCGAGTTCGACCGGGCCGCCCGATTCTGGGCACACGCCTCGGGGACCGCGCTCTCCCCGCGCCGCGGTGAAGACGGCCGTTTCGCCACCTTTCTGCCGGCCCGCGGCGACGCGTTCGTGAAGATCCAGGGAGTGATCGAGGGCGGCGGGGCGCATCTGGATTTCGAGGTCGCCGATCTGGCCGCGGCCGCGGACCGCGCCCTCGCGCTCGGCGCGACGCCGGTGCTGCGCGAGCCGGGCCTCGAAGTGCTGCGTTCGCCCGCCGGACAGCCGTTCTGCCTGACCGACTGGGCCGGCCAGGGGCAGTGGCCGCCCGCCGCCACCACCCCGTCCGGCGCGCTCACCCGGGTGGACCAGGTCTGCCTCGACATCGACCCGGACGCCTTCGCGGACGAGTCGGCCTTCTGGTCCGGGCTCACCGGCTGGAGCGTCACCCCCACCGGCGCGCCCGAGTTCTCGCGGCTGCACACCCCGGCGCACCTGCCGGTCCGGATTCTGCTCCAGCGCCGCGACGAGCCCGGTCCGGCCGCCGCGCACATCGACGTGGCCTGCTCGGACGTGGCCGCCGTCCGGGCCTGGCACGAAGAACTCGGCGCGCGCCACGTGCGCGACGGGCGGCACTGGACCGTCATGCGGGACCCGGCCGACAGCCTGTACTGCCTGACCCCGCGTTCCCCCGAAACCGGTCTGCTGCCGCCGGCTCGGACCTGACTTTCGACCGTTACTCCCGATCGAGCAGGGCCCGCATACGCCGCCGGGCCTCCTCGGCGTAGTCCGAGTCCCATCCCGCGCGGATCGCGTTCGGAAGTGTGTTGAGCGCTTCGATCAGGGCGACGATGCGCACCCGCTCCGCCCAGAACGGCGGGCGCGCCCGGTCGCCGACCGCGGTGGCCAGCCGACGGACCGTGCCGCACGCGCGATCCAGCTCGTCCTCCTCGACCGCGTGCGTGGCGCGGCAGCGGGCCGAGATCGCCGTGAGCCGCTGCTCGAGGTAGTCCGGTCAGCGCGCGAAGGACGGCGCCGAGCCGTCGAGCCGGGAACTGAATCCGTCCAGTTCGATCTCGTGCAGCGCGCGCAGCGCCGCGCCGAGGTCGGTGAACAGCCGCCGGACACCGTCGAGCGGTCCGATCTTGAGCACGTGCCGCGCTCCGGAGTACGTCACCACCCGCCAGGTCTCGTTGGCGTAGCTGACGGGCAGCGCGGCGGCTTCGGCGATCGGCTCGCCCAGCAGCCCGGCCGCGGCCGCGGACACATCAGTGCTCGACATACGAGGCGTGGTCATGCTGCTCCTTGGCTCTGCCGCCGAGACCACCGGTCCGCCGGGATTGGGGGCAGGGCGCTGGTGACGGAGCGCACGGTGTCGCGCAGCCAGCGTTGGGCGAGGTCGTCCTCGAGGCGGGGGTGCCAGGACATCTGGTAACGCAGCGGCCTGATCTCTTCGGGTGCGGGCCGGACCTGTAGCCAGGGGTCCGGGCCGGACGCCGCCAGCAGCCGCGAGGGCAGCGTGACGATGAGGGAGGTGCCGGCCACGGCCGGTGCGGCGGCGGCGTGGTAGGGCACGGTCAGGCCCGCGGTGCGCGGGGTGCCGAGCCGTTCGAGGCGCCCTTCGACCATGGTCTGGCGGCCCTCGCGGGTGTCCACGATCACGTGGGTGGCGGCGAGGTACTCGTCCAGGCCGAGGGCCGGGCGGTCGGCCAGCGGGTGGTCGTGCGCCATGACGCAGACGAATTCGTCGTCGAACAGGTGCTCGGTGTGCAGATCCGGCGGCGGCTCGGCGGCGCCGTGGAAGATCAGGTCGACGCGGCCGTGGTCCAGATCCTCGAAGACCGAGTCCTGCCAGCTGCGAAAGCGCAGGGTGGAGTGTGGGGAGCCACGGAAGACGCGCTGGAACACGGCCGGGGCGAACACCGTGCCGGCGTAGTCGGTTCCGGCGAGTTGGAAGGCCTCGGTCGCTTCGGCCGGGTCGAAGCTCTCCGGCGCGAAGAGCGTCTCGAGCTGGGGCAGGATCGCGGCGAGCCGGCGCTGGACGCGTTCGCCGCGGGGCGTGAGCTGATAGCCGCCGGGCGTGCGGACCAGCAGTTCGTCGCCGAGGGTGTGGCGCAGCCGTTGCAGCGCCCTGCTCATCGCGGGCTGGCTCATCCCGGCGAGCTCGGCCGCGTGCGAGACGTGCCGCTCCTCGAGCAGCGCGGCCAGCGGGCCGATCAGGTTCAGGTCCACCCGATCAATATGCGTCATGCGTATCACCTACATATAGATCATGCATTAGACAAATAATGGCACGCCCAGCAGAGTGGAATCAAGCGATACGGCAAGGGCCTGACAGCCCACACCGCTCGATCCATCACTGGACGAAAAGAGCATGACTATGTCCGTCATCCTGATCACCGGCGCGGGAACCGGCATCGGCAACCTGACCGCCCGCGCCCTGGCCCAGGCCGGCCACCGCGTGTACGCCTCGATGCGCTCGCCCGAGGGACGCAACGCGGCCAACGCCCGGAGCCTGCGCGAGTCCGCCGCCGCCGAGGGCCTCGACCTGCACGTGGTCGAGCTCGACGTCGCCTCCCAGGACTCCGCCGACCGCGCCGTCGCCGCCGTGCTCGACCAGGCCGGCTCGCTCGACGTGGTCATCCACAACGCCGGCCACCTCGTGGTCGGGTACGTCGAGGCCTTCACCGCCGAGGAACTCGCGCACCTGATCGACGTCAACACCCTGGGTGTGCACCGGCTGAACCGGGCGGTCCTGCCGCACCTGCGCGCCGAGGGTCGCGGAACCCTGATGTACGTGGGCAGCACCACCTCGATCACCACGCCGCCGTTCCTCGGCCCGTACGTGGTCTCGAAGGCCGCGATGGACTATCTGGCCCTGGCCACCTCCTACGAGGTCGGCCCGCTCGGCATCGAGACGGTGATCGTCATGCCGGGTGCCTTCACCCAGGGCACCGACCACTTCCCCAAGGCCGGGCGCCCCGCCGACGCGACCGGCGTCACCGCCGGCTACCGGATTCTCGACCCGCTCGTGGCCCGCAACGCGGAGGCGACCGACGGCCTGTTCACCCCCGGCACGACGGCGGATCCCGCGCTCGTCGGCCGGGAGATCACCCGGATCCTCGCCCTGCCGTACGGACAGCGCCCGCTGCGCAGCGTGGTCGACCTGACCAACTCCGACGCCCTCGTCGAGCAGGCCAACGCCGCGGTGTTCGAGGCGCGCACGGACTTCGTCCGGCGCCTGGGCTTCGGGGACGTCCTGCGGGTCGGCCGGGCCTGACTCCGGCCGCCACCTTCAACAGACTACTGAAGAAAAGGGCTAGATATCATGACTCAGATTCAGCTGGACCACGTCACCGAGCTGCTGCGCCACTCGCCGTTGGACCTCGGCGGCGAGGTCGGCAAGGCCCGCACGGTCTTCGAGGAGATGATCGGCGCCCTGCCCGTCCCCGACGACGTGCGTACCCAGCCGGTCAGCCTCGGCGGCGTGCCCGCCCTCGAAGTCCACGCCGGTTCGGACCGGGCCGAGGGGACGCTGCTCTACTTCCACGGCGGCGCCTACGCCGTCGGCTCGGCCGCCAGCAGCGTCAACCTCGTCGCCGACCTCGCCCGGCGCACCGGCGTCGCCGCGTTCACCGTCGACTACCGCCTCGCCCCGGAAAACCCCTTCCCGGCCGCGATCGAGGACGCGGTGGCCGCGTACCGAGCCCTGCTCGAGCAGGGTGTGCGCCCGGAGTCGATCGCGGTGGTGGGGGAGTCGGCCGGCGGCGGCCTGGCCCTCGCGCTGCTGCTCGCGATCAAGGACGCCGGGCTGGCGCAGCCCGCGGCCGCGGCGGTGCTCTCGCCCTGGGCGGACCTGACCCAGTCCGGCGCCAGCATGCAGTCCCGGGCCGAGCAGGATCCGGCCCTGACCCGCGCGGCCCTGCAGACCCGCGCGCAGGACTACCTCGCCGGAGCCGATCCGCGCGATCCGCTGGCCAGCCCGGCCTTCGCCGACCTGCGCGGGCTCCCGCCGCTGCTCGTCCAGGTGGGCGGCAACGAAATCCTGCTGGACGACGCCCTGCGGATCGCCGCCCGGGCCGCGCACGCCGACGTACCCGTCACCCTGCGCACTTTCCCCGGAGCCCCGCACGTCTTCCAGGGCTTCGCCCCCGTCCTGGACGAGGGCGCCGCGGCCCTCGACGAGGCCGCGCTCTTCCTGCGCGGCCGGCTCCAGTAGCAGAACCCGAATCTCAGAAAAGGAACAGCAATATGAAGATCTCCGGAAACACCGTTCTCGTCACCGGCGGCACCTCGGGCATCGGCCTGGGCCTGGCCCGGGGGCTCGCCCAGTCCGGCAACACGGTCGTGGTGGCCGGTCGGCGCCGGGAGCAGCTCGACCGCGTCGCCGCCGAGCACCCCGAGCTCGACGTCCTCCAGCTCGACGTCACCGATCCCGCCTCGATCGCCGAGGCCGCCGCGACACTGCTGCGCACCCACCCGAACTTCAATGTCCTGATCAACAATGCGGGCGTCATGCTGCCGGAGAACCTCGGCGACCCGGACTGGCTGAGCGTGTCGGAACACACCATCGACACCAACCTGCTCGGTCCGCTGCGGATGACCCACGCGCTGCTCCCGCACCTGATCGCCCGGGACGACGCGGCCATCGTGAACGTCTCCTCCGGGCTGGCCTTCGTGCCGCTGCCCGCCACCCCGACGTACAACGCCACCAAGGCCGCGATCCACTCGTTCACCGAGAGCCTGCGCATCCAGCTCGCCGACACCGGCGTGCAGGTGATCGAACTGGTCCCGCCGGCCGTGCGTACCACGCTGATGGGCCAGCAGGACGACGAGCGGGCCATGCCCCTGGAGGACTTCCTCTCCGCGACGCTCGCGCTGCTGCGCTCCGAGCCCGACGCCAAGGAGATCATCGTCGACCAGGTCAAGTTCCTGCGTTACGCCGAGGCCACCGGATCCTACGACCGGGTCCTGGCCCTGCTCGGCGCCCACTGAGCGGGCCCGGTTCCGGGACCGGACGCGGATCCGGCCCCGGAACCGGTCAGCTCACGAACTTCCAGGTCACCGGGATGTGCACGCCGTGCTGGCCCAGGCTCACCATCCGGGCGTAGAGGGTCGGGCTCAGCGCCAAATCGCTGCCGGAACAGCCGCAGGAGCCGACGATCGTCGCCTTCACGCTGGTGCCGGCCGCGTTGGTCACCGCGATCTGCTTCCCGCATTCGGCGTTTCCGCCGAGCAACGCGGTGGGCACCTCGACCAGGTACGCGGTGAAGGAACCGAACATGCCGACCGGGTCGCGCCCGGAACAGGTGCCGAGGTGCACGTGGTCGCCGAGCGCGTCGAACACCACCCCGGCCTGCATCGACGCGGTGCCGGCGAAGACGGCCTGGGCGCCCGGGGCGGGTTCGCCCACCCCCGCGAGCGCCGAGCCGGCGGCCGGGCCGAGCACGAGCGCGCCCGCCGCCGCGAACACGGCCGGGATGGTGCGCCGGAGCCTTCTCATGCCTGCTCCCTTCGTCGCCTGACCTCATCCAATCCGGTCCCGGTTCGCCCTGCGCAGGGGTACGGAGCCGTCCGGGTGAGCGCGGGCGGCGGCCGCGCGGGCCTGGCCGGACCGGACAAGACCGGACAGCGCGGACCGGCCCGGACCCCCGTTTTGGATGTTGATCCAACAATCATCGGCGTTTGGGTCCGCATGATCCTCCCGAGCCCGCGACGAAACCCACCCGAAGGGCCTAGCGGAGGTCTTCGTTGTCTGTTACGTTACGCACCGCTCACCAATTTTGTTCGGTCGCGCAACCAAACCAGGCGGCCGTCGCCCGGATCGCCCACTCGATCCGCCCGACGGGGTTGGCGCTACCTGTCGACCACTTCGTTCGAAGGAGAACGCAACGATGGCCTCGGCACCCCGCAGGCGCCGCCAACACAGCCCCCTGATCTCCGTATCCTGCGTCCTGGCCCTCGCGGCCGGACTGCTGACCGGCGTCGCGGCCACCGCTTCGGCGGCCACCGCCTCCGGCGGACCGGGATCCACCCCCTACTGGAACGAGTCCGGGGGAGTCCAGGGCTTCGCCGACTCCACCAGTTCCAGCTCCAAGGTCTCGTACACGATCGGCAACGGCGAACTCGAGAACGCGTTCTACCCCGAGGACGACGAGCCCGACACCTACGGCCTGCAGTACTACGTCACCGACGGGTCCAGCTTCGCCGACTCCGAGGTGTCCAACACCACCCACGCGGTCACCCTGGCCGACTCCACCTCGCTCACCTGGAAGCAGACCAACACCGCCACCAACGGCGACTTCAGCATCACCAAGACGTACGTCGCGGACCCGAACTCGAGCGTCATCCTGATCCAGACGACGTTCACCAACAACACCTCGAGCCCGCTCTACCTGTACGCCGACTACCAGCCGTACCTGGACAACCAGGGCGACGGCAACACCGGCGGCACCGACTCCACCAGCGGCGACCTCGAGGCCGTGAACGGCTCCGTGGCCAGCGCGCTGGCCGCCAGCACCGGGTTCACCGGCTCCAGCACCGGCTACGTCGGCACCAGCAGCTCCGGTGTCAGTGAGCTGACCTCCGGGTACAGCCTCGGCACCACCTACTCCGGCGTCTCCAGCAGCGGCCACCTGGATCAGACCGCGCAGATCCCGGTCAGCTCCTCCGGCTCCACCAGCTTCACCCTGGCCCTGGCCTTCGACACCACCGAGGCCTCGGCGATCACCGACGCCTCCACCGCCCTGTCCACCGGGTTCAGCTCGCTGGAGAGCAGCTTCGAGTCCGGCTGGCACAGCTGGCTGGCGGGCCTGAACGCCGCGCCCGCCTCGGTCGAGCCCGCCTCGGCCGGCGGCACCGGCAGCGCCGCGCTGCTCAACCAGTACTACGTCTCGCTGATGGAGCTCAAGGCGGACGAGGACAAGACCTACGTCGGCGGCTTCGTCGCCTCGCCCACCGATCCCTGGGGGGCCTCGGACAGCGCCGCGAGCGCCGGAAACCACGGCTACCACCTGGTGTGGACCCGGGACGAGTACGAGATGGCCAGCGCCCTGCTGGCCTCGGGCGACTCCACCGACGCCGCGGCCGCGCTGCAGTACATCCTGAAGTACGAGATCGAATCCAGCGGCGAGGCGAAGCAGAACACCTGGCTCAACGGCAACCAGGAGTGGTCCGGCCAGCAGATGGACGAGTCCGCCGACCCGCTGATCCTGGCCTACCAGCTCGGCGACACCAGCGCGACCGACTGGAGCACGCTCAAGACCGAGGCGAACTACATCGTCGCCAACGGCCCCTACACCGGTCAGGACCGGTGGGAGGAGAACAGCGGATATTCGCCCTCGACGATCGCCGCCGAGATCGCCGGCCTGGTCTGCGCCTACTCGCTGGCCACCACCCAGGGCGACACGAGTGACGCCGCGACGTACCTGAGCACGGCCAAGACCTGGGCCTCCGAGGTCGACGGCTGGACCTACACCACCTCCGGCTCGCTCGGCGGCGGCTCCTACTTCGTCCGCATCGCCCCCGACGGCACGCCGAACGACTCCAACACCATCAGCCTCGCCAACGGCGGCGGCAGCTACGACCAGCGCGCCGTGGTCGATGCCGGATTCCTCGAGCTGGTGCGCCTGGGCATCAAGTCCGCCTCGGCCACCGACATCACCAACTCCCTGTCCGTGGTCGACTCCACCATCGGCGTCACCACCCCGCAGGGCTTGATGTACCACCGCTACAACCACGACGGCTACGGGGAGACCTCCACCGGCGCCGACTACACCGGCGCGGGCGTGGGCAACCTCTGGCCCGTGTTCAACGGCGAGCGCGGCGAGTACGACATCGCCGACGGCTCCACCAGCGGCGCCGAGTCCCAGCTGGAGATCATGCAGGCCTCCGCCACCGGCGACGGCCAGCTCTCCGAGCAGGTCTGGGGCAACTCCACCGCCGCCACCGCCGCGGGCACCGGCTGGACCCTGGGCCAGGCGGACAACTCCGCCACCCCGCTGATGTGGTCGATGGCGCAGTACGTGCGCCTGGCCGACGACATCTCCCAGGGCAGCAACGCCGACACCCCGGCGATCGTCTGCCAGACCTTCGGCACCTGCGCCGCCACCAAGCCCGCCGCCCCGACCGGCCTGACCGTGACGGCCAAGACCTCGAGCACCGTCTCGCTGTCCTGGACCGCCTCGAGCGGCGCCACCGGGTACGACGTGCTGCGCAACGGCACCCAGGTCGGCACCGCCACCTCCACCTCCTACACCGACACCGGCCTGACCGCCGGGACCACGTACACGTACACGGTCGAGGCGACCAACACGGCCGGCACGTCCGCGGCCGGCAGCTCCGTCTCGGCCACCACCACCGCGGCCGGCATCGCGCCGAACGCGCCGACGGGCCTGACGGTCGGCACCGTCACCACGACCACGGTCCCGCTCAGCTGGACGGCCTCGACCACCAGCGGCAGCTACGCCGTCGCGGGCTACTACGTGCTGCGGGGCGGCACCGTGGTCGGCACCACGACCTCGACCTCGTACACGGACACCGGTCTGAGCCCGGCGACCTCGTACACGTACACGGTCAAGGCCTACGACAGCGACGGCGACGTCTCGGCGGCCTCCTCGAGCGTCTCGGCGACCACCTCCGTCGGCTACACCGAGACGTTCAACGTGACCGTCCCGGTGAACACGGCGGCCTCCGGCGACGGGGTCTACCTGGACGGGGACTTCTCCGTGCTGGGCGAGGGCGGCAGCGACTGGGCCGCGTCCGGCCTGGCCATGACCAAGGTCGACGACACCCACTACACCCTCACCGTCCCCGCCACCAGCGCCACCAGCCTCCAGTACAAGTACGTGCTGGGCGCCAGCTGGAACAACGTGGAGGAGACGGCCTCCTGCGGCTACGTGGCCAACCGCTCGGTCACCGTGGGCGGCACCGAGACCGACACCGTGGCCAACTGGGCGGGCCCGAACACCTGCGGGAACGCTCAGGCGGTCATCGACGTCACCGTGCCCTCGACCACGCCCTCGGGCGACGAGGTGTACATCTCGGGTGACTTCTCCGCCCTCGGCATCGGCATGTCCTCCGCGAACGACTGGGCCGCCGGACTGTATCCGATGACGAAGATCGCCACGAACCAGTGGCAGATCCTCGTGCCCGCGAGCTCCGGCGACACCCTGGCGTACAAGTTCGACCTCAACGGCACCTGGACGAACGTCGAGGAGGGAAGTTCCTGCGCCTACCTGGCCAACCGCTCCTTCCTGTTCAACGGCGCGGACAGCTCGTACACGGCCGCCGACACGGTCGCGACCTGGGCCGGACTGAACGGATGCTGACACCGCGGTAGATAGGATGAGCGCAAGGTAAGACGGACGGCCGGTCGGGCGCACAAGCCCGGCCGGCCGTATCCGTGGGCACACGGCGAAGGTGGGGCCGCTGATCGTGCGCCTCGAACCCCTCGACCACCGGCACCGCGCCGACCTGACCGAGGCCGCCACCCAGGACCGCGGCTCCTACGGCTACACCGAGGTCCCCACCGCCGAAGAGGTCGGCGCCTACATCGGCGCCCAGCACGAACGCGCCGCCACCGGCCGCCTCGCCCCCTACGCCCAGATCGAGCGGGCCACCGGCCGCGCCGTCGGCGCCACCGCGTACGGGGAGCCGCGGGTGTGGCCCGCGGACGAGCGCCTGTACGCGGTAGAGGTCGGATTCACCTGGCGGGGACGGCCGGCTGCGCGACGCCGCGATCTTCTCCATCACCGCCGCCGAATGGCCCGCGGTGCGCCGGACACTCGAGGCGAAGCTGGGCGCGGGTGACGCGGTGGGGGGTGTCAGGCCCTAGAGTCAGTCGGTATGTCCGACGTCTTCGCTGGAGCCTGGCACACCGTCGCACCCCGACAGGGCGACCGCCACGGCCCGCTCGCCCCGCTGCTGCTTCTGCTCACCCTCGTCACCGGCTTCGTGGACGCCTACAGCTACCTCGTGCTCGGCCACGTGTTCGTCGCGAACATGACCGGAAACGTGGTCTTCTGCGGCTTCGCGCTGGCCAGCGCGGGCGGCTTCTCGCTGCCCGCCTCGATCACCGCGCTGGTCGCCTTCGCGGCCGGCGCGCTGGTCGGCGGCCGGGTCTCCCGGGACCGCCGGGAGCACCGGGCGCGGCTGCTGTATCTCGCCCTGCTGATCCAGACCACGCTGGTCGCCGCCTCCTACGTGGTGGCCGAGATCGCCAAGCCGACCGCTTCCTCCGGCAACCGCTACATCCTGATCTGCCTGCTCGGCCTGGCCATGGGCGTGCAGAACGCGGCCGCCCGCGCCCTGGCCGTGCCCGACCTGACCACGACCGTGCTCACCATGACCATCACCGGCACCAGCGCGGACAGCCGCGCGGCCGGCGGGCAGGGCGGCAAGAGCGGGCGGCGGCTGCTGTCCGTGCTGACCATGTTCCTCGGCGCGCTCTGCGGCGCCCTGGCCGTCGCCCACGGCCACCCCGGGGTGGCCCTGCTGGTCGCGTTCCTGCTGCTGATCGGCGCCACCGGCTACACCGGGCGGCTGCTGGACTCGACCGAGCCGTGGGTGACGCCGCTGGTCTGAGGCAGCGTGATACCGGTCCGCACCGGGCTCGCCCCGGTGTGTGCTTCGCCCCGGCGCGCACCGCGTTATACAGTCGCGGGCATGGGCGAGGGCGTGACGGCGAACGGGACCGGCGGGGGCGCGAGCGTGCTCGTGGTCGAGGACGACCCGGGCATCGCCGGCTCCCTGGTGCGCGGCCTGGAACGGGCCGGGTACAGTGCGCGCTCGGTCGGCACCGGGGCACAGGCGCTGGCCGCCGAACCCACCGACGTGGTGCTGCTCGACCTCGGCCTGCCCGACGGCGACGGCGTGGACATCTGCGCCCGCCTGGCCGGGCGCGGCAACACCGCGATCCTGGTGGTCACCGCCCGCGGCGAGGAGGGCGACCGGGTCGCCGCGCTGGACGAGGGCGCGGACGACTACCTGGTCAAGCCGTTCGGCCTGGCCGAGCTGCTGGCCCGGATCCGGGCCGTACTGCGCCGGATCCAACCCGCCACCCCCAGCGCCGTGCGCCACGGCCCGCTCGTGGTCGACTCGCGCACCCGCAAGGTCACCGTGCACGGCGAGGAGATCGCGCTCACCCCGCGCGAATTCGAGATCCTCGAATGCCTGGCGGTGGACCCCGGCCGGGTCTTCACCCGGCAGGCGCTGCTCGAACGCATCTGGGACGCGCACTGGTACGGCCCCACCAAGGTGCTGGACGTGCACGTGGCCGCACTGCGCCGGAAACTCGGCGTGCCCGGGCTGATCGAGACCGTCTACGGACGC
>FSXZ01000606.1_pt1 | contig 16253 bp, 15 predicted proteins | sample 1638121 | NCBI WGS metagenome assembly FSXZ01 (sample SAMEA3914788, study PRJEB12502) | metagenome | biome: forest; material: soil | place: Canada | collected 2011-07-03 | depth 0.1 m
CGTCTCCCCCTTCGAGACCCTCGACCGCGACGGCGTCGGCCGACTCGTGCAACTGGCCACCGAAGAGGGCCGCACCGCCAGGCCCGCACTCAAACTCGGCGTGTGCGGCGAACACGGCGGCGACCCCGAATCAGTGCACTTCTTCCACCAGGCCGGACTCGACTACGTCTCCTGCTCACCGTTCCGCGTGCCGGTAGCAAGGCTCGAGGCGGCGCGAGCGGCGGTACGCAACCCGCGCTGACCGACGGGGCACGAAGGTCCGGTCCACGCCACGCGCGCGGCCGGACCGTGCCACGGCCAGCAACCGCATGGCGAATCAGCGAACTGGCGCTCTGTTCGTACTCGGCGGCGCGTGCCTCCAGGAACGCCTTGACGGAGCCCTGCATGCGGATGGTGATCAGCTCGTCCCGCAGTTCCCGCTTGCCGGACGTGGGAACAGGGGCGGACATGTGTGAGGGGCTGGCTGCTCATGGTCGATCCCAGCGCCCTCAACCCGTTCGAAAGCCCTGCGGTCCTGCATCTCGAGGACTCCGACAACGCCACGATCGTGCGCGCCGCCGGATACGGCAGCTTCGGACAACCCGCGAGTTTCACCAGGGACGACTCCGGCCGAGTCCGCTCGATCACCATCGCCGGCCTCGACCACCGCCAGTGGGACGACTACCCGGCCCACACCGGAGTCGGGCAGCACCACACGGAACCCGAGCCTCGGTAGCTCGACCGGCGACTACGGCGCTCAGCCACGGGTGCCGACTCAAGCCGGCTGTACCGCTGAGTGGGGGAGAGGCACTCGTACGCAGCGGTACAGCCTGCCAGGTGCGGGTGGCGGTTGATCGCAACCGCTGCCCCTCCCGGTTTTTACGGAACGCACAGGGCCACCGTCGCCACGCCGTCCCGGTCATCGGCGGGTGGTGTCTGCGCAATCCCGTTGGCCATCAGATCGATGCGAGGCTCGCATCCGGCCGGCGCGACCTCGTGGGCCGCGTCCTCGACGAGCGTCAACAGCCTGGCAAAGTCGATGCTCTTGGCAACCCAGCCAGGCGGCGAGTGCTCGGCGGGTAGGGCCGGCCGGCGTGCGCGGATCATCGTCCTGGATCGGATCGGGAGAGCAGCTGACCTCGTGCGGGTCCGGCCGTTCCACCCGCGAGCCATGTGCGGTGCACCGCTCCGACCAGTTCGGCCCCGTCGAACGCGCTGACCGGGTTGCGGTGCAGCAGTTCGCGTGCCGACACCCGTGTCTGCGCGTGGGGTGCGAAGGCGACCAGGTCGGCCCGCGCACCTTGCTCGATCCGCCCTCGGTCCGTCAGGCCGACGAATTGCGCGGTGCGGTGGCACATCCATTCGAGCACTGACGCAAGCGGGATGCCGCGGGCGGCGGCTGCCGTCCAGACTGCGGGCAGGGCGACTTGGAGCCCTGCGATTCCGCCCCACGCCTGTGCGAAGTCGCCGTTGCCGGCGAACTTCAGGTCCGCGGGGGCGGGGGAGTGGTCCGAGGCGATGACGTCGATCACGCCGTCGATCAGGCCCTGCCAGAGCAGTTCGCGGTTTTCGTTCGATCGGATCGGAGGGCAGCACTTGAACTGCGTCGCCCCGGGTGGGATCTCGGTTGCGGCAAAGGACAGGTAGTGCGGGCACGTCTCGGCGGTGATCGGCAACCCTTCGGCCTTCGCGGCCGCCAGCACGGGCAGCGCCCGAGCCGAGGACAGGTGCAGGATGTGTGCGCGCACGCCGGTCGAGCGCACCACGGCGATCACGTTCTCGATCGCCGTGATCTCCGCCGTGTCGGGGCGGCTGGCGAGGAAGCCGCTGTACTCGCCGCGTGTACCGCGGCCCCGCGCCTCAGCTGCGGCGAGTACCGCCGGGTCTTCGGCATGGACGATCAGCAGGCCGCCGAGGCCGGCGGCCTCCGCTGCGGCGTCGGCGAGTTGGGCGCTGGTGAGGTGGTCGAACTCCGGGACGCCCGAGGGTGAAAGGAAGCATTTGAAGCCGAACACACCGGCTTCGTGCAGTGCCGCGAGTCGACCGAGGTTCTGGGGTACGGCTCCGCCCCAGAATCCGACGTTGATCGCGCAGGCCCCTTCGGCTGCCTTGCGCTTGATCTCGAGGGCCTCGGGTGTGGTCGTCGGCGGGATGCTGTTGAGCGGCATGTCGATGATCGTGGTCACGCCCCCGGCGGCCGCGGCGGCGGTCGCGCTGGCGAAGCCCTCCCATTCGGTCCGGCCTGGCTCGTTGACGTGCACATGTGTGTCGACTATGCCGGGAATCAGCACCTCGTCCCCGGCCAGCCGTACCTGCTCGCGTGCCTCGACGGCCGCGTCCGGTTCGAGTATCGCCGTGATGGTGCCGGCGTCGACCACTACCGTGCCGGGACGCGGGCCGCTCGGTGTGTGGATCGCGGCGGCTTCGATCACCAGGTCGTGCACGTGTCTTCCTCTCCCGTCCAGTGGCAGTTCGGCGGTGCGCGCCCACGGGCCGCGGCTCGTCTCCCGGAAGTCGTCCGGTCGCTGTTCGCCGGGAGTGGGCGTGCCGGCGATCACTGGGCCTGTCCCAGTTCGTCCACGGCGTCACACAGCGTGCCGCACGCCCCGTCCTCGTACGTCTCGGCCAGGTGCAGCACCGCGGCGTGCATCGCGTCGATCGCGAGGGCCACGTCTTGTTCGAGCACGGATTCGGCGGGGTGATGGCTGACTCCGCCGGCGCAGCGGACGAAGAGCATGCCGACGCGGGTGAGCGAGGCCAAGGCCATCGCGTCGTGGCCGGGCGGGGAGAACAGTTCCAGCGGGTCGTGGTCTCCGGTGGTTCCGATCGCGTGGGAGAGCACGGCTTTAATGCCGGCGTCGCAATGCACGGTCTCGGCGCTGTGGGTGTGCTGGACCTCTACGGTCAGGCCGCGCCGTGTGCAGATCCCGCCGATCTCCTCCAGCAGCTCTGCGAGCCCGTTGTCGCGCAGCTCGTCCGAGGCCGCGCGCAGGTCGAGGCTGAAGGTGGCCGAGCCGGCCACGACGTTGACCGCACCGGGCTGAGCGCTGATGCGGCCGACGGTTGCGATCAGCCCGAATCCGGGCGCCAGTGATTCGATGGCGAGGATCGCTTCGCTCGCGCCGGTCAGCGCGTCGTGGCGCAGCGCGTAGGGGGTTCCGGCGTGCGCGGCGCGGCCGGTGATCGTGATCAGCATGCGGCGGGCTCCGGCTATGGAGGAGACCACGCCGAGTGCGCAGTCGCGCGCTTCGAGGATCGGCCCCTGCTCGATGTGCGCTTCCAGGTAGCCGACCAGATGCTCGGGGCGGCGCGCGGCGAGCCCGATGGCGCCCGGGTCGAGGCCGAAGGCGGCGTACGCCTCGCGCAGGCTGAGCCCGTCGGCGTCGGTCAGCGCCCACCAGGCCGGGTCCCAGGTTCCGGCCAGAGCGCGACTGCCGAGGAGGGTGGCGCCGAAGCGGGTGCCCTCCTCGTCGCCGAACCCGACGATTTCGAGGGCGAATGGAAGCGGCCTTACGCCCGCCCCGATGCGGGCGGCGACCTCGATGGCGATCATCACTCCGAGGATGCCGTCGTAGCGGCCGGCCCGCGGAACGGTGTCGAGGTGGGAGCCGAGCAGGAGCGCCGGCAGCCCGGGGCGCTCGCCCTCCAGCCGTCCGCAGATGTTGCCTGCCGCGTCCCGCCAGGTCGACAGGCCTGCCTCGGCCATCCACCGTGCTGTCTTGGAGTTGGCGCGTTCGTGCTCCTCGGTGAGGTAGGTGCGCTCGATCAGGCCGTCCGGCAGCGCGGAGACCGCGGCGAGGGCGTCGCAGCGTTCGAGTGCGGTGCGCGCGTTCACCGGGCGGCCTCCTGGTACATCTCGAGTGCGGCGCCGACTCCGCCGCCCGAGGTCACACCGATTCCGGCGCGGCGCAGCACCTGTTCGAGGGCTGCGAGGGTGGTCAGGACGGCGTCTTTGCGCGCGTTGTAGCCCATGGTCCCGATGCGCCAGATCCGGCCGCGCAGGGGGCCGAAGGACGTGCCGATCTCGATGCCGTAGTCCTCCAGCAGGCCGGCGCGCACTGCGGCGTCGTCCGCCCCGTCCGGGATCAGCACGCCGACGACGTTGTTCATCCGGTGCTCCTGGTCGCCGAACGTCTGCAGGCCCAGGCCGCGTACGCCCGCGGCCATGGCGGTGCCGTGCAGCCGGTGGCGTTCGGCCGCCTCCTTCATACCCTCCTCGACCAGCAGCGCCGCGCACTCGCGGGCGCCGTAGAGCGCGCTGGTGGCCTCGGTGTGGTGGTTGAGCCGGCGAGCTCCCCAGTAGTCGAAGACCATCGCCAGGTCGAAGTAGTTGGAGCCGATCCGCGACGGGTTGTCTTCGTCTGCGGGCTCACGCAGGCCGGCCTCGACGTGCCGTCGTGCGATGATCACCTCGGCTGCGCGGGGTGAGAAAGTGGCAGGCGCCGTGCCCGAGGGGCCGCCGAGGCACTTCTGCAGCCCGGCGGTCACCGCATCGATGCCCCACGCGTCGACCGCCACCTCGTTTCCGCCCAGGCTCGCGGTGGCGTCCGCGTACAGCAGGACGTCGCGTTCGGCGCAGACCGCGCCGAGCACCTCGAGAGGCTGGAGCATGGTGGTCGAGGTGTCGCCGTGCACCATGGCCAGCAGTTTCGGGCCGGTCCGGCGTACCGCCTCGGCGATGGTTTCGGGGTCGAACACGGTGCCCCACGGCGCTTCGATCGTGTGCACCTGCGCGCCGGCGCGGGAGGCGATCTCGGCCAGCAGGTGCCCGAAGCGTCCGAAGATCGGTACCAGCACACGCTCGCCGGGGGCGATCAAGCTGACGAGGGCAGCCTCGACCCCGGCCCGTGCGGTGCCGTCGATCAGGAGGGTGTGCTCGTTCGAGGTGTCGAACACGCGCCGGTACAAGGCGGCCGTCTCGGCCATGTACGCGGTCATCGCCGGGTCGTACTGGCCGATCAACGCGGCCGACAGGGCGCGTAGCACCCTGGGGTGGGCGTTGACCGGACCAGGTCCCATCAGCAGTCTCGGGGGCGGGTCGAGCGGGCGCGGGGTGCCGGTCACGGCGTGTCTCCTTCTCTTCTCGTAGGGTCAGCCGGCCAACGCGGCGGCGCGGGCGACGATGTCGAGGTCTGAGCCGCGCGGCCCGATCAGGCTGAGCCCGACCGGGGCGCCGTCGGCCCGCAGATACGGCGCGGAGAGCGCGGGCCGGCCGGTGATCGCGGCAAGACAGGTCAGGCCGATGGTCGCGGCGCGCGCCGCGTCGAGGTCGGCGGTGTTCGCGCCGCGTAGCGGTGCGCAGGCGGGTGTCGCGGGCAGAAGCAGGATGTCGTCTTCGAGAGCTGCCTCGAGGTGCGCGCGGATCGCGTCGAGGGCCCTTCGCGCCGCACGCTCCTCGTCTGCGGTGACGGTGGCGGCCCAGGCGAACCGGGCGGCCAGGTCCGCGCCGAGCGCATCGGGGTGCCGCCGAATCCAAGCACCGTGGGTGCGCCAGGCCTCGGCGGCCTGGACAACGCGGAAGGCGTTGAAGGCCGCCTGCGGGTCGGGCCCCTTGACCGTGCGCGGCTCGGGGATCACTCCGCTGTGTATCCACATATTTATCTTTTTGGTGAAGGCGCTGCGGACGAGGGGATCGGCCGGTTCCAGCAGCGCGGGACAGAGCACGAATGCACCGGCCGTCTGCACCGCGGCCGGCAGCGAGACCCGCGCCGCGTCGACGAGCACCTCCGGACTGCGGGTGAGCCAGCCGACCGTGTCGAAGCTCGGTGCGAGGGCGAGTAGCCCCTCGCGGCTGACCGCTCCGTGGGTACTGCGCAGCCCCCACAGTCCCTGGTATGAGGCCGGGACACGGATCGAGCCGGCGGTGTCGGTGCCGAGGCCGATGCTGACGTGACCCATTGCGACCGCCGAGGCGGGGCCGTTCGACGAGCCGCCGGGCAGGTGCCGCGGGGCACGCGGATTGGGTGGGGTTCCGTAGTGCGCGTTTGTTCCGGCGATGCTGTAGGCGAACTCATCGGTGCGGGCAATGCCGCGGACCCTCGCCCCGGCGTCCAACAGCGCACGCACCGCGTCCGCGTGCGCCGGCTCCGGGTCGGCCTCGGCCAGGTAGGCGGGGTTGCCCGCGCCCACGGGGAATCCCGCGACGGCGAACAGGTCCTTGACCGCGACGCTCTCGCCGTCCAGTACGCCCGAAGCGGTCGGTGCGACCAGCGGAAACCCGAGCAGCCGCCATATCCGCGGATCGGCTGCGGGGCCGGGGTCGGACACCTGCGCTGCGCGGATCCGCCGCCGTTTCTCGGCGCCGCGCTGCCGGATCCGGGTGACCGGCCCTCCCGCCGCATCGCCGCGCGGCGCCCGTTCACCGTGGACGAGGGCGTCGCCGAGGGCCGCCGGGGCGGGCGGTGCCGCAGCGGTTCGATGGCTGAAGTCGGCGATGCGGATCCGTGCGTGGACTCCGGTGACCAGATCGACGACCTGAGAGACGTTGAAGTCTGTGGCAGCACTGAGATATGCCAGCGCGTGCTCGGGGTCCATGGCGAACCGGGCCTGCAGGAGCGAGACGGCGGCCCGCACGCAGCGGCGCATCGCTTCGTCCAGGTCGGGATCCAGCCCGGTCGGGATCAGGTAGTCGGCTGTCTCTGCCAACGCTCCGGCGAGGTGCCCGAACCGGTCGATCGCCTCGGCCTGCTCTATGACGTCGAATCGCACGGTGACACGCAGCGAGGCCTCCAGCGCGGTCAGGGCCACCTCGCCGTCGCCCTGTGCGAAGTGCGGATCGCCGACATAGGCCAGCGCTCCCGGAACCTGCACCGGCAGGTACAGGGCGCTGCCTGCTGTGAGTAGCCTGATATCCAGGTTGCCGCCGTGCGGGCCGGGCGGTACCGAGTGCGCACGTTCCCGCCCCGCTGTCGCGACGCCCATGATCCCCAGGAACGGGGCCACCGGAAAACGCAGCGAGCGCGCTGCGCCGGCGCGCGGAGCCATCGCGGCGAAGCCCGCCTGTGCCCAGTCCCGGCCCTCGTCGGGATCGAGCGCGGCGAACACGCTCACTGTCCCCGGGCGCCGCGGGAACTCGCCCGGCAGCGCCCCCCGGCCGTGCCGGTTCGAGATGACCCCGTACGGCACGCGGGGCAGCGTCTCGAGCACCGTCGTCTTCAGTAGGTCGCCCGGTTCCGCACCCCGTATCCGGATCGGCCCGGTGACCACGTGCGGCCCGTCGAGCGTAGGATCGCGCCCCTCGAAGGACCGCGCCAGCCCGACCGCGTCCTGCAGCACCTGCTCGGGCCGCACTCCGTGCGCGGCGAAGAAGGCGATCGGATCGCGGCCCTGATCCTCGAGGATGCCCTCGTGGCTGACCGTGTCGATCGTCACCGCCTCGCCTGGATCGACCGTGGCCACCGGCGCATCCAGTGCGCAGGGCAACCGCCCCCACAGCACGGTATCCGGCGAGGCCGCCACGTAGTGCCGGGCGCGGACAGGTCCCGAGCCGGGCTGCAGGATAGAGGAAGGGTCCTGAGAGCTGTACGACTGGGCGCGCGGGACGTCCACCACATCACACCTCCTTGAAAGACGCCCATCTGCTGCCGCGGAGCGTGCGCGGTTTCGGCAGCGGGTCGGCGTGGGTTCCGGCCTTGCTGGTGCTCAGGCCGCGGTGGACAAGGGATTCGACCAGCCCTATCGCGCAACTGACGCCGTCGACCACCGGGATGCCGAGTCGTTCCGTCATGCGGGCATCGAGCCCTGACATGCCGGCGCAGCCCAGGCAGACTACCTCGGCTCCCGCGGCGCGCGCTTCGCGTGCGGCGTCGACGAAGGCCTGTTCGGTGGCGGCCCAAGACCAGGGCGAACAGTGCCGCGGCCTCGGTGATGTCGAGGACGGGCACGCCGAGTAGCTCGCGTGCTCCTTCCCGGCCGTGTTCGCCGAATCCGGCCATGACGACGCCGTCCAGGGGCTGGTCCAAGTGCTGGAGGAGGTCGAGGACCGAGGCGGCGCTCAGGAAGCCGTCGAACCAGCCCTCGGGCATCCGGCCGGGCGAGCACATCGGTGGCGAGAGCGCTGGTCGCGGCCATGAGCAGGATCCGGGTGGAGCCGGTTCCGGCCAGAGTGACGGGGGCGGGTTGTTCGGCGCGTCCGGTCGCCAGGTCGATGAGCACGGCGCGCACGGCCTCGATGAGCTCGGTCCGGCTGATGAGCCCGGTCAGATCGGCGGCCTCAAGCTGCAGCGTCACCGGTAGACCGCCGTGAAACTGTCGTCGGCGAGTTCGGCGTACGACGGTGCCGAGCGCACCGGTCCGGCTTCCGCGAGGATGCGCATCCACCGGCTGAGGACACCGCCCACGGTGTAGATCAGCAGGGCCGATCGCGGTCACGGTGTCGAGCAGGGCGAGCCGGCCGGTGTTCATGCCGAAGGACGCCTTGAGCCCCGCCCCGATGGCGCCCGTCGCGTCCTGCTCGAGGGCGTCGAAGAACATGCCCGCGAGCACGAGCGCGAGCACGCCCGCGTGCGCGGCGGTGAACCCGATGCGGTCTAAGGAGCTTGCCAGGCCGCCTGCGGTGTCCCGGGCGGGTGACTGAACAGAAGGGGAGGTCGACGGCGTGAGGGTTGTCCGCACGGTGCTCGCGGCTGCGCTTCTCACGCGCACGGTCTCGCTGCGTTCCATGAGTGCCTCCGCCGAAGAGTGATGCCATTTGGTATACCAGCTGGATATCCTTCGGCCGTCGAAACTCGTGTTAACTCGACGTAAGGGAGCCCGCAGGCGCGCTTCGTGGCAGCGAACATGCACGTGAAGCCAGTGCCGTGTGATGGCTTGGGGAAAGCTTGGCCGCTGATCGACCGCGCCCGCTGGGGGCGTGTTGCGCTACCTTGTATGCCATGACGCTTTCCGGGCCCGAAATCGGCTCCGACAACCGCTCCCTGGCACGCAAGGTCCACGAGCACCTGCGCGACAGCATCATCGAAGGCGACCTGCCGCCGGGCACGCGCCTGCTGGAGCGCGAGCTGTCCGACCGGCTCGGCGTCTCCCGGATCCCGATCCGAGAAGCCCTTCCCCAGCTCCAAGCCGAAGGACTGATCACCACGCTGCCCAGGCGCGGCGCGATCGTCACCCAGCTGACCCTGCGCGACATCGACGAACTCTTCAGCGTACGCACGAGCCTCGAAGTGCTCGCCGCCCGCCTCGCAAGCCGACAACCCGCCGCCGGTGCAAGAGCCCGGCTCTCACCGGCATTCGCCCGCGCCGAGCTCGCCACCGCCGCCGGGCGGCGAAACGAGATCGCCGCCGCCGACGCGGCCTTCCACGAAGCGATAGTGCAACTGTCCGGAAGCAGACTGCTGAACTCGATGATGGCGCCGATCAACGCCCGGGTGCGCTGGCTCTTCCGACTCACTTCCGACCGCGACCCGGGGGTGCTGTGCACCGAACACCGGGAGCTGTACGAAGCGATCTGCGCCGGGGACACCGAACTCGCGGCCTCGCTGGCCTTCGTCCATGTGGAGCGCGGGCGCCGAGCGTCTCTGGAAACCCTGGACGGAGTACTGCCTGCGGGCACGGACCCGGCCGAGGCCGACGCGGCCCGAGACGGCCCGGTGCCGCCCTGCGACCTGCCGCCCGCCGTTGCACGAGCCGGTGATCCAGCCTCTTCCTCATAGCCTCCCAGCTGAGCGAACCACGGGCCCGCGTTCAGAGTTGGTTGTATGGTGAGGGACTCCGAAGCTCCGACAGGTCGTCAATGCGCCGCGCGACGTTCCGCGATGAGCCTGGTCAACCCGCCGGCCACCGCGACGCCGGCCCGAGGTACCCGGCAGGGCCGCACCCGCGTCTCGACGATCGCAACCCTCTACGACCGCCTCGACGAACTGGAGGAACCCCGGTGACGATCCTGACCGCATCAGGGGCCGAACTGCGTGAGCTGCTGCGCTCCTGCCTCGCCGTGCCTCGCTGGATCGACCAACTCGCCTCGGCCGCACCCTTCGCAGACGGATCGGCGCTGCTGGCTGCGGCCGAGGGGGCAGCCGCCCCGCTCACGGGCGAGGAGATCGAGCAGGCGCTCGCCGACCACCCCCGGATCGGCGCACGCGCGCAGGGCACCGGCCGTTCCGCCGCGTTCTCGCGCGCCGAACAGCAGGCCCCTGACGTCGGCGACTCGGCGCTCGCCGCGGCGTTGGCGGACGGCAACGCCGCCTACGAGGAGCGCTTCGGGCGGGTGTTCCTGATCCGTGCGGCTGGACGCACCCGTGCCGAGATTCTCACCGAGCTGAACCGCCGAATCACCCTCGAGCCCGAGACGGAACTCGCGATCGTCGGCGACCAGTTGCGCCAGATCGCCCTGCTGCGCCTGCGCCGCCTGCTCGAGCAGAGCTCCGCCACCCATGCGCGCAGCCACATCACCACGCACGTTCTCGACGTGGCCCGCGGCATCCCGGCCGGCGGGATCGAGGTCACCCTTGAGCGCCGCGCACCGGCCCCCGGCCCCGGCTGGCGGGAGATCGGCCGCGGCGTGACCGACACCGACGGGCGCATCCGCATTCTCGGCCCGGCCGAGCTGCCCGCGGACCGCTACCGCGTCACGTTCGCCACCGGCGCCTACTTCGCCGGCCTTGGGACGGCCACGTTCTATCCGGAGGTCTCGATCGTCATCGACCTGGCCGACACCGCGGCGCACTACCACGTGCCGGTGCTGTTGAGCCCGTTCGGCTACTCCACGTACCGCGGCAGCTGAGCCGGTCGCCCGCGTACCCACACGCCGGTGATCGCGGGCTCCCGCAGCCCCATCAGCAGGGTGAATGTCAACCGCTCGACAGCCTCGCTCTCGTCGTTCCCGTGTGAGTGTGCGGCACCGTTCGCGAGCGCGAGAGCCAGCGGCTCCCAGCCGTCCGGCTCGACGACGACGAAATCAGCGTCCTTACCGATGTCGAAGTTGCCGAACCTCGCCTCCATATCCAGCGCCCGCGCCCCGGCCAAAGTCGCGGAGAACAGCAATTCCGCCGGGTGCAGCGAGACCGAGGCCGCGCCGGGCTCGGACAGATGAGCCTTGAAGCAGTCGTTGAGCACGCGTGGGATCAGCCACTCGTCGCCCGCTCCGATATCGCTGCCCACGGCGATGGTCACCCCGGCCGCGCTGGTGCGCCGCCACGGCATCGTGCCCGAACCGAGGTAGAACTGCGAGGTCGGGCAGTGCGCGATCGAGGCTCCCACCTCCGCGAGCCGTGCCAGCTCCGTGTCTGTGCAGTGCACCGCGTGCGCGAGCAGGGTACGCCGTCCCAGCAGCGACGCCCCGCCGCGACGCGAGCCCGGCAGGAACCGTCCGTCGTAGACGTCCAGGTAATTCTCGACCAGGAAGCCCGAGCGCACGAGGTCGACCTCGCCGGTGCCGGGCCGGTTGTTCTCACTCAGATGCGTGTGTACGTACACTCCGCGGCCGTGTAGATCCTCGTACAACTCGCCGAGAAGGCTCAATGTTTTGACGGTGACCGACAAGGCGAAGCGCGGCACCAACGCGACCTGGATTCGAGCCGCGGCCGGATCCCCTCCGTCGACCGCATGCCAGCGCTCGACCTCTGCGGCGGCCTGCTCGACCGCCTTGAGCTCGTCGGTGATCAGCTCGCGCGCGCAGTCCGGCCCGACGGTCTGGATTCCACGCCCGCTCACGATCCGCAAGCCGGAACGCAGAGTCGCCTCGTACAATGCGTCCTGCGCCGAGGAGAAGGCGGAGCCGAACACCATCGCCGCCGTCGTGCCCGCGGCGATCCGCCGCCGGGTGAAATCGGTGGACACCCGCGCGGCGTACGCGGGGTCGGCCAGGCGCGACTCGGCCGGGAAGATGCACCGGTCGAGCCACTCGAGCAGTTGGCCTCCGCCGTAGGCGTCCGTGCAGTAGGTCTGCGGGAAGTGCAGGTGGGCATCGACGAACCCGGGCAGCAGGTAACGCCCGCCATCGCCGAGCACCGGCCAGCCGCGCAGCGCCGTCGGCAGTCCGCCGAGCGGCCCGGCCCAGGCGATCGTCCCGTCCGGTGCAACCGCGAGGGCGCCGTCCGGTATCGAGACCAGGTGCCGGCGCGCCTGTTCCAAGCTCGGTGCTCCGGCGATGTGCAGCACATGCCCGCGGTGCACGGTGCCCGCCGACGTGTCGGCCTGTATCGCTGCCATGGTCAGACCAGGCCCGTGAACGAATCCCAGGCGGGACCGGCGTCCGGGGCGTCGTCGTGCACGACCGCAGCCTGGATCAGCCCATAGGGTCGGTCGTCGGCGTGGAAGACCTCGCCCGCGTTCTGCACCCCGAACCGGGCGAGGTCGTAGGCGTAGTGGTGCTTGTTCGGCGCCGACAGCCGGATCTCCGCCAGATATGGGCACTGCTCGAGCGCGGCCCTGCCCATCGCGTACAACGTCTGCTGCAACGCGAGCGAGTGCACACTCGCGAACGCGGAGACCAGCAGTCGGCGCACCGTGTCGTACGCCTCGTCCCAGTCGGGCGGGGACTCGGCGAATCGCCACCCGGCGTTGAGCGAGGTCGCGAGCACCCGGTCTCGGGTCGGCTCCAACACTGTGTACGGGTCCTGAAGAAACCCGTGGAACTCCGAGCCGGCGGACTTCAGGATCGTCAGATCCTTGACGCCGCCGACGATCCATGTCCGCTGCGCCGGTCCGGTGCCCTGCACGGTGACCGCCGCAGTGCGCACCTCCGGTCCACGCCGCACCCACGTGTGTTCGTGCTCGCGCCCGTCCACCAGCACGCGCTCCCAGGCGAACTGCTCGATTTCCACGCGCGCCGAGTCCACCGGCTCGACCTCGTCCACGAAGTGCCGGGCCAGTTCCAGCGCGTACTGCTCGATCGACTCCCAGGCCTGCTGCTTCGCATACGCGTACGCGGTCTGCTTCTGGCTGTCGGTCGGTAGCACCGCGCTCTGGTCGCCGACGAGATGGGCGTCGTCGAACCGGCCGCGCAACGCGGTGGAGACGTTCAGGTCGCGGATCTCATGCCGGGGCGAGTCCCGGTAGATCCGCACGATTCGGTTCTCCGCCTTCCCGTACCGGTTCGGTCCGAGCACGATCGCCATGAGGGTTCTTCCTTCCCACCGAGAGACGTAACAGGCGCGCGGGTGTCACGCGCGGGTGAGCAGCCGGCAGGCCGCTCGTACGGACTGGTCACCGGCCGGCCGGACGGCCGGGTCCGGCGAACGGCGCCGAGCACGTCCGCGCCGTCGAACGCACTGAGCGGATTGCACACGCACGTGGCTGTCGACCGCGCCGGGAATCAGCACTTCGTCCACGGCCAGACGGACCTGCTCGCGCACGGCGACAGGTTCGTCGACGCCGAGCAGCGAAGTGATCCGCCCGTCGTCCACCACGACCGCGGCCGGCCGGATCCCGATCGACGCGTGAAGCGCTCCGCCGCGGATCACCAGGTCGTGCGCGGCCACGTCGCTTCTCGCACGCCTCTCGTACACGTTCGCCGCCTCTCACAGGTCCAAGGTCAACTCGGCGCTCAGCGCACGCGAGCAGCAGATCGTCATCTGGTCGTTGGCCGACTTCTCGGCCTCGCTGAGCACCTCGTCGCGGTGGTCGGGTATGCCGGCGAGCACCGGCACCACGCAGGTCCCGCAGATGCCCTGCTCACAGGAAAGCTCGACCTCGACGCCGTTCGACTGCAGGACATCGGCGATCGACGAACCGGCCGGGACCGGGTACGCCCGGCCGCTCGAGGCGACCAGGACGCTGAACCCGGCCGACCCGTCGCCCGCGGCCGCCGGTTCCGCGCCCGGCGCGAACCGTTCCCGGTGCAGCTGCTCCTCGCCCCACCCGGCCTTTCGCGCGCATCCGAGGACGTGCTCCATGAACCCGGTCGGCCCGCACACGTACACGTCCGTCCCAGGATCCGGATGATCGAGCTCTGCCGGGAGCGCGGTGCGCGCGCTCTGCCCGTGCGCGCTCCACCGCGTGTGGACCCGCCCGGCGAACGGCCGGGCTTCGATGTACTCGACCAGCGGCGCCCGCTCCCGATCCGGCGCGTAGAACCAGAACTCGAAAGCGCGGCCCTCGGACCACAGCGCCTCGGCCATCGCCAGCAGCGGCGTGACGCCGATCCCCGCGCCGAGCAGTAGCGCACGCGCGCCACCCCGCAGCGGGAACCGGCTGCGCGGACGGCTGATGCGCACCGTCTCGCCGACGCGGAGATCCTTGTGCAGCGCCTTCGACCCGCCGCGCCCGGCCTGCTCGCGCTTGACGCAGATCAGATACCGGCTGCCGTCCTTCGGAGCGGAGCACAACGAGTACTGGCGTACGTAGCCGCCGAACCGGACGTCGATGTGATCGCCGGGGCCCGCTTCGGGCAGGCTCCCGCCCGGCTCGGGATGCCGTAGTTCGATCAACAGCGCGTCCATCGCAGCCCGCGTCAACGCGTGCACGACCACCGGAATTTCGGCGCCCGCGCCGCCCGGCACCGTCACCGTCGAGCCGTTCGAGTCGTTCACGCCGTGAAGAACGAGCTCAGGCCCAGTCCGCGCAGGCCCTTGCGGTAGGCGATCGAACTGCGGTCCGCTGGAATGTGCACCTCCAGCTTCGGGTCGAGCGGAAGGTTCTCCGGCTTCTGCACCTCCACGATCGCCTTGTCCTCCTCGAACACCATCAGATTGAAGTCGTAGACCGCCTGCACGGGCTGATCGGTGTCGAAGTTCCGGGCGATCGGGGAGAACATCCGCGTCTTCCGGGCGGAGACCGGCGAGGCCGCGTTCATGATCGAGAGCCGTCCGTCGTCCGGGAAGTGCACGACGAGCGTTGCGGTGAACGGCAGGTGCGCCCGGAAGTGCCGCAGCCACTGGAAGCCCGGCCTGCCGCGACCGGCCGCACCGATCGGATAGTTGCCGACCGAGCTCCAGTATTCGACCTCGAACCCGTCCGCCGTCGTGACCGGTGAGTAGTCCGGTACCACCGGATTGTTCGGGTCGCCGAAGGACTTCGCGTGCACGAACCCGAAGTGCGCCACGTCCAGGAAGCCCTCGACCTGGCGACCCGCGAACGCCGCGATGTCGATCGACGGACAGTTGATCTGCTGGAAGCCTGCCTCGTCCCAGTGCGGGTGCGAAGGGATCGCCGGCTCGGTCGTCTCGTCGGCGGCCAGGCACGTCCAGATCAGCCCGTAGCGTTCCACCGCCGGATAGGTCTTGAGATTCAATCGACCGGGGATCTTCGAGCGCGGATGCGCGGGCACGTCCACGCAGCGTCCGGCGGCGCCGAAACGCAAGCCGTGGTAAGCGCAGGTGATCCCGCGCTCGTCGCCCTTGCCCAGGCTCAGCGGCACGCCGCGGTGCGGGCAGATGTCGTCGGCGATCACGACCTGGCCGTCGAGCCGGTAGACCACCAGCGTCTGGTCGAGCAGCGTGACCCCGAGCGGTGGCGCGCCCACCTCGCGGGCGAGGGCGACCGGGTACCAATAGCGGGCGATGATCTGCCAGTCGGCCGGATCGAAGGTGCACGCGCGGGGCAGCGGCAGATCAGTGGTCACGGTCATGGGGAAACCCTCTCGGCGATACGCAGGAAGCGTGAAGGCGAACGGACGCGGTACCGACCGCCCGCTCCAGGCCCACAACGCGAGTACACCGAATAGGGGGCACAAGGACAGGTGATCAAGGTCGGTATGCTGGAGCGGAAACAGGCATGGCCTCGTGTATGTCGAGGCCGTCCGGCACGGGACACACCCCTGCCGCGGCCCGGCACCGCCTATTGCCCGTGAGCCACACGCCCCCGCGTCCACGCGACACGGCGGATCTGCTCGAGGCTGCGTCCGCTGTTGACCCGCAGTGCCACGGCGATCCTCCCATCGTCGCTCGGCCGAGATCTCGTGATCGTGCCCATGAGGCTAGGACCACGGTGTTTCCGCGGTGCGTCGAGACAATTGCACGTCCATTGCGTCGATTGCGCCGGACGTTCACCTCAACCGAAACCGGACGCGGTTCGGTGGTCTCCGTCTCCTCGGTCGGCGCGGTCCGGGAGCGGCCGGGGATCTCCGTGGCGATGGCGACGGCCGGTCACGTCCGCTGTGGGGGTGGGGTAAGGCCCACGCCGAAGCGCCGCCCACGGTTCCAGCCCAAGACTTCGTCTGTTGCCCGAGTACCACAAGTGCCGGGTCATTCGATCGGCCCGTACGGGAAATAATGCCGGGCATGGGTAGACAAGGTTCACGTCCTGTGGTGGTTCTCGCCGATGACGATGATGCGATCACGTCGAACCTGGCTCCGTTCCTGGAGCGGGCCGGGTTTGCCGTGCACGTGGCTTCGGAC
>FSXZ01001089.1_pt1 | contig 16246 bp, 10 predicted proteins | sample 1638121 | NCBI WGS metagenome assembly FSXZ01 (sample SAMEA3914788, study PRJEB12502) | metagenome | biome: forest; material: soil | place: Canada | collected 2011-07-03 | depth 0.1 m
CAGCGGGCACGCAGGTCCCACACGTCGAGCTCGTCCGACGCGACCCCGTCGATGGTGACGGTCCCCTCGCTCGGCCGGAGCAGGCCCAGGATCAGCAGACCGAGGGTGCTCTTGCCCGAGCCGGTCCGCCCGACGATCCCCAGTTTGCCGCCGGGCGCCAGATCGAGGTCGAGGCCGGAGAGGATCGCCTTTCCGTTCTCCTGGTAGCGGAAGGTGATGTCGCGCAGCTGGATCCGCATCGCCTTCTCGGAAGAAAGCCGCCGGGTGCCCGAGGGCTCCGCCGGGGAGTCCACGATGTCGAAGATCCGGTCCACCTGGGCCCTGATCGCCTGATACATCTGGCCGGAGGACGCGAAGGTCTCCAGCGGCGCGAGCACCGACAGGGCGACCCCGTTCGCGGCGAGCATCCCGGCGAGGCTCAGCCGGTGCGTCAGCACGAGCCACGTTCCGAGCCACAGCAGGGCCAACGGGGCGAGCGTGGCCACGGCTTGGCGCAGGGCACCGATCCCCGCGGCGGTCCGGCCCTTGGTGGACACGGCCCGCTGATAGACGCCGAAGAGCTCGCCCCAGCGGTCGACCGCCCGGTGCTCCACCCCGTTGGCCTTCAGCGGGACGATCGCCTCCAGGGTTTCGGTGAGGTAGCTCTGCTCCTCCGAGTGCGCACGCAATTCCAGGTGGGCGAGCGCGCGCATGCGGTTGTGCGTCGCGGTCAGCACCAGCAGTTGCAGGACCAGCAGCGGGATGAGCGCGAGACCGTAGACGGGGCAGACCACCAGCAGCCCGACGAGGTAGCCGACCAGCAGGAAGCCGTCGATCACCGTAGTCATCAACTGTTGGGTCAGCACCTCCCGGGTCGAGCTGATGCTGGACAGGCGCATGATCAGGTCTCCGCGAGCGCGGTCCAGGAAGAACCCGACCGGCAGGCGGAACAGGTGCGAAACCAGCCGAAAGCTCATCACCTGGTCCCCACGCAGCCGGACCGTCAGGATCGCGAGCGCCCGACCGAGCGCCGTCAGCCCGGACACGCCGGCGACGACGAGGATGCCGAACCCCACCGCGGGCAGCGACCCGATCCGGTCGCCCGGCACCACCGAGCCGACGACGTAGCGGGTCAGCAACGGTGTGGCCAGCCCCAGCAACTGCATGCCGACGGCGAGCAGGAGCGTCACGCCGAGCAGCCCGCGCGAGCCGGGTGTGTTGATGAACTGGGTGAAGTAGCGCGCCATCGGCTGGGCCCGAAGCGTCGGACGCCGGCGCCGGAAGTCGACGTCGGGCGTCAGGTGCAACAGCAGTCGACCGTACTGTTCGGCGAACTCCACCCGGCTCACCCGGCGCCGCCCGAGCGCCGGATCGACGAGGTGCACGCTCTGTCTGCTCGTCTTCACCACGACGACGAAGTGGCGGCGCCGCAGGTAGGCGATGGCCGGGCCGATCAGCGGTTCCCCGAAGGGATCTTTCGAGCGGTCCACCCGCACCTGGAACCCGGCCTTCTCGCCCGCCCTCGTCAGCTCCGCCACCGACACCCCGTCGCGCCCGGAACTGAGCAGAGCGCGACATTCGGGCACTGAGACGCTGTGTCCGTGGTAGCCGCGCACCATGGCCAGGCACGCGGCCGCGCACTCGGTCTGCGTCAGCTGATAGCGCATCGGCACGCGCCTGCGACGAAGCGGCATGAAGCACTCCTCGGTGATCCCGTCCGGGCAGCCGAGACGTTAGCAGAGATGAATGAGACCGACAATGGTGCATCCGTCAGCGGGTGCTGACTTGTGAGAGACCTGCTCAGGGGAGGGTTGTTCTGGATCCACAATCAGCTGCGATGAATGATCATGAGCCCCGGGGCCACCAGTGCCGGGGGATCATCATCGACGACGAATTGATTGTTGCTTAGATCATCGTGCTGGCGATCGGTTATCTGACTACGTTTATATGCTGCCGAATATAAAATACAAGCACGTGTTCAGCCGATCCGCGAGCTGCTCACCAGCTGTGGCGGCGATCATGCTGAGGGCATGCCGAAGCAGCGCGCAGCAACTGCGGCGTGCGCACGCGAGAAAGGCGATCCGGCCCGGTGGATCCGCGCCGACCGCTCACTTCCCGCTGAGGATCCTCGCGATGGACCTGCCGGAGACGCCGCTGACCGCGGGCCCCGGCCACGTCGCCGCTCCGATCAGCCACACCCCGTTCACGGCGGTGCGGTAGCCGCCGGCGTGGGCTGGGATGGGGCGCTGGGTGAACGCCTGGGCGATGGAGTTGTCGCCTGCGGCGTGGTCGCCCGGGCCGGCGTTCGGGTTCTGCTTGGCGAGGTCGGCCGGCGAGGTGAGGTGCCGCTCCAGGACCAGGCTGCTCAGACCGGGCAGGTGAAGTTCGGCCTCGGCGAGGATGCGGTCCGCGAACGCTTCGGCGGTGGCCTGGTTCCAGCCGTCCGCACCGTAGCCGGTGCCGGCGGCGTCGCCTCGCGGGTGCAGTGGCGCGTCGAGCACCTGGAGCCGGGCCACCGCACGGCCCGCGGGCGCACGGCTCGGGTCCACCGCGGTGGGTTCATGCCAGGCGATCGAGGGGTGTTGCGGCAGCAGGCCGGCTTCGGCCTGGCCTACGGACACCAGCAACTCCTCGACGCCCCGGCCCAGGTTGATCGCGCCGCCGGCGTCCAGCCGTCCGTCCAGGAATCGGGGCCGGGCCGAGAGCGAGAGGTTGATCTGGAAGCAGCCACGGCGGTAGTCGTATCGGGCCGCCTGGGCACGCACTCCCGCAGGGACGGCCACGTCACGCAGCAGACGTCCGTAGAGAAGATCAGGCGTCGAAGAAACGACCACCTCGTCGGCGCGGATCACCGTGCCGTCGCTGGTGCGCACCCCGGAGGCCCGGCCGTCAGTGACGACGATCTCATCGACGTCCACGCCGCACACCAGGCTTCCTCCCCGCTCGGTCACCAGTGCCGCCAAGGCGTCGGCGAGCCGCCCGCTCCCTCCGACGGGTATCGGGTTGCCTCCGCTCAGCGCCGCCAAGGTGAAGGCGGTCCACAGGGCGCTGCCGGGCGCGGCGGGTGAGGCTCCCAGGTGCAGCGACCACGGCGCCGCGAGCGAGCGCAGCTCTTCGGTGGCGAAGAACTCGCGCACCAGATCGATTCCACTGCGCGAGAGCAGCTGAGCGAACGGGTACGCGCCGCCGTCGCCGTGCGCGAGCAGGCTGTTGATCGCCTCGCGCGCGTCCGGCTCCTCGAGGCTGCTGCCGAACAGCATCTGCAAGGGCCCCAGCGCCGGGCCCACGGAACCGAGGAACGAGTTCCATCCCGAGGTCTCCTCGAGCCGTTCGAGTTCGGCCGCGAACGCCGCTTGATCGAGGGGCAGGACCGCGGTGCGTCCGTCAGGCAGCGAAGAAGCGGTGGACAGCGGCGCGGTGACGTAGTCGAGCCCATGGCGGCGCAGATCAGCGCCCAGTTCCGCCCACACAGGCCCGCCGACGAGGGCGGGATGCATCGATGACCACTGATCGTGCAGGAATCCGGGCTCGCCCAGCTCGACCGTACGCACCCAGCCCCCCGGCTGTGGCATCTGCTCCAGCAGGCACACGCTGCGCCCCGCGCCCAGCAGATACGAGGCGGCGACGAGGGCGTTGTGCCCAGCCCCGACGAAGACGACGTCCACGTGCCCGGGAACCTGTTCCATAGGACAGATGTATACAAGCGCGATGCCGTTCTGGCCAGTAGCAGAACGAAGGACTCTCGGACGTCGCTCACCGCCGCGCCGTACGCATCGCGACGACGATGCCGCTTATCGCCCGAAAACCCTTGGACGCCGCCGTCGCCGTCACGGAACACTGAAAACTCTGGCGGGGGCCTTCCGCTCAATCCTGCGACACGGTGAGGAGCCGGCGTGATGGGCGTTTCACGCGACGACGAGGGCGAAGAGAAACCGGACAAGGGTTCGGTGATGCTTGCCGCCCGCTATTACGGCCGCGAACTGACCCGGCTCTGGCGGTTCACCCTGCCGGCCATGCTGGGGCCGGCCTTGGGCAACATCGGTATCTACTACCTTGCACCACTGGTCGTCGCGCAGCTGGTCACCCGGCTCACCGAGAACCCCCACCTCACTCTCGGCTCGGCGTTTCCCTCTGTGCTGGGATTCACCGGGATCCTGCTGTGCGCAGAAGCGGTCTGGCGTGTGGGCATGCACTTTCTCAACCGCCTCGACGCCCTCGGTATCGAACACCTCTACGTGGTGGGCCTGGACGAACTGTTCGCCAAGGACTCCGCATTCTTCCACGACAACTTCGCCGGCTCGCTGACCAAGCGGGTCCTGAGCTTCGCCTCCCGGTTCGAGCAGACCGCCGACACGCTGGTGTTCGACGTCGTGGGCAGCTTCGTCCCGCTGGGCTTCGGCTCGGTCGTGCTGTGGCACTACGACCCGTGGCTCGTGATCGTGCTCTTGGGGATGATCGCGGTCACGGCGCTGGCCGTGGTTCCGATCATTCGCCGCCGCCAGGCGATCGTGAACCTGCGCGAAGCGGCCATCGCCCGCGTCGCCGGCCACGTCGCGGACAGCCTGACGAACATCGACACCGTGCGGGCCTTCGCCGCCGAACCCCGCGAGGCCGCCGAGCACCGCTCCCGCGTCGCGCAGGCCAGAGGGCTCTCCCTGCGCTCCTGGGACTACAACAACCTGCGCATCGACACACTGATCGCGCCGATGTCGGTGCTGACCAACGGACTCGGCCTGCTGCTGGCGGTCACGCTCGCCACCCGAGGCCAGGGGGTGGCGGCGATCGTGGTCGTCTTCTCCTACTATTCGAACGCGACGCGGATCATGTTCGAGTTCAGCCAGATCTACCGCAATCTGGAAAGCGGGATGACCGAGGCCGCGCAGTTCACCAGCGTCATGCGCACACCCCCGACCGTGCTCGACCCGGTGGCGCCGCAGCCGCTGGCCGCTCGGGCCGCCGAGATCCGCTTCGAGCAGGTGACCTTCGGCTACAGCCCGGGCAAGCCGCTCTTCCGGGAACTCGACCTGGCGGTGCCCAGCGGGGCCAGAATCGGGCTGGTGGGCCGGTCCGGCGGCGGCAAGAGCACACTCACCAGGCTGCTGCTCCGGATGACCGACATCGATGCCGGGCGGATCCTGATCGGCGGCCAGGACATCCGCGACCTGCGCCAGGCCGACTTGCGCAGCCAGATCGCCTACGTGCCGCAGGACCCGGCGATGTTCCACCGCACACTGCGCGAGAACATCGCCTTCGCCCGGCCGAGCGCCACCGACGCCGAGATCCGCCGCGCGGCCGAGGCCGCACACGTCGCCGAGTTCGTCGAAGGCCTGCCGGACGGATACGACACGATGGTGGGCGAACGCGGCGTGAAGCTCTCCGGCGGACAACGCCAGCGCGTCGCCCTGGCCCGAGCCATCCTGCGCGACGCCCCCATCCTGCTGCTCGACGAGGCGACCAGCGCCCTCGACTCCGAGAGCGAGACCCTCGTCCAGGAAGCGCTCTGGCGGCTGATGGAAGGACGCACCGCCCTCGTGGTGGCGCACCGCCTGAGCACCGTCGCCGGCATGGACCAACTCGTCGTCCTCGACCGCGGCCGGATCATCGAGCAGGGCACCCACCACGAACTGCTCACCACCCACGGCGCCTACGCAAAGCTGTGGCAGCACCAGTCAGGCGGCTTCCTCACCGAAACGCCCGCGGAAGTGGGGGCCGCTGTGTGATCGCACGGTCGGTTACGTCTACGGCGGTTAGTGGCTGACCGGCATCGCTCGTACTGTTGTCGGGGTTCGGATGGCCGAATGAGGGATGGAGCGGGCCCTGGCAGTCTGTACGTGAGGGGATTTTTCATTACGGTTTCACGCTGCCTGCGCCGATGTCGTCAGCCCTCTGCGAGACTTGTCGCGTGAGTACCCGACTGGGGCTCGCAGCGCCGGGTGGCGTCGACGGGCGATCCGTCGTTCACCAGCCGAGGCCAGGGAGGGCCGGTCAACGATGGCAGAGGACTCGAACACGCTACAAGTCTCCGCAGAAGACGCGCGGAACCTGATGGTTCTCTATCGCGAACTGCGAGGCCTGCCCGGGACAACCGTGTCCGCGGAGTCCGAGCCGACAGGGCCCGGAGAGCAGGGATCGGCCATCGAGTTGCTCACGATCGGATTGTCCAGCGGGGCGGTCACGGCAATGGTCGAGCTTCTGCGGACACTGGTCGAGTCCCGTGGCCCTGCCTTCAAACTGACGCTGCACCAGGGCAAGCAGAAGCTCGAAGTTCGGGCGGACACCATCGACGAAGTGGAACCGTTGTTGCACCAGCTGTTCGATGGATCGTGACCTGACGCGCTCGCGCGCGATCCTCATCGGAAACAGCCGGTTCGAGGCTGAGGGGTTGCCCGATATGCCCGTTGCGGACGGCTGCCTCACGGCCGTCACGCAACTGTTGGCCGGGGAGCTGTGCAACTGGCCCGAGGCCGGGATCGTCCGGTTCGACGACGTGTACGAGCCCGCATCGCTCGCTCGACGTCTCGTGCCCGAGCTCCGCGCCGTACAGGATCTGCTCCTGGTGTATTACGTGGGGCATGGCGTTCAGTCGGCCGAGGGCGACCTCGTCCTGGCGCTCGGCGGCACCGATCCGGCCCTTGACACGCTCGTTCATACCGGGCTGCCCTATGCCTCTCTGGCGGAGATGATGCGGGACTGCCCGGCCCGGACGAAACTCGTCATCCTCGACTGCTGCTACGCGGAGCTCGCCAACAAGGATCTCTTTCGCTTTCAGTCAGCGGATCTGGCGGAGACCTATCCGGTGGACGGGCTGTATTTCCTGGGGGCGAGCCGGCGGATGAAGCGCGCGAAATACCCGCTCGACGGGCAGCTCACCTATTTCACCGAAGCCTTCGTGGAAACCGTGAAACTCGGGATCCGCGGCGGCCCGCGCACGCTGACTCTCGCCGAGTACTATCCGGTGCTGCGCCGTCGGCTGATGGAGGCGAGCCTGCCGGAGCCGGTGGAGGCCGGAATCCGCCATGCGCGGCAGTACCCGTTCGCCCGTAATCCCGCATTCGACACCTCGCCCCTCGGGGACGCTGTCGAAGATTCAGTCGGTGCCGGCCCCAGAACCCGCCCCTTGACGCGTCGTCGGGTGCTGAGCACCTTCGCGGGTACGGCCGTCGTGGCGTCAGGAGCGGCGTGGGCAGTCGAACGAATCCGGACGGCGCCCCACAGCGGATCCTCCGCCGGCTATCTCGGTCAGGCGCCGCTTCCGTCGCCGCCGCTCACCGTGAGCTCGGCCACCCGACTCGGCGGCCCGTTGACCGGGAACACCGACATGGTCATGGCCGTCGCCTTCAGCCGGGACGGCAGAACGCTGGCCAGCGCGGGCTGGGATATGACGGTCAGGCTTTGGAACATCGCGGACCCGGCTCATCCCGTCGCCGCGCCGGCCCCGCTCACCGGTCACACGAACCACGTGCTCGCCGTGGTGTTCAGCCCGACGGCAGATCTGTTGGCCAGTGCGGGGGACGATACGAGCATCCGGCTCTGGAACGTCTCCGCTGTGAGCCGCGCTCGCGCCACGGGCGAACCCCTCCTCGGGCACACGGGATCGGTGGACAGCGTGACGTTCAGCCCCAACGGCCGCGCTGTGGCCAGCGGCAGCAGCGACGCGACGGCGCGGTTGTGGAACGTGTCGAATTCCGCTGCCTCCAGCGAGCTCGCGACCGTGTCCGCTCCTTGGAACGGACCGGTCCGCGCGGTGGCGGTCTCGGCCACGGGCGAGCTGCTCGCCGGGGTCGGCACGGCCGCCGGCGCGCAGTTGTGGAACGTCGTCGATCCCGTCGCCCCGACGCCGCAGGGTTCGCCGTTGTCCGGCCTGGTCGGCGTCCTCGACACGGTCGCGTTCTCTCCGGATCGCACGACCATGGCAACTGCGGGCTCCGACGCCGTGATCAGACTCTGGGATCTTGCCGATCCCTCGTCTCCTCGCGATGTGGCGCGGCTGTCGGGGCACACGATGGCTGTCACGAGCATCGCGTTCAGTCCGGACGGCCGGACTCTGGCCAGCGCCAGCTTGGATCGCACGCTCCGGGTGTGGGACGTGAGCCGCACTGCCCTACCCACGCCCATCGGCGGACCGCTGACCGGCCATCAGAACGTGGTGTACAGCGTCGCGTTCAATCCGAACGGCCGGCTGCTGGCCAGCGCGAGCGCGGACACGACCGTCATGCTCTGGAGACTCTCATGACGGCATCTCAGCAGAGGCACCTTGGACTCACCGAGGAGATACGGTCATGGAAAACCGCCTGAGATTCACCCCGGGTACGCGAGGTCGAATACGCCTACGGCGGCTCGCCTTGTCCGCTGCCGCGCTCCTGACGGCCGTCACAGTCGTCGGCTGCGCAGGCAAGAGCGATGACACTGCGGCGCCTGGCGGCACGAAGAGCGTGTCATCCGGAGCTACCCCCACGGGATCGCCCAGCTCCACTGCTGCCGCACCGGAAGCGGCAGCGCCGGGGAGCGCGGCTATGAACGACATTGAGGACAAGACCGTACAGGAGGGCGTGTCCATCGATGCCATCGTCTATGACGGCCTCGGCTGCCCGCCCTCGACAGGACTGATCTATCCGAGTTCGGTGACGCCGAATCTGACCGACACCGATCCACCGGGCACGGGCCCTGAGCAGAACGGGCAGACCTGGGACCAGGCTCCCGCCGCCTTCGGGGCCGTCGATCCGTTCCCCGTCACGTTGACGATCAATGTCACGGGAACCAGCGCCGCGGAAGCCACCATCAGCGGACTTGATATCCATGTATTGTCTCGTAAGCCGAAGGTCGAGGGAGTCTGGCTGAATTCGGCAAACGAATGCGGAGGCGGGGGAAACTTCACCTACGGCAACTACGATCTCGATGCCGAATACCCCTATCTCCAGCCTGCGAGCACTCTTCCACAGAGCGAGCAGCCGTACGCGCTGAAATTCCCTTACGCCGTCACCCAGAGCGACGGCGAGTACTTCTACCTCACCATCGACTCGAAGACCTGCGAGTGTTCGTGGGACGCCGTGCTGACGTGGGTGGACGGAACCACGAACGGCTCCTTTGTGATCGATGACAACGGGCAGCCGTTCCAGGACTCGTCCACGGCCGGCCTTACCAACACCACCTGGTCGTCCAACTTCGCCTCCCCTTCCGCCAGTTGGACAGCCGCTCAGTCCAACGGCTGAGCAGCGCCGCCGCTGCGGCCGGACGCTAGGGCACGGTGCCGGCCGCGACCATCGTGATGGTCGTGGTCCTGTCAGCTGGTCGCGGGCAGCCGCTTCTGCCAGGTGATCGGTCCGACTATGACTGCCGAACCGCCGTCGCCGTTCCACTCGACCGGTAGTCCGGCCTCGGTGAGGGCGCCGACGATCCGTCGTCCGATCACGACGTCCTGATCCCGTTGCGGACTGCACGCGCCATACTGGAGCCACAGCCGTCCCTGCGCGACGACGGCGTCGGTGGACTGGCGGTGGAAGAAGACGTAGCCGAGGGATTCCGGACCCACCTCGTCGGCCATCTCAGCGTGGCCGCACCTCCCGCAGCAGGTGAAGTCGGCCCGCGCGACGATGCCGTGCCTCTCCAGCGTGCCAAAGGCCTCGTGGAGCCGGTCCGGATCGGTACGCTCGGGCCATGTGAGCTGCTCGGCCGTGCGTGCCCTCCATGCAGCGAGCACGATCCGCATAGCCTGGTTGTGGACCAGGCGCAGGTGGCCGCCGGACTCGGAGAAGGTGTCGACGAGCGCCTGCGCGGCGCGATACGGAGTGAGGTAGCCGCCGGCGATGAGGCTGTGCGCTTTCTCCGTGGCCTCGGCGCTCATCTCGGCATCGAGCTCGATTTCGCTGTCGAGCAACTCGAACGACGTCCATGAGTGCGCTGTCTGCCATGACCGGTTGCCGTGGGCCCAGTCATCCATCACACGCTCGACACCGTCGACCGAATCGATGACCACGGCCAGGTGGCGACTCGCGTCACCGTCACGGATCTCCGTGCGATAGCACGTGTCGGACTCGCGCAGAACCTGGAAGAAGCTGTCCGGTTCGGCTGGTGTCGGTTCGGCGACGAGCCACTGCTCGCCCGAGTATCCGAGCGATAAGAGGAGTTTGCGGAACTCGAGCAACGTTGGCCTGTGCTGGAGGCGACCGCTCTCGGTGCGCACTTCGATGGGGTAGGTGTCCAGCCGGTCATGTGAGTCCGCTATAGCCATGCCCGAACATTAGCGGGCATGCCAGGGGGGTGACTCCATGAGTACTACTGCACGGCGGGAGGAGCACACGTCCACGACGCGGGCGAGGGGACGGGCGCCGTTGAGCCCGCCGTCGACCGCCTCGCGATGCACGAGTCATGAGACCGGCCCGCAGGCTGCCGACGCGACTTGACCACGCTGGGTTTGGGGCGGGCAGGTGGGTAACGCACCGTCAGCACGCCCACGAGGACCGGACACGACGCGGCAACCCTAGTCACCAACCTCCCCAAGAGGCACGACACGACCAAGCCGCCCCAGAACCCGCTCAACATCCGCACGCATGCCGAGGCGTTGGTAGATCTCCATAGCCTGGCGCAGGTGTGCGGTGCTTTCGGGCTCGGCGCCTTCGCTCAGGTAATGTTCTGCGATTCCTTCGAGCGACGCGGCTTCATCGTCGGGCTTGTTCAGTTCGCGGTTCATAGCCAGGGCCTGCCGGTAGAGCGCGAGGGCGCGGGATCGGTCGCCGGTGGCGGCGATGCTGGCCGCGTAGTGGTTCAGTGCCCAGGCCTCGTTGGCGCGGCTGCCGATGCGCCGGTAGATCTCGAGGGCTTGTAGTTGGGCCGCCGCTGCGGCCTCGTGATCCCCCGTCGCGCTGCGGGCTCGGCCCAGTTCGGTCAGGGCGGCTGCTTCGCCGAGGCGGCTGCCGATGCGCCGGAAGGCCTGGAGTGCTTGTTCTTGGGCGGCTGCGGCTTGGGGGTGATCTCCGGTCATCTGCCGCACTTGGCCGAGGTAATGGACTACGTTGGCTTCGCCGAGACGGTTGCCGAGCTGTCTGTAGATTCCCAGCGCCTGCTCCAGCGCTTCCGCGGCTCCTGCGGCTTCTCCCGTCGCGTACCGCACGTGCCCCAGGTCGGCCAGGGCGGCGGCTTCGCCGGCGCGGCTGCCGATCTGGCGGTAGATCTTCAGGGCCCATTCCTGGGCGTCGGCGGCTCCTGCGTAGTCGCCGGTCAGATGGCGTACGTGGCCGAGGTCGCTGAGCGCGTTGGCCTCGCCGAGACGGTTGCCGAGCTGCCGGAATCGCTCGAGTGCCTCCTGTTGTGCGCTTTGCGCCGCCGGATAGTCGCCGAGCCCGTATCGCACTCGGCCGAGTTCGGTGAGCGCGGCGGCTTCGCCGAGGCCGTCGCCTCGCTCTCGGAAGTTGCGCATCGCGGTGGCCAGGGTGTGGTCTGCTTCGGCGTAGTCCCCGGTCAGATGTTGCACTCTCGCCAGGTTGATCAGCGCGGTGCCGTGAGCGGCCGGGTGGGCCAGGCGGGCGGCGGCCTCGGCCGCGGTCCGGTGGATCTCTGTCGCTCGGCTCCAGGGACCCTCGGCGAAGAGGACCTCGGCCAGGCCCGCGGCCAGCGCGACGACGTGACGGCCTGCTTCCGGCCTGGCGCTCGCCTCGGTGAAAGCCGCCTCCAGGTTGGCGTATTCGGTTCTCAACCAGCGGCGGGCGGCCTCGGCGCCGTGCAGGTCCGGGGCGTGTGCCGGTGCTGATTCAGGGAGTTCCGGTCGCGGCTGGCGGGTGATCGGGATCGAGGCGCACTGTGCGGCGTACGCGTAGTAGTCCAGCAGCCGGTCGAGTGCGCGCTCTCGCTCAGGCTCGGACTCGGACTCACGCTCGAAGGCCGTGCACAGGGCGCGGGCGTGGGCGCGGATCAGGTCGTGCAGGCGGTAGCGGCCCGGTTCGAGGCCGATCAGCAGGTTGTGATCCGCCAGGCGCTCGATCAGACGGTCGGCCGTCTCCAGGTCGGAGTCCAGCAGCGCGGCCGCGGCGTACGCGTCGATCTCGGCCCCCGGCAGGAGGCCGAGACGGCGAAACAGTCTCTGCTCGTCGGCGGACAGAGCCTGATAGGAGAGGTCGAACACCGCGGCCAGGCTGCGGGTCTCATCCGTGTACCCGGCCAGGTCGTCCTCGGCCTGATGCGGGGCGAGCCGGTCGAGCAGCCGTTGGAGGTCCCATGCCTTCCCGCCGGTACGCAGCAACGCCCCGGCGATCACCACGGCCAGCGGCAGCCGCCCGCACAGCTCGGCCACCTGCTCCCACCGGACGTCGTACGCCTGGTGGTCGGGTCGCACCCGTGCGGATCGGTGCAGGAGGGCCACCGCCTCGCCTGGCGGCAGCACGTCCAACGGCATGGGTACCGCGTCATCCAGCGCTTTGAGTCGCCGCCGACTGGTGACCAGCACCAGGCAGCCCGCGGCGGCCGGCAGCAGCGGAAGCACCTGGGCCTCGTCTCGGGCGTTATCCAGCACCACCAGCGTGCGCGTGCCGGCCAGGCGGTCCCGGTAGAGTGCGGCACGCGGCTCGGTCTGCGCGGGGATCTGACCGGGTGTCACACCCAGGGCACCGAGCAGTTCGGCCAGTGCGTCGCCCGGCTCGCGCGGCGGCCGGTCCCGGGTGAACCCGCACAGGTCGAGGAACAGCTGCCCGTCCGGGAAACGCTCGGCCAGCCGGTGTGCCGCGTGGAGCGCCAGGGCGGTCTTACCGACTCCGCCCATGCCGTCGATCGCGAAGATCATCGCCGCGCCCGGGGACTTTCCGGCCCCGGTGCGCCCCGCCGGATCCAGCAGTTGCCCGAGCTCATCCTGCCTGCCGGTGAACAGCCCGGTGTCCGCGGGCAGCCGCCGCGGCGCGGCGACCGGTGGCGCCGAACCGCCCTGCACGCCGGGAGCCGGGGGCGTGTCCGCCGACCGGCCGGCGGTCCGTCGGATCTCCTCGATCCGGTCGCGGGCGTCGGCCAGGGCGCGCAGTTCGGCGGGTGCGGCGCCGAGTACCTTGAGCAGGGCGTCGAACCGGTCGGTCGGCGCCAGGGTGCGGGCGGTGAAGTACTCCGCGATGGCCGATCGCGACCATCCGGTGCGCTGCGCCAGCTCCCGGTAGGTCAGGGCGCTGTCCCGGTTCTCCCGGGCGTGTCGGCGCCTCAGGTACCGCAGCAGGCCTGCCAAATCCTCCAGCGACCGGGCCCGGCCCGCGGCCGCGACCAGTGCATCCGAGGGTTCCGGGGGCCGCGCTCCGATGCCGGGGCTCATCGTCGCCCTCCCTGCGCAGGGTCCGCGAACTCGACCATTCGTGGCAGGCACAGCGTAACCTCCGCGCGGCGCCCCCGGTGGGCGCCGCCCGGCTTCTGGCCGATTCCGGCGGCGTCCGGCGGCGTCCGACGTGCCCGGTGCCGGTCGCTTCCGGCGCCCACCATGAGTCGCACCCCCACCGCTTCGGTATGCCCTCGGTAGCCGGGAGTCGACGATATGGCAGCACAGACAGTCCGTCTCACCCCTACTCAGGCCGTTTCCGGCGCCATCCTGACCATCGCGCTGCCGACAGGCCCTGTCACGGCGAAGATTCCGCGCGTCCAGAACGGCCGAACGCTCAGAATCGAGACGGCCGAAGGCGCGGTCGACGTGCGCGTCCGCGTGGCCTTGTCGCCGGGGCGAATCTTCATGCGCGTGTTGGCCACGCCCTTTCTGCTCCTCATGATCGCCTTGGGACCCGGCGCCCTCACCGCGAGCGCGTTCGCTCCGCCGCCGAATCCCAATGCGGCGCCCCTGTGTGCCAGCCAGGTGATGGATCCAACGGATACGTGCGAGATCACCACGGTAGGCGGCAGCACAACCTACAGCTACACACAGATGCAGCAGATGCAGACGCAGGCCGGCTGGAGCGGACTCATCGCCGTGGGCGCGACCATCACCGTGATCGATCTGACGGCCGGACTGATCGTGCTGCTGAAGCGACGCTCTTTGCGTAAGAACGCCATCGCCGTGCGCGCCGTTCCGGTGCGTCAGCCGGACAAGACAAGCTCGCCGTGACGCTGACGCCGATCAGTGCCCCATGCGCTCGGCCGCTTCGTCACGGGGGAAGAGCGCGCTGAGCCGAGGCAGGCGGACCCGAGCTTCGGCGTCGTCATCGATGTACCACTCTGCCCCAGCCGGATCGGGATCCCATCTCAGAGTGTGTCCGCGGGACGCGATGACCTCGCGTACGTCGGTGTCCTCGCCGTGCAGGCGCTGATAGGCGAGAAACGCGGCGTAGTTCAGTTCCTCCCACCAGGGCCAGGTAGCGTCCGGCCACGGCCGGGGTGTCTCGGCCATCACGCGGACTTCAGGCACCTCGGCGAGGGCGTCGGGATCCGCGGCGACACGGTCGAAGACCTCGCGGCCCAAACCGATCAGCCAAGGCTGGAAGTAGAAGAACCCGTCCTGCGAGCCCGAGTCCGTGATGCGGTGCGCCGCGCCCCACATGTCGTACGTGTCGACGCGCCGGCGCGTCTGGTCGAGGTGGATCTCGAAGTCGATGATCGCTTCACCGTGCAGCAGGGCGAGCTCGTCCTCCAGCCAGCGCGCCCGGGCCCACAGGTGGCCGGCTCGCCCCTCGTGCCCGGAGTACGCGATCAGCGTCCAGAACTCGTCGATGTTCACGAGCGCGCCCCGCGGGGGCCGTGCGGCGTCGATCCATGCATCATGGCGATCACCGTAGCAACGGCTTCAGACACCCTGGCATCAGGCTCTCTTGGATCAACGCAAATTGATCTGCGCATTGAGATTCATAAAAAAATTTAAGGAATGACAGCCGTGCGATCGGCCCGATTCCGACCCGCAGTCACGTCAGTGCATTGATGGCATATTCCGTCCGGTGTGCTGAAAGATTCACGAAATACCGGGTGGGGATCGGCCCGTTCGGCACGCTGTCCGCGCAGCGGTCGGGCGGTCGGCGGCGGGGCGGCGGGGCGGGCTCGATCGCAGGCCGTGGCCCCTGTTCCCGAGGGCTGGACGCGCGGCGGCGCGGGCCGAGGCGGCGGAATTCCGGCAGCGGTCCGCTTCGGGCGCGCGGCCGGTTGCTTTACGCCCCCGAAACGCGTGCCTAGCCTTCCCACGATCACCCCGACACCCCAAGGAGGAAGGCTGTCATGGCCGAATCCCTGTCTCGACGGCGCTTCGCCGTCACGGCCGGCACCGCGCTGATGGCGGTGGCCGGCCTGCCCAGCCTCGCCAAGGCGCGGGCCGCCACTGCGAACACCGCGACGTCCGACGCGACCGCGACGGACGCGTACACCCAGGCTTTCCTGACCCAGTACGCCAAGATCAAAGATTCGGCGAACGGCTACTTCAGCCCGGAGGGGATCCCGTACCACTGCGTGGAGACGCTCATCGTCGAGGCCCCGGACCACGGGCACCAGACCACCTCGGAGGCGTTCAGCTTCTGGTTCTGGCTCGAGGCCACCTACGGCCGGGTGACCGGCGACTGGACCCCGTTCAACAGCGCGTGGACCACGGCAGAGGCCTACATCATCCCGCAGCACGTGGACCAGCCGAGCAACAGCTCGTACAACCCGAGTTCCCCGGCGACCTACGCGCCGGAGTGGCCGGATCCCAGCGATTACCCGAGCGCGCTCAACACCTCCGTCTCGGTCGGCCAGGATCCGCTCGCGAGCGAACTGACCTCGACGTACGGCACCGCGGACATCTACGGCATGCACTGGCTGATGGACGTGGACAACACGTACGGATACGGAAACACTCCTGGAACGGGCGCGGAGAACGGCCCGACCGCGACCGGGCCCTCGTACATCAACAGCTACCAGCGCGGCTCGGCGGAGTCGGTGTGGCTGACGATCCCGCAGCCGTGCACCGACCTGTTCAAGTACGGCGGCCCGAACGGCTACCTCGACCTGTTCGTCGCCCAGACCAGCGCGTACGCACAGCAGTGGAAGTACACGAACGCCCCAGACGCCGACGCCCGCAGCGTGCAGGCCGCGTACTGGGCGTACACCTGGGCCTCGGCGCAGGGCGTGGGCAGCCAGGTCGCCGCCTCGGCGGCGAAGGCCGCCAAGATGGGCGACTTCCTGCGCTACGCGCTGTTCGACAAGTACTTCAAGCAGATCGGCGACTGCGTCAGCCCGACCGGCTGCGCCGCCGGAACCGCGCGCAGCTCCGAGCACTACCTGCTGGCCTGGTACTACGCCTGGGGCGGAGCGGAGCCCGGCGGCGGCTGGGCCTGGCGGATCGGGGACGGCGCCTCGC
>FSXZ01001022.1_pt1 | contig 16215 bp, 12 predicted proteins | sample 1638121 | NCBI WGS metagenome assembly FSXZ01 (sample SAMEA3914788, study PRJEB12502) | metagenome | biome: forest; material: soil | place: Canada | collected 2011-07-03 | depth 0.1 m
CGCTCGAGCTGCACGACGAGGTCAGTGATCGACCCGTCCATCACCGGCACGCGCATGGCCAGGCCGTCGAACTTGCCCGCCAGCTCCGGCAGCACCAGGGCCGTGGCCTTGGCCGCGCCGCTGGTGGTCGGGATGATGTTCTGCGCGGCGGCCCGCGCCCGGCGCAGGTCCTTGTGCGGGAAGTCCAGGATGACCTGGTCGTTGGTGTACGCGTGGACCGTGGTCATCAGGCCCCGCCGCACGCCGAAGCTGTCGTGCAGCACCTTGGCCATCGGCGCCACGCAGTTGGTGGTGCACGACGCGTTGGAGATGATGTTGTGCCGGGCGGCGTCGTACTTGTCGTCGTTGACGCCCATCACGATGGTGATGTCCTCGCCCGACGCGGGCGCGGAGATGATTACCTTGCGCGCCCCGGCCTGCAGGTGCTGGCCCGCGTCGGCGGCCGTGGTGAACCGGCCGGTGGACTCGATGACCACGTCGACGCCCAGGTCGCCCCAGGGCAGCTCAGCGGGCTCGCGGACGGCGAGCATCTTGATCTCGTGGCTGCCCGCCCGGATGACATCGCCGTCGGCGCGCACCTCATCGGGCAGCGTGCCCAGCAGGGTGTCGTACTTGAGCAGGTGGGCGCAGGTGGCGATGTCACCCAGGTCATTGGCCGCAACGATCTCGATGTCACCGGCGCCGGCGTTCACCGCCCGCCAGAAATTACGCCCGATCCGGCCGAACCCGTTAATGCCCACGCGGACAGTCACTGCACTTATCTCCTCGTTATCCGGAGAGCATTCCTGCTCCCCCGCCCGGTCGTTTAGCACGGAGCCGATTGCGCGGCCTTCCGCCGTGGCGCGCTATAGCGGCCCGCCCGAATAAGCGTATCTGAACCAGCTCAGGGCACCAGCATGTCCGGGGTCAGCGTCGCCTCCGTGTTCGGTATGCCCAGTTCCACGGCGCGCCGGTCAGCCAGCGCCAGCAGCCGCCGGATCCGGCCGGCGATGGCGTCCTTGGTCAGGGCCGGCTCGGCCAGCTGGCCGAGCTCCTCCAGGCTGGCCTGGCGGTGCTTGATCCGCAGCTCGCCCGCCACGATCAGGTGCTCGGGCGCGTCGCTGCCGAGGATCTCGAGCGCCCGCTCGACCCGCGCCCCGGCCGCGACCGCGGCCCGGGCGCTGCGCCGCAGGTTGGCGTCGTCGAAGTTGGCCAGGCGGTTGGCGGTGGCCCGGACCTCGCGGCGCATCCGCCGCTCCTCCCAGGCCAGCACGCTGTCGTGGGCGCCGAGCCGGGTCAGCAGCGCGCTGATGGCGTCCCCGTCGCGGACCACCACCCGGTCGACCCCGCGCACGTCGCGGGCCTTGGCGTGGATCTTCAGCCGGCGGGCGGCGCCGACCATGGCCAGGGCCGTCTCCGGGCCGGGGCAGGTGACCTCCAGCGACATCGACCGGCCGGGCTCGGTCAGGCAGCCGTGGGCCAGGAACGCGCCGCGCCAGGCCGCCTCGCAGTCACAGGTCGTCCCGGACACCACCTGGCGCGGCAGGCCCCGGACGGGCCGGCCGTTGCTGTCCACCAGGCCGGTCTGCCGGGCCAGGCTGTCACCGTCCTTGGCCACCCGGACGACGTAGCGGTTGCCCTTGCGCAGGCCGCCGGGCGCGACCACGATCAGCTCCGAGGAGTGACCGAACACCTCGGCGATGTCCTTCCTGAGCCGGCGCGCCGCCACCCCGGTGTCCAGCTCCGCCTCGATGACGATCCGTCCGGCCGCCAGGTGCAGCCCGCCGGCGAAGCGCAGCAGCGTCGACACCTCGGCCTTCCGGCAGCACGGCTTCAGCACGGCAACCCGGCTGAGCTCGTCTTTCACCAGACTGGTCAGCGCCATGGCCTCACTCCCCCTCAAAAATCCGCGCGAACGCGCCGGCCAGCCGCCGCGGGTCATGACGTGGCGACCCGTCCCCCATGGCCAGGTCGGCCAGCTCGAGCCGGCCGCCGAGCATCCCGGCCGCCTTCTCCAGCTCCGCCGTGGTACCCGCCACCGCGGCGGTATCAGCGAGCACCACGTCTACGGCCAGCTCCGGCGCGTGGCTGGCCAGTACCTCCAGGTGCGCGTGCGGGGAGAAGCCCTCGGTCTCCCCCGGCTGCGGCGCCAGGTTCAGCACGACGATCCGCCTCGCAGCGGTGCGCAGGAGCGCCTGGGCCAGGTCGGGCACCAGCAGGTGCGGCAGCACGCTGGTGAACCACGAGCCCGGACCGAGCACCACCCAGTCCGCTTCGCCGACCGCCTGCACGGCTTCCGGGCAGGCGGGCGGGTCCGCGGGTACCAATGACATTGACCGTACCCGCCCGGGCGTAGTCGCGCAGGCGACCTGGCCCCGAACTACGCTGATCGCGTCCGGGCTGGCCGGATCTGCCCCTTCCACCTCCGCCTCCAGGTCCAGCGGCACCGACGACATGGGCAGCACCCGGCCGTGCGCGCCGAGCAGGCGGCCGACCCAGTCCAGCCCCTGCACGGAGTCGCCCAGCAGCTCCCAGAGCCCGACGATGAGCACGTTGCCCACGGCGTGGCCGCCCAGGTCGGCGTCGCCGGTGAACCGGTGCTGGATGACCCGGCTCCAGGTGGTGCCCCAGGCATCGTCGCCGCACAGCGCGGCCAGCGCCATCCGCAGGTCACCGGGCGGCAGCACGCCGAACTCCCGGCGCAGGCGGCCGCTGGACCCGCCGTCGTCGGCCACGGTGACGACGGCGGTCAGGTCGTGGGTCACCCGGCGCAGCGCCGACAGCGAGGTAAACAGGCCGTGGCCGCCGCCCAGGGCCACCACCCGGTTGCGGGCTGCTCGCATCGGCTACTCGCGCCCCAGGTCCCGGTGCGTGACCTGCACGCCCGGGTACGAGTCGGCCAGCCGGGCGGCTATTTCCTCGGACATGGCCACGCTGCGGTGCTTGCCGCCCGTGCAGCCGACCGCCAGCACCACGAAGTGGCGCCCGGTCCGGTCGTAGCCGGCCAGCGCGATCCGCACCGCCCGCGTGTAGGCGTCGAGGAAATCAGCCGCGCCGCTCTGCCCGAGCACGTACTCGCGGACCGGGCGGTCCTGCCCGGTGAGCGGGGCCAGCTCGGGGATCCAGTGCGGGTTGGGCAGGAACCGGCAGTCGGCGACCATGTCCGCGTCCACCGGCAGCCCGTACTTGAAGCCGAACGAGACGACCGTGATCCGCAGCCCGGAGTCGCCCTCGCCGGCGAAGGCGTACCGCATCCGCGCGCGGAGCTCGTGGACGTTCAGCGCCGAGGTGTCCAGGATCAGGTCGGCCTCGGCCCGCAGCGGCTGGAGCAGCTCGCGCTCGGCGGCGATGCCGTCCACGACCCGGCCGCCCTCCTGGAGCGGGTGCGGCCGGCTCACGCTGTCGAACCGGCGCACCAGGGTCTCGTCGGAGGCCTCCAGGAACACCGTGTAGGGCCGCACGCCGCGGGCGTACAGGTCGCTGATGGCCGACTTCAGGTCGGTCGAGAACGCCCGGCTGCGCACGTCGACGACGGCGGCCAGCCGGGGCACGCCGCCCTTGGCCCGCCGGGCCAGGTCGGCCATGGTCGGCAGCAGGTCGGCCGGGATGTTGTCGGCCACGAACCAGTCCAGGTCCTCCAGCGACTTGGCCGCCGTGCTCCGGCCCGCGCCCGACAGCCCGGTGATGATGACGATCTCCGGGGCCGAGTCGTCCTCCACGGTCATGGGCTGTCCCCGTGCGTCATGTTCATGTCCCCCCGTGTGAGGCCGGCCCGGCCGAGGTCTCGGCCGGGTGCAGTGCCGCGTAGACCGTCTGCGCCGTCCGCTCGCCGAAACCGGGCAGCGCCGCGATCTCCCCCGCCGTCGCGGTCCGCAGCTTGCGCACCGAGCCGAAGTGCCGCAGCAGCGTAGCCCGCCGGGCCTGGCCCAGGCCGGGAACATCGTCCAGCTCGCTGACGGTCAGGGCGGCCGACCGCTTGGCGCGGTGATAGGTGATGGCGAACCGGTGCGCCTCGTCGCGGACGCGCTGCAGCAGGTACAGGCCCTCGCTGGTGCGCGGCAGGATGACCGGGCTGTCCTCGCCGGGCAGCCACACCTCCTCCAGCCGCTTGGCCAGCCCGCAGACGGCCACGTCGACGACGCCGACCTCCTCCAGGGCCTGCACCGCCGCCGCGACCTGGGCCGGGCCGCCGTCGATGACCAGCAGGCCGGGCGGGTAGGCGAACTTGCGCCGCTGCGGCTCGCCGTCGATGGCCAGCTGGGCCTCGGCCGCCTGCGGGTCGGCGCTGGTCAGGTCCGGGCCGCCGGCCTCGTCCTGCTCGGCCAGGTACCGCCGGAACCGCCGGGTGATGACCTCGCGGATGGCCGCCACGTCGTCCGTGCCGTCCAGGCCCTTGATCGAGAACCGGCGGTACTCGGACTTACGGGCGAGCCCGTCCTCGAAGACCACCATCGAGGCCACCACGTGCGTGCCCTGCAGGTTGGAGATGTCGTAGCTCTCGATCCGCAGCGGGGCGTCATCGAGCCCGAGCGCCTCCTGGATCTCCGACAGCGCCAGGCTGCGCGTGGTCAGGTCGCTGGCCCGCCGGGTCTTGTGCAGCACCAGCGACTGGGCCGCGTTCCGGGCCACCGTGTCCAGCAGCGCGCGCTTGTCGCCGCGCTGCGGGACGCGCAGGCTGACCCGGCTGCCGCGCCGCTCGCACAGCCACTCCTCGACCGCCTCGGCGTCGGGCGGGAGCTGCGGCACCAGCACCTCGCGGGGCACCAGGGCGCGGCCGCGGGCCGGCCCCGCCGGGTCCTGCTCGCCGTGCTCCCGCTCCCCGGCGGGCGCGCCGCCGCGCCGGCTGGCCCGCGGGAGCGCCTGGTCGGCGGCCACCGCGTCGTCGCCGTAGACCTGGCCCAGGAACTGCTCGACCAGCTCGCCGGTGGTGACCTCGTCGACCTTGTCCACGACCCAGCCGCGCTGGCCGCGGACCCGGCCGCCGCGCACGTAGAACACCTGCACGGCCGCCTCGAGCTGATCCTCGGCCAGCGCGATGACATCGCAGTCGGTGCCGTCGGGCAGGACGACCGCCTGCTTCTCCAGGGCGCGCTGCAGGGCCTGGACGTCGTCGCGGAGCCGGGCCGCGCGCTCGTACTCCTCGGCCGCGCTGGCCGCGCGCATGTCGGCCTCCAGCCGCCGGATGAACCGGCCCGACTGGCCCGCCATGAAGTCGCAGAACTCCTCGGCCAGCATCCGGTGCTCGGGCTCGCTGACCCGCCCGACGCACGGCGCCGAGCACTTGCCGATGTAGCCGAGCAGGCACGGCCGGCCGATCTGGCCCGCGCGCTTGAACACGCCGGCCGAGCAGGTCCGCACCGGGAAGACGCGCAGCAGCAGGTCCACGGTGTCGCGGATGGCCCACGCGTGCGAGTACGGCCCGAAGTACCGGACCCCGCGCCGCCGCGCCCCGCGCATGACCATCACCCGCGGGTACTCCTCGTCCAGGGTGACGGCCAGGTACGGGTAGCTCTTGTCGTCGCGGTAGCGGACGTTGAACCGGGGATCGAACTCCTTGATCCAGGAGTACTCGAGCTGGAGCGCCTCGACCTCGGTGCCGACGACGGTCCAGTCCACCCGGGCGGCCGAGGTGAGCATGGTCTGGGTGCGCGGGTGCAGGCTGGCGAAATCGGCGAAATAGGAATTAAGCCGCTGGCGCAGGCTCTTGGCCTTGCCGACGTAGATAACACGGCCCCGCTCGTCGCGGAATCTGTAGACGCCGGGTGACTCCGGAATGGAGCCGGGGGCCGGCCGGTAACTCGCCGGATCTGCCACCCCCTCACTCTATGCACGATGGCCGACAGCCGTTCCGCGCTCCGGCGGCGGCGGGCCGCCGGGCGCGGCGCGCGCGGGCGGGCCGGGGCCGGCGGCGGCCGGCGCTGACCCGCGGTCAGCGCAATTCGCGGCTGCGGGTTCTGGTGCCCGGATAAGCGGGCCGCTCACCCGGCCGGCGCGACATCGAACTGGGTAATGACGCCCGCGGTGACTGTGTAGGAGCCCCGGAACGTCCGGACGGAGCCGTCGGTGTGCTGCGCCGTCAGGAATGCGGTGACCACCGTCCCCGATACGGAGACATCGCTAATGGAATCGCTGGCCGTTACCGCGAGCCCGGCCACGAATTCCGGGTAGGCCGGGCCGCTATTCCGGCCGCCCAGCTGCCAGGCCCGCTGGTAGTCCCGGCGGCTGATGGCCGCGAAGTAGTCCGCGACCGTGGCGGCCGGGCCGGCCGCGGCGGCCGGCGGTGCGCTGGCCCCCGCGCCGCCGGAGCCCGCCGGGCGCGGCACCGGGGCCGACGTCGCCGCCCGGGCCGGCGGAGTGGCCGGCTGACCAGGCGAGACGGATGCTGCCGGGGCCGCGGCCGGGCGGGCCGGCGCGGTGAGATCACCGATCCAGTGCGCCCGCCAGCCGATGACGGCCGCGACCGCGACCACGGCCGCGCCGGCGGCGGCCAGCGCCAGCCACGGCGGCTGGCGCCGCGCGTGCGACCGGCGGCGGCCGCCTGAATGCGGCGGCGGGCCGGGCGTCAGCCAGCCCGCGGCGGCCGCCGTATTCAGCGCCGCGCCGCAGTCGCGGCAAAAGCGCGCTGAATCCCCGCTGGCCGCCTGGCAGACCGCGCAGCTGACCGCGGCCGGCGGCGAGAAAAGACTATCTAAAGAGATGGTTCCCCCCCAGGTACATCCCCCGTGGATCCGAGAGCACGTTACGCCTTGGGCCGGTAAATTCGCAAGGGACATGTCCGGCCTATATGAAATGTCACGCGGCCGCGGCATTATCGCTGGCTATATAGACGGCTTTATCCGGCCGGGCCTGCGGGCGGGCCGCGCGGGCCATGAGAGGGTGGGCGGATGCTTGCCGTCGTCGCCGCCTGCGCGCTGGCCGCCGCCCTCGCGTGGGCGTACCTGCTGGCCGCGCACGGCGGCTTCTGGCGGACCGACCAGCGGCTGCCGCCCGCCGGGCCGCCGCCCGCGGGAGCGTGGCCCGCGGTCACGGCCATCGTTCCGGCCCGGGATGAGGCCAGCGCGCTGCCGGGCAGCCTGCCGACGCTGCTGGCCCAGGAGTACCCGGGGCGGCTGGCCATCGTGCTGGTCGACGACGAGAGCTCCGACGGCACGGCGCAGGTCGCCGCCGGGCTGGGCCGCGCCGCGGGCTGGGCCGTCGCGGCCGGTGACGGGGCCGGTGACGGGGCCGGCCCCGGGGACCGGGTGCTGCGGGTGGTGGCGGGCGGGGCGCCGCCGGCCGGCTGGGCCGGGAAGGTGTGGGCCATGGCGCAGGGCGTCGCGGCCGCCGGGGACGCCGGCTACCTGCTGTTCACCGACGCCGACATCGCCTACGCGCCGGGCGCGGTGGCCGGCCTGGTGGCGGCCGCGGCGGGCGGCGGGCGCGCGCTGGTCTCGCAGATGGCGCTGCTGCGCGCCGACACGGCCTGGGAGCGGGCCATTGTCCCGGCCTTCGTGTACTTCTTCGCTCAGCTCTACCCGTTCCGCCGGGTCAACCGGCCGGGCGGCCGGACGGCCGCGGCGGCGGGCGGGTGCATGCTGGTCCGCCGCGAGGTGCTGGCCGCGGCGGGCGGGCTCGCGCAGATCAGCGGCGCCCGGATCGACGATGTCGCGCTCGGCCGCCTGCTCAAGCGGCGCGCGGGGGCGGCCACCTGGCTGGGGCTGACCACCAGCGTGCTCAGCACCCGGCCCTACGACCGGCTGGCCGACTTGTGGGACATGGTCGCGCGCAGTGCTTACACCCAGCTGCGGTACTCGCCGGCGCTGCTGGCCGGCACGCTGGCCGGGCTGCTGTGGCTGTACGTGCTGCCCCCGGCGGCGGCCGTGGCCGGGCTGATCGGCCTGGCCGCCGGCGGCGGCGCGGCGGCCGGCTGGCTGGCCGGGGCCGGGCTGGCGGGCTGGGCCATCATGGCCGTCACCTTCGTGCCGATGCTGGCCCTGTACGGGCTGTCGCCGCTGCGCGGGCTGACCCTGCCGGCCATCGCGCTGCTGTACGCCGGGATGACGGCCGACTCGGGGCGCCGCCACCACGCGGGCCGGGGCGGCGCGTGGAAGGGGCGCACCATCGGCCGCGACCGGGCTACCGGCGGCTGACGTGCGCAGAGCTGACGTGCGCGGAGAAGGAGGTGGTGGCCAGGCCGACCCCGCCGTGCCAGATCTCGAAGCCCGACTCGATGTTCAGCAGCCACCACGACCGGCGGATCAGGCCCAGCTGCTCGACCCGGCGGATGACCGGCATCAGGGTCAGCTCCCGCACCGACGTGACCGGGCGGACCGCACGGAGCTGGACGTAGTTCCAGTGCGCGCCGTCATGGGAGGTCACCCAGTGGTAGAAGTACCACCGTCGGCCGTCGACCCGGATGACCCGCGACGGCACCGCGGGGTCGTCCCGCGCGTTCAGCCAGATCATCAGCTCGGCCCCGCGGGCCTGGCCGTCGATCGCGGACCGGTGGCGGCCGAACCAGACGTCGAAGGCCGCGTTCCACCGGCCGGGGGCCGCGGTCCGGGTGGACCAGCTGGCCGAGGCCCGGGCCACCCGGCTGACCCGGGCGGGCAGGGCCGTGCCGGGCGTGCACAGCTTCCAGCTGCAGCCGTACAGCGCGAACGGGTAGGCATCGACCTCCGGGCCGCGGCTGTCCGCCCCGGACCGGGTGACGGTGAAATTCGGCCGCCGCCCGGTATTGGTGATGCACTCGGGGCGCCCGCCGAAGTTGCCGTTCTCCACCGCGTACCGGCGGCCCGACGCGCCGGTCACGAGCCGGTAGTGATGCTCCTGGCAGATGGTGGTGACCAGGCCGGCCGCCGGGCCCGCGGCGCGCGCGGCACCCGCGCCGGCCGCCGCCGGGCCGGCGAAGCCGGCCAGCGGGACGACCGCGAGAGCCAGCCAGGTGCGTCGTAACATCCGCCATTCCTCCGAAGGTCGCCCGCCCTGCGGGCCCGGGGCGGCCGGAGGGCTGGGCCAATGATCGGCAGCGGCGGGGCGGGCGGCGGGCATCGGCCCGGAAACGGAGCGTCCGGTCAGCGGGGACCCCGCGGGCGTTGCCCGCTCAGGGTCGGCAAAATAGGATCCAGCGTGGAATACACCCCAGGGCGGCCGCGACGCAGTGGCCGGCGGAGGTCAGCCCGGCACCATGGCAGCACAGACGGCGGACGAGCAGCCCAGCGTGGGCCCGCACCAGGCCGCGCCGGGACTGCCCTCGGCCGCTCGCCGCACCAGGTGATCGCGGCCGGGTCGAGCGGCTGCGGAACACGTCGGAGTCCACCGCTCGCTGCACGCCTCCGAGCCCGGTGCCCAGCTGCGCCGGGTCGGCCCGCACGCCCACAGGTCCACGGCGCTCTCGGCATGACGAAGGAGTACGAGTTGCATCACTTCACACGGCGGCCGCTGACCTGGGCGGACGAATGGGGCGGCGCGGAGCGGCGGGGCGCCGCCGGGCTGTGGCCGCTGGTCGCCACCGGGATCGTGGCCGGGGCCGGCGGGGCGTCCGCGTGACCGCGCTGAGCGCGCTGTTCCGGCCGCGCAGTATTGCCATCATCGGGGCCTCCGACGATCCGCTGACCCTGTCCGGGCGGCCGCTGGAAGTGCTGCGCCAGCACCACTACGACGGCGATATCTACCTGGTCAACCCGAACCGGGAGGAGATCAGCGGGCTGCCCTGCTACCCCGCCATCGGGGCCGTCCCGCAGCCGGTTGACCTGGCCATCGTGGCCGTCCGGGCCGCCCTGGTGCCGGGGGTCATCGCGGACTGCGCGGCGGCCGGGACGCGCGGCGTGGTCATCTTCAGCTCCGGGTTCGCCGAGCAGGACGCGGCGGGCCGGGCGGCGCAGGAGCGGCTGACCCAGATCGCCCGCGAGACCGGCATCCGGCTGGTCGGGCCGAACGGCGAGGGCTTCCTCAACGTGCCGGACGGGGTGCCCGCCTCGTTCAGCCCGACCGTGGACTACACCCGGGGCCTGACCCACCTGATCCCCGGCGGCCTGGCCGTGGTGTCGCAGAGCGGCGGGCTCGGCTTCGCGCTGTTCCACTGGGGCCAGGTCGTCGGCCTGGGGGCCAGCTTCGTGGTCACCACCGGCAACGAGAGCGACGTCGACGCGCTGGAGGTGGCCGACTTCCTGGCCGGCGACGAGCAGACCACGGTGATCGCCCTGATCGTCGAGGGCTTCACCCACGGCCTGGACAGCCTGGCGCCGGTCGCGCGGCGGGTCGCGGCCGCGGGCAAGCACCTGGTCGTGGCCAAGCTCGGCCGCACCCCGGCCGGCCTGCGGTCGGCGCCGACGCACTCGGCCCACGACGCCGGCGACCCGGCCGCGTTTGACCGCGCGCTGGCCGCCGCCGGGGTCGTCCGGGCCGACGACCAGGAGGACCTGCTGGACGTCTGCTTCGCGCTGGCCCGGGGAAAGATGATGGCCGGCCCGCGGGTCGGCATCATCACCGCCTCGGGCGGCTCGGGGATCTGGGCCGCTGACGCCTGCGAGCAGCAGGGCCTGACCGTGCCGGTGCTGTCGGCCGGGGTCCAGAAGCAGCTGCGCGAGCTGATGCCGGCCTACGGGGTGGCGGCCAACCCGGTCGACCTCACCGCCCAGGGCATCGGCGGCGGCAACGTGGACACCGCGGTGCGGATCCTGGCCGCCAGCGGCGAGGTCGACGCGGTGCTGGTCGTGGTCACGCTGGCCGGGCCGGACCTGCTGCGCCTCGAGGGCGACGCGCTGCGCGCCGCCGCTGCCGAGCTGGACCTGCCGGTGCTGATCTACTCCTACACCGCGCCCGGCACGGAGAGCACTGACATCCTCCGCGGCCTGGGGCTGGCCTGGTACACCAGCCCGCGCCGGGCGGCGCGGGCGCTGCGCGCGCTGGCCGGCCTCCCCTAGGCCGGCGCCCCGGCGGCGGGCGGCTCGTCCGGCGGGCGGATGGTGGCGTCGAGGAGGGCGGAAGCGCCGGAGGCGTGCGTGCTCGAGTCGTCGGTCCGCTCCCGCAGGCGCTCCAGCGTCTCGGCGTCACCGAGCGGGACGGTCGCCTCCAGGTGGCTGCTCTCCTGCACCTCGGGCGTGTCCAGCACGGCATCGACCAGGCTGGCTCGCCGGCCGGGCCGGACGTGCCCGGCGGCGGCGTGCAGCGACGCGCGCGCGGTCTGGTGATCGTCTCTCGTGCTGACCTCGGCGGCGGCGACGGTCTGCTCGCCGTCCTTGATCTCTATGTGTCGGGGCTCGGCAGGCTCGGTCATGGGGGGGCTCCCAGCGATTGGCACAGGCTCAGATCACCGGCACAGACAGCCACAGCGCTGACTTTCACTCGGCTCCTGGCCTGACGTGCCCCCCGCGTACCGGGTCAAACCGGGCCGGGCCTAACGGTCGGCGAATCCCTCAGGACTCGAACGCCTCCGGCGGCGGGCACGCGCACATGAGGTTGCGGTCGCCGTACGCCTGGTCGATGCGGCGGACCGGGGACCAGTACTTGTTCCGGCGGCTGGTGCCCCGCGGGTAGGCCGCCTCCTCGCGCTCGTAGGAGTGCTTCCAGTCGCCGCTGATCAGCATGCTGGCCGTGTGCGGCGCGTTGCGCAGCGGGTTGTCGGTGCCGTCGTAGTCACCCGCCGCGACCCGGTCGATCTCGGCCCGGATCGAGATCATCGCGTCGCAGAACCGGTCCATCTCGGCCAGGTCCTCGCTCTCGGTCGGCTCGACCATGAGCGTGCCCGCGACCGGGAAGGACAGGGTCGGGGCGTGGAAGCCGTAGTCGATGAGCCGCTTGGCCACGTCCTCGGCGGTCACGCCGGTCCGGGCCGTGATCGGCCGCAGGTCCAGGATGCACTCGTGCGCGACCAGGCCCCCGCGGCCGGTGTACAGCACCGGGAAGTGCGGGTCCAGCCGCCGGGCCAGGTAGTTGGCGCCCAGGATCGCGGCCTGGGTGGCCTGGCGCAGCCCGTCGGCGCCCATCATCGCGATGTAGGCCCACGAGATGGGCAGGATGCCGGCCGAGCCGAACGGCGCGGCCGCGACCGGGCCGACCACCCCGCGGCCGGGCAGGAAGCCGGCCAGGTGGGCGCGGACCGCGACCGGGCCCACGCCGGGGCCGCCGCCGCCGTGCGGGATGCAGAACGTCTTGTGCAGGTTCAGGTGCGAGACGTCCGCGCCGAACTCGGCCAGCCGGGCCAGCCCGACCAGCGCGTTCAGGTTGGCCCCGTCCACGTAGACCTGGCCGCCCGCCTCGTGGACGGCGGCGCAGACCTCGCCGATGGTCTCCTCGAACACGCCGTTGGTCGACGGGTAGGTGACCATGATGCCCGCGACGCTCCCGGCGTGCGCGTCCAGCTTGGCCTGCAGGTCACCCAGGTCGACGGCGCCGTCGGACCCGCACTTGACCACCACCACCCGCAGGCCGGCCAGGACGGCGGAGGCGGCGTTCGTGCCGTGAGCCGACTCCGGGATCAGGCAGACCGTCCGCTCCGGCTCGCGGCGCGACCGGTGGTAGGCGCGGATGGCCAGCAGGCCGGCCAGCTCGCCCTGGGACCCGGCGTTGGGCTGCAGCGACACCGCGTCATAGCCGGTGATCTCGCACAGCGCCGCCTCCAGGCCGCTGATCAGCTCGGCGTAGCCGGCCGCCTGCGTGGCCGGGGCCAGCGGGTGCAGGCCGGCGAACTCCGGCCAGGTGATGGACTCCATCTCGGCGGCCGCGTTCAGCTTCATGGTGCACGAGCCGAGCGGGATCATCGACCGGTCCAGGGCGATGTCCAGGTCGGACAGCCGCCGCAGGTAGCGGAGCATGGCGGTCTCGCTGCGGTGCGTGCTGAACACCGGGTGGGTCAGGAACGCGGTCTGCCGGGCCAGGCCCTCGGGCAGGTCCCACCCGGCGCCGTCGCCGGCGGGCAGCTCGACGGCCCGGCCGGCCAGGGCGGACAGGACCGCGCGCAGGTCGTCCTCGGTGGTGGTCTCGTCACAGGCGATCTGCACGGTATCCGGGCCGGCCAGGTGCAGGTTGTACCCGGCGGCGGCGGCCCGCTCGACGGCGCCCGCGGCCGCGCCGAACATGGTCACCGCGACGGTGTCGAAGAACGGGGCGGCCCCCGTTTCGTAGCCCAGGGCCTGGATCCCGCGGGCCAGCGTCGCGGCCCGGGCGTGCACGCGGCGGGCGATGGCGGTCAGCCCCTCCGGGCCGTGGTACACGGCGTACATGGCGGCCATGACGGCCAGCAGGACCTGGGCCGTGCAGATGTTGCTGGTCGCCTTCTCGCGCCGGATGTGCTGCTCGCGGGCCTGCAGGGCGAGCCGGTAGGCGGGCTGGCCGCCCGCGTCGACCGACACCCCGACCAGCCGGCCGGGCAGCTGGCGCTTGAGCGCGTCGCGGACGCAGATGTAGCCGGCGTGCGGGCCGCCGTAGCCCATCGGCACGCCGAACCGCTGGGTGGTGCCGACGGCGATGTCGGCCCCGAGCTCGCCGGGCGGGGTCAGCAGGGTCAGCGCGAGCAGGTCGGCGGCCACGGCCACCTGCGCGCCGCGCTGGCGGGCGGCCAGGATCGCGGGCCGGGGGTCGGTGATGGCGCCCGTCGCCGCCGGGTACTGGAGCAGCACGCCGAACAGCTCGCCCTCGGGCTGAGCCGCGATCAGCTCGGGGGTCACCGGCGCGGTGATCAGCTCGATGCCGAGCGGCTCGGCCCGGGTGGCCAGCACGGCCAGGGTCTGCGGCAGGCAGCCGGAGTCGGCCAGGAACACCGAGCCGCGGCCGGTCACGCGGCGGGCCAGGGTCATGGCCTCGGCGGCGGCGGTCGCCTCGTCCAGCATGGACGCGCCGGCCATGGGCAGCCCGGTCAGGTCCGCGGTCATCGTCTGGAAGTTGAGCAGCGCCTCCAGCCGCCCCTGGGAGATCTCCGGCTGGTAGGGCGTGTAGGCCGTGTACCAGGCCGGGCTCTCCAGCACGTTGCGGCGGATCACGGCCGGGGTGACGGTGTCGTAGTAGCCCAGCCCGATCATCGAGCGCAGCGGCTGGTTGGCGCTGGCCAGGCGGCGCAGCTGGGCCAGGGCCTCGGCCTCGGACAGGGCGGGGGGCAGGTCCAGCGGGGTGCGCGCGGCGATCTGGGCGGGCAGCGCGGCGGCGGTCAGCTCGTCCAGCGAGCCGTAGCCGATGGCGTCCAGCATGCGCTGCTGCTGGGCCTGCGCCGGGCCGATGTGCCGGTCGGCAAAGTTCATCTGGAGAGCCTCCCCGTGGGTCGCCTGAGCGGTGGCCAGCTCCCCCTCTGTCGGCGGCTGCGGCCAGCCTCCAGAGTCGTTCACGCCGGCCGGTCCTGGATGCCTGAGAGGTTCCGGGGAGGTTGCCCCTTCGGCGTCCCGCGCTGGCGGCACGGGATCTCTCCCGGCGGCGTGCGGTGCAGGTTTACAGGGTACCTGAGGGCGGGCCGCCGCGGGCGCCGGGCTGACCGGCCCGGCCCGCGGCGGCCGCGGCGCGCGGTCGCGGTCAGCCCGGCAGGTCGGCGGCCGCGGCCTGCTCCAGCTCGGCCAGCTCGGCGGCCGGGCCGGTGCCGGCCGGGCCGGCGCTGGCCGGCGCCAGCCGGGGCACGTGGCGCAGGGCCACGTAGCTGACCACGACACCGCCTGCGATCAGGAGCACGGTCAGCAGCAGGCCGGCGTGGTACCCGGCCAGGAACGATCCGGCCGCGCTGGTCCCGTGCCGCAGTGCGTCACCCTGCCGGGTGCGGAGCACGGCGCCGATAACGGTAATGCCGAGCAGGCCGGCCACCTCGCGGGAGGCGTTCAGGACGGCGGAGGCGACCCCCGACCGGGCGGGCGGCATGGACTGCAGCACGGCGCTGGTCAGCGGCACCTGCATCAGGCCCGCGCCTGCGCCGAACAGCAGGATGCCGGGCATCAGGCTGCCGAAGCTGGCGCTCGCCCCGAGGCGGCCGAACAGGGCCAGGCCGCCGCCCATGATCAGCATGCCCAGGGCCACCGTCCGGTGCGGCGCCAGCCGGGCCGAGACCAGCGGGGCGACCGCGGCCGACACGATCAGCAGCACCGCCATCGGCACGAAGACCAGGCCGGCCCTGGTCGGCGAGAAGCCCAGGATGTCCTGCAGGTAGAGCGAGGTGAAGAAGTAGATCCCGAACACCCCGAACGCCCACAGCATCATGGTCACCGTGCCGCCGCTGAACACCCGCGACCGGAACAGGGCCAGGTTGACCATGGGGGCCGCGCTGCGCGACTCGGCCAGCACGAACAGCGCCGCGCCCGCCGCGCTGAGCGCGAACGCGCCCAGGATCAGCCCGGAGGTCCAGCCCCGGTCCTGGCCCTCGATGAGTGCGTAGGTCAGCGCGAACAGCATCAGCGCCGAGGTGACCAGGCCGGGCAGGTCGAGCCGCCGCACGGCCGCGGTATCCCGCGACTCCGACACCCCGAACAGGGCCAGGACCAGGGTGACCGCGCCGACCGGCACGTTGATGAAGAAGATCCAGCCCCAGTGGAAGTGCTGGCTGATGAAGCCGCCGATCAGCGGGCCGGCGGCCAGCGCGGCGGCGCCGATCGCGGTCCAGGCGCCGATGGCCGCGGCCCGCTCGCGCAGGTCGTCGAACGTGGCCAGGATGATGGCCAGCGTGGTCGGCACCAGCAGTGCGGCGCCCAGGCCCTGGACCAGCCGGAAGCCGATCAGCACGGCGCCGCTGCCGGCCAGCCCGGCCCCCAGCGAGGCCAGGGTGAACACCACCAGGCCGGCCACGAACAGCCGCCGCCGCCCGTACACGTCGGCCAGCCGGCCGCCGGCCAGCATCAGGCCCGCGAACACCAGGATGTAGCTGCTCACGACCCACTCCAGCCCGGACACCGACAGGTGCAGGCTGCGCTGGATGGTCGGGATCGCGACGTTGATCACGTTGTTGTCGAGATAGGTCATAAAGGTGGCCAGGCTCACCGCCACCAGGGCCCACCAGCGTCTGGACATCGCCCGCTCCTCACGTACGCCGTAACTGTACCTTGGACACGTACAACGTTCCTATACGATGTACGTGCCTGGCCAACTCTGGCTTGTACGATGTACAGTTGTCAAGTCATGGCACCCACGAAGAACTCCGAGGCGGCGGCCAGGCTGAGCAAGGCGGCCGTCGTCCAGCGCGCGCTCGCCCTGGCCGACGAGCTGGGCCTGGAGGCCCTCACCATCCGGCGGCTGGCCCAGGACCTGGGCGTCACCCCGATGGCGCTGTACTGGCATTTCCGGAGCAAGGAA
>FSXZ01001759.1_pt1 | contig 16195 bp, 13 predicted proteins | sample 1638121 | NCBI WGS metagenome assembly FSXZ01 (sample SAMEA3914788, study PRJEB12502) | metagenome | biome: forest; material: soil | place: Canada | collected 2011-07-03 | depth 0.1 m
CGGGCGGATCGCCGCGCTGGGCCCCGGCCTGCGCCCGGCGGACGGCCAGCCCCGGCTGGACGGCCGCGGCCTGTGGCTGCTGCCGGGCATCTTCGACTGCCACCTGCACGCCGGGCTGGCCAGCTTCGATCACCTGGAGCTGCTGCGGACGCCGATCTCCGCGCGGGTGCTGGAGACCGCGCAGACCCTGCGCCGGACGCTGGCGGCGGGCGTCACGTTCGTGCGGGACGCCGGGGGAACCGACGCCGGCGTCCGGGACGGGGTGTCGCGCGGCCTGGTGCCCGGGCCGCAGCTGCAGGTCTCCGTCGTCGCGCTGGGCGCGACCGGCGGCCACGGCGACGGCTTCCTGGCCGGCCCCGGCGCTGAGGGCCCGGTTGACTACGTGCTGCCGGATTACCCGGGCCGGCCGCCCTACCTGGCCGACGGCCCGGCGGAGTACCGCAAGGCGGTCCGCCAGATCGTCCGGGCCGGCGCGGACTGGATCAAGCTGCTGGCCACCGGCGGCGTGCTGTCCGCGGCGGGCGGGGAGTTCGGGGCGGAGCTCGGCGAGGACGAGATCACGGCCGCGGTCAGCGAGGCCGCCGCCCGGGGCCGGCCGGTCATGGTGCACGCCCTGGGCGGGCCGGCCGTGGCCTGGGCCGTGCAGGCCGGCGCCCGGTCGATCGAGCACGGCGTCTTCCTGACCGAGGCCGACGCCGCGCTGATGGCCGCCCGCGGCTGCGTGCTGGTCCCGACGCTGGCCATCTACGACCAGCTCGCGGCGCAGGCCCGGGCCGGGCACCTGTCCGGGCCGCGGGCGGACCGGGCGCTGGCCGTCGGCGAGCGGCTGGGCGAGGCCGTGGCCATCGCGCGGGCCGCGGGGGTGCCCATCGCGCTGGGCACCGACTTCGGCCACCGCGACGATCACGGCCGCAACCTGGCCGAGATCACCATGCTGCACCGGGCCGGGCTGCCGCTGGAGGCGGCCCTGCTGGCCGCCACGGCTGCGGGCGCTGACCTGTGCGGCGTCGGCGGGCGGCTGGGGCGCCTGGAGCCGGGCTACCAGTTCGACGCGATCGTGCTCGACGACGACCCGTCTGACCCGGACATCTTCACCCGGCCGGGCTGCGTCACGGCCGTGTTCCAGCGCGGCGTGCCCGTGGTCGGCCACCCCCGGGCCGGGCCGGCTCAGCCGGGCGGCTCATCCCGGTAGTGGCAGGCCGCGAGGTGGCCGGGCCGGGCCGCCACCGGGGCGAGGACCGGATCCTCGGCGCGGCAGAGATCGGTGGCCAGCGGGCAGCGCGGGTGGAACGCGCAGCCCGACGGGCGGTGGGCGTCGGTCGGCACCTCCAGCCGGATCGGCACCGGGCCCGCCTCGCCGTGCAGCCGCGGTGCCGCGGCGAGCAGGGCGCGGGTGTAGGGGTGGCGCGGGTCGCTGAAGATCGCATCGCGGTCAGCGAGCTCGACGATCCGGCCGAGGTACATGACCGCGACCTCGTCGCAGACGCGCCGGACCACGGCCAGGTTGTGCGAGATGAGCAGCAGGCCGATGCCGAACTGCTCCTGCAGCTGGCTGAACACGCCGAGGATGACGGCCTGGACGGACACGTCCAGCGCGGAGACCGGCTCGTCCGCGACCAGGACGCGCGGCTCCACGGCCAGGGCCCGCGCGATGGCGACCCGCTGCCGCTGGCCGCCGGAGAACGAGCCCGGCAGCCGGTCCAGCGCGTCGGCCGGCAGCCCGACCAGCTCCATCAGCTCGGCGCAGCGCTGCTCGGCGGCCGCCCCGGTGGCCAGCTGGTGCACGGCGAGCAGCTGGGTCAGGACGCGGCGCACCGTCAGCCGCGGGTTGAGCGACGAGTACGGGTCCTGGAAGACCATCTGCACCGCGCGCTGCTCGGCGCGGCTGCGCCGCGGGCCCAGCCGCTCGCCGTCGAGGCTGACCTCGCCCGCGTCGGGCGCGACCAGGCCGACGATGCTGCGGGCGACCGTGGTCTTGCCGCAGCCGGACTCGCCGACCAGGCCGAGCGCCCGGCCGGGCGGCACGCTGAGCGAGACGCCGTCGACCGCGGTCAGCGTGCCCCCGCCGGGCGCGCCGTACGTCACCCGCAGGCCGCTGACCGCCAGGCCCGCGCCGACCGCCCGGCCCTCGCCGGCCGTCCGGCCCGCGCCGGCGTCCGGGCCCGCCGCCGTCACAGCGCGGCCACCTGGTCGGGGTGCAGGCAGGCGCTCAGCCGGCCGGCGGGCGCCCCGGCGACCGGCGCAAGCGGAACCGGCCCGGCCTCGCACTCCGGGCCGGCCAGCGGGCAGCGCGGGTGGAACGGGCAGCCGGCGGGCAGGCGGGCCGGGTCGGGCAGCGTGCCGGGGATCGGCACGGCCTCGTCCACCGCATCGTCCAGGTCCACGACCGCGCCCAGCAGCGCCCGGGTATAGGGGTGGAAGGGCTGCTCCAGCACGTCGGCCGTGGGCCCGCTCTCCACGATCCGGCCGGCGTACATGATCGCGATGTCGTCGCAGACCTGCCGGACCACGGCGATGTCGTGGCTGACGAAGATCAGCCCCAGGCTCAGCCGGTCGCGCAGGCCGCGGATGAGCTCGAGCACCTGGGCCTGCACGGTGACGTCGAGGGCGGTGGTCGGCTCGTCGCACAGCAGCACCTGCGGCTCGGTGGCCAGCGCGATGGCGATCGCGACCCGCTGGCGCATGCCGCCGGACAGCTGGTGCGGGTAGGCCCCGGCCCGCGCCGCCGGGCTCGGGATGCCGACGAGGTCCAGCAGCTCGACGGCGCGCTGCCGGGCATCGGCCTTGGAGGCGCCCAGTACCCGGCGCGGCACCTCGGCGATCTGGGCGCCGATGGTCTGCACCGGGTCCAGCGCGGCCAGCGAGTCCTGGAACACCATCGCCATCGTGCCGCGGCGGGCCGCCCGCGCGCCCCGGCCGGCCAGCGGGACCGGCTCGCCGTGCAGGGCGATGGTCCCGCCGTCCGGCGCGGCCGGGCCGGGCAGCAGGGCCATCAGCGCGCGCAGGGTGAGGCTCTTGCCCGAGCCCGACTCGCCCACGATGCCCAGCGAGCCGCCGTCGGCGACCTGCAGGGATACCTCGTCCACGACCCGGTACCCGCGGCCCCGCCGGCCGATGCGCACCGACAGGCCGCGGGCCTCCAGGAGCGCGACGGGCGCCTGCTCGTCCGCGCCGGGCGCCGTCACTGCGGCCTCAGCACCTCGGCCAGGCCGTCGCCGAGCAGCGACAGCCCGATCCCGGTCAGCACCACCGCGAGGCCGGGGAAGGTGGCCAGCTCCCACCGCGTGGTGAGGAACTGCTGGCCGTCGCTGATCATGGCCCCCCAGTCCGGGGTGGGCGGCTGCACGCCCAGGCCGAGGTAGCCCAGCGTCACCACCGCCACGATGACCAGCACGATGTCGCTCATGCTGTAGACGATGGCCTGCGTGACGGTGTTCGGCAGCACGTGCCCGAGCATGATCCGCAGGTCCCCGACCCCGCCGGTCCGGGCCGCCGCCACGTAGTCAGACTGCCGGACCACGAGGGTGGCGCTGCGCACGATCCGCGCGTACACCACCCAGTCGGCCACCGCGAACGCGATGAAGATGCCGGTGATCCCGGTCCCGGCCACGAACACCAGCGCGATCACCAGCACGTAGAACGGGAACGCGATCAGCACATCGACGACCCGCATGACCGTGGTCTCCACCCAGCCCCCGTAGAAGCCGGCCAGCGTTCCGAGCACGGTTCCCAGGCAGAACGGGAACACCACGGCGAGCACGCCCACCAGCAGGTCCGTCCGGCCCGCCCACAGCAGCCGGGACAGCTCGTCGCGGCCCAGCTCGTCGGTGCCGAGCAGGTGCCGGGCCGACGGCCCCTGCAGGATGCCGAGCAGGTCCTGGTGATCGGGGGCGTACGGGCTGATCAGGGGCGTGAGCGCGAACGTGAGCACGAGCAGGCCGGTCAGCACCGCGCCGGCCATGAACGTCGGGCTGCGCACCGCCCGGCCCCAGAAGCCGCGCCGGCCCGGCCCGGCCCGCAGGCCGGGTCCCGGCGACACCGGCGGCAGCGGGACCGCCCGCGCGGGGTCGATGCTCACCGGAGCCGGATCCGCGGGTCGAGCCGCGCCGCGGCCAGGTCGGTGAGCAGGTTGATGACCACCACGCTGACGGCCAGCACCAGCGTGACCGACTGCACGACCGGGAAGTCCCGGTTGATGATGGCGTCCAGCAGCAGCGAGCCCAGCCCGTTCAGCGCGAACACGCGCTCGACGACGACGGTGCTGCCGACCAGGAACGCGATGTTCAGCCCGAGCAGGGTCAGCGTCGGGATGACCGCGTTCCGGGCCACGTGCCAGATCAGCACCCGCGGCTCGCGCAGGCCCTTGGCCCGCGCGGTGGCCACGAAGTCAGAGTCCAGCACCTCGATCATGCCGACGCGCAGGCTGCGGACCAGCAGCGGCACGATGGCCAGGGCGGCGGTCAGGCCCGGCAGGACCAGCGCCCGGGCGAACCCGGCCGGGCTGCTGCCCGAGCCGCCGACCGGCAGGATGTGCAGCCGCAGGGCGAAGACCTCGATCAGCACGATGCCGAACCAGAACGACGGCATGCCCAGGCCCGTCACCGTGATCGCCCGGACCAGGTGATCGGCGATCCCGTCCCGCCGGGCCGCGGCCAGCGTGGCCAGCGGCAGGGTGATGATGACGGCGAAGACGCTGGCCACGACGACCAGGGCGGCCGTCACCCCGATGTGGCTGCCGATCAGGGTGGTCACCGGCGTGTTGTAGAAGTAGGACTCGCCGAGCCGGAGCGTGACCAGGTCGGCCACGAAGTGGCCGAGCTGCTGGGGCAGCGAGTCGCTCAGGCCCCACTGCCGGCGGAGGGCGGCCACCGCCGCCGGCCGGGCGTGCTCGCCGAGGACCGCCTGGGCTGGGTCGCCGGGCACCGTGTGCAGCAGCAGGAACGTCGCCAGCGCGACGCCGAGCACGACGAGTACGGAGAAAGCCAGGTGGCGGGCCAGGTACGAGCGGGGCATCACCCGAGCCAGACGTCCTCCAGGCGGTAGGCGCCGCCCGGGTTGACCGCGAACCCGTGCACGCTGTCGGCGTAGGCGTAGATGTAGGGCGGGTAGTCCAGCGGGACGAACGGGGCGTCCTGCGCGACGATGGACTGGATCTGCGCGTAGAGCTTGGCCCGCTCGGTCTGGTCAAACTCGGCCTCGGCCTGGTGCACGAGGCTGATCGCCTGCGGGTTGTCGTAGTTGGACCAGTACGACTGGGAGCCGCCGTCCTTCACGTCTACCTCGAACGAGGCCATCTCGTCCGGGTCGCTGATGTCGTTGATCGCGTAGTCGATGAACATGTCGTAGTCGAGCTTCTGGAAGGTGGTCTCGAAGGCCGCGTGGTCGAGCTGCTTGATCGTCACCTTGATGTTCAGCGGGGCCAGGGCCTGCTGGATGATCTGCGCGAACTCGCTCCACTTCTGCACGCCGCCGGAGATGAGCAGGCTGGTGCTGAATCCGTGCGGGTACTTGGACTGGGCCAGCTCGGCCTTGGCGGCGCTCAGGCTGTAGGCCAGGTCCGGCGTGCTGGCCGCGTAGTACTGCAGGCTCGGCGGGAAGAACGAGCCGCCGGGCTTGGCCGTGCCGAACGAGGTGGCCGAGACCAGGGCCGGGCGGTTGATCGCGTAGGTGATGGCCCGGCGGACGTGCCGGTCGGCGAACTGCGGCAGCTTCTCGTTGAAGACCAGCAGGTCGACCTGCCAGGCCGGGTACTCGGTGACCGCGACGCCGGACTTGCTCTTGAGCGAGGACACGCTGGCCGGCGGGACCGAGTCGATGACCTGAGCCTGGCCGCCCGACAGCTGGAGCACCCGCTGGTTGTCGTCGCTGACGTAGTTGAGCTGGACAGCGTCCAGGTAGGGCTTGCCCGGCTGCCAGTAGTGCGGGTTGCGGCGCAGGGTCAGGTTGGCGTCCGGGGTGAGCGTGTCCAGCACGAACGGGCCGGTGCCGACCGGGTGGGCGAAGAAGTCCGCCTCGGCCTTGCCGCCGTAGTTCTTCGGCATGATCGCGTTGGCGAACACCGAGATGTCGGACAGGAACGGCGCCCACGGCTGGCTGAGCTGGGCCACGACGGTGGCCGGGTCGGGCGCGGACAGCTTCTTGATGGCGAAGTCGAGGAAGCTGAGCGGCCCGTCGGAGTTAGCCGCCGCCCGCTGGATCGAGAAGACCACGTCGTCGGCCGTCAGTGGCGTCCCGTCGGAGAACTTCACGCCCGGCCGCAGGTGGAAGGTCCAGGTCAGGTGGTCCGCGCTGCTGGTGTAGCTCTTCGCCAGCCAGGGCGTCAGCTGGCCGCTGGGGCTGGTGATGAGCAGCGGCTCGAAGATCTTGTCGAGGGTGTAGACGTCACCCGCGATGATCGAGTTGGCCGGGTCGAGCTGCGTGGGCGCCACGCTGCGGGAGAAGGCCAGTGTGCCGCCGCGCTTCGGCGTCCCCGCGGCCGGGCTGCTGGCCGCTCCCGAGCTCGGCCCGGACGAGCCGCACGCGGCCAGCGCGCCGCTCAGGATGATGGCCGATGATCCCCAGCCGCCGTACCGCAGCAGGTCCCGCCGGGTGATGCCGCTTCTGTCGGCTGCGCGCATGACTGCCCCCTTTGCATTTTTCCGGCTGAGAATATCCGCTTTAGCGACCTAGAACATGATCTTGTACTAAATCGTTAACCTCGGCGTTCCCGGGGCCGCGGCGCAGCGCCGGCCCGGTGCCCGGCCGGCGGCGGGGAGCGATCGCGGCGGTACTCCGGCGGGGCCGCGGAAACGGGCGCGGAGCCAGCCGCCGGCCGGCCGTCAGGGCGGGAAGGCGCAGTCCGTCAGGGCCGGAGGGCTAAGGCGGTCAGGGCCGGAGGGCGCCGGCTGTCAGGCCAGGAAAGCGCACAGGACGGCGGTGTCGTCATCGCGGCCGCCGCGCGGCACCGACTGCCGGACCAGCGCGTCGCAGAGCTGCTCCGGGTCGGCCGGGAGAGCGTCCCGCAGTACCCCGGCCAGCCGGGCGATGCCGGTGTCAATGACCTCGCCGCGGCGCTCGATGAGCCCGTCGGTGAACAGCGCCAGGCAGCTGCCCGGGGCGTAGCGGGCGACCTGCTCGGGGCGGTCGCCGATGGCCAGCCCCAGCAGCGCGCCGCCGGCTCCGGCGAGCACGTCGACCGAGCCGTCCGGCCGGCGCAGCAGCGGCGGCGGGTGCCCGGCCAGGCAGTAGCGCACGGACCGGTCGGCCGGGCTGATGACGGCGGCCGCGGCCGTGGCCATCGGCTCGGCGAACGTGTCGCAGATGAACTGGTCGAGCGCGGTCAGCAGCGCCCCGGGCGGGTAGGCCGGGGCCAGCGCCCGGGCCGCGCTGCGCACCTGGCCCATGGTGATCGCGGCGTCCAGCCCGTGGCCGGCGACATCGCCGACGATCAGCATGATCCGGCCGTCGGCCAGCGGGATCGCGTCGTACCAGTCGCCGCCGATGCCGTACTGGTTCTCGGCCGGCAGGTAGCTGGCCCCCAGGCGCACCCCGGGCAGCTGCGGCAGCGTGCCCGCCAGCAGGCTGCGCTGCACGGACATGACCAGGTCATGATCGCTGTCGTGCTGCGCCGCGCGGCTGAGCGCGTCCGCGATGACCGAGCCCAGCGCGGTCAGGGCGATCTGGTCCCGGCCCTCGTCCAGCGGGTGCGGCCGGGAGAAGATAAGCGTCAGCACGCCCAGCGTGGTCCCGCCGCTGCGGAGCGGCACGGCGGCCCAGGCCTGCCGGGCGGCGCCGGCGCGGGCCAGGACGGCGCTGGGAAACTCCGCCGCGAAGTCTTCCGGTGTCGGCACGTAGACGATCGCCGACGTGGCCAGTGCCTTCCGGGACGGGGAGTACGCGGAGAGGGGGAACTGCCGCCATTCGGTCAGGGCCGGCTCGCTGAGCCCGACGGCGTTCACCGTGACCAGGCCGCCCGGCTGCTGATGGTCGATCAGGAGCAGCCGGGCCGCCGTCGCCCCGAACGGCAGCAGCCCGTGCTGGAAGACCGCCGCCGTCACGTCGGCCAGGGACGCCGAGGCCACCAGCGCGGTCATCATCGCCTGCAGCCGCTCGGTGCGCTGGCGGGCCGCGCGCTCCGCCGCCAGCCGCTGGGCCTGGCCCAGGGCATCGGCGGCCAGCCGGGCCACGACCCGGACGGCGCCCTTCTGGGCCTCGGTGAATTCCTGGGCCTGGGCCCAGGCCACGCCCAGCGCGCCGATGGCGCGGTGATGGCGGTCGGTCAGGGCCAGCGCCGCGAAGGCGGACGCCTCCGCCCCGACGGCGTCATCGAGCAGCTCGGGGTACCGGGCGGCGGTGTCCGACAGCGAGGACAGCCAGATCTCGCCCCCGGACACCAGGACGGTGCCCAGCGGCGTGGAGCTGTCGGCCGGGACGGCCGGATACCGGTCGGTGATGTCCTTTTTCTGGTCGGCGGCGTGGTAGACGGTGGCCTGCGCGTCCGCGGCCCGGCGCAGGACCGCGATGTTGGCGAAGTCGGCCCCGGCCGCGGCGGCGCCCTTGGCCGCGATGACCCTGGCCACCTCGTCGGCGCTCTCGGCCAGCGACAGGGCCTGCACGAGCTGGCCGAGCTGGGCCGTCGCCGGAGCCAGCCACGCCGGCTCGGCCGCAGGCGGCGCGGGCGGCGCCGGGCGCGGCCGCAGGCCGGGCGCCGGGTGGGCCCGCACGCGCGGCGCATCTGGCCGCTCCTCGACGTCCCGCACCGCACCCCCCGGTTGCGTGCTGGCATCCTGTTTCCGGTCCGGCCCCGAGAGCGCCGCTGGCAGGCGGCGTCCAGGACGGAACAAAGCTTACGGTAATCGTGTAAATACTACCAGTGGCGGGAGAGCCGCACGGACTCAGGCGTTCGCGGCCAGCAGGTGCTCGACGGATGCCGCGGCGGATGGCTTCCGGGCGGTCCGCTCGTCGCCCAGCGCGCGGGCCAGGGCCAGGTCACCCGTCCGGGCCGCGGCCGCGATCAGGGTCAGGTCGATGATGTCGCGCTGGGCGTGGCTGCCGCCCACCGCGCTGGCCCGGTCGCGGATGTCGATGAGCTGGTCGAGGGCGTCGCCGGGGCGCCCGGCGGCGAACGCGGCGAACCCGGTGATCAGGGCCAGCCCGGCCCGGTCGGCCGCGTCCCGGTTGGTGCCGACCGACAGGTAGCGGCTGTCGGCCAGCACCCGCTGGCTGCGGTCATGCCGCCCGGCCAGGCTCAGCGCCATGGCCGCGTGCCAGTCGTTGAACACGTATACCGGCGCCGAGTCCAGCAGCGGCGTGATGTCGTCGGCCAGCCGGGCGGCCCGGTCCGTCACGTCCGCGCCGTACAGGGCCAGCCGCCACAGCAGGGCCGCGGCGTCCACGATGTTCAGCCACTCCAGCGACCGGCCGCTGCGGATGGGGCCGTCGTACAGGGCCAGCGCCCCGTCCAGGTCGCCGAGCTCCAGGTAGTACAGGCCCTGGTGCCACCAGTTATGGACGGCGAAGTAGCTGTCCTGCCAGTCCGGCGCCGTGGCCGTGAGGAACGTGACCCCCGACCGGTGCTGGCCCTGCATCTCGTGCACGTGGGCGACGGCGTGCACCGACCACACGTCGCGCGCGTTGGCGGTCAGCGCCTCCTCCGCGCGGGCCTGCGCCTGCGCGTAATCGCCGTTCTCCTCCAGGCCGAACGCGTAGATCCCCTGCACGTAGCCCCAGCCCGGCTCGCCCTCCGGCCAGTGGGCCAGCACCCGCGCGGCGACATCGCGCAGGTCGAGCCGGCGGCCGAGGAAGAAGTACAGGTCCTGGGCCACTTTCAGGGCCAGCGCGTCCCGGGGGTTGGCCACCAGGGCGCGCTCCAGCGCCCGGGCCGCCCCGGTCCAGTTCCCCGCCGCCCAGGCCCGCGCCGCCTGCATGTGCAGCGCCTCCCGCTGGTGCAGGGCCCCGGGCCCGCCGGGCGCCCCGTCCGGCTCGGCCAGGATCGCCGCGGCCGCCGCGGCGCCGTCGGCCGTGGTCGCGTACAGGGACAGGTAGGCCCGGTAGACCCGGGCCAGGACCAGTCCCGGCGCGGCCGCGACCGCGGCCTGCGCCCGCTCTGCCGGGTCGCCGGCCAGGGCCAGCAGGCACTCGACCGCCTCGTCGAACGCGGCCGCCCCCGCGGGGGTCGCGCCCTGGAGGGGGACGCCCCACCGGTCGGTCAGCTCCGTGCCGCGCGTGCTCGCCTGCGCCGTCGTCATCGGCCCGATCTCCTTGCCCCGGATATGCCGGTCCCGGCCGGCCGGCCGGTCCCGCCAGCGTCGCGCGTCCCCGGCCCCGTCGCAACCATTATAGATAAAGCCTAGCGGAATAATAGGCTAAGGGGCGGTGGCCGCCGGGGCGGAGCGGGCCCGGCGGGCCTGAGGGTTACCGGGTGTCGCGGCGCAGGGCGGCCAGCAGGCCGAGCGTGCGGGAGAAGTCCCCGGCGTCGCCGATGATGCTGACCAGCAGGTCGGTGGCGCCTGCGTCGAGGTAGGCGCGCAGGCCGGCCGCGACCGCGTCCTCGTCGCCGGCCAGCGCCGTGTCGTGCACGGCGGCCAGGCCTTGCCGGTCGAGCAGCGCCCGGTAGCTGGGCAGGCCCGACGCGGCGGCGACCCGGCCGGCGACGGCCTGCCGGGCGCGGTCGGCGTCGCCGGTGACCGTCGCCATGATGATGGCGGCCACGCGCGGCTCGGGGCGCCCGGCGGCCGCGGCGGCCTGCCTGATCCGGGGGGCCACGTCGGTGCCGATCGTGGCGGCGGTGGCCCAGACGGTCACCGTGCCGTCGGCCAGCTCCCCGGCCAGCGCCAGCATCTGCGGGCCCAGGGCCGACAGCAGGACCGGCGGCGGCGGTGCCCCCGGCGTGGTGAAGGCGCCGGCCGCGGACAGGCTCGGGCCGTGGTAGTCAACCGGCTCGCCCCGCAGCAGCGGCACCAGGATCGACAGGTAGTCCCGGGTGTGCTGGACCGGGCGGTCGAAGGCCAGGCCGTAGGTGTCCTCGATGACCGGCCGGTGGCTGGGCCCGACTCCGAGGGTGAGCCGCCCGCCCGCCGCCGCCGATGCGGTCAGCGCCTGGCCGGCCAGCGCGACCGGGTGCCGCGGGTAGGTGGGCACGATCGCCGTGCCCACCTCCACGCCGGGCACCTCCCGGCCCGCCAGCGTGGCCAGGGTCAGGGCATCCCACCCCATGACCTGCCCGAAGAAGACGCTGTCCAGGCCGGCCCGGGCGGTGGCCCGGGCCTGCCCGACCGCCGCGCCGACACTCGGGGCCTGGCTCAGGTATGTCCCGATGCGCACCACGCCTCCATTAGACCTGAGGCCGGCCGGGCGGCGGCCGGGCGGCTAGGCCTCGGGCTGGGCGTCCGAGGTCCGGGCGATCGTCGCGCGGGCTCGGCGCACCCAGATCCGGCCCGACTCCGGGAGCACGTCGCTGATGAACCCGTAGGCGGTCAGCAGCTCGGCGGCGTGGGCCGAGCCGTCCGCTGCCTTGGCCTTGGTGCGGGACAGCCAGTCGATGATGTCGCCCCAGCCGGGCGCGGCCAGCGACCCGCCGACGTACTGCACCGAGAGGGCGGCGCACAGGTTGCTGAACGCCAGCCGCTGCCGCAGCGGCCAGCCGCGGAGGGTGCCGAGCACGAAGGTCGCGCCGAATACGTCCCCGGCCCCGGTCGGGTCGTGCGCGTTCACCGGCAGGGACGGCACCCATTCCTGCTCCCCGGTGGTGGAGTCGATCGCGATCGCGCCCTGCCCCCCGCAGGTCACCACGGCCACCGGCACCCGCTCGGCCAGCGCGTGCAGCGCGTCGTGCGGGTCGTCGGTGTGCGTATACGCCATCGCCTCGACGCTGTTGGGCAGGAAGGCGTGGAAGTGCCGCAGCTGCTCCAGCACGCTGGGCGACCACTTCTCGTCCCAGCCGGTATCGGCGAACAGCAGCATCCCGGACGCGGCGGCCGAGGCGTACCAGTCGCGCGGCTCCGCGTCCAGGTGGGCGAACCCGGCCCGGGCCGCGGGCACCTCCCCGCAGATGGCACCGGCCGGGAGCGGGACCGGGTGCTGGTGGGTCAGCATGGCCCGGTCCCGGTCCACCACGATCGAGATCGTCACCGGCGAGTGCCAGTCGGACAGCCGGCGGGAGTAGGTGAGGTCGACGCCCTCCTGCTCGGTGAGCGTCGACCAGCAGAAGTCCCCGTACACGTCGTCGCCGAACGCCGCGGCCAGGGCCGTGGTCACGCCCAGGCGGCTGGCGGCAATGGCCAGGTTGGCGATCCCGCCCGGGCACGAGCCCATCCCGTCGGCCTGGATCTCGGTGCCGAGCGCGGGCAGCGAGCCACTGCCGGTAAAGACGACATCGAAGAACACGGTGCCGCTGACAAACAGGTCAAATGTCTGATCCATATAGCCTCTGCCCTCTTGACTAAGATACCTACCAGAGTCTTAGGGTTTGCTCCATGCCAAGATCACGAATGCGCGCGCAGGCCGCTACGGGAATTGTCCTCCTCGCCCTGGCCGCTGCGGCGTGTTCGTCATCCGGCAGTACCGGCAGCTCGGCCAGCTCGGGCCAGCCGGTCTCGCTCACGTACTGGTCCTCGTCGAGCCAGGCTGAGATCAACTGGCTGGACACCCACTTCAACGCCACCCACAAGGGCATCACGGTGCACGGCCAGTACATCGCCAGCTCCGACAACCTGACCACCAAGGTGGTCTCCGCGCTGAAGACCGGCACCGAGCCGAACGTGCTGCTCGGGGGCGACCCCGAGCAGCTGCCCTTCCTGGCCGAGAGCGGCAAGGTCGTCGACCTGACCAGCGCCCTGAAGGCCGAGACCAGCCAGCTGTACCCGGGCATCCGGGCCGGGCTGACCTATAAGGGCAAGCAGCTGGGCATGGCCCTCGGCGGCGTCGGCGACTACATCCTGTTCTACAACAAGACCGACTTCGCCCGGGCGGGCATCACCGCGCCGCCGGCCACCTGGACCCAGCTCGAGGCGGATGCCGTCAAGCTGTCCGACCCGGCCAAGAAGCACTACGGGATCTACATCCCGTGGGGCACCGACGAGTGGATCACCTACGACTGGGAGGGGCTGCTGTGGGCCGACGGCGGGCAGTTCCTCAACGCCGGTAACACCAAGACGGCCTTCGACAGCCCGGCCGGGATCTCGGCCCTGACCACCTGGGTGAACCTGGTCCGCAAGGACCACGCGGCGCCCACGACCAGCTACGCCCAGGCCGGCAGCTACGACGGGGCGCCGGCCTTTGCCAGCGACGCGGTCTCCATGATCATCGAGGGCCAGTGGGCCGTGTCGGAGTTCGACTCGGCCAAGCTCAACTACGGCGTCGCCCTGGTCCCCGCCGGCACCTCGGGCCAGTCCGCGGCCAACATCGGGATTGGCGTGGCGTCGGTGTTCAGCCGGGGCGGCAGCGCGGCGGTGAATGCCTCGGTCAGTTTCGTGAAATGGCTGGCCGAGCCGGCCCAGGGCGCGTACCTGACCAGCGTCACCGGTGGCCTGCCCAGCTCGCCCGATCAGCTCAGTGAGCCCGCGGTCAAGAAGGAGATCGCCACCCAGCCGACGTACACGACCTTCGCTACCCAGCTCAAGTCCGGGCACAGCCGGCCGTCGGTGCCCGCCTACGCCGCCATCTCGCTGGACCTGGCCACCGAGATCCAGGACGCGCTGAACGGCACCGTGACCCCGGCCCAGGCGCTGGCCAAGGCGGCGGCCGAGGGCAACCAGGCCATCGCCTCCGGCGGGTCCGGGTCGTAGGCGGCCGTTGAGCCAGCTGATCCGCCCGCGCAGCTCGATCGCGCCGGCCCGCCCGAAACGCGCACGCCAGCGGGCCACCGGGTACACGTTCGTGCTGCCCGCCGTCGGCCTGACGGTGCTGTTCTCGGTCTACCCGCTGATCATGGTCGTCCAGCGCAGCCTGTACCGCGGCACCTTCTTCGGCACCGACCTCAGCTTCGCCGGGCTGGGCAACTACCGGGCCGTCTTCGCCACCGGCGGCGGCCACGCCCTGGTGGTGACGGCGGTGTTCACGGTGGGGTTCGTGGCCGCCTGCATGGTGGCCGGGCTGGCCATCGCGCTGATCCTGGACGTGCGGCTGCCGGGGCTGCGGCAGGTGCGGGCGTTCTTCATCATCCCGATCGTGGTGCCGCCGGTGGCGACTGCGTTCATCTGGTTCACCTTCTTCCAGCCCAACACGGGCCTGCTCAACCGCCTGCTGACCGCCGTCGGGCTGCCCCAGGTCAGCCTGTCCTCGCCGACCACCGCGCTGATCGCGGTGATCGCCTTCGGCGCGTGGCAGTTCTTCGGCGAGGTCGTCCTGCTCTACCTGGCCGGCCTGAAGGCGCTGCCGGAAGACCTGCTCGAGGCGGCCAGCGTGGACGGCGCCGGCGCCTGGGGCCGGCTGCGCTACATCCGGCTGCCGCTGCTGCGCCGCCAGACCGTGCTGATCTCCATCATCGCCACCCTGATGGGCCTGCAGACCTTCACCCAGATCTACGTGCTCACCGACGGCGGCCCGCAAGGCGCCACCCAGACCGCGCTCTACTACGTCTACCAGCAGGCGTTCGGCCTGGGCGCGGGCGGCTCCGTCGGGCTGGCCGACGCGATGGCCGTGATCCTCTTCGCCATCTCGCTGGTCATCACCATCGGCCAGCTGACGGCGTCCAGCCGGCGCCGGGGCGGTGCCTGATGCGGCTGCTGCCCAAGATCGCGATCTACGCCATGGCCGCCGTCGCGGTGCTCATCGTGCTGTTCCCGCTGCTGTGGATGGCCTCCGCCGCCCTCAAGACGAACTTCGAGATCATCGACCCCAACGCCTCGCTGCTGCCCAGCCACCCGCAGTGGTCGAACCTGCGCGTCGCCTGGGACACCGCCCCGTTCGGGCGGTTCTTCCTGAACACGGCCATCTTCAGCGTGGCCACCACAGCCGGGCAGGTGGCGACCGGGCTGCTGGCCGGGTACGCGTTCGCCATGTTCGAGTTCCCGGCCAAGCGAGTCCTGTTCTACCTGGTGCTGTGCGGCCTCATGATCCCCTTCACGGTGGTGATCGTGCAGGTCGTCCAGCTGCTGGCCGACCTCCACTGGGTGAACACCTGGCCGGGCCTGATCGTGCCGAACCTGGCGTCCGCGCTGGGCTGCTTCCTGTACCGCCAGTTCTTCCTGGGCGCGCCCGCCGAGCTCGGCGAGGCGGCCCGCATCGACGGCGCATCGGAGTTCCGCGTCTTCTGGACTGTCTACCGGCCGCTGGCCCAGCCGATGACGGCCGCGATCACGATCATCTCGTTCCTGCAGAACTGGAACAACTTCCTGTTCCCGCTGGTCGTCACCAACAGCGAGAAGCTCATGATGATCTCCCAGGGCCTGACCATCTTCAACGGGCAGATCAGCCGGGTCTCGTTCAACCTGCTGATGGCCGGGTCGCTCATCGCGGTCATTCCCGTGCTCATCGTGGCCATGGTGCTGCAGCGCCGCGTCGTCGAGGGCCTCACCCTCGGCGCCGTCCGGGGCTAGCCGCCGGGCCGCGGCCGCCATCCGCGCCTGCCTCGCTACCCCTGACCCCGGCCCGGGGGCCCGGAAGATCCGGGGGGCGGCGGCGGTTGGCGCGCGCCGGGCGCCGCACGTCGGGCTGATCGTGACCGAGGGCACCTACGTCGATCATCCCTCGGCCGGATCGAGCGACCGGGTCCCGCGGTTCTACGGCGAGGACGCGCTGGCCGGCTGGCGGGGCGTGGCCGCGGCGGTGCACGCCGCGGGCGGCCGGATCATGCCGCAGCTGTGGCACCTGGGCGCCACGCGCGCGGCCGGCTCGCCGCCGCACCGGGAAGCCCCCGTGTTCAGCCCGTCGGGCCTGAAGGCCGACGGCACGATCGTCGGCGACGCGGCCACGACCGCGGACATCGACGAGCTGGTCGGGTCCTTTGCCCGGGCTGCGCGCGACGCGCAGCGGGCCGGGTTCGACGGCGTCGAACTGCACGGCGCGCACGGCTACGCGCTTGATCAGTTCTTCTGGGCGGCCACGAACCGCCGCACGGACCGGTACGGCGCGAGCCTGGCCAGCCGGGCCCGCGTCGGCGCCGAGGTGGTCAGCGCGATCCGCGGGGAGGTGGGACCGCGCTTTCCGGTCGTGTACCGGTAGTCGCAGTGGAAGGGCGGCCATTTCGACGCGCGGGTGGCGCAGACCCCCGGGGAGC
>FSXZ01000279.1_pt1 | contig 16173 bp, 19 predicted proteins | sample 1638121 | NCBI WGS metagenome assembly FSXZ01 (sample SAMEA3914788, study PRJEB12502) | metagenome | biome: forest; material: soil | place: Canada | collected 2011-07-03 | depth 0.1 m
CCGGCCTCGCCTTCGTGCTCGGCAGCACCGAGGCGGAGGCCGCGGAGCGGCGGCGCGAGCTCGAGCAGAGCGTGGATCCGGAGCTGCGGTGGCGCAACCTGGCGCACAATGCCGGCCTCAACCACGAGCTCATCGACCCCGCCCAGCCGCTGAGCGAGGAACTGGCCGCGACGGCGGAGAAGTCGAGCTTCGCCCAGGTCATCATCGGGCAGGCGCTCGAGTCGCGGCGCCCCTTCGGGGAGCTGGCCGCGGAGATCACCGGCCTGCCCGGCGGCCTGGAGTTCACCGGCACGCCGGAGCAGTTCGCCGACCTGGTGCAGGACTGGGTGGTCCGCGGGGGCAGCGACGGCTTCACGCTGCAGCCCTCGACCTCGCCGGACTCGCTTGAGCTGTTCGTCGAGCACGTCGTCCCCATCCTGCAGCGGCGCGGCCTGCACCGGACCGAGTACGCCGGCACGACCCTCCGCGAGCACCTGGGGCTCACCCGGCCCGATGCGGCTGATTACCCGGCCCGCCGGCCGGGGCTTAGCTGACGCGGCCGGCCAGGTCCTGATAGGCGGGGATGAGCTCGCCCCACCGTGCCTCGCCGTCGCAGCGCTCACGCCCGGCGACATGAGCGGCGAGGTTCTCGACATGGACCTGGATCCCGGCCCCGTAGGCGGCGAGCAGGTCAACGGGCATGCCCCGCTCCTCCCAGACCAGGACGGTCTGGTCGCCGTCGGCGGTCAGGGTGGCCTCCATGAAATGGTCCCCCGGCTGGCCCGGCTGCGCGGTCACCAGCAGCAGCCGCCGCGGCGGCTCGCACGCCTGCACGCGCCCCGTGCCCGCCCAGCCGTCAAAGAACCGGGCCCGGAACTCGCCGCCGAGGCGCAGGTCGCCCTCGACCTCGCCGAGCCAGCGGGCAATGCGGCGGGGATCGGTGATGGCCGACCACAGGTCGTCGATGTCAGTGTCATACCGGTCCTGCATGCGCACGACGCCCTTGCCGTCTGCCGTGCGCAGGCTGCCCAGGATGCGGGTGCCCGGCGGTGTGCTGCTGGTCATGTGGTGCTCCTTCGCTCGCGTTTCCCCCGGGCGACCTCGGTGTGCAGGGCGTCCAGCCGCTGCTCCCACAGGACCCGGTACCGGCCCAGCCACTCATCAACCTCGGCCAGCGGCGCGGGGCGGAGGCTGTACACCCGTCGCTGCGCCTCCTGGCGGACGTCCACCAGCCCGGCCTCCCGCAGCACCCGCAGGTGCCGCGACACGCCCGGCCGGGCAATCGGCAGCAGGGCCGCCAGCTCGCCCGCGGTGGCCGGGCCGCCGGCCAGGGTCTCGAGCACTGTCCGCCGGCTCTCGTCGGCCAGGGCGCGCAGGACAGCTTCCATGGCCTGAATGTACCAATCCAGTTACGTAACAGTCAAGGTACATAAGACGGACTAGCGACCGGACCGCTGCTCCTCCCAGGCGGCCAGCCCGGCGGCGCGCCGGGTGCAGGCGGGGTCGTGGCCTTCTTCCTGCCCCGGAACCTCCGGGAACGGGCCCTGGTCGGTGATGACCTGGCGGCAGGCCGGGCACGGCCAGGTGTAGCGCCGCGGGCCGGGACTGGTGTCATAGGCGAGCGCGTAGTCGTAGGCCTGCTCGCCGACGCCGATCTTGTTAGCCGAGGCCAGGAACAGCAGGCCGAGGGCGTCGCCGATGACCTCCCAGCTCCGCCCGGCCTCGCGGGCCTGGCGGATGTACTCGCCCGCGAGGGCGTGGGCGGCCTGCTCTAGCTCGTGCGCGGCCTCCAGGGCGGCCACCGCTTCCCAGCCGGGAGGCGGGGGACCGGGGGCCCCGGCCGCCCGCGCCCACCTGGACCAGATCAGGGAACCGAACTGGGCGGCCAGGCCGGCGATGTCCTGCTCGGCCCTGGCCTGGGCTTCGGCCGCGGCCTGCCCGGCTAACCGGAAGCGGGCGGAATGGCGGAATTGCTCCATAGAAGCACTGTAGAGCTATAACAGGTGCGTGTCACTATCTCCTGGCTGCGCCGGGATCCGGCAGTGAGCTCATCGGGTCCCTCAGCCGGCGACCGGACAGGGCGCCGGGGGCGCGCCGGGCTGGCGCGTACATTGGTAGGCGGGGCCTGTGCGGTGCGAGCCGGGGGCGTAGGCCGATGCCGACAGCGAGGAGCGACGATGAGCGAGACCACGGAGAAGGCGATCCTGGCCGGCGGGTGCTTCTGGGGCGTGCAGGACCTCATCCGCCGCCGCCCCGGCGTGCTGGCCACCAGGGTCGGTTACACCGGCGGCGACATCCCGAACGCGACCTACCGCAATCACGGGACCCACGCTGAGGCGATCGAGATCACCTTCGACCCCGCGCAGATCTCCTATCGTGACCTGCTCGAGTTCTTCTTCCAGATCCACGACCCGACCACCCGGAACCGCCAGGGCAACGACATCGGCCTCAGCTACCGGTCGGCCATCTACTACACCACCGACGAGCAGAAGCGGGTCGCGGAGGAGACGATCGCCGACGTCGACGCCTCTGGCCTGTGGCCGGGCAAGGTCGTCACCGAGGTCGAGCCCGCGGGGCCGTTCTGGGAGGCTGAGCCTGAGCACCAGGATTACCTCGAGCGTTACCCCGACGGCTACACCTGCCACTTCGTCCGGCCGGGCTGGAAGCTGCCGCGCCGCCAGGAAGTCAGCGGCCGCTAACCCGGCTCGCCGCGGGTCAGCGGCCGTCCGGCCGCGCCCGCGGCCGGCTCATTCCTGGATCACCGGATAGGGGAGCGTGCGGTCGGCCGCCCGGGCCAGGTCGTAGGCGATGAGCGGGTCGACCGCCGCCACGTCGCCGAGGCCGGCGGGCAGTACCTCGACATCGACGCACCAGCTGGCGTCGGGCTGCCGCAGCCGGACCCAGCGTTTCCCGTCGCGCTCGAAGCGCTCGACCTCCGTCCAGCCGACAAACGGGCCGTCGCGCTCGCCGATCAGGCCGTCGACGTTCAGGTACCCGCCCCGCTCGGACACGATCGACTGCAGCTCGCTGGCCGGCAGGACGTAGTCCTCCCGGCGGTAGCGCGGCCGCACCCCGTACGGCCCGTCCGGCCCCTGGCGGAGCTCTACCCAGACCACCTGGCCGACTCCCTTCCCCGGCGAGAAGCCGGCGGCGTGGCCGGCCCGCGCCCCCGGATCTTACGGCCGGTGGTGAGCGTTGCGATCGGCGCGTCCCGGCGCCGGCGACAGCGGCGCGGTGGCCGTCGACCTCAGCCTGCCCCCGCCCGCTGCGCCGTGGCCCCGCTGCCGCACGCGGCCCGCTGGTCAGGTCCGGCAGGCGGCCGGGACCGGGTAGCCGGTGATGGGTGATGGAGCGTACGAGCCGGGCGGCTCCAGGACATTGACGTAGACCATGCTGGCGGTGGCGGTGAGCGCCGCGACCTCGCCGGTCACCGGCAGGGTGGTGACGGGCCCGGTCTTCCCGCCGGCCGTGAAGCAGACCAGGTTGTGGCCGGGCGCGCCGGTGGCGACCCAGACCGTGTCACCAGCCGACCAGACGCTCTCCGCGCGGGCGAGAACCGGGCTGGACGACACGGAGGCCGGCGTGGCCGGGGACAGCTGGGCGTTCAGGCGCACCAGCGGGCCCTGGCCCGACGATTCGCCGTTCCGCTGGGTAAAGGTGGCCACCCACAGGGCGTTGCCGGTGCCCGTCATGCCGTCGATGTACGTCTCCGTGCTGCCCCCGAAGCGCAGGCCCGGCGCGCCGGCGATGACCAGGTGGTCGTTGTCCGTGCTGCTGATGCTGACCAGCACGGCGACCCGGTGGCCCAGCGGAGTCGCGGAGACGCCGGGCGGCACGCCGCGGACGGAGCCGAGGTCGGTGCCCGGCTCCAGCTGCTGGCTGGCCCGGCCCGGCTGCCCTGGCGCCGGGATGCGCACCCGGAGCAGGCCGCCCGGGGCCGGAACCCAGGCCGAGTCCCGGCCGGTCGGGAGGATCGTCGGCGCCCGGAGGCCGGGGTCGGCCGAGTGCCGGCCCAGGCCGGGCGCCAGCAGCCAGACCCCGGTCGGCCCGCTGACCTGATCGGGGGGGTAGAAGCCGACCCAGACCAGGCCGCCGGGGCCGACGGCCAGCTCGGATGCGTCCGACGGCAGCGTGATCCGCCGGATCAGCTTCCCGGTCGCCCGGTCATAGGCGGTCAGCCAGGCGTTCTGCCCGGCCAGTACGTACAGGTAGCGCCCGCTCACCGCGAGCTGGGTGACCGGGTAGTCGACGGTGGCCAGGACCCGCGAGGAGTGGCCGGGACGCTGCGCCGGGGCGGTGGCGTCCTGGTGCTGGCTGGTCGCGGCGTACGTCGTCCCGGCGATCGCCAGCAGGATGGCCGATGCGGCTGCGGTCCCGGCGAGGACCCGGCGGCGCCGGCGGCGGACCCGGGCGCGGACCCGGTCGGCCAGCCCGGGCCCGGCCTCCACGAAGTCGCTGGCCGTCTCGAAGGCCGCCTTCAGCTCCTGGTCCAGTCCGGTCCTCATGTCGTGCTCCCGTCTTGCTGCTGGGGGATGAGCTCACGCAGCCGCGCCATGGCCCGGGCGTGCTGGGACTTGACCGTGCCGACGGAGCAGCCCAGCGTGCGCGCGGTCTCGGCCTCGGTCAGGTCGTCGAAGTAGCGCAGCACCAGGACGGCGCGCTGCCCGCCCGGCAGCGCGCGCACGCAGTTCAGCAGCGCGGCCCGGCTGGACACGCCCTCGATGGCCGGGTCCGGCTCGCCGGGCAGCAGCTCCTCGACCAGCGGGCCGCTGCTGAGCTTGCGTCCGCGGGCGGCGTCAACCGCGGACGTGAACAGGATTCTCCGCACGTAGGCCTCTGGCAGGTCCTTCTGCCGGACCCAGTGCCAGCGCCGGTAGGTCCGCTCCAGCGCCGTCTGCAGGAGGTCCTCCGCCTCGGCCAGGTCGCCGGTGATGAGGTACGCGCTCCGCAGCAGCCGGCGCGATGCCGCGCCGACGAAGGCCGTGAACTCCGCGTCATCAGCCGCTCGCACGCCGCCTCCCAGTACCGCGAGGTCACTCCGCCGAATCTCCGGCCGGCTCCTCACCAGTCCAGACGGAAAAGAGCGCCACGATGGTTGTCACGCGGCGCCGGGTGCCTGCGCACGGCGGCCAGGGCCTGCGTGACCTCCCCGCCTGCACTAGGTCAGCAGCCTACGAGGCCGCGCGGGCCGGGCCGCGGCCGCTGGCCCCTGGTTGACCGGGCCTGGGCCGGGTAGCCACCGACTGCCGCCCGGTCGTCGGGGCCGACGTCCGCGGGCGCTGGCGGGAGAGGAGCGAGAATGCTGGACGCAGCCGAGCAGCACCATGCGGACGATGCCGTCGCCCGGGCCTTCACCGCCCTGGAGGTGCTGGCCCGCGCGCTGCACGTCAAAGACGCCCTGCTCGCGCCGACGCTGGACGCGATCGTGTCCGCCGCCGTCACCGCGCTGCCCCGCGTGCGGGACGCCGGGCTGATCCTGCTGGTGCGCGGGAAGCTCGTCCCGCAGGCCGTCACCGGCCGCGCGCCCCAGCAGCTGGACCTCCTGCAGCAGCAGACGGGCCAGGGGCCGTGCATCGAGGCCGCCCGGCAGCAGGCCGTGATCCGCATTGATGACATCCGGGCCGATACCCGCTGGCCGGTGTTCTGCGCCCGGGCCGCGGAGCTGGGGGTGGGCAGCCAGCTGTGCCTGCCGCTGTGGGCCGGCGAGCGGCGCCTGGGCACCCTCAGCCTGTACGCGGAGTCCCCGGCCGCCTTCACCCGGCACGACGAGCGCATCACGACGGTGTTCGCCGCCCTGGCGGCCACGGCCCTGGCCGAGGCCCAGCGGGCCGAGCAGATGCGCACGGCCGTGGCCAGCCGGGACCTGATCGGCCAGGCCAAGGGCATCCTCATGGAGCGGCACCGGATCACCGCCGACGAGGCCTTCGCCCTCCTGGCCCAGGTCTCGCAGGACGGGAACGTGAAGCTCAGCGAGGTCGCCGCGCGCCTGGTCGAGACCGGGCAGCTGCCCGGCTGAGCACGGCTGCTCCGCTGAGCGCGGCTGCGCCGCCGGTCCCGGCCCGGCCCGCGCCCGGTCTCAGCCGGGCACGGTGAAGGCCGCCGGGATGCCCCCGTCGACGGGGAACGCGGAGCCGGTGATGAAGCCGGAGTCGTCACTGGCCAGGAAGGCGACCGTGCCGGCCAGCTCGTCCAGCGTGCCGAAGCGCCCCATCGGGTAGTGGATGAAGCGGCGCGCCGTCTCCTCGGGCGACAGGCCGGAGAACAGCGCCCGCAGCTGCGGTGTCTCGATCGGCCCGAGCACCAGCGCGTTGACCCGGACGCCGCGGCGGGCCAGGTGCACGCCCAGGTCCCGGGAGAGCTGGATGACCCCGGCCTTGGCCGCCGAGTAGGCCATCTGCGCGCTGGCCGCGCCCATCCCGGCCAGGAAGGAGGCGGTGTTGATGACCGAGCCGCCGGGCGGGTCGTTGTCCAGCAGGTGCGGGATGCCGTGCTTGCAGCACAGGAACACCGTGGTGAGGTTCGCCGCGAGGACCCGCTCCCAGGTCCCCAGCGTCAGGTCGAGCGCGGAGTGGTCGGACGGGTCACTCAGCCCGGTGTTGTTGTAGATAACGTCCACCCGGCCCAGCTCAGCGCGGATCCGGGCGAACACCTGCCGGACCTGGTCCTCGTCGGTCAGGTCGGCCTGCAGCGACAGCGTGCCCGCGGCATGCGCGCGCTGGTCGACGCCGGCCACCGTCGCCCCGTCCCGCTCGAGGCGCGCGGCCACGGCCTCGCCGATGGCCCCGGCGGCGCCGGTGATGACGCAGACCCGGCCCGCCAGCCGGTCAGGACTTTCCGGCACCCGAGAGCTCCCCTCCGCGCGCGGCAGGCTAGGCGGCATGACAGATTCCAACTATAACGGTGCGGTTGGAGTTCGGGGCCGTCTTGATGGCGCTGTGGTCCGGGCGTCGCCGGCCGGGCGCCACGTAACCGGATGCGGCGCCTGGCCGGCCCGGCGTCAGGCCTGGGTCGGGCGGCCTTCCTCGCCGCCCTGGCGGCCGCCGTACGGCCGGCCGTGATCGGCGAACTCCTCGCGGTAGTAGGTCATGGTCCAGGGCCCGATCTCGATCCGGTCGCCGGTGTGCAGGTCCTGGACGCCCATGGGCTGGCCATCGATGCGGCTGCCCGCCTCGGCCCCGAGGTCGACCCAGACGTACTCGTCCCCGTCCTCGAGGCGGATCTCCGCGTGCGGGTCCTCCAGCCCGGCCAGCTGCACGTCGGCGTCCGGGCCGCTGCCGATCACGGTCACCCCGCGCCGCAGGCCGAACTCTCGCTGCACGGCGTCCGCCGGCGCGCTGTCACCCAGGGACAGGATCAGGCGCGGGTGCCCGCCGCCGTCCGGGTCATGAGTGGTCGTTACCATGCCGCCTCCCCTCGTCGTCGTGCACGCACTCCCGATTCTCATCAGGGTGATTAGGATTATCTGCTCGCTACGAGCAACTATACCTCGGCCCGGCGCCAGGACCGGGCCCGGGGCGGTCAGCCAGCCAGGTAGTCCAGGGTCCGCTCGATAAGCCCGCTGGCCCGGCGCAGGTCGGGGGAGCCGGGGTCGGCTTCCTCGCCCAGCCGGGCGCCGGGCTCGATCCCGAGCTCGGGAGCGGCGGCCGCGGCTAGCCCGAAGCCGATGCGGGCGGCGCTGCGGACCACCTGCGGGTCGACCGACCACACCGCCTCGAAGACCCGGTCGGCGTCCCGGCGGCGCTCCTGGCCCGGCCGCTCCCAGCCCGCCACGCAGCCGGGGTGATCGGCGGCGTCGCAGATCAGCGACCACTCGCGCCGCAGCGGCGAGCCCGGCGGCACCGACACCTCGGCGAGCGGGCCGGACCGGCGGCTGCGCGGGAAATCGGCGAAGACCACGGCCTGCTCGGCGCCGCGGGCCAGGTCAGCCCAGCGCGGCCGCGCCGCCGCCCAGAAGCGCTCGCGCTGGAAGCTGCCCAGCAGGGCCGGCCGCTGCGCGCGGGCGCTGCACTCGTCCTCGATGGCCAGGGTCAGCGCCAGCAGCATCTTCTTGGGCATGACGTGCACCCGCAGGTCCGGGTGGCGGGCGCGCAGTCCGGCGAAGACGGACAGCTCGGCCTGCGCGCCGGCCAGCGCGCGGGCCATGGCGGCGGGCAGGGACAGGCCGCTGGCCCGGCCGCGCAGGACCGCGGCCAGCAGGGCGCAGTCGGACTCCCGGTAACGGCGCTGCCCGCCCGCGGAGCGCTGCGGGCGGGGCAGGCCGTAGCGCTGCTCCCAGTTCCGCAGGCCGGCCACGGGGATGCCGGTCCGGCGGGAGACCTCGCTGATGGTCAGCCGCGCGGGCTCGGCGGTGGAACTGGTCGTGTTGATGACTCCATGTTAATCAGTCTGATGAGGCCGGCGCGGGTGCCGCCGCGGCTAGCCGGCGCTCACGGCCGCCCGCCGGTACCGCGCGTACCTGATCGCGCGGACCGCCGGGACGATGATGAGGGCCCACGGAATCCACCAGATCCCGGTGAGCAGCCCGGTCAGGACGTAGAGCGCGACGATGGCGCCGAGCACCGTCACGGCCACGGCCGGCCGCGGCCCGGCCGCCGGGTTCGCCTGCGCCAGCCGGAACGACGGGCCCCCGACCGTACCGTCCCGGCGCGCGGGCGGGCCGGGAACCGGGCCGGGACCGGGCAGGTCGGTCATCAGCTCGCTGAGCTCGCCGAGCGTCCGGGCCGCCAGCGCGGCGCCGGCGCGCTCCTGGCGCTCCGCATCGCTCAGCCGGCCCGCGGCGTAGTGCTCCCGCAGCTGCGCCAGGGCATGATCACGATCCGCGTCCGACGCGCGGAGCTGGGTGTTGACCGGCACGGGGCACCTCCATCTGCGGGCCGGACCTGGAAACCGGCCTTCACCAGCAGGTTCTCGCGCCGGCGCCGGTCCTGGTAGTGCCGGGCCGCACCACCTCGGCGTGACAAATGTCAGGCCGCCGCCGGCCCGCGCGCAGTGCGGTAGCGCCATCGCGCCCACAGGTAGGACACCAGCGCGATGCCCGCGCACCAGGCCCCGGCCGCCATGGCGTGCGCGGCCACCGGGCCGCCGGTCAGCAGCCCGCGGACGGTCTCGGTGATGGGCGTGAACGGCTGGTACTCGGCGAACCACCGCAGCCCGGCCGGCATCGATCCGGTCGGGACGAACCCGCTGCCCAGGAACGGCAGCACGATCAGGAACATCGGGGTGTTGCTGGCCGACTCGACCGTCCTGGCGGCCAGCCCGAGGGCCACCGTCAGCCAGGTGAACGCGAACGCCGCCGCGGCGAGCATCCCCGCGGCCGCCAGCCCGCCGAGCGGCCCGGCGTCCGGCCGGAACCCGATCAGTACCGCCACCCCGAGGACCAGCGCGACGCTCAGCGCGGACTGGATCATGCTGCCGAAGACGTGGCCGGTCAGCACGGCCGCCCGGGCGATGGCCATGGTCCGGAACCGGTCGATGATCCCGGTGGTCATGTCCATGGCGACCGAGATCGCCGTGGACTGGGCGGCCGAGGCGACCGTGAAGACCAGGATGCCGGGTGCCACGTAGGCCAGGTAGGCGGCCCGGCCCGCGGCCGGCCCGTGGCGCAGGCCCGCGCCGAGCGTGCCCCCGAAGACGTAGACGAAGATGAGCAGGAACACGATGGGCAGGGCCGCGGTCAGCAGGGTCAGGCTCGGGTAGCGCTGCATGTGCCGCAGGTTGCGGCGCAGCATGGTCGCCGAGTCGGTGACGGCGCCGGGCCGGGTGCCGGTGGCAGTGCTCATGACGGGGTGCCTTCCGCTGCGGTGGCCGGGTTCCCGGTCAGGGCGAAGAAGACGTCGTCCAGGTCCGGGAGGTGGATCGACAGCCGCTCGGGCCGGACCGACGCCGCGTCGAGCCGGTCCAGCAGCGCGCGCAGCGTGCCGATGCTGTCGTCACCGGGTACCTGCAGGGTCAGCGCGTCGTCATCGCGGGCCGTGGCCGCGAGGACCGGGACGGCCGCCTGGAAGGCGGCCCGGTCGGCGAACTGCAGGCGGATGTGCCCGCCGGGCACGCGCCGCTTGAGCTCCTCGGCGGTGCCCTCGGCGGCGATCACGCCCTGGTGCAGGACCGCGATCCGGCTGGCCAGCTGGTCGGCCTCGTCCAGGTACTGCGTGGTCAGGAAGATGGTCACGCCGCTGGCGGCCAGCTCGCGGACCATCTGCCACATGCCGCGCCGGCTGGCCGGGTCCAGCCCGGCGGTCGGCTCGTCGAGGAAGATCACCCGCGGGCTGCCGATCAGGGTCATGGCCAGGTCGAGCCGCCGGCGCATCCCGCCTGAGTAGGTGCCGGCTGTCTTCCTGGCCGCCTCGGCCAGGCCGAACTGGTCCAGCAGCCCGGCCGCGCGGCGGCGGCCGGCGGCCCGGCCCAGGTGGTGCAGGTCGGCCATGAGGCGCAGGTTCTCCTCGCCGGTGAGCAGGCTGTCGACCGCGGAGAACTGGCCGGTGACGCCGATGGCGGCCCGGACCCCGTCCGGGTCGCCGGCCACGTCGTGGCCGGCCACGCAGGCCCGCCCGCCGTCGGCGGGGATCAGGGTGGACAGGATCCGGACGGCGGTGGTCTTGCCGGCGCCGTTCGGCCCGAGCAGGGCGAAGATCGTCCCCTCGGTGACGGCCAGGTCGATGCCGCGCAGCACGGCTGCCTTCCCGTACGACTTGCGCAGCCCGGTGACGGTGATGGCGGGCCGGGACCCGGTGACGGGGGTCATCGTCTTTCCTCTCTTCCTCCTACAAGGCCGCGTGCGGTCCTTCCGGCCGGGGTCAGCCCGGCGCGGGCCGGCGGAGCACGATGTCGCCGTAGCTGGTGCGGGCCTGCAGCTCGAGGACCTCGTCGGCCGGGCCGGGGCCGTCGGCCTCAGCCAGCTCGTTGTGCACGCGGCCGAACTGGGTGTACAGGTCGAGCCGGGCGGCCGTGCCCGCGCCGATGCCGGCCTCGATCTCGCCGAACCCGGTCCGCAGCACCGCCGTCCCGCGGGTCAGCTCGCCGATCCGGATGTCGCCGTTGGAGGTGCGGGCGTCGACCCCGCCGCCGGCCCGGCCGACGAAGACCGGGCCGTTGGACGCGCGGACGTGCAGGTCCCCGGTGACGGCGCCGATCCAGCTCTCGCCGTTGGTGGTGGAGACCGCGGCCGGGCCGTCCACCTCGCCCAGCCGGACCCGGCCGGACCCCGCGCTGACCTCGGCCGGGCCGGTCACCCGGGTCACCTCGATGCCGCCCGCCGAGGTGCGCAGGTCGACCGGGCCGGCCTGGTCGAGCTGGATGGCGCCCGCCGCCGTCTTGATCCGGCACTCCCCGAGCGCCCCCGCCGAGCGGAACGCGGCCATCGCGGTCTCGCCCCGCACCCGGGAGCCGGCCGGCAGGCCGATGGTCACGTCGACCGACCCCGGCTTGCCGAACAGGCCGAGGGTGCGCGGCCGCGGGGCGCGGATCAGGACCCCCGTCGCGGTCCGCTCGACCCGGGTCTGCTCGGCGGCCCGGACATCCAGGTCGATGCCCTCGTCGGTCGGCCGTACCTCGACGGTGGTGTCGGCGCGCTCCCCGGCCGTGATGCGGACATCGCCGGCGACAAGATATATCTCGATAGTGATGGGATCTGGGGTGTCGAAGGCGGGCATGACGTACCTCCCGTGCGGGTGAGCGGAGCGTCCCGGGGCCGGGACGGCGGGCTGGGGCGGGTGCGCGGGCGCCAGGGCAGGTGCACGCGGGCCGGGGCGGGTGCTAGCGGACCCAGCCGCTGAGGCGCTGGGCGCCGCGCGGCGCGCGGCGGTCCGGCCGGGGCGGGCCGCCGGAGGCCAGGGCGGCTGCGGCCGCCCGGACCAGCCAGCCGTTCACCGAGAGGCCGGCCTGCTCGGCCGCCTCCTCGATCCGTCCCTTGAGCGTCTCGCCCAGCCGGAAGTTGATCCGGGTCATCGCCGCGTCGTCCGCGTCCGGCGGAGCCGGGGGCAGGCCGGGCGGGGCAGGCTCGGGCTCGGCGGCCGGCTCGGCCAGCGCCGGCGTCACCACGAAGCTGGGCTCGCGGCCGCGCAGCCGCAGGTGCACCGAGCCGGGCGCGAGGTCGCGGGTGATCTCGTCCGCGGCCGCGGACAGCGCCTCCAGCAGCGTCAGCCGGGCCGCCGCCTCCAGCGGCCCGGTCAGCCGCTCGGCCAGCGCCTGCGCGTCGTCCCCGCCCGCCGCGGCGGCCACGGCCAGTTCCTGGCGGAGGCTGCTGACATACGGCTCCAGTTCCATGACGCCATACTGGCACCACTATGGCGCCAATGCAAGCCACTATGGCGTCATACTGGCCCGGGGAGGCCGTCCGTTAGCGTGCTCAGGGACAAGCAAAGGAGCTCGAACATGGCCAGACTCCCGGACGTAGCGACAGATGACGAGGTCGCGGCGCGCATCCGCGCCCGGCGTGGCGGCGAGCTGCGCCCGCTGGACACCATGCTGCTGCACAGCCCGCCCGTGGCGAACGGGTGGAACGAGCTGATGGGCGCGATCCGCCGCGACACCACCGTGCCCGCTGACCTCCGCGAGCTGGTCATCCTCCGCATCGCGGTGCTGAACGCCGCGCCCTACGAATGGGACTCCCACCAGGAGCCGGCCCGCCTGGCCGGCCTCGACGACGCGCACCTGGCCGCGGTCCGGGTGGCCGATCCCGGGGTGCCGCTCAGCGCCCGGCAGCTCCTGGTCATCGCCGTCACGGACATCATGACCCGGGAGGCCCGCCTGCCGGAGCCGCTGTTCGCGGAGCTGCGCGAGCATTTCGACGACCGCCAGGTCTTCGAGCTGCTCGCCACCGTGGCCTCCTACAACATGGTCTCCCGCCTGGTCGCGGCGCTGGACATCACGACCCCGGCGGCCCGGGCATGACCGGCCGGCTGGAGGGCAAGACCGCCCTCATCACCGGCGCGGGCAGCGTCGGCCCGGGCTGGGGCAACGGCCGCTCGGAAGCCATCATCTTCGCCCGCGAGGGCGCCCGCCTGCTGCTGGTCGACCGCGAGCCCGACGCCCTGGGCGTGACGATCGAGGCGGTCCGGTCCGAGGGCGGGACGGCCACGGCCTTCGAGGGCGACGCCACCGACAGCGCCGTGATCCAGGAGGCCGTCGCGCGCTGCGGCGAGGCCTACGGCCGGCTGGACATCCTGGTCAACAACGTCGGCGGCTCCCGGGCGGGCGGCCCGGTCGAGCTCAGCGAGGCGGACTGGCAGGCCCAGATCTCGCTCAACCTGACGGCCGCCTTCCTGGCCTGCAAGCACACCATCCCGGTGATGATCGCCCAGGGCGGCGGGGCCATTGTCAGCACCGCGTCGGCCTCCGGGCTGCGCTGGACGGGCTCGGCCCAGGTCGGCTACGCCGCGGCCAAGGCGGGGATCATCCAGATGTCCCGCGTCATCGCCGTGCAGCACGCCCCGGACGGCATCCGGGCCAACACCGTCGTCCCTGGGCAGCTGCATACCCCGATGGTCGAGGCGCGGCTGGCCGGGCAGCGGGCCGGCGGCGACGTCGAGGCCCTGCTGGCCCAGCGCCAGAGCCGCATTCCCCTCGGCTTCATGGGGGACGGGCGGGACACCGCCTACGCGGCCCTGTACCTCGCCTCGGATGAGGCCCGGTTCGTCACGGGCACCGAGATCGTGATCGACGGGGGCATGACGGCCCGCTGCGACTGATCCCGGCCGTCCCGCCCGTCCCGCCCGTCCCGCCGGCGCTCAGCGCCGGGGCTCAGCGCCGGCGCGGGGCGGGCCGGGCGTCCGTCGAGTGCGCGAGCGCGGCCAGGTGCTTGCGCATCCGGCGCAGGGCCAGCGCCGTGTCGCGGGCGATCATCGCCGTGACGATGGCCTGGTGGGCGTGCCGGGTGGCAGCGGCCGACTCGCTGACCCGCACCCGGTTCCCCGAGTACAGGCGCTCCGCGCTGAGCTGCATCAGGATGGACTGCAGCAGGGCCAGCGTCTGGTTCCCGGCCAGCCCGGCGATGACGGCGTGCAGGTCGTGGGAGACGGCCGGGAAGTCCTCGTCCGGCCAGGTCCGCTCCAGCTCGAGCAAGGCCGCCAGGCGCTCCTCGCCGGCCGCGTCCAGCCGGTCGATGGCCATCCGCAGGGTGGCCGCCTCAAGCTCCTCGCGCAGGTCCCGGAGGTGCCCGGAGTTCATGCCCTGGTAGGTCAGGTAGAGCGACGCGGTGCGCACCACCGCCTGCCCGTCCGGCGCCGCCACGACCATCCCGCCGGCCGCGCCGCGCTGCATCCGGACGACCGAGTGATGCTCCAGGATGCGGATCGCCTCGCGGAACTGGGCCCGGCCGACCCCGTACTTCCGCAGCAGGTCGCTCTCGAAGCCCAGGCTCTGGCCCACCGGCCAGCCTTGGCGCACGATCTCCTGCCGGATCCGGGCGGCGACCGCGTTGGCCGGCCGGTACGGCCGCCCCCCGGCCCCGGCCGCCGGCCCGGGGCCGCCGTCCGGGCTGCCCGGCCCCGGGCCGGCGCCGCCGTCGGGCCGCGCTGCCTCCAGGCCGGCCATGTGCTCGCGCATCCGGTCTCCGGCCAGCCCGGCGTCACCCGCGGCGATGGCCTCGGCGATGGCCTGATGCCCGGCCGGGCGCGCGGTCAGCGGCCCGCTGAGCGACACGATGGCGTGAATGAACAGGGACAGCGCCGCGTTGCCGGTGACCTGCGCGATCAGCTCATGGACGTCCGGGGACTCGGCGGCTCCGCCGTCCGGGCCGGGCGCGGGGCCGCCCGCCGCCCGCAGATCCGCCGCGCGCCGGCCCGGCGGCCAGTCCGCCGCCCGCGCGGCGTCCCGCAGCGCCCGCCGCCCCGCCTCGTCGCCGGACCCGGCCGCCGCGGCGGCCGCGAACGCCTCCAGCACGGACCGGGCCTCCAGCAGGTCGCCGACGCCGGCCTGGGCGTACTCCAGGTAGATGGCGAGCGACTCGGTGACCGCGGACGCGTCCGGCTCCACCACCACCAGGCCGCCGCCCCGGCCGCGCCGCATGCGGGCCACCTGGCGGTGCTCGGCCAGCCGGATCGCCTCGCGGATCACCGCGCGCCCCACGCCGTAACGGGCGGCGAGCTGGTCCTCAGAGCCGATGACCAGGCCGACCGGCCAGCCGGCCCGGAGCACGTCGGCCTCGATCGACGCCGCCACCCGCTCGGCCAGCTTGGGATCCCGGGCGCCCGGGACCGGGCTGAGGGCCGTCCGGCGGCCCGGCGCTGATCGCGGAATCAGATCAGCGTCGCCGTGCCGTCCGGTCGCAGCCATAGCCTCTATGGTGCCAAAGACCGCCGCCGGCCCGGTCCCGGACGGCGGCCGGCCGGACCCCTGACGTCCGCCCGGCCGCCGTGGGGCCGGCCCAGGTCCGGCGGCCGCCTCAGCTGCTGCCGCCGAGGATCCGCTCGACCATGGGCCGGCGCTTGGCCGGCTCCCGGGGGGGCAGGTCGGCGACGGCCGGGGCGCGCTCGTCGAACTGGGCCAGCATGCGCAGCGCGTGCGCGCCGGTGACCGCAGCCGTGAAACCGGCCGCGTCCTGGGACATGTTGATCGACCGCTTGGCCATCCGCAGCCAGAACGGGGAGTTCTGGGCGATGCGCTCGGCCAGGTTGGTCACCTCGGCCTCGAGCTCGTCCTTGGGCACCACCTTGTTGATGAAGCCCAGGGCCAGCGCGCGCTCCGCGGAGATCTCCTGCGGGTCGAACAGCAGCTCCTTGGCCTGCCGCACGCCGACGTCGTAGGGCAGCGTGAAGTACTGCAGCAGGCTGGTCAGGAACCGCGCCTCGTCGCTGGCCACGATGAGGTCCATCGCGGTGGCGATCATCCAGCCGCCGAAGATGCACCAGCCGTGCACCTGCGCGATGGTCGGCTTGGTCAGGGTCCGCCAGCGCAGCGACATGTCCACGAAGTGCGTCTCGGAGTAATCGAACCGGTCCTCGATGTCCGTGACGTCCTTGCGCCGGGCGGCCAGTTCCGCCATCCGCGCGGGCGTGCCCAGGTCGTGGCCGGAGGAGAACGACGAGCCCATCCCGGACACCACGATGACGTGGACCTCCGGGTCGGCGTCGGCCTCGAACAGGGCGCGGTCCAGCTCCTCGAGGAGCTGCGCGCTCTGCGCGTTGCGGTACTCGGGACGGTTCAGCCGGACCCGGCCGACCACGCCCTCCCGCTCGTATGCGACCTGCTGGTAGTCCG
>FSXZ01000262.1_pt1 | contig 16151 bp, 9 predicted proteins | sample 1638121 | NCBI WGS metagenome assembly FSXZ01 (sample SAMEA3914788, study PRJEB12502) | metagenome | biome: forest; material: soil | place: Canada | collected 2011-07-03 | depth 0.1 m
GATCAACCCGTCCGCGGCAAGCGACATGGCCCAGTCCATCGTGGACGACTACGAGCAGGGCGGCACGCTCACCAAGTGGGGTATGGACAACGGCGAGACCTCCATCATGGTGGGCGACTCCGGGGTGCCCGTGCTGGCGGACTACTACGCGTTCGGCAGCACGAACTTCGACACCTCCACCGCGCTCACCGCCATGGAGACCGAACAGACCACGGACACCGACGTCACCCCCGGCATCACGTACCTGGACAGCTTCGGCTACCTGCCCACCAACAGCATCTACGGCTGCTGCCACGAGTACGCGACCGCGTCGACCCAGCTCGAATACGACACCGACGACTTCGCGCTCTCGGCCTTCGCGGGCGCATTGGGCCAGAGCGCGGTGCAGACGAGGTTCCAGAACCGGGCCCAGGACTGGGAGAACATCTACAACACCTCCAGCGGCTACCTCCAGCCGCGCCACTCCAACGGCCGCTGGATGGACGGGTTCGACGCCACGCTGATCACCAGCACCGCCGACAACGACTTCGCCGAGGGCGACGCGCTCACCTACACCCCGGACATCCCGTTCAACCTCGCCGAACTCGCCACGCTCGAGGGCGGGAACTCGTCGCTGGCGAGCTACCTCAACACCGTCCTGAGCGGCTACCAGGGCCTCGGCAGCGTCATCGGCACCCAGGCCAACCTGGGCAACGAGCCGAGCTTCGAACTGCCCTGGGAGTACGACTGGGTCGGTGAGCCGTACAAGACCCAGAGCACCGTGCGCGCGGTCGAGGACGGCCTGTGGTCCGACGCGGCCGGCGGCATCCCCGGCAACGACGACCTCGGCGAGACGAGCTCGTGGTTCGTCTGGTCCGCGCTGGGCTTGTATCCGGAGACCCCGGGCACCGCCAACCTGGCCATCGGGAGCCCGCTGTTCACCGAGGCGGTGGTCGCGGTCGGCAGCGCCGGCAAGACCCTGACGATCAACGCGCCCGCCGCCGCCGACGCCGACCCGTACGTACAGAGCCTCACGCTCAACGGAAGCGCGGACGCGCTCGCCTACCTGCCCGCGGCCGACGTCCTCGGCGGATCGACGCTCGCGTTCACCCTCGGCAGCGCGGCCGACACCTCCTGGGCCGCGGCCGCCGCCGACGCCCCGCCCTCCTACGGCGGCACCCCCGGCACCGGCGTGGTCCAGCCGGTCGGCACCATCACCGAGACCGCGACCGGCAAGTGCGTGGACGACAACGGTTCCGGCACCTCCAACGGCACCGCGATCCAGATCTACACCTGCAACGGCACCAGCGCGCAGAGCTGGACCGTGGCCCCGGACCACACCCTGCAGGTACTCACCGACTGCGCGGACGTGGTCGACAGCGGCACCACCAGCGGCACCCTGGTCCAGCTGCACACCTGCAACGGCACCGGCGCCGAGCAGTGGGACCAGAACGGCGCCGGCGAGATCGTGAACCCGGAATCCGGGCTCTGCCTCACCGACACCGCCAACGGCGCGACCAACAAGACCCAGCTCCAGATCGCCACCTGCACGGGTGCGGTCGGGCAGGTCTGGACGCTGCCCTAGCGTCGAGGCGTGTGCGGCGCCGGGGCCCGCGAGGACGCGGGTCCCGGCGCCGTTCGCGTCAGCCGCGCTTGTCGCCGTCCACGCCCGAGCGCGCGTTGTGCAGTACGTCGGAGACCTGCCCGACCATGGTGATCTTGCCGTTGAGGTCGGGATCGAGCACCATCAGCAGCATCAGCAGGGCCCACAGCCCGGTCGCGGGTACCGCCCAGTGGAACACCGTCGCGGGCAGGTAGCCGAACGCGTGCGCGGCGAACGTGGCCCCGATCGGCAGGACGGCGACCAGTACGTCGCGCACGGTCTTCAGGATCCTGCGTCGTCGCCGGACCTCGCCGGACGCCGGCTCTTGCGGCCCCAGCCATTCCAGCGCGCCGAGATCGCCGGTGGCCAGGCATCTGATCGCGTGGCACAGCGCCCGGTCCACCTCGGCCGTGGTCTCCGCGGTCGCCGCGATGATCCCGCGTTCGAGGCGGCGCAGGGCCCTGGCCCAGCCCGCGGCCCGCTCCACGATCCAGTCCTTCTCGACCAGATCGGTCATGTGTTTGGCCGGGAGCAGGAAGACGCGGATCTCGGCCGCGGCCCGCTCGAGCAGCGCCGCGTTGGCGCGCCTGACCACGACCGTGGCCAATCCGGGCGAGCGCAGCCGATGGATCAGCCAGAGCAGATCGTCGATGATCTCGAAGTGGGCCGCGTTCTCCATCGTCCTGCGCCAGACGGAGTAGCCGTACCAGTAGAGGAGGCTGTCCACGGCCAGCAGGGCCATGGTGACCGGGGGCGCGACGATCAGGCCGTAGCCGACCCAGAACCCCCAGCCTTGATTCGGGCCGATGTGGTGCAGATAGGCCTCGACCGCGCCGGCGACGGCCGCGACGCCGAGAGCGGCGAACCAGGCCGCCCGGCGGATCGAGTTGACATGCCAGAATCGCCGGGAGCGGGTGAGGACGTAGAACAGCGCGGCGAAGAGCAGGGCGACCAGGGCGCTGCCCAGACTCGGCCGGGCGGTGTCGGCGGGGCGGAACGCGGGTGCGAGTGTATCCGCTCCGGCCGTGAGCGTCAGGGCCAGCGGCGCCACGACCCAGGCCATGACGACCCAGTATTGGTAGCGCTCGACGACCCGCGCGGCCTGGGCGGCGAAACGCACATCCACCGAGGCGGAGGCCATGGCGGCCTCGAGCGAGGAGAGCGCGCTGCCGGTGAGGCCGCTGGCTTGCCCGAGATGGACGAAGTAGGGCGGAGCGTGGCGTTCCGGGGTGATCAGAGCCCGCTTCTCCCAGGCCAGTCCCGGCCGGCGCAGCCAGGTGAACGGATTCGTGTATCGGCGAACCCGATGGAGAAGAGCTCGGATGAAGGTGGTGTTCAACGCGCGGGCGAGGACCTCTTGCGCCTCCCTGGCATGGAAACGGTAGCGGTACTCCTGGTAGAAGGCCGCGATGGCCGTGCCCACCACGATACTTTGGGCGAATTCCGGGGGCAGGCCCTCGATCACGGCCAAAGCCTCGCGCACATGTGAGGCGGCGCTCAGCAGCAGGATGCGTTCGCGTGCCGCCATCTTCGGGTCCGGTTCGAGCAGCGCGGCCTGTTCCATCAGCTCCAGCGCGAGGTCGTCGTCGCGCAACCGGAACAGCACTCGTGCCAGCGGCCACAACAGGGCGGCCGATTCCCCGTGCTGTTCGACCGCTCGAAATAAGAGTTCTGCCGCGGCCTCGTTCGCGCCGCGTCTCATCAGGGCTTCCGCCTCGTTCGCGACCGCCGTGATCGCCTCGGCCGGATCCGGCGTCGTCGTTCCCGCCGTCACCGGCGCCGGCGTGCCCTGCGCCGTCGCAGTATCGTCAATCCCCACCACGCCACCAGCATGGGCCACCCTCTCCGCCCGCGCCACAGACTCGGCGAAAAACCCTTACCGCTCCGGCGTCATCGTGCCCTACCGTCGTCTCGACTCGCCCGCCGATCCGCGCGGGCCACCGACGCCGGGAGGGAACGACGATGCGCACGCGCCGCGCCGCCGCCGTCTCCCGGCCTCGCTTCGAGGTGATCCTCGTGTCTTCGCCCGCTCGGTGCGGGCTGCGCGGCCCGCGCTGAGTACACCGGTCTCCGCCGTCCTCTGACGGGGCGTCCGGGAATCGCGCCGTCCTGATTCGACGATCGCGACCCGAAGGACCTTCCTCATGCGTACCCAGCCGACCCCCGACCTTTCCGCCGTGCGCAATCTCGGCATCCTCGCCCACGTGGACGCGGGCAAGACCACCGTCACCGAGCGGATGCTCTTCGCCGCGGGCGCCGTGTACAAGCGCGGCGAGGTGCACGAGGGCACCACCGTCACCGACTTCGACCCGCAGGAGCGCTCCCGCGGCATCACCATCTTCGCCGCGGCGGTGAGCTGCTCCTGGCGCGAGCATCGGCTCAACCTGATCGACACGCCCGGGCACGTGGACTTCTCCGACGAGGTGGAGCGTTCGCTGCGCGTCCTCGACGGCGCCGTCGCCGTGTTCGACGCCGTCGCGGGGGTCGAGCCGCAGAGCGAGTCCGTCTGGCACCGGGCCGACCGGTACGCCGTGCCGCGCCTCGCGTTCGTCAACAAGATGGACCGGGCCGGCGCCGACCTGGACGCGACCGTCGCGGCCATCCGCGCGCGGCTGCATCCGACGCCGGCGGTGGTGCAGCTGCCGATCGGGGCCGAGGCGGCCTTCACCGGCGTCGTCGATCTGGTCCGCATGCGGGCTCTGACGTGGCCGGACGGCGTCGGCGCGGCCGTGGACGGGCCGATCCCGGCGCAGCTGGCCGAATCGGCGCGGGCCGCGCGCCGTGGGCTCGAGGAACTGGTGGCCGAGCGGCACCCGACGGCGCTGGAAGAGTACGTCGGCTCGGCGCGGCTGTCCGAGCCGAGCTTGCGCAGGGCTCTGCGCGATCTGACGATCTCCGGCGAGGTCGTCCCCGTCCTCTGCGGCGCCGCGTACCGCAACCGCGGGATCGAGCCGCTGCTCGACGCCGTGGTCGACTACCTGCCCGCACCGCCGGACCGGCCCCCGGTCGGCGGCCGGGCGGCCGATCCGGCCGTGCCGCTGGCCGCTCTGGCGTTCAAGGTGCACGCGGGCAGCCCCGGCCGGCTCACCTACCTGCGGCTGTACTCGGGCACGCTGTACCCGGGCGACGCCGTGCTCGACGTCGCGGCGCGGCGGCTGGAGCGGGTCGGGCGGATCCTGCGGGTGCAGGCCGACCGGCACACCGAGGTGGAGCAGGCGGTGGCGGGCGACATCGTGGCGGTGGCCGGGCTCAAGGCGGTCCGGACCGGTGCCACGCTGTGCGCGCCCGCCGCGCCGATCCTGCTCGAGCCGCCGAGCGCGACCGAACCGGTGGTGTCCGTGGCGGTCGAGGCCGAGCGCGAGGCGGACGCGGAGAAACTGGCCGCGGCACTGGTCCGGCTGACCGAGGCGGACCCCTCGCTGGCGGTGCGCACGGACCCGGAGACCGGGCAGCGGCTGCTGTCCGGCGTGGGCGAACTGCATCTGGAGGTCGCGGTGCAGCGGATCCGGGGCGAGCGCGGGATCGGCGTGCGGGTGGGCCGGCCGCAGGTGGCCTACCGGGAGACGGTCGTGCGCGGGGTGGCCGGGTTCGGCTACCGCCACGTGAAACAGGACGGAGGTGCGGGTCAGTGGGCTCATATCGTGCTGGACGTCTCGCCGCTGACCGGCCGGGTCGGGGACACCGGCTTCGTGTTCGAGGACAGGGTGGTCGGCGGCCGGGTGCCGCGGGAGTTCGTCCGCGCGGTCGAGGCCGGCTGCCGGGACGCGCTGGCCGCCGGACCCGGGGGCCATCCCGTCACCGGGCTGCGGGTGGTGCTCACCGACGGGGCCACGCACGTGCGCGACTCCTCCGAGACCGCCTTCCGCACCGCGGGCCTGCTCGGTCTGCGCCAAGCCCTGCGGGCCGGGGCGCTGGCCGTGATCGAACCGCTGGTCGAGGTGACGGTGACGGCCCCGCAGGACGCCGTCGGCGCGGTACTCGGTGATCTGACGGCGCGTCGGGGCCGGGTCACCGCCTCGGCCGTGCGCGGGGCGAGCGCGGTGGTCACCGCGACCGTGCCGCTGGCCGAGGTGTTCGGCTACGCGACCCGGCTGCGCAGCCGCACCCAGGGCCGCGGCGGCTTCACGGCCCGGCCCGCGGGCTACGCACAGGCCCCTGCGACGCGGTGAGTCCGGCGGCCGGGCCCGGTGGCCGGGCCCGCGTGGGCGCGACCGCCGGACCCGGGCGGGGAACGGGGCCGGGCCCGGCTTCGGCCGCGGTCCGACTCCGTTCCCTGCTTTACTGTTCATCAGTGTCCGAATTCAGCGGCAGGAGGCTCGCGGCGTGGCGCGTTTCGATGGTCCCTTCGGTGATCTGTCCCGGTTCCTGGAGATTCCGCGGGTGACCGCGCTCACGCTCGGTCCGGCCGGCGGCGCGCCGGTGGCGGTGGTGCAGCAGCTCGCCGCGGACGGCAAGAGGTTCATCTCCTCGCTCTGGCGGATCGACCCCGACGGCGGCGCGCCGGTGCGGCTGACCCGCTCCGGCGAGGGAGAGTCGGCGGCGGGGTTCCTGGCCGACGGGTCGCTGCTGTTCACCGCGAAGCGCCCGGATCCGCAGGCCGGCAAGGACGATCAGGCCCCGGACGGCCCGGCGCTGTGGACGCTGCCGATCGGCGGCGGGGAGGCGCGGCTGCTGGCCGCGCCCCCGGCCGGGGTCGAGTCCGTCAGCGTGGCGCGCGGCGGCGGCACGGTCGTGTTCGGCGCCCGGGTGCTGCCGGGCGCCAAGGACCTGGCCGAGGACGCCACCCGGCGCAAGGCCCGCAAGGACGCGGACGTCACCGCGATCCTGCACGAGAGCCTGCGGGTGCGCTTCTGGGACCACGACCTCGGCCCGGACACCGTGCGGCTGTTCTCGTTCACCCCGCCCGCGCCCGAGTCCGCCGACAAGCCCGAGCTCACCGACCTCACCGGTGACGTCGGCCTCGCGGTCAGCGGCCACGCCGTCGCCCCGGACGGCAAGACCGTCGTCGCCACCTGGGACGTCGACCTGCCGGACGGCTCGCTGCACACGGAGCTGGTCGCGCTGGATCCGGCCACCGGCCGGCGCACCACCCTCGCCGCCGAACCCGACACCGACTTCGAGAAGCCGCTGATCTCACCGGACGGACGCTCGGTGGTCGTGCAGCGGATCTGGCAGGGCGACTACGAGCACGCGTTCGACCTGAAGCTGTGGCTCCAGCCCCTGGACGGGGGCGAGGGGCGCTTCCTGCTGCCCGACCTCGACCTGTGGCCCGAGCCGCAGGCCTGGTCGCACGACGGCGCCGCGCTCTACTTCGCGGCCGACGAACTCGGCGCGCGCCCCGTCTTCGAGCTCGACGTCGCGGCCGGCACCGCCATCCGCCTCACCGGCGACGGCGGCGCCTACACGCACGTCCAGGTCGCCCCGGACGGCACCGTCTTCGCCCTGCGCTCGGCGGTCGACGCCCCGCCGCGCCCGGTCCGCCTGGCCTCCGGAGTCGTCGACCAACAGCCCGTCTACCTGCGCGCGCCCGGGGACGAGGTCGAACTGCCGGGCCGGGTGGAGCGGATCGTGGTCGCCGCCGAGGACGGCCGGGATATCCACGCCCGGCTGGTGCTGCCGGAGGGCGAGGGTCCGGCGCCGCTGCTGCTGTTCATCCACGGCGGTCCGCACGGCAGCTTCAACAGCTGGACCTGGCGCTGGAACCCGTGGGTGCTGGCGCGTCGGGGCTACGCCGTGCTGCTGCCGGATCCGGGCATGTCCACCGGATACGGCCAGGACTTCAACCAGCGCGGCTGGGGCGAGTGGGGAGCCGAGGCGTACACCGACCTGATGGCGGTGACCGACGCGGTGGTGGCCCGCCCCGACATCGACGGGACCCGCACCGCCGCGCTCGGCGCCTCCTTCGGCGGCTACATGGCCAACTGGGTCGCCACCCACACCGACCGGTTCAAGGCGATCGTCGCCCACGCGGGCCTGTGGCAGCTGGATCTCGAGGCCGGCGCCGACGCGGGCTTCTTCACCCGCCGCGAGTTCGGCGATCTACTCGAGCGGCCCGAACGCTGGGAGCGCAACTCGCCGCACCGCCTGGTGCAGCGGATCAACACCCCGATGCTGGTGGTCCACGGGGAGAAGGACTACCGGGTGCCGATCTCCAACGCCATGCGGCAGTGGTACGACCTGAACCGCTACAACAAGGACGCGAAGTTCCTCTACTTCCCGAACGAGGGCCACTGGATCACCCAACCCCAGGCCTGCGCGCTGTGGTACGAGACCATCGCGGCCTACCTGGCCCACACGGTGCTGGGCGAGGAGTGGCAGCGGCCTGAGTTGCTGGGCTACCCCGCCCGGCCCCGCCCCGCCGCCGCCCGTCCGGCGCCGTCCGGTTGCCGCGGGTCCGGCGCCCCCTTAGGAAGGGGGAGACAGGATCCGCGGGACGAGCGCGCGCGAGGGAAGCCATGGCGACGGCGGGGCAGGCGGCGGATCCGGGATCCGACAGGGCGCGCGCGGTGCTCGTCCCGCTCGCGCTGGCGCAGTTCGTCTGCAGCTTCGCCGGCTCCAACATGAACGTGATGATCAGCGCCATCAGCGATGACCTGGACACCACGATCCACGGTGTGCAGCTCGTGATCACGATGTTCCTGCTGGTCATGGCGGCCCTGATGATCCCCGGCGGCAAGCTGTGCGACCGCTACGGCAGGGTACGGATGCTGCGCGCGGGCCTGGTCGTCTACGGCGTGGGCGCCCTGCTCAGCGCGGCGGCCCCGGGTCTGGGCCTGCTCATCGTGGGCTATTCGCTGCTCCAGGGCATCGGCACCGCGATGCTGATCCCGCCGGTCTACATCCTCGCCACGCTCAACTTCGGCTCGGTCGCCGACCGGGCCCGCGCGTTCGGCGTGATCAGCGCGATGGGCGGGGTCGGCGCGGCGACCGGACCGCTGATCGGCGGCCTGATCACCTCGGCGATCTGCTGGCGGGCCTCCTTCGTCTTCCAGGCCCTGGTGGTCGCCGCGATCGTGCTGCTGTGCCGCGGACTGGTCGATCCGCTCGAGGCCGATCCGCACAGCCGCTTCGACCTCGGCGGCGCGGTGCTCTGCGCCCTCGGCCTGATCCTGCTGGTGGGCGGCGTGCTCGCGCTCGACCAGGACGCGGGCGCGGCCGTCGCGCTGATGCTGCTCGGCGCCGCCGTGCTGCTCTGGTTCCTGCTGTCCATGCGGGCGCAGGAACGCCGGGGCCTGCGTCCGCTGCTGTCGCTCGCCCTGTTCCGCAGCCGCGTCTCCAACCTCGGCCTGATCACCCAGAACATCCAGTGGTTGATTCTGATGGGCTCCTCCTTCACCGTCTCGGCCTACCTCCAGGTGGTGCGCGGCTACGGCGCCGTGGAGACCGGGGTGACCTTCACCGCCGCCACCGTGGGCCTGCTCGTCTCCTCGCTGGGCGCCGGACGCCTCGCCCGCCGCCGCTCCCAGCGCAGCCTGATCGTCATGGGCTTCGCGATCGCCGTCGTCGGGATCGCGATCCTGGTCGTCGTGGTGCGCGGCACCGAGGGCAGTTGGGGCTTCGTGCCGGGCCTGCTGCTGCTCGGCTTCGGCCTCGGCCTGATGCTCACGCCCTCGGTGAACGTGGTGCAGTCCAGCTTTCCGGAGGACCGGCAGAGCGAGATCTCCGGGCTCTCCCGCAGCGTCTCGAACCTCGGCTCCTCGCTCGGCACCGCCATCGCGGGCACCATCCTGGCCGCGACCCTGAGCAACCGGGCGTACTCGGCCGCCATGTTCACCCTGGCCGGCATCGGCGTGCTGGGCCTGATCGCCGCCGTGTTCCTGCCGCGCACGGCGGGCCAGATCCCGGCATCCGACGCTCCGGCGCCCGACCTGCCGGCCTCCGCCGGCCCTGCGTCCTAGATCTAGTGCCCCACGGCCACCTTGGCCACCACGATGATCAGGCCGAGCAGCAGGTTGATCAGCCCCTCGACCGTGGCCTGAAGCGGCGTCACACCCGCGCGCAGCGCCCCGAGACACGCCCATCCCACCTGCTGAGCCACCGCGACGGCCAGGCCCAGCCAGGCGTACCCGAGCGGATCGAGCCCCAGCGCCGAGCCGGCCAGCACCACCGCGGCCGGCAGGAACGCCGCCTCCACCAGCCCCCACTCGTGCCGCGCCACCTGCCCGATCTCCGCGGCCGACCAGCCGCGCCCGGACCCCTCGCCGACCCGGCGCTCACCGGAGAGCCGGGCGTAGACGTGCGAGGCCCAGAACACCAACCCGGTCACGATCAGCAGCCCGGCCAGCCGCCACGCGCTCAGATCCCCGGCCGCGGCGGCCGCGGCCACCACCGAGGCGGCGAGCATCGATCCGTACACGGCCCCGGAGTAGTCCGTCCGGCGTGCCCCGGCCGACTCGGGCTCCGACTCCGACCCGGGCATCCGTTCCGACCCGGGCTCCGGCTCCGACTCGGGCCCCTGCGCGTTCGCCACCCGCCCACGATAGGCGGCGTTCCCGGCCCGGCCCCGGTGTTCCGGCCCTGCGCCGCACCGCCGTTCACTCGACTGGTCGGCGCCTCGCGCGGCGGTGCGGCGAGGCTGACAGCATCGGAACAGTCTCGTCGGACAGCTGGGAAGGGTGCGCTGTGAACGACTATCCGCTCATCGCCAACCACGGCCTCGTGGGTGACCTGCAGACGGCCGCGCTGGTCTCCACCGCCGGCACGATCGACTGGTGGTGCGCCCCGCGCTTCGACTCGCCCAGCATCTTCGCCTCGCTGCTCGACGCCGAACGCGGCGGGTACTGCCGGCTGGCCGCGGTCGTCGAGGTCCAGGACGCGCAGAACGAACCGACCGTGCGTCAGCTCTACCTGCCCGACAGCGCCGTCCTGGTGACCCGGTTCATGACCGAGCACGGCGTGGGCGAGGTCGTCGACTTCATGGTCCCGGACGAGTCCACCGAGCCGAAAGACCAGCACACCCTGATCCGGGCGGCCCGGGTGGTGCGCGGCTCCCTGCCGTTCGAGTTCGACTGCCGGCCCCGGTTCGACTACGCCCGCTCGACGCCCACCGCGGTCGACTTCGACGACGCGGGCGACGCGGTGATCCGCGGCGCCGAGACCGACCTGGCCGTGCAGGCGCGCGGCCCGGCCACGCTGGAGCGCGACGGCACGGACGTCACCGCCCGGTTCACCCTGACCACCGGTCAGATGGCGGTGTTCGCGCTCACCTCGATGCCGGCCGGCGCCGCCCCGCCCGAACCGCTCACCGTGGACGGGGCCGTGGCCGCGTTCGACGGCACCCGCACCTTCTGGCACGAGTGGCTGCGCCACAGCACCTACCGCGGCCGGTGGCAGCAGATGGTCAACCGCTCCGCGATCACCATCAAGCTGATGACGTACGCGCCGAGCGGCGCGCCCATCGCCGCCGCCACCATGGGCCTGCCCGAGCAGATCGGCGGCGAGCGCAACTGGGACTACCGCTTCACCTGGGTCCGGGACGCCTCGCTCTCCGTCAGGGCCCTGACGTCGCTCGGCTTCCAGCGCGAGGCCCTGGCCTTCCGCCGCTGGCTGCGCGACCGGCTGGTGGCCGGCGGGACCACCTCGGGCGAGCCGCTGCAGATCATGTACCGGATCGACGGCGAGCCGCACCTGACCGAGGAGGTCCTCGAGCACCTCGAGGGCTACCGCGGCTCGGCCCCGGTGCGCGCCGGGAACGCCGCCGCCGACCAGATCCAGCTCGACATCTACGGCGAGGCCGCCTACGCCTTCGGCGAGATGGGCGATATCGGCGCGGTGCACGGCTGGCGGGCCATGTCCGGACTGCTGGACTGGCTGTGCGAACACTGGGACCGCCCGGACGAGGGCATCTGGGAGACCCGCGGCGGCCGCCAGGACTTCACCTACAGCCGCCTGATGACCTGGGTCGCCTTCGACCGCGGCATCCGCCTCGCCCGCGAGCACGCCCGCCCGGCCGACCTGACCCGCTGGACCGCGGCCCGGGACGAGGTGTTCAACCAGATCCTGGACCGCGCCTGGAATCCGGAGCGCAAGGCCTTCGTCCAGTCCTACGGCGGCCACGCCCTCGACGCCTCGCTGCTGCTGATGCCGCAGGTCGGCTTCGTCACCCCGAACGACCCCGCCTGGCTCTCCACCCTCGACGCGATGACCGGGGAACTCGTCAGCGACAGCCTGGTCTACCGCTACGACCCGGAGACCTCGCCGGACGGGCTGCGCGGCAGCGAGGGCACCTTCAACCTCTGCACCTTCCTCTACGTCGAGGCCCTGGCCCAGGCCGGCCGGATCGACGAGGCCCGCTACGCCTTCGACAAGATGCTGACCTACGCCAACCACGTCGGCCTGTTCGCCGAGGAGATCGGCCCGTCCGGCGAGCAGCTCGGCAACTTCCCGCAGGCCTTCACCCACCTCGCCCTGATCACCGCCGCCCTGGTGCTGGACGAGCAGCTGGACCGGGCGGGCCGGGAGGGATAGCCAAAAATCAGCCCCCTGACCCGACCGTCCGGCGCTTCGGCGCCGCACCCAGGGCCCTGATCAGCTCGGCGGCCGGGCGGGGCTCGGCCCGGGGGAAGTCGTCCGCGTCGGTGAGGTTGAGGCGGGCGATGGTGGATTCGAGCGCGCGCGAGACGCGGGGGTCGGCGCCGCGGTAGCACTGGGCGATGAGGTTGCGCACCTCGCGGGCCAGGCGCGGCGGGGCGCCGACCCGGACGTGGCGGGAGTGCGCGCCGGCGGCGGCTTCGCGGCGCAGGCGGTCGGCTTGGCGGCGCCAGTTCTCGGCGTCGTGGAAGCGGCCCTCGCCGCGATGGACGAGGTAGAGGCAGTACGCGGCCTCGGGGTGGCCGTGGCCGGCCGCGAACTTGAACCAGAACCGGGCCGCGAGCGGCCGGCCGGACACCTGCAGCAGGCTGGCCAGCACGAGCGCGCCGGTGGCGTCGAGGTAGGGCTGGGTGGTGAGTTCGGCCAGGTCTCCGGCGGCGCCGTGGTGGTGCAGGACCAGGGTGGCGGCCAGGTTCAGTTCGTGCCGGGCCTGCTCGGCCTCCGAGCGTCCGCCGAGGGCGCCGGGCGCGGGATGGGCGGTGCGGGCGGCGGCGCGCTCGGTGCGGGCGCGCCGGGCCCGGTCCAGGATCTCCGGGGTCGGCGGCGGGGTGTAGCCGCGGTATTCGGCCTGGAGCAGGGTGAGGTCGGCCAGCAGCGCGTCGAGGCGGTTGGGTTCGGCGGACAGGTACGCGCTCACGCTCGGACCTCCTGGTCGGGCTCGCGCACGGCGCTGCCGAGGGCCTCGGCCAGGGCGCGCTTGGCGTAGTAGGTCAGGCTGCTGATCGTCTGGTGGGACACGCCCATCAGGGTCGCGGCGTGCTTCACGTCGTAGCCGAGGACGTAGCGCAGCGCGATCACCTGGAACTGACGCTCCGGCAGTTGGGAGATCGCGCTGAACACGCCGATGGACTCGGCCAGTACGGACAGTTCCTCCCGGGCGGCCCGCATCGCCCGCAGGAACGCGGCGTTCTCCACCATCTGATCGCCTGCGCGCTGCGCGATCCGGGCCTCTATCGTGCCGCGCAACAGGCCGAAGGCGTGCAGCGGCAGGTTCCTGACCCGCCCGAGGACCGCCTCCCAGGTCTCGTGCAGTTGCAGCGCGACCTCGTAGGCGATCAACTCGGCCTCGTCGCGGTCGCCCACGTACAGGTGGGCCAGGCGCACCCAGCTGGCGAAGTTCGACTGTACGAACGCGTCGAAGGCCAGGTCGAGCGGGCCAAGCGCGGGGGCGCCCGGGACGAGGGCGTGCGGAGTGGCGGGCGCGCGGTCGCGATCCATGCCTCCATCCTGGCGAACGCGGGGCCTGAGGATTCAAGACCGGAGGGAATTTTTTTTACCGAGCGCAGCGCGCCGATCACCATACGGTCCCCCCGGCGCCGTGGCGCGATCATCAGTGTTCAGCGATACTGGGGCGCGCCGATCCGACCGGACAGAAAGGCCCGCTGATGAACGAGCCCGCGGTGGACTTGCAGTTGGACCGGGCCCACTCGGCCCGCATGTACGACTACTACCTCGGCGGCACCACGAACTTCCCGGCGGACCGGGAGGCGGTGAGCCGGGTGGTCACCGCGTTCCCGCAGGCGCTGATCGCGGCGCGGGCGAACCGCGGGTTCATGCGGCGGGCCACCGCGTATCTGGCCGAGCACGGGCTGCGCCAGTTCCTGGACGTGGGCACCGGCATCCCGACCCGGCCGAACCTGCACGAGGTGGCCCAGGACCTCGTCGCGGACGCCCGGGTGGTGTACGTGGACAACGACCCGATCGTGCTGGCGCACGCGCAGGCCCTGCTGATCAGCAGCCCGGGCGGGCGCACCGCGTACCTCGAGGCCGATCTGGCCCGGCCCGAGGAGATCCTGAAGAGCTCCGTCCTGCACGACACACTGGACCTGTCCCAGCCGGTCGCGCTCAGCCTGAACGCGGTGCTGCACTTCATCCCGGACGACGCCGAGGCCCAGCGGATCGTGGACACCTTCACCGACGCGCTCGCCCCCGGCAGCGCGCTGGCGATCTCGCACGGCACCGCCGACTTCACCGAGACGCTGGAGAACGTCGCCGGCGTCTACCGCTCGGTCGGGACGGCCGTGGGTATACGCGACCGGGCCCGGTTCAGCCGCTTCTTCGAACGCTGGGAACTGGTGGAGCCGGGCGTGACGCTCTCGCACCGCTGGCGCCCGGACGCCGCCACCGCGGCCTCGGGCGTCACCGACCTGGAGTCCTCCTGCTACGTGGCGGTGGCGCGCAAGCTGGGTTGAGCATCAGCCTTCAGGTTCACTTCATCTGAAGGTGCGTCACCTGTGCGCTCCGGGCCGGGTGGTGAACGTTCACACGGTGGTTGCCCCAGCGCCATAAGGGATCTCTGCTTCGTAAGTGCTTAGCGTGGCTAATGGGATTCATGAAAATTCCCAGACCTCTGCGCTGGACGGCGCTGGCGGCGGCTCTCGCGGTCGCCACGGCGGCCGGCGTGGAAGCGCTCGGTTCGGGCGGGGGCACCGCCGCGGCGGCCAGCATCCTGCAGACCTACGCGGCCGCCTGTCCGACCGCGGACGTGGTCGCCCCGGCGCTCAACAGCAACCTGATCGAGAACCCGGGCGCCGAGGACTACACCGCGCTCACCACGTTCGGCGCGCCGTCCACCGATACCCAGTCGGTGCCGGACTGCTGGACCTCCACCTCCCCGATGGCCGTCTCCGGCGCCGTCCTGGAGTCGGCCTCCTCCTCCGGGGTGACCGGGGCGACCGGCAGCCGCACCTTCTACGGCGGCTACGACTACGACGCGCCGCAGGTCTCGATCGTCGGCGTGACCACCACCGCCACCCAGCTCATCGACGTCAGCTCGCTGTCCGCGGGCGGCGACGGATTCACCTTCACCGGCGAGGTCGGCGGGTACACCACCCAGACCGACTACGCGACGGTGACCGCGAGCTTCGAGAACGCCGACGGCAGCGCGCTCGGCACCGCCGCCCTGGGCCCGGTGGACGCGACCCTGCGCAACAGCGTCACCAGCCTGATCCCGCAGGCCGCGACGGGCACGATCCCCAGCGGCACCACGCAGATCCTGATCACCATCGCCTCGACCGGGGTCAGCGCGGGCTACGGCATCGACGGCCGCGCCGACAACCTGAACCTCACCATCGCCTCCAGCGGCGCGGGCCAGAGCTACGCCGCGCCCTGCCCGTCGGCGGACACGGTCACCCCGGCCGTGGACACGAACCTGATCGAGAACCCCGGCGCCGAGGACTACACGGCGGCCACGGCTCTCGGCGCGCCCGCGGGTGACACCCAGACCGTCGCGGACTGCTGGTCGAGTTCGTCCCCGCTGACCGCCCCGGACGGTACCCAGGAGTCGGCCGCTTCCAGCTACCCGGGGGTGACCGGCAGCCGCGTGTTCTACGGCGGCACCAACCCGAGCACCGTCGCGGTCGCGGGCGTGACCACCACCGGCAGCCAGCTGATCGATGTCAGTGCCCTGAAGGCCGGCGGCCAGCCGTTCAAGCTGACCGGTGACCTCGGCGGCTACTCGACCCAGAGCGACTACGCCGTCGTCCAGGCCACCTTCGAGGACGCGAACGGCGCCAGCCTCGGCACCGCCGAGATCGGCCCGGCCACCGCGGCCGACCGCGCCGACGTCTCCGAGCTGATCCCGGACGGCGACTACGGCACCGTTCCCACCGGCACCGAGAAGATCCTGGTCACCATCATCACCCAGGCGATCAACTCCGGCGCCGACAGCGACGGCACGGCGGACGACCTGAACCTGACCATCGGTCAGAGCGCCACCGGCCAGAACTACACCGCGCCGTGTCCGAGCACCGACGTGGTCACCCCGGCCCTCGACAGCAACCTGATCGAGAACGGCGGCGCCGAGGACTACACCGCCGCCACCGCGCTCGGCGCCCCGATCGGCGACGACCAGACCATCGCCGACTGCTGGACCAGCAGTTCGCCGCTCAGCCCGCAGGACGGCACGCAGGAGTCGCGTACCTCCACCTACCCGGGCGTCACCGGCAGCCGGGTGTTCTACGGCGGCACCAACCCCAGC
>FSXZ01000222.1_pt1 | contig 16134 bp, 13 predicted proteins | sample 1638121 | NCBI WGS metagenome assembly FSXZ01 (sample SAMEA3914788, study PRJEB12502) | metagenome | biome: forest; material: soil | place: Canada | collected 2011-07-03 | depth 0.1 m
ACCGAGCAGCGCCGGCTCGAGGGCGAACTGCGCCACCACGCCTACCACGACCCGCTCACCGGCCTGGCCAACCGGCGCAGCCTGCAGGACCGCCTCGCCCACGCCGTGGAGCACGCCCGCCGCACCGGGCGCCCCGCCTGCCTGCTGCTGATCGACCTCGACGACTTCAAGGACGTCAACGACACCAAGGGTCACGGCGTCGGCGACGAACTGCTGGCCGGGGTCGCCGACCGGCTGCGGGCCAACGTGCGCCCGGCCGACCTCGCCGCCCGGCTCGGCGGCGACGAGTTCGCCGTACTGGTGCCCGAGGTCACCCGCCCCGAGGACGCCGACGGCCTCGCCCGGCGGCTGACCGAGGCCTTCGAGATCCCGTTCGCGCTGGCCGAGGGCGCCGTCACCACCGGCGCCAGCATCGGCGTCGCCAGCACCCGGGGCTGCGAGAACGCCGACGACCTGCTGCGCAACGCCGACCTCGCGCTCTACGCCGCGAAGGACGACGGCAAGCGGCGCTGGCGCCACTACGACCCCGGCCTGCACGACCAGGCCATCGAGCGCACCGCGCTGCGCGACCAGCTCGCCCGGGCCATCGAGGAGGAGCAGGTGCTGGTGCACTACCAGCCCGTCGTCGAGATCGGCGACGGGCGGGTGTGCGGATTCGAGGCCCTGGCCCGCTGGCCACACCCGGTGCGCGGACTGGTCGGCCCGGACGTGTTCATCCCGCTGGCCGAGGAGACCGGCCTGATCCTGCCGCTCGGCCGGCTGCTGCTGCGCCAGGCCGTGGAGCACATCGCCGCCTGGAACGAGAGCCGCGCCGCGGCGGACACCGAGGCGGGCGCCGGATCGCTGAAGGTCCCGCCGCTGCACATCGCCGTGAACGTGTCGCTGCGTCAGTTGCGCGACCCGCGCTTCTCCGCCGAGACCACCGAGCTGCTGCGCGCCACCGGCCTGCGCCCCGCGCTGCTCGTGCTCGAACTCACCGAATCGGACCTGATGCGCCATCACGACGAGCAGGCCCGGCGCACCATGAGCGAGCTCAAGGAACTCGGCGTGCGGATCGCCATCGACGACTTCGGCACCGGCTACTCCTCGCTCAGCTACCTGCGCGAACTGCCCATCGACATCCTCAAGATCGACAAGTCGTTCATCGCCGACATCGCCACCTCGCCGGAGCAGGCCACCCTGGTCGAGGGCATCATCCGGATCGCCGACGGCCTCGGCCTGAACGTGGTGGCCGAGGGCGTCGAGAACGAAGCCCAGTGGGACCGGCTCGGCGCCTGCGACTGCGACTTCGGCCAGGGCTTCCTCTTCTCCCAGCCGCTGCCGACCGACCAGGTCACCGCGTTGCTCGGGGCGTACCGCGACCCGCGCCTGCCCGGGAACGCGCTCGCCCCCGCCCCCGCCCTGCTGCGCGGCGGCCGGGACGTGCTGCGCGGCGCCGGCGACGGCCGGGACGCCCGCGGTGAACTCGACGAACTCGGCGACTTCGGCGCGAAAGGAGCCGAACGATGACCACCCCACGGGGCGCCTCCCTGCTGCCCGGCCTCGCCGCCGCCCGCGCGGACATGCTGCGCATGCACGACGTGCTCCGGGCCCAACACACCTCGGTCTTCGCCTACGACGAGCCCGGCGGCGTGCTGCACCTGTTCGACCAGGTCGAGCCCACGCCCCCGCTGGACGCCTTCTGGTCCCGGGTCTTCATCGACGAGAAGCTCCCGCTCACCGAGGCCGTGCGCATCGCCAGGCCCACCGACGAGCTGGCCGGCCAGGTCGAGAACGTGATCAGCCAATACGCCGGATTCAGCGGCGCCGTGCGCGGATTCGGCCGGATCATGTGCTTCCCCCTCATCACCACGCGGCACCGGGTCGTCGGCGTGGTGTTCGGCGACAGCTGCGGCGACGTCGAGGAGATCGGCGAGGTCGACGCGGTCTGGCGCGGGATCGGCGCCGAACTGCGCGCGATCGCGGACGAGATCGAGGGCTCACTCGCGCAGATCGAGGAGCAGATCGCCGGACGCGTCTACGGTCTCAGCCACGGCAGCGGCCTGCCCGAGGTCTCGATCACCTCCACCGAGGAGCCGAGCGCGCCGGAGATCCGGGCCGCGATCTCCTGCGGCACGTTCTGGTGGCGGCTGCACGCAGGTGTCCTGCACCTCGACTCCGTCGCCATGGGCGCGCTCGATCCGGCCGAGAACCACGGCTACACCGGCAGCCCGGCGCCGCTGCTCTACCGCATCCACCGCGAGGACTACCCGCTGGTGCGCCGCACCATGACCCGCGCCCTGGCCGAGGAGGGCGTATTCGCCCTCGAATACCGCGCGCAGACCCTCGGCGGCTCGCTGCGCTGGCTCGAGGCCCGCGGCCGGGTGGTCCGGGACGAGGCCGGCGAACCCGTCATGCTCGGCATCGTCACCGACACCACCGGCTCGCCGAGCTGGACCCAGGTCGCCTCCACCCAGATCGACGCCATGTCGGACGGCTTCGCCATCCTCGACCCGCGCTGGCGGGTCGTCTACGGCAACGAGGCGGTGGCGCGGCTCGCCGGAGTCGGCCGGGCCGAACTCGTCAGCCGCTCCTTCGAGGAACTGCTCGCGCCGCTCGACCCGGGCGAATGGCGCCCCGGCTTCGAGCAGGCGCTGGCCACCGGCGAACCGGTCTCCTTCGAGGTGCTGCTCCCGCACGTCGGGCGCTGGTACGAACTGCGCGCCGCGGTGGACGCCGGCCGGCTCGCCGTCCACTTCCGCGACGTGCACGACTACCGGGTGCGGATCGAGCGCGAGCGCGAGCGCGAGTTCCGCCGCGAACGCACCGCGACCTTCGCCGCGGCCCTCGGCGGCACCCTCGGCGTGGACGACGTCATCGCCGTGTTCGAACAGCAGATGCCCTCGCTCTGCGGGGCCGACGGCGTCGCCATGCACGTGGTCGCCGACGGCCGGCTGCGGCTGATCGCGGCGGTCGGATACACCCCGGCCGGGCTCTCCGGCCTGCGCGTGCTCGACCTGGACGAGCCGAACCCGATGTCCGACGCGGTCAACCAGACCGCCATACAGATCTACGAGAGCGGCGACGAGATCAAGCTGCGCTACCCGTTCCTGACCGAGATCTGCGACGAGACCAACACCGGCGCCCTGCTCGTCATCCCCCTGATGCACGAGAGCGCCTGTCTGGGCCTGGCCTGCCTGCGCTTCGACTCCCCGCGCGCACTCGGCCCGGGCTACAACGGCTTCGCCGGCAAGCGCTGCGAGCAACTGGCCCAGGCCCTCTACCGGGCCCACCGCTACGACGCCGAACTCTCCCTCGCCTCCCGCCTGCGCGACGCGGTCTTCGACGTCCCGATGAACGAGACCCCGGGCCTCGAACTCGCCAGCGAGTACCGTTCCCCGGGCCTCGGCCTGGCCGTCGGCGGCGACTGGTACGACGTCATCCCGATGTTGCGCGGCCGGATCGGCCTGCTGGTGGGCGACGTGGAAGGCCACAACGCCAGGGCCGTCGGCGGCATGAGCATGGTCCGCACCGCCATCCGCGCCTTCGCGCACGAGGGCTACGGCCCCGCCGCCATCCTCGGCCGGGTCAATAGGCTGATCACGGATCTGGACCCCGACCTGCTGGCCACCTGCTGCTTCGCCGAACTCGACCCCGTCGCCGGCACGGCCCGGATCGCCCGAGCCGGCCACCCGTCCCCGGTGCTGAGCCTCGTCGACGGCTCCGCCGCCACCATCCAGCTCCCGGCCGGCCTCCCGCTCGGCGTCGACCCCGGCGAGACCTACCGCTCCGTCCTGAGCCCGCTGCCCGAAGGCGCCCTGCTCGGCCTCTACAGCGACGGCCTCGTCGAAAGCCGCTCCGTCCCGATCGACCAAGGCACCGCGCGCCTGGTCGAAGCCCTGCGCAACCACACCGGCAAGCCGCTGCCCGAACTCGCCCGCGACGTCATCGGCCGGCCCTACGACGAGCCCAGCCTCGCCGACGACATCACGCTGCTGCTCGCCCGCAGGACGACGGCGGCAGCGGCGGTACCGGTGGTGGTGGCGGCAGCGGCGACGGCGGAACCGCGCAGCCGCGCAACCGAGAAGTGAGCTAGCGTCGCAGTGTGAAGGGCACCGTAACGCTGATCATCCTCCTCGGCTGGGCGATATTCTGGCTCGGCTGGCTGCTGGCCGCCGTCCACACCAAGCGCGGCCGAACGCGCTGGTCCGGCTACGCCTCCGTGCGGCTGCTGCTCGTGCTCGCCCTCGCCGTCGCCGTCCGCGGCAACCGACACGGCGCCGCCGCGGCGTCCCTGAGCGGCCCCGCCCCCAAGGCCGTCGGCCTGACGCTGTGGATACTCGGCATCGCCCTCGCGGTCTGGGCCCGCGTCTACATCGGCGGCAACTGGGGCACCCCGATGTCCCGCAAGGAGAATCCGGACCTGATCACCACCGGCCCGTACCGCTTCATCCGCCACCCGATCTACTCCGGCATCATCCTCGCCATGTTCGGCACCGCCGTCGCGGTCACCCTCTACTGGCTCATCCCCGCCGTCCTGTGCGCCGTCTACTTCAGCTACAGCGCCAAGGCCGAGGAACGGTACATGACCGAGCGCTTCCCCCAGGCGTATCCGGCGTATCGGGAGAAGAGCAAGATGCTGATTCCGTTCGTGTTCTAGAGTGTGGGCCATGGCCGACGGAGCGCGCCGCCCGATCCTCTTCCTCGACGTCGACGGCCCGGTGCTGCCGTTCGGCGGGAGCCATCGGTCCGATGCGGGGACGGGCAGCGCGGGCTCTCACCTCGCGCGGCTCGACCCGACTCTGGGCGCGCGGCTCGCCGCGCTGCCGTGCGAGTTGGTCTGGGCCACGGCGTGGGAGGACGACGCCAATGTGGAGATCGCGCCGAGGATCGGGCTGCCGCTGCTGCCTGTCGTCAACTGGCCGCCGTCTTCCGACGAGCGCGAACGTGAGGACGACTGGCTCGGCGTGCACTGGAAGACCCGCCACCTCGTGCACTGGGCGGCCGGCCGGCCCTTCGCCTGGGTCGATGACGAGATCACCGACGCCGACCGGGACTGGATCTGCGCGAACCACGCGGCTTCGGCGCTCCTGCACCTCGTCGAGTCGTCACGCGGGCTCACCGCGGACGACTTCGCAGTCCTCGGCGACTGGCTGTCCCAAGCCACTGAGGACTGAGATCGCCGGCGGAGCACGGGGCGTTGCAGATCAGTCCTCGTGCACGTCCGCGTCGGCGGCGTTCTTGCGGCCGATCAGGTGTCATCGGACATGGCGGCACCGTATCAGCGGGGACACCGGTCAGCTCACGGCCAGGTAGACGGCCAGCAAGACGCAGGTGACGGCGCAGCACGCGGCGGCGGTCAGGGTGGGCCAGTGCGGCGGGACGGGGGAGCCGGGCGGTCCCTGTTCGATCTTGAGGGTCTGGAGATACTGCAGGTATCCGAGCACGGTGAAGACCAGGCCGATCAGGGCCATGACGATGCCGATCGCGGCCGACGTGTGCTGCAGGCCGGTGTAGACCCCGAACTTGGCGACCACGAAGCCGAGGCCGGCGAAGGAGATCGCGGTGCGGATCCAGGCGAGCAGGGTTCTGCTGTTCGCCATCAGGTCCCGCATACGGGCGCTGTCCTCGGCGTCCACGGCGCGCCGGTGCCCTCAGCCCGCCGGGGTGCTGCGGACGGCGTCGGTGCGGGGGCGGCGGGTGCGGCACACACGATCATCCTCGCGGACGGGTGGCGGGGGTGCCTGCGCCTGCGGCCGAACGGGGCGGCTGGTGCGGCCGATCGAGGGAGCGGGCGGGCGGATGGAGGGAGCGTGGACGCGGAGCGCGGCGTGCCGGGCGACTCAGGGCACTACGGTGACGGGCCAGCGGCCGGCCTTGACCAGGCGGATGGCCACGGAGCCGAGGAAGCGGTGGCCCGCCTTCTCCGAGGCGCCGATGACGACGGCGTCGGCGCGCAGGCGTTCGGCCGTCTCGACGATGCCCGCGTAGGCGTCGCCGTGGGCGTTGTGGAACTCCCAGCGGACCTGTTGGCCGTCGGGGACGCGCTCGACGGCCTCACGGATCTGGCGCTCGAGGTCCTCGGCGATCTCGCGGCCGAGGTCGGCGGCCGCGGCGGCGGCCTCGGGGGCGCTGACCATGCCGAGCGGCTGGACGTAGACGATGGCGAGCAGCGAGCCCTGGCGCCGGGCCATGCCCGCGGCGTAGGCGGCGGCCCGGAGCGAGGAGTCGGAGCCGTCCAGTCCGGTCAGGATCACGCTGGGTCCGTCGGTCCCCAATTCGAACATCGGCAGCCCTCTCAGATCCGGGCCCTCGCGGCCCGCGCTCGCGTTCAGGTCTCACCGTACGGCATGGTTCGCCGCCCTCGGGTCCCGCGCGGCCGCGGCTTCGCGCCGGTTCTCGACGCGGGGCGCGCGGTGCGCGACCCTGTCCGGTATGGAGTCGACGACTGACACATATCGCGCGGCGCGCGACGTTCTGCAGGAGTGTGCCCACGATTACGCCGGGGCGGTGGCGCGGTTCGACTGGCCCGACTTCGGCGACCGGTTCAACTGGGCGGTTGACTGGTTCGACGCGATCGCGCGCGGGGTGGAGCGGACCGCGCTGTGGATCGTCGAGGAGGACGGGTCCGAGGCGCGGTACTCGTTCGACGCGCTGGCCCGCCGCTCGGACCAGGTGGCGGCGCACCTCGCCGCGCACGGGGTGGTGCGCGGGGACCGCGTGCTGCTGATGCTCAACAACCAGGTCGAGCTGTGGGAGTCGATGCTGGCGGTGATGAAGCTGGGTGCGGTGATCGTGCCGACGACCACCGCCGTGGGGCCGGCCGACCTCGCCGACCGGGTGGCTCGCGGCAAGGCCGGGCACGTGCTGGCCAACGCGGCCGACACCGGCAAGTTCGAGCAGGTGCCCGGTGAGTTCACCCGCTTCGTCGTGGGGGATCCGGGCGAGGTGCCGGACGGATGGGTGGCGTACCGCGACGCCTATCTGCGCGAGGTCGCGCCCGCCGCGCACCCGGGCACGGCGCCGGGCGACCCGCAGCTGCTGTACTTCACCTCGGGCACCACGAGCCGGCCCAAGCTGGTCGAGCACAATCAGGTCTCGTATCCGGTCGGGCACCTGGCCACCTCCTTCTGGGTGGCCGCGAGGCCCGGCGACGTGCACCTGAACATCTCCTCGCCGGGCTGGGCGAAGCATGCGTGGAGCTGCTTCTTCGCGCCCTGGATCGCCGAGGCCACGATCTTCGTGTACAACTACACCCGCTTCGACGCGGCCGCGCTGCTCGCCCAGATCCGCCGGGCCGGGGTGAACACCTTCTGTGCCCCGCCCACGGTCTGGCGGATGCTGATCAAGGCCGATCTGTCCGGCGGTCCCGGGCAGCTGCGGGAGCTGCTCTCGGCCGGGGAGCCGCTCAACCCGGAGGTGCTGGACCAGGTCCGGGCGGCCTGGGGGCTGACCATCCGGGACGGCTACGGGCAGACGGAACTGCCGCTGGCGGTGGGGAACGTGCCGGGGATGCCGGTCAAGCCGGGCTCGATGGGGCTGCCGCTGCCCGGGGTCCCGATCGTGCTGCTCGACCCGCTGAGCGGAAAGCCGGCCCGGGAAGGGGAGATCTGTGTGGACCTCGCCCGGCGGCCGCTGAGCCTGATGACGGGCTATCAGGACGATCCCGAGCGCAACGCCGAGGCGATGGCGGGCGGCTACTACCACACCGGCGACGTGGCGTCCGCGGACGAGGACGGCTACATCTTCTACATCGGGCGCACCGACGACGTGTTCAAGGCCTCGGACTACAAGATCTCGCCGTTCGAGCTCGAAAGCGTGCTGATCGAGCATCCGGCCGTGGCGGAGGCGGCGGTGGTGCCCGCGCCGGACGAACTGCGGCTGGCGGTGCCCAAGGCCTACATCGCGCTCGCCCCCGGGTACGCGCCGACGCGGGAGACCGCGTTCGAGATCCTGCGGCACGCGCGCGCCCACCTCGCGCCCTACCAGCGGGTGCGCCGGATCGAGTTCACCGAGCTGCCCAAGACCATCTCGGGCAAGATCCGCCGGGTGGACCTGCGCGGCCGTGAGCAGCAGGCGGCGCTCGGGGACCTCGAACTCGCCGAATGGCGCGACGAGCAGTTCCCGGAACTGCGCGGATAGCGCGCAATCCGGCGCGGGCGCCGACGCGCAGGCTCCCGCGCCGGCGCCGCGACGGTGGGCGGGCGATCTCGGCGGCGTTGTTCGCGAACGCCTTCGACGCTACGGTCAAGCAGGTCAAGATCGTTCCGCCCATCGTCCGCGGCGGGCGCGGGGCCCGAGCGAGCGGGGCGCCGCGGGCGTGCGCGGCCGGAAGCGAGGGTTCCATGCCGCACGCGCCGCAGCAGACGGCCGTCGTCCACAATCCGATTCTGCCCGGATCGCACCCCGACCCGTCGATGGTGTACGCCGCCGGACGGTTCGTGCTGGCCACCTCGACCTTCGAGTGGTGCCCCGGGGTACGCCTGCACCGCTCGGAGGATCTGGCGCACTGGGAACCGCTCGGCGGAGCGCTGACCGAGGACCGGCTGCTCGATCTGACCGGCACGCCGGACTCCGCGGGCGTCTGGGCGCCGAACCTCAGCCACGTCGACGGACGATTCCACCTGCTCTACAGCAACATCTCCACGTACGCGGGCGGATTCACCGACTGCCCCAACTATCTGGTGACCGCGGAGTCCGCCGAGGGGCCCTGGTCCGATCCGGTGCTGCTGCACGCCCGCGGCTTCGACGCCTCGCTCTTCCACGACGGCGACGCGAGCTGGCTGATCAACCTGGTGCACGACTGGCGGCCGGGGCACAACGGGTCGGCGGGGCTCGAGGCCACGCCGTTCGACCGGGCGACGCAGCGCCTGACCGGCGCGCCGAGGTGGATCGAGCTGCCGCCGCAGGCAGGCTGGATCGAGGGGCCGAACCTCTACCGGCGCGGCGACTGGTACTACCTGGTGACCGCGGACGGCGGCACCGGATACGAGCACCGTGTGACGGTGGCCCGCTCCCGTTCGCTGACCGGCCCGTACCAGCGGGACCCGAACGGCCCGCTGCTGACCGCCCTGCACGATCCCGATCTGCCGCTGCAGAAGGCCGGGCACGGCAGCCTGGTCGAGGGCGCGGACGGGGAGTGGTACCTGGCGTACCTGGTGGCGCGGCCGACCGGGCGGCGCGGACCGTGCGTGCTGGGGCGCGAGACGGCGCTGGCCCGGGTCGAGTGGACCGAGGACGAATGGCCGCGGGTCGAGGGCGGGCGGCCCGAGCTGACGCTGCGTGGGTTGCCGGTGCGGGCGGGCGCGGCGGGCGAGGGTGCGGGGCCGGTCCGGCCCGAGGAGTCCGGCGTCCGGGTGGACGGGTTCGACGGCGCGGCGCTCGGGGCCGACTGGTCCACGCTGCGGCGGCACGCTTCGGCGTCGGCGGACTGGCTGTCGCTGACGGAGCGTCCGTCGCACCTGCGGCTGCGGGGCGGGCGTTCCCCGCGCAGCCTGGTCGGGCCGAGCCTGGTGGCCCGCCGCGCCACCGCCGCGCGCTGCTCCTTCGAGGCCGCGATCGAGTATCGGCCGCTCGCGTTCCAGCACCTGGCCGGTATCACCGCGTACTACAACACGCACAACTGGTACTTCCTGTACCTGACGCGGGACGACGAGGGGCGCACCGTGCTGCGGGTCGCCGGGAGCGATCGCGGGGTGCTGTTCGCGGACGAGGCCGGGCAGCAGGTGATCGAGGCGGAAGGCGGGGCGGCGCAGCTGGAGTTGGGGCTGGACCTGGACGGGGCGGCGCTGCGCTTTCGGTACCGCGAACCCGGCCAGCCCTGGCGGCCGATCGGCGCGGAGTACGACGCGACCGTGCTGTCCGACGAGCACGCGCAGGACATGGTGGACGGGCAGATCCGTTCGCTCGGGTTCACCGGGACGTTCCTCGGACTGTGGGCCTGGGACCTCGACGGGCATGGGCACGCAGCGGACTTCGACGAGGCGCGCTACCTCGTGCACGGTCCGCAGGAGGCGCCCGTCGCCTAGTGGGGGGCGTCTGTGACGTCGCGTCAGCACGTCGTCGAGCATTGGGCCGAACGGCCGTATCGGGGTTTTCGGTGTCACTCGAAGGGGTGGGAAACCGGGCCGATGTGCGTCGGGTCCCGAGCCGCGGGCCGTCCGCGGCCGAGGGTGCTCACGGAGGACCGGGTCGGACCGGTCCTCGACTCGACGAGAACGGGAGGCCGTGATGGATGGTGAAGCCATCGACGCCCGGCTGCTAGCCCACCTGACCGAACAGTCGCAGGACCTCAACAGCGACGCGACCCGGATCACCCGGGACGCGTTGGCCGAGTACGCCGAGGAGCGGCGCGAGGCCCGGCGCGGGCACGGGCCGGGGGCCTGGGCCGCCGGCCTGCTCGGCGCCGGGGCGGTGCTGCTCGGTGCGGCCCGGGCCGAGGCGGCCAGCGCGTCGCCGAGTGCGAGCCCGGACAAGAACGACATCATGGCGCTGCAGACCGCCGCGTCCATCGAGAACCTCGCGGTGAAGGTCTACGACGCCGCGTCGCAGTTGTCTTTCATCAAGACCGGCAACGCCACCGTCATGCAGTTCATCACCAAGACGGCGGCGCAGCACCAGGACCACGCGAAGGCCTTCAACGCGGCGCTGACCGCGGCCGGCGCCAAGACGCAGACGGGGGTGGACCCCAAGTACGCGGCCAAGGCGCAGGCCGCCCTGCCGAACATCAAGAACTCGGCCGACGTGGTCGCGCTCGCGCTCCAACTCGAGGACGTGGCCGCGCAGACGTACACGCAGTACGTCAGTGTCGTGACGACGCCGACCCTGCGCACCCTGTTCGGCTCGGTGGCCCCGGTCGAGGCCCAGCACCGCTCGGTGCTGCTGTCCGTGCAGGCGCTGCTCAAGGCGGACGACGCGGACCTGATCGCCATCCCGACCAACGTCGCGCAGCTGCCCGCCGCCGCCGGGAACGTCGGCATCCCCGTCGCCTTCTACCCGACCTCCGAAGCCTCCCCGACCAGTGAAGGGGCCGTGTCGTGACCGCCAAGCCCGCATGGGAGCTGCCCGGCAGCGAAGCCCAGCTCAACGCGCTCACCCGGGAGATGGACGAGGCCCACCGCGCGCTGCTTCCCGCGATGCGGGCGAGCGCGGCCGAGCACGTCGAGGAACTGCACGACACCGGGGTGGTGCGCTCCCTGGCCGCCGCGCGCGCGGCGCGCCCGGACCACTCCCTGGCCCGCCGCGGCTTCCTGCTCGGCGTGGGCGGGGTCGGCGCGATGGGCGTGCTGGCGGCCTGTTCCGCCGGCTCGGGTTCGGCGACCCCGGACACCCGGGCCGGATCCGCCTCGGCCGGCGCCTACACCGGGGACCTGAAGCTGGTGGCGCTGGCCACCGCGCTGGAGAACCAGGCCGTGGCGGCGTACTCGGCGGCGCTGGCGAACGCCAAGGCCGGGAAGCTCGGCACGGTGCCGCCGGCCGCGAGCACGTTCATGCAGACCGCGATGAGCCAGCATCAGGACCACGCGCAGGCGTGGAACGCGGTGCTCACCGGCGCCGGGCAGCCGGCCATCTCCGGCGTGCCGCTCTCGAACGAGGCGGCCACCCTGAACGCGGTCAACTCCGCGACCAGCACGGCCGCCGTGGCCAAACTCGCGCTGAGCCTGGAGAACCAGGCCGCCGAGACCTACCTCTACACCGTCGGGCACGTCTCGAACACCAAGGCCATCGGCACCGCCGCCACGATCGCGCCGGTCGAGGCGATGCACGCGGCGATCCTGTACTTCGTGCTCGGGCAGTATCCGGTGCCGGACGCCTTCCTCGGCACGGACAAGGCGGCCAACCCCAGCACGCTCACGGTGTGAGCCGGCCGCCCGCGGCCCGCGGGCCCGCGCCCGACCGGAGCGGCCACACCGCTCCGGCCGGGCGCTCGGCGCGCTCGGCGCAGGCCGGGGACATCCGCCCGCTTTCGGATTCCTTCACTGGTACAAGCCGGGCCGGTTGACCTTAGAGTGAGACCGTGGCGAAGATCCCTTCCGTCGGCCAAGGCGCACCCGGCTTCTCGCTGCCCGGGATCCGGCTGGCCGCGGGACGCGCCGAGCGGCGCGAGTACTCCCTCTCCGAACACCGCGGCCGCCCGCTCGTGCTGGCCTTCTACCCGGGCGACGACACGGCCGTGTGCACCCGTCAGCTCTCCTGCTACTCGGCCGGCCTGGACCGGATCGCCGCGCTGGGGGCGGCCGTGTGGGGGATCAGCCCGCAGGACGTGGAGAGCCACGAGGCCTTCGCGCGCAAGCACACCCTCGCGCTGCCGCTACTCGCCGACACCGCTCTGACCGTGGCCGACGCCTACGGCATCGCGGTGGCCGGGAAGGGCCTGCGCCGCGCGGTGTTCCTGCTGGACGCGCACGGGACGGTGCGGTGGCGGCACGTGGCCGTGCTGGGGTTGATGTACCGCCGGGTGGACACCCTCACCGAGCAGCTGCGGATGCTCCAGCACGCCCGCTGAAGCCGCGGCCCGGCGCCGCTTCGGCCGCTCGGGCCGCTCAGGACCGCGGGCGCAGCGGCCGCAGCACCGTCTCCTGCACGGCGCTGGCGACCAGGCGCCCGTCGTGCGTCCAGACCTCGGAGCGCACCAGTCCGCGGCCGTCCCCCGCGGTACGGCTCTCCTGCGCGATCAGCAGCCACTCGTCCACCCGGAACGGGCGGTGGAACCAGAGCGCGTGGTCGAGCGAGGTGAGGAACACGGTGGCGGGCACGGTGCGCACGACCCGGGGCGGCTCGACCGCGAGTGCGGCGGTCGGGGCGAGCATGAGATCGGAGATGTAGGTCAGGGCGCAGGTGTGCAGCACCGGGTCATCCGGGAGCCGGTCCAGGGCGCGGACCCACAACTTCTGCCGCGTGGTGCCCTCGACCGCCTCGGCCGGGTCGGCGCTGATGTAGCGCACCTCCACCGCGTGCCGGATCGCGGCGTTCTCGGCGCCCTGCGGGTCGATGCTCGCCCACTGTTCGAAGTAGTCCGGCAGCTCGTTCGGGTCGGGCGAACGCGGCGGGGCGGGCTGGCGGTCGTGGCCGCCGGGCTCGGCCAGCTTGAACGAGGCGGAGAGCACGAAGATCGCCTCCCCGTCCTGACGGGCCGTCACCCGCCGGGTCGCGTAGGTCCGGCCGTCGCGCAGGTCCTCCACCGCGTAGATCATCGGACGTGAGGTCTGGCCCGCACGCAGGAAGTAGCCGTGCAGGGAGTGCACCGCCAGCGGCGCGGGCACGGTCCGGCTCGCGGCGGTCAACGCCTGCCCGGCGACCTGTCCGCCGAACGCGCGCAGCGGGGTCCCGTCGTGGCACCAGCCGCGGTACAGGCCCCGGTCGAGTTCCTCCAGGCTCAGGAAGCCGACCAGGCCCGCGCTCTCGGGCCGCGCCCGCTCATCCGCCATCCGTTGCTCCTGACGCCCGTTCAGCCGTTGCGCGCACCTGCACAAGACCTTACATGCGCCGGGCGCAGTACGATCAGAACCCAGACTGGATAAGTAGTCGAATATGCATCGAACGGCGTCGCGGGCCGTGGACGGGGTGGACGTCGAGGGCTACTTCGCCTGCGTCGAACGCTGCCGCGGCCTGTTCCCGGACCTGCGTGTCATCACCGGGATCGAGGTCGGCGAGCCCGCGCCTGGTCGCGGGTTCCGACGTGTTCGGTGTGCTCGCGCACATCGACTACGCCATCCGCTATTGGCCGGTCGAGCAGCTCGGGCCGTTCGTGCCCAAGGACTTCGAGACGGAGCTGCGGCACGCGCTGCACGCGCTGGCCGAACCTTCGGCAGCGACGCGCACCTGCCCTCCGGTCTCGCATTCGAGTTCCGCGCCGCGGTCGACCTGGTGGAGGCGCACGGTTTCCGGCCGGGGCGGCATCCCTACGACACCTGGATCGCCTGAGCCCGCGGCCGGTTTCCACTCTCTGGAATACCCGGGCCGGCCGGGCCGGGCCGCGTGCGCAAGACCTTCCCCGGCTTCCACGAGGCGCTCGCCGTGCTGCGGGCCGCCCGGAGTGCATGACGTCTCGGGCCGGTCAGCCGCTGCGGCGCTGCCTGATCTTGATGGGGCCCAAGGACGGGTGCCCGGTGACGATCACGGTCGGTGCCCCGGGAGCCGGCGTGCCGGGCGCCTTGTTGCTGATGCGGGAGGTGTTGGTGCTGGACGGACCGACCTGAGCCGCCCAGCCCGCGGGCAGGATCAGCCGGATCCAGCCGGTCTTGGTCACCGCTTCGACCTCGACCTGCGCGTGGACGCAGATCGCCTCGGTGAAGTCGATGGTGATGATGCCCGACTTGGTCTCCGCGAGGATCTTGCGCGGGACGGTCCAGCGGCCGCCCTGCTTGAGGTTGGGCGCCGTCGTTCTGAGCACCAGGGTCTCGGGCTCCGGCAGGACGGATCCCGACGCCGGACGGGGGAGGTCGGCGGGAAGGTCGGCCGTCACCGCCCGAAGCTCGCCATAGGTGCGGGCGAGGTAGGCCTGCTCGAGCCGCTCGTCCAGCTCCGAGAGATCGATGCGCCCCTCGGCCGCGGCGGAGCGAAGCCGCTCGGCCACGGCCTCACGGTCCACGTCCGCCGCACGTACCTCGTCCCCCGCAAACAGGGCCGATGGCTGCTCATCCGCGTCGCTCATCTCGCGTCGTGCCCGTCAGAAAGCCGGCATCGCACCATACGGCGATCGTACCGAGCGGCTCTCCACCGTGCCGTGCCCGCCGAACCGCCCGGTGCTGACCGCGGCGCGCGCCGGTCCGCGCTCAGCCCCGGGCCGGCCGCCGGTCAGAGCGCGAGCAGGCGGCGGCGCCACTCCAGCGCGTGCCGGATGCCGTCTTCGAGCCCGTACTCGGCCCGCCAGTCGAGCAGTGCGGCCGAGCGCTCGCAGCGGGTGTAGGCGCCGACCACGTCGCCGGGTCGGGACGGCGCGTCCTCGGTGCGCAGCGGGGTGCCGGTGACGGTGCCGAAGGCCTCGGCCAGCTGACGCACCGTCACGCCGCGGCCGGTGCCGAGGTTGATCACGGTGTGCGGCTGCGCGTCGTCCACCAGCTTGTCGAACCTGGTCAGCGCGGCGATGTGGGCGGTGGCGAGGTCCCAGACGTGGATGTAGTCGCGGATGCCGGTGCCGTCGGGGGTGGGCCAGTCGGTGCCGGTGAGGAAGAAGGTGCTGCCCTGTTCCCAGGCCTCGACCATCTTGCCGAGCGCGTGCGTGGGGTGGAGCAGCTGGAGCCCGGTGCGCATCTGCGGGTCGGCGCCGATCGGGTTGAAGTAGCGCAGCGAGATCGCGCGCAGCCCGCCCGGCCCGGCCCCGTGCGCCGTGTCGGCCAGGATCCGGTCCACCATCGCCTTGGTCGCGGCGTAGGGGCTGCTCGGCTCGATCGCGGAGTCCTCGTCCACCGCGTAGTCCGCGTCCGGGCCGGGCAGGTAGATCGAGGCGGACGAGCTGAACAGCAGCCGGCGGCAGCCGTTGCGTTCGAGGTGCCCGAGCAGGTCGATGGTCTTGCCGACGTTCTCCCGGTAGTAGCGGCGCGCGTCGCTCACCGAGTCGGGCACCACGATCAGCGCCGCGCAGTGCACCACCGCCTCGATGTCCGGGTGCTCGGTGAAGATCCGGTCGATCAGCGCCCCGTCGGCCACGTCGCCCTGGTAGAAGACGCGGCCCTCGGTGAACGAGGCCCGCCCGGTGACCAGGCTGTCCAGAATGACGGGAGTGCCGCCGTGGTCGAGCAGGGCCGAGCAGATCGTGCTGCCGATGAACCCCGCTCCGCCGGTGACCAGTACCTTCACGTCCGGATCCCTCATTTCGTGCCTTCGTGCCGGGTGCTTGCCCAGCACGACGCGCCCGGCCCGGCCCGCGGTTGCGTTTCGATAACGCAAGCCTGCTGCTCGGGGAAACGTGCAGGCCAGGCGGCCAAGATGGAAATCTTAAGCCGCTATTTCCGGTTTGTTACACAATCGTGAGGTTCCGCGTCCGCGAAGCGGCGAATACTGGAGAGAGCCGCGCTCCACATCAGCGCGTGAATGCACACACGATGCCCGATGCGCATCATCCGCGGTTCTCCGCGACGTTCCGAGCACCATTCCAGTGACACGACCGAGCACGTGGTGAGATCTGTGACAGCAACCCCCGTTTCGTCTTCGTCT
>FSXZ01001519.1_pt1 | contig 16121 bp, 14 predicted proteins | sample 1638121 | NCBI WGS metagenome assembly FSXZ01 (sample SAMEA3914788, study PRJEB12502) | metagenome | biome: forest; material: soil | place: Canada | collected 2011-07-03 | depth 0.1 m
CATGTCGGAGTAGTACTCGCTGAAGTTCCCGGCCGGGTCCTTCAGGTACCAGAAGAAGTTCGAGCCGGCGTAGTGCCGCCCGAGCCCCCACACGTGCCGTTCCGGGTTGCCGTCGAGCATGGCGTAGGCGCCGCGGCCGACCTCGTCGATGTCATCGACCTGCCACGAGGTGTGGTGCAGGAAGTTCACCGGCGCCTTCAGGACCAGCACGTTGTGGTGGTCGGTGGAGCAGCGCATGAACGCGCCCGCCCCCTTGATCCGGTCGCTGATCTTGAAGCCGAGGCCGTCGGTGAAGAACGTCGTGCTCGTCTCGGGGTCGGCGCTGCCGAACACGGCGTGCCCGAGCTTGCGCGGCTGGACCGCATCGGGCCGGGTGAACCCGGGCGCCCGGCGGTCCTGCCGCTCGGGGCGCCCCGGGCCGTTATAGATGCTGGCCGGGACCGCGGGCTGCGCCTGCCGGGGCGCGACCTCGACCAGGACCCGCATGCCGGTGACCGGCTCGGCGGTCTCCAGCGTGGCGGCGCCGAGCTGCGCGGGCATCCCGAGCCGCGCCAGGCTGGCCGCGGCGCGGGCCAGGTCGTCGGCGTCGTCGGCGCCGACCCGCATCTCCAGCAGCCGCCGGGTGGGCGCGTGCTCGATGTGCAGCTGCCGGCCGCCGTCGGTGGTGCTGAACCAGTTGTCCGCGCCGGGCTCCAGCCCGAAGTCGGCGTAGTACGCCGCGGTCTGCGCGACGTTCGGCACGCCCATGGTGACCGACATCAGTCCGTGCAGGCTCATCGCTGTCCTCCCCTACTCCGGCGGCGCGGCCACGAAGGTGTGCCGCATCTCGCCGATGCCCTCGATGTAGCTGGTCAGCACGTCGCCGGGGGCGAGCCAGCGCTGCGGGCTGCGGCCCATGCCGACGCCGCTGGGCGTGCCGGTGAAGATGATGTCGCCGGGCAGCAGCGGCGTGACCCGCGACAGCTCCTCGATCAGCACCGGCACGTCGAAGATCAGGTCCCGGGTCCAGCCCTTCTGCATCTGCTCGCCGTTGACCGAGCAGCCCAGCTCCAGGTCGGCCGGGTTGTCGAACTCATCCAGCGTGACCAGCCACGGGCCGACCGGGCCGAACCCCGGATAGGACTTGCCCAGGTTGAACTGGGCCGGCTTGCTGGCCATCTGCAGGATCCGCTCGGACACGTCCTGGCCGACGGACAGGCCGGCCACGTGCTCCCAGGCGCGCGCGGCGGGCACGTGCCGGGCCTCGGGGCCGATGATGACGGCCAGCTCGACCTCCCAGTCGGTGTGGCCGCCGGGCGGCAGGGTGATGTCCCCGGACGGCCCGGTGATGCAGGACGGGAACTTGGTGAACACCAGCGGGCCGGCGTCCGGCCGGTCCAGCCCGGACTCGGCGACGTGCGCGCCGTAGTTCAGCCCGATGCCGAACACCTGCCGCGGGGCCGGGGACGGGGAGCCGAGGTCCTCGAACGCGAACGGGACGGGGTCGGGCAGGTTGGCCGACGCCATCCACTCGATGAACTCGAGCCAGCGCGGGTACAGCCCGGCGGGGTCCGGCCCGAACCAGCCCTTGCTGGCGGTGTCCACGTCGATGGCGCCGCCGCCGGAGATCAGGCTGAGGCGCTGGCTGATGTTGGCGATCCGCATTAGTTCCTGCCTTCTGGTGGGTGGGGCGCTACCTCGATGCCATCACACCAGACGCGCCGGATCGAGCGGGTCGCCCGGATACCGGTAAGCGGGTCGCCGTCGATGAGCACCAGGTCGGCCCGCAGGCCCGGCGCGATCCGCCCCCGGTCGGCCAGGCCGAAGCAGGCGGCCGGGCGCTCGGTGGCGGCCAGCAGCACGTCCAGGGCGGGCAGGCCGGCCCCGGCCAGCAGCTCCAGCTCATGGTGCAGGCTCTCCCCGTGCGGGACCGGGGCCGGCCCGGCCGCGGACCCGTTGGCGTCGGTGCCCGCGCTGACCGGCACGCCGGCCGCGTGCAGCGCGGCCACGCTGGCCCGGGCGTTCTCGTAGGCCGCCCCGGGCGGGGCCAGGCCGGCCACGATCGCCTCCATCATGGCCAGCGTCGGCACGGACTGCTGGCCGGCCGCGGCCATCGCCGCGGCCAGGGCCGGGCCGAGCGGCTGGTCCAGCGGCGCGTGGGTCAGGATGTCGGCCCCGGCCCGCTGGGCCTTGATCACGGCCCCCACCGAGGACGCGTGCGCGACCACGAGCCTCCCCTGCTCGTGGGCCGCGGCGACCAGGGCATCCACGGTGGCCTGGTCGTGGTCGGCGAGTGGGCTGCCGACCACGATCTTGATGAAGTCGCTGCCCTCGGCGATCCGGTCGGCCACGAACCCCTTGGCCTGCTCCGGGCCGGTGATCAGGCCGCGGGGGCCGACCAGCCGCTCGTGGAAGCTGCCGGGCGCGATGGCCGGGATCCCGGCGCTGCGGAAGTCAGCCTGGCCGGGCACGCCGCGCTGGGCGGCGGTCTCCTCCGGCACCGACGCCATGTCCAGGGCCGTGGTCACCCCCCAGCTGGCCAGCTGCGCGAGCCGGCCCGGGCCGTCCAGGTGCACGTGCGCGTCGATCAGGCCCGGCAGCAGCACGCCGCCCGCGCCGTCGATGACCTGCGCCCCGGCCGGGTCGGTGCCGATCACGCCGCCGTCGATGACGACGGTGGTGGCGGGGCGCAGCCGACGGCCGTCGAACGGCCGGACGTTGGTCAGGGCTATCCGGCCGCCGGGCGGGCGGGCCGCCTCGCGGTGGTGCGGGCCGGGCATGGGGCCTCCCCGTTTCGTCGTGAATCAGGCGTCCGGGGCGGCCGGCGCTCTCCCGGTGACCACGTCCAGGTCGATGCCGGACGGGTCAGTGGCGCGCCAGGCGATGTGCTGGTCCGGCCGCACGAGCAGGAACTCCGAGGCCCACGGGTAACCCGGCGGCGGCTGGGCCAGGGCCAGCGGGATGCCGCGGGCGGCGGCGCGGGCGGCCAGGTCCGTGACGGCCGCGGCCTGGTCCCCGACGGGTCCGACCAGGGTCAGGCCGCGGCCGAGATGGTCATACAGCGACGAGCCGTCGCCGAGCCAGGCGTGCGGCAGCCGGGCGCCCGGCTCGGCGGCCGGGGTGAAGCACGACAGGTCGCCGGGCGCCGGGGCGGCGCCGGGCTGGATGGCGGGCGACCCGGCGTAGGAGTAGCCCAGGACCAGCCCCAGGCTGTGGAACTCCGGCCGCTTGGCCCGCTGGATGGCGTCCGCGTCGGCGGGCAGGTCGCCGGCCAGGTGGCTCAGGTGGGACGCGGCGCTGGCCACGGTCTGCTCGACGACGGCCCGGCGCTCGGGATCGTAGCTGGCCAGCAGGCCGGGCCCGGCCCAGCCGTGCTCGACGGCGGCGATCTTCCAGGCGATGTTGACGGCGTCGCCGACCGAGGTGTTGAAGCCGTGACCGCCCCACGGCGGGTTCACGTGCGCGCTCTCCCCGACCAGGAACACGCGCCGGTCGGCGAAGGCGTCCGCCACCAGCATCCGGGCCGTCCACGGGTCGGACGCGATTACCTCATGCTCGGCGGGCGCGCCGATCAGCCCGGTGATCAGCTCGGCCGCGTGCGCCTCGCCGTAGGCGGCGTCGATGCCGGGCAGGCCCGCCCACCAGGTCCCGGCCAGGTCCAGGCGGCCGAGCAGGCCGGCCGCCGCGCCGCCCACCACCCAGTACTGCACGGCCGGGCCGAGGGCGGTGTCCAGGCCGGGCGCGCGGAACACGAGGTTGAAGTTGGGCCGCGGGTCGGACCGGCCGGCGTAGCGGGCGCCGATCTGGTCCCGGACCACGCCGGCGGCGCCGTCGCAGCCCAGGACGTAGCGCGCCCGGACCGGGTACGGCTCGCCGCCCGGCCCGGTGACGGTGACGGTGACGCCCGCGCGGTCCTGGGCCAGCCCGGTCACCGTGTGGCCGAGGCGCAGGTCGGCCCGGGGCTGCCCGGCCAGGTGCGCGCGCAGGACTTCCTCGACCACGGGCTGCGGGACCTGCTGGCCGGCCTCGGCGAAGCGGGCGTCCGGCTCGGTGACCAGGCCGAAGGCGCCCTCGAAATCGGTGATCCGGCGGCCGGCCAGGGCCGTGCAGAAGGTCACCCGCTGGGACCAGGCGACCGGCAGCGGGGCGGCCGCCCGCAGGGCGCCGGCCAGGCCCCAGCGGCGCAGGTGCTCCATGGTCCGGACGCTGGTCGTCTTGGCCCGCGGGCGCCGGTGCGACACCTGCGGGCGGGGCTCGATGACGATGCAGCCGATGCCGTGCCAGGCCAGCTCGGCGGCCGCGGCCAGGCCGGCCGGGCCGCCGCCGGCGACGAGCACCGCGGTGTCGGCCGGGCCGGCGGCGCCGCGGCGGGCGGGGCCGGCGGTGCGGCGGGCCGGGGCGCCGGGGGCGGTCATGCCGTCATGGTGGGCCACGCGCGGGCGGGCGCGCCCCGGTGATTTCATTGAGTGGAACGAGGAGGCGGCAGCGTGCCAGACGAGAGCGCGGCAAGGGGCCGGCGGCCGGCCCGGGGCGAGCCCGTGCTGGACCGGGCGTTCCGGATCCTGGCCGCGTTCGAGCCGGGGCGGCGCTCGCTGTCGCTGGCCGCGCTCAGCCGCCGGGCCGCCCTGCCCAAGCCGACGGCCCTGCGGCTGGCCCGCAAGCTGGTCCAGTGCGGCGCCCTGGAGCGGGCGGAGAACGGCGAGTACGTGGTGGGGCTGCGGCTGCTGGAGATCGCGTCGCTGGCGCCGCGCGGGCACGGCCTGCGCGCGGCGGCCCTGCCCTACCTGGAGGACCTGCACCACGCGACCGGCCAGCATGTCCTGCTGGCCGTCCGGGACGGGCTGGCGGCCGTGCTCATCGAGCGGCTGTCGGCGCGGGACGCGGGCCCGGTGATGTACCACGTCGGCGGGCGGATGCCGCTGCACGCGACGGGCGTCGGCCTGGTCCTGCTGGCCCATGCCCCGGTCGGCGTGCAGGACGAGGTGCTCGGCGGCGACCCGGCCCGGCCGCCGGAGCAGGGGCGGATGACGGCCGGCGGCCTGCGGGCGCTGCTGGCCGCCGTCCGGCATGACGGCGTGGCGGTGGTGTCGCGGCCCCGGCCCGAGTGGGTGACGTCGGTGGCGGCGCCGGTCCGCGGGCAGCACGGCGCGGTCGTCGCGGCGCTGTCGGTCGTCGCCCCGTCCGGGCAGGTGGACGCCGCTGCCCTGACGCCCGCGGTCGTGGCCGTGGCGCGGGCGGTGTCGCGGGCCGTGCCCGGCGGGCGGATCGAGCCGGGCGGCTGAGCGCGGCGGGGCCCGCCGGGCCGCCGGGGCGGCCCAGCCGGGGCGGGCGGCCAAGCCGGGGCGGCCCGGCGGCGGCGGGCCAGGTCAGGCGGCGCCGGGCTGCCAGGCCTCGCGGAGCGTGCGCACCAGCGGGGACGCGTGCTGCCCGTGATCATGCTGGAAAATCCGGGCGAACTCCCGGGCCGAGGCCGGCAGGAGCCGCGGGTCGATGGCCGCCCACCCGAACCGCAGCGGGGTCAGCCCGGTGATCGAGGTCATCGCGAACCGGTAGGACGGCTGCAGGGCCACGGCGTGCAGGGCCGGCACGATGGCCACGCCGAGCCCCAGGCCGACGAGCGCGATGGCCGTGTCCCAGTCGTCGACGGTGGTCTCGATGGCCGGGGCGATATGGGCGCGGCGCAGCTGCCGGTTGAGCTCCCGGCCCGAGACGGACGCGGGATGCAGCGAGATGTAATCGAACTGGGCGAGCTCGTCCACCCCGATCGCGCCGGCCGGCCGGGGCCGGGCGGGCAGCGGCTCGACCAGGGTCCAGTCCGACTCGACCGTCGCGTTGGTGGCGAAGCCGGACAGGGGATCCCCGAGCGTGACGAAGGCCAGGTCGGCCTGATCGCGCTGCACGGCCTGCAGGCAGCGGCGGGTGGACCCGGCCGAGTGCAGCTCGAGGCGGGTAGCGGGATGATCGGCCCGGAACGCGGCGATCGCCGGGGCCATGAAGTGCCGGAGGGTCGAGCCGCCGGTGGCGATGCGGAGCACCCCGATACCGGGGTTGGCCAGCTCGTCCACGGCCCGCCGGCCGCGGGCCAGGGCGCCGAGGGCCTCCGCGGCGGCCAGCGCGTACCGCTCGCCGGCGGCCGTGAGGACGCTGCCGCGCTGGCCGCGCACGAGCAGCGGGCTGCCCAGGTCAGCCTCCAGCCGCCGGATGTGCTGGCTGACCGCGCCCTGGGTACAGCCCAGGGCGCGGGCGGCCGCGCTGAGATTGAGCTGGTCGGCGACAACGACCAGGACGCGGAGATCTTCGAGGGTCACCCTATTAGGGTACGGATCTCTATGGTCTGGGGACAGAATCCTAGGATTGACTGATATCGAGCATCGGATTGATCATGGGGCGACGGCGAGGATCCGGCTGACTGCGGCCGGGCGGTCGGACCTCGACCACGCACGTCGTGGGATCCGGATGACCAAGGAGTGCCGCGAGTGCAGCGAAGCCGCGCCGTGCCCCGCCCGTCCTGCCCGCTGCGCCCCGGCACCTGCCGTGGCTGAGCGCCGGCTCGCCGAGGCGCCGTACTGGTTTATTGACCTGGACCGCGAGCAGTGGCGGCGGCTCGGCGGCGAGGCAGTGGCGCCCGCCGCCGGCGGGCCGGGCCCCGAGGTCCTGCGCTCGGTCAGTGACCGGCTGCCCGCCGCCGAGATCTGCGACATCTTCCTGCCGATGGCCCGCCTGCTGGACCTGCACGTCACCGCGCGCCGCGACCTGCACGCGGCCATGCACGAGTTCCTGCCCGAGGAAGCGGCCCGGCGGGTGCCCTTCGTCGTGGGGATCGCCGGGAGCGTCGCGGTGGGCAAGACCACGATCGCGCAGGTGCTCCAGGCCCTGCTCCGGCTCGGGCCGGGGCAGCCGACCGTCGAGGTAGTGACCACCGACGGCTTCCTGTACCCGCAGCGCGAGCTGGCCCGGCGGGGCCTGCTGGAGCGCAAGGGCTTCCCCGAGAGCTACGACCGGCGCGGCCTGATCGCCTTCCTGGCCGCCGTCAAGAGCGGCCAGGATCAGGTCACGGCACCGGTCTACTCCCACCTGGCCTATGACATCGTCGAGGGCGAGAGCCTGGTCCTGCGCCGGCCCGACATCGTCATCCTGGAGGGCATCAACGTCCTGCAGACCAGGGACGGGCGGCGGCGCCGGCCGGAGCTGTTCGTCTCCGACTTCTTCGACTTCTCGATCTACGTCGATGCCGATGAGGAGAACATCACGGAGTGGTTCCTGGAGCGGTTCCTCGCGCTGCGGGCCGACGCCGTCTCCGCCGGCGGCCCGGGCTCAGGCCGCTGGACGGCGACGGGCACCGACGAGGCGGTCGAGCGGGCCCGGCGGGTCTGGACCACGATCAACGGGCGGAACCTGCGGGAGAACATCCTGCCGACCCGGGCGCGCGCTGACCTCATCGTGCACAAGCGCGCCGACCACTCCGTCGACAAGATCTCGCTGCGGAAGCTGTGACCGGCCCGGGCGCCGCGGCCGCCCGGGCCGATTAGCCGGCCTGTCGACTTACCTGCCTGTCGACTAATCCATGAGCCGGCTAACCGGCCTGCCGGTAAGCCGGCTAGTCGACGGCGGGCTCCAGCCCGTACGCGCTGACCATGTCCTCGTCGAACAGGATGTTGCCGGTGAACTCCGTCGGCGGCTGCTCGCAGATCCACAGCGCGGCGACCGAGATCTTGTCGGCGGGCTCGAACTCCAGCGTCGGGTTCTCCCGGTCGTTGTCGGCCCAGATGTTGCCCGGCGTGCGGATCCGGCCCTGGGGCGACAGCACGTTGACGGAGATGTTGTCCTTCTGGACCTCCATGGCCAGGCTCTGCGAGTAGCGCTCCAGGCCCGCCTTCACCATGGCGTAGAACGAGCCGCCCGCGCGGGCCTCCGTGTACGGCCCCGGCCCGGGGAAGACGCCGGCCCGGGAGGAGATGTTGATGATGTGCCCGCCGCCGGCCGCGCGCATGTGCGGCAGCGCCGCGCGCATCAGCAGCAGCGGCCCGCGCAGGTCGATCTGCCAGATCAGGTCGAGGTGCCGGGGCTGGACGCTCTCGAGCGTGCCCGGGACGAGGATCGCGGCGTTGTTGACCAGGATGTCCACCCGCCCGAACTCCTCGACCGTGCGGTCGACGCAGGCGGTGACGCTGTCCGGGTCGCGGACGTCGAGCCGGACGGCGAGCGCCCGCCCGCCGCGGTCCTGGATGTGCTGGGCGACCGTGTGGATGGTGCCCGGCAGGCGCTTGTCGGTGACTTCTTCCGTGCGCGCCGCGACGGTGACCGCGGCGCCCGCGCCGGCCAGGACCCGGGCGATATACTCGCCGATCCCCCGGCTCGCGCCCGTGACGATGGCGACCTTGCCTTCGAGTGACATGCTGACCCTGCTTTCCTCGCCCGACAACGGTGTCCAGAACAACGGGAATCCTCCCGGCAGCGTAGATCAACCGCGCTCTCCCGTCTGCGCCCAGGTGATCACGATCTGCCGACCCGCGCGGCGATGGCCATGATCTCGACCGTTTGCGGGCGTAATTACGCAGGCAAACGGTCCCGATCGGCGAAGGCCGGCTAGCTACCGCCCAGTAGCGGGAATGACCAGGGCCCTGAGGTGTTGTGCAGTAGGTGAGCTCTGACAACCTTGGATGACTACGGCCTATCAACCCCAAGAACCGTCAGGGACGAGAGTGTCGCCCGCACCAGCTGCGCACCGCTAACCGCGCCCCGTAACGCGCGTGACAGCGCGGTGGCAGGCCCGGCGGCGACACCGACCGCGAGTGCCAGCGCGCCGGCGAGCGACGCCGCCGGCCACGCCGCGGTCCTCGTGCCTGATGAGCCTTCTGCTGCCCCGGCCCGGGCCGTGCTGCCGATCGAGGACCCGCTGACGGGCTCGCCGGCGCAGGACCTGGCGCTGGCCCGGGAGGTCGCCGAGGACCTGGCCGCGGACCCGGCCCCGGGCCGCGGACCGCGGCCCGAGCGGGTCCGGAACATGCCGACCGGGTGGCGCCGGGTGGCCCTGATCGGCACCATGTCGATCTTCGGCCCGCTGTGCATCGACATGTACCTGCCGGCCCTGCCCGACATCAGCCGCCAGCTGCACGCCAGCGCGTCGGCGGTGCAGCTCACCCTGACCGCGTGCCTGATCGGGATCGCGGCCGGCCAGCTCCTGCTCGGCCCGATCAGCGACCGGATCGGCCGCCGCCCGCCGCTGCTGGGCGGGCTGGCCGCCTTCGTCCTGTCGTCGCTGGCCTGCGCCATGGCGCCCAACATCTACGCGCTGACCGGGTTCCGCCTGATCCAGGGCTTCGGCGGTGCCGCGGGCATCGTCATCGCGCGGTCCATCGTCCGGGACCTGCACTCCGGCACGGCCCTGGCCCGCTTCTTCGCCACGCTCATGCTGGCCACCGGGGTCGGCCCCGTGTTCGCGCCCCAGATCGGCAGCTGGATCCTGTCCTTCACCAGCTGGCGCGGGGTCTTCTACGTCCTGGCCGTCTTCGGCGCGCTCCTGCTCGTCTCGGCGTGGTGGCGGGTGCCCGAGACCCTGGCCCCGCATAACCGCCTGACCGGCAGCGTCTGGTCCACGCTCGGCACGATGGTCGCCGTGTCCCGGGACCGGGTGTTCCTCGGCTGCGTGCTGGCCTGCGGCCTGGGCATGGGCGGCACGTTCGCCTACATCTCCGGGTCGTCCTTCGTCCTGCAGAACGTCTACGGCCTGTCCGCGCTCGGCTACGGGCTGGTCTTCGCCTTCAACGCCTTCGGCATGATCATCGGCGCTCAGGTCAGCGGCCGCCTGACCGCGCGCTACGGCGCGAACCGCCTGCTGACGTGCGGCCTGGGCACGATGATCGTCGGCGGCGCCGCCCTGTTCATCGTGGTCGAAGGCCACGTCGCGGGGCTGGGCGGGGTGATCCCGGCGCTGTGGCTGGTCATGTTCGGCTTCGGGTTTGTCGGCCCGAACTCCGCGGCCCTGGCCATGCAGCGCTACCCGAAGGCCGCCGGGTCGGCGGCGGCGGTCCTCGGCTCCTTCCAGTTCGGCATGGCCGCGCTCATCGCGCCGCTAGCCGGCGCGGGCGGCACGAAGGACGCGTTCCCGATGGTCGCGCTCGTGCTGGGCCTGCCCGTGGCCGCCCTGGCCGCTCGCCTGCTGCTGACCCGCACGGGCAGCCAGCCGCTCGTCCCGGCCGTGGCTGCCGCCGCGGTCCCGGCGGCCGAGGTCACGGCGGACGCCGCCCGCTGACCGGCGGCCGCTACGCTCCCGGTCCCATGGGTGAGGTGCACGCCGCGGCCCCGGCGCCGGGCCTGGCCGACCGGGCCCGGGGCGCCCTGGCCGGCCTGGCCGTCGGGGACGCCATGGGCATGCCCACGCAGGGCATGCGGCGGGCGGACATCATGGCCGACTACGGCCCGATCACCGGGCTGACCGCCGCCGGGCCGCGCCAGGTCATCGCGGCCGGGATGCCGGCCGGCGCGGTCACCGACGACACCGAGCAGGCGCTGCTGCTGGCCCGGCTGCTCATCGAGGGCGAGGGCCGGATCGAGCCCGCGGCCTTCGCCGCCGCCCTGGTCCGCTGGGAGCAGGCCATGGAAGCCAGGGGCTCCCTGGACCTGCTCGGCCCCTCAACCCGGGCCGCGGTCCGGGCGCTGGCCGCCGGGAGGCCGGCCGCCGAGGCCGGGCGGCACGGCGCCACCAACGGGGCGGCCATGCGCATCGCGCCCGTCGGGCTGGCCGTGCCGTCCGCCCCGCTGGCCGGCCTGGTCGATGCCGTCGTCGCGGCCTCGATGGTCACCCACAACACCTCGATCGGGCTGGCCGCGGCCGCGGCGGTGGCGGCCGCCGTGAGCGCGGGCGCCGAGGGCGGCTCCGCCGCGGACTGCACCGAGATCGCCATCGCCGCGGCGGACCTGGCGGCCCCGCGCGGGCACTGGGCGCCCGGCGGCCAGATCGGCCCCCGCATCGCCTGGGTCACGGCGCACCTGCGCCGCACCGCCCCGGCCGGCTGGGCCGCCGAGCTCGACGCCGTCGTCGGCACCAGCGTCGCGGCCCAGGAGTCCGTGGTGGCCGCGTTCGGCATCCTGGCCGTGGCCCCCTCGGCCTGGGACGCGGTGTGCCTGGCCGCGTCGGCCGGCGGCGACACCGACACCATCGCGGCCATCACCGGGGCCATCGCGGGCGCCCTCGGCGGCCTGGCCGCCTGGCCGGCCGAGGTCGTGCAGCAGGTCGAGCGGGTCAACCAGATCGACTTCGGCCCGGTCGTGACGGGTTTGCTCCGGCTCCGGGCGCGCCGGCCGCCCCCCGGGGGGTAGCCGGCCGGCCGGCGCAGTGCAAGCATGGCCTGTCGCGCGATAGCCGGCTGACCACAGGGAGGCCCGATGGCTAACGAACCGGACTGGGCGCCGCCCGGCGTCGATACCCGCCGGGCCAACACCGCCCGGGTCTACGACTACTGGCTGGGCGGCACCCATAACTTCCTGGCCGACCAGGACCTCGGCCGGTCGATCGCCGCGGTCGACCCCACTATCCGCGAGTTCGCCCGGGCCAACCGGGCCTTCCTGGGCCGGGCCGTCCGGTTCCTGAGCCAGGCCGGCATCCGCCAGTTCATCGACGTCGGGTCCGGCATCCCGACCCAGGGCAACGTGCATGAGATCGCCCAGCAGGCCGACCCGGCCGCCCGCGTCGTGTACGCCGATATTGATCCCGTCGCGATCGCCCACAGCACGGCCATCCTGGCGGGCCAGGAGCGCACCGCGATCATCGAGGCCGACCTGCGCGAGCCGGAGCGGGTCCTGGCCCATCCCGTCACCCGGCGCCTGATCGACCTGGGCCAGCCGGCCGGGCTGCTCCTGGTCGCGGTCCTGCAGTTCATCGCCGACGCCGACAATCCGTGGCAGATCGTGGCCGAGCTGCGGGACGCGCTGGCGCCGGGCAGCTACATAGTGATCAGCCACGGCACCAGCGAGGGCCGGCCCGACCTGGCCCGGGCCGCCGCCAAGGTCTACAACACCAGCAGCGTGACCCAGATCCACATGCGCTCCCGCGCGGACATCCTGCGCTTCTTCGACGGCTTCGAGCTCCTGGACCCCGGCCTGGTCTACATCCCCGAGTGGCGGCCCGACTCTCCCGCTGACGTGCCCGAGGATCCCAGCCAGTTCTGGGGCCTGGTGGGCGTCGCCCGCAAGCCGTGACCGGGCCCGGGCCCGGCGGCCGCCCGGGCCATCCCGCGGGCCCGGCCCCGGACCAGGCCGGGCCGTACCGGCCGGACCTGGCCGCCGTGCATCACCGCGGCTTCGGGCGCTACGCGGCCGCGGTCGCGCCGGGGATCCTGGATCTCCTGGCCCCGGTCCGCGCCCGGCAGGGCCTGGTGCTCGAGCTGGGCTGCGGCACCGGGCTGCTGACCAGGGAGCTGGTCGCCGCCGGCCACCGCGTCATCGCCACTGACGCGTCGCCCGCGATGCTCGGCATCGCCCGCGACCTGGTCGGCGACAGCGCCGTGGAGGTGCGCCAGCTGGCCCTGCCCGATGACCCGCTGCCCCCGGCCGACGCCATCGTGGCCGTCGGCCACCCGGTCAGCTACCTCCCCGACGAGGCGGCGATCGACCGGGCACTGGCCGCGATGGCTCACGCGCTCCGCCCCGGCGGGCTGCTCGCGATCGACGTGTGCGACCTGGAGTGGGGCGAGGCGCGGCGGGGCGCCCCGAACTTCTCGGACGCCGGCCCGGACTGGGCCATCATCACCAGGTTCTCGGTGCCCGCCCCGGACCGCTTCGTGCGTGACATCATCACGTTCGTGCCGAACGCCGACGGGTCCTGGCGGCGCGACACCGAGCACCACGAGAACGTGCTCACCGACACCGCGCGGATCCCGGCGCTGCTGCGCGGGCACGGCGTGCAGGCGCGCGTCAGCCGCTCCTTCGGCGCCGAGACCCTGCCCCCCGGCCTGCGCGTGATAACCGGGCGCAAGCCGGCCGGGTAACCGGCGCTCAGGCCACCTGGACCGAGCGCTTGGACAGGCCGAACTGGTAGCCCTCGATGGCGGTCCGCGCGGGCTCCTCGGCGCTGGCCGCCGCGCCCAGGGTGACGAACAGCGGCGTGTAATGCTCGACCGTCGGGTGGGCGTAGGGCAGGCCGGGCGCCTTGTCGCGGTAGGCGGCCAGGGTGTCGACATCGCCGCGGGCCAGCGCATCGGCCGCCCAGTGATCGAAATCGGCCGACCAGGACGGCACCGCGTGCCCCTCGAACGCCGCCCGGGTCAGGAACGGCAGCCCGTGGGTCATGAAGCCCGACCCGATGACCAGCGTGCCCTCCTCCCGCAGCGCCCGCAGCCGGGCGCCCAGGCGCAGCAGCCGGCCCGGGTCGTGGGTGGGCATGGACAGCTGCAGCACCGGCACGTCGGCGTACGGGTACATGATCTTCAGCGGGACCCAGGCGCCATGGTCCAGCCCGCGGCTGGCGTGCTGGTGCACCGGCTCGGTGTCCGGCATCGCCGCCGCCACCCGGGCGGCCAGGGCGCCCGCGCCGGGCGTGGGGTAGGTCATGGTGAAGTAGCGGCGGTCAAAGCCGCCGAAGTCATAGACCAGGGGCGTGGCGGCGGCCGGGGCCGACAGGCTGAGCGGCGCGGCCTCCCAGTGCGCGCTGACGATCAGGATGTCCTTCGGCTTGGGCAGCGCCTGCGACCACGCGAACAGCTGGCTGATCCACAGCGGGTCGTCGAACAGCGGCGGCGCCCCGTGGCTGATGTAGAGGGCCGGCATCGCCCCGTCGGCGGGCGTCCACGCGCGCTGCTCCCGGCTGGACGGCGCGTCATCGCGCAGGAACGCGTCGAACGCGGCCCCCGCGGCAACGGGATGCAGCAGCGAGCCCATAACGACGATCCTCCCGGAACCAGTTACTTGAACCTTCAACAAAGACCCTAGGTCCGGGAAGTTGAATCGTCAAGTAACAAGGAAGCCGGCGGGACGGTCAGAGCTGGCGGCTCCACCGCGGGCCGATGGTCTGCCACGCCTGCTCCCAGCTCATCATCCGCCGGCGGTCCAGCGCGACCCGGGCGGCCAGCCCGGCCAGGAACAGCAGGAACCCGGTCACCAGCGCCCCGCCCAGCCCGGCCAGCGCGACCGCCAGCCGCAGCGTCGACCGCGCCCCCGGCGGCCCGGTCGGTATCCCCGCCGCGTTCACCCACAGCCGGGCCGTGCGGGCGTGCGGCGCGGTCGGGTCGACCGGGACCCAGCCCGTGTGCACCTGCCCGTCGGCCGTCCAGCGGGCCGGCGCGGACAGCATGCTCCAGCCGGCCGGCGACGACTCCATGCGCTTCGCCCCGCGGCTGGTCAGGGTGGCCGTGACCTGGTGCCAGGCCTGCTCGGCCTGGGCCTGGCCCCGGGCGGCGTGATCGGCCAGCGACCCGGCCGCGAACGCCGCGGCGGGCGCGGCGAGCAGCAGCACGGCGATCAGCCCGGCCATTATTGCCGACTCGATCCGGTCGGCGCGGCGACGTAGCATGTTCCCGTCGGGCCACAGAAACCCGGCACGGCGATACATTTCTCCAGCGCTCCTTAAGTGAGGCCAGGCGTGTCCGTGGACCCGCCAGCGCGGCTTAACCAGACAAGACCAATCCATTAACCCTGTCTTTACCGTCGCGCCTTCGCGGCCTGCCGGGACGAGGTACCACTATGACCCAGATCACAGCACCGCTATGACCCAGATCACAATTGTCCGCGGTCTATGAGAAGATCTCCTCTATGTCTTCCCCATGATATGCGAATGCTTATGCGCCCATGACGAGAGGGCCGGAACGCGCATTCCGGATAAGCGCCAGGGCTAGATCGAGGCCAGCCGGGGATGCGTGAGCCCGCCCGCGAAAAAGTTCCGGGCGGTATCGATCAGCTCGCCCAGCGGCGGCCACCACGGCCCGGGCTCCAGGCCCCGGAGCGAGTCCAGCAGGCCGGCCGCCCGGTCGCCGGGATGCTCCGCGCGGACGACGACCGCGACCCGGCGCGGCCGCACGGCGGCCAGCGGCCCCAGGTACAGGTCCGGCCCGCCGCCCGCGGCCGGCCCGGGTCCCGGCCCGGCCGCCGCCGCTGCCAGGGCCGCCGCCCGGGACCGGGCCGCGGCCGGGCGCGCCGCTCCGGGGCGCGCTGGCCCCGGCGGCGCTGCTGCCGCTCCCCCGGCTCCGGCCTCCGGTCCCGCCGGCGATCCCGGTGCCGGCGCCATGACCAGGTAGTAATCGGGCAGCTCGAACTGCTTGTCCCGCCAGGCCGCCAGCGCGGTGCCCGCCGCCAGCTCGAACCCGGCCACTGCGTCCGGGCCGCCCAGCCCCGCCCACATCGCCCGCCACGCGGCCGCGACATCGGCCAGCGGGTCGTCGGGCACGATCACGTACGTCGACCGGCGCCGCGCCGCCTCCCGCAGGGCCAGCGCGCCGGCCTCCCAGGCCGGCCGCGCCGGAGCCGGCGACTCGCCGGCCGCCGGCCGCGCGGGCGCGGGCGCCCGCGCCACGGAGACATTGGGCGACTGGCTGAGCGCGCTCAGCAGCGAATCGTCGGGCTCGCCGGCCAGGACGATCACGGTAGAAGACTCGCGGCGCATCAGCCCCATCATAAGACGCGGCCCGGCCCCCGCACCGCCCGGCTCCGGCTAGCCGGCACATCGGTCACCGTCGCCGCATCCGGTGTATTGCGGGTGGTCGCGAAACACTGCCGTAACCGGACCGGGCTCATTTAGCACGCCGGCATTCCGGATGAAACAGTCCGGTAATTCGGGCGGCGCCTAGCCGGTCCTTACCGGCGGCGAGGCCGCGCCGTCCGGCGGGTAATTGATCAGGCAGCGCCGGGCCAGATGGCGCACACCGGACACTGCCGCTCTTTCCATTCTACCCGTGCGCATTCACCACTCCGAACGCCGTCACGACCGGGATAGGCGGCCGCCGGCCCGGGCTCCTACTGCTCCCCGCGCTCCGCCAGCGCCCTGGCCCGGGATTCCAGGTAGCGCTGCTCGGCCAGGCTGGCGGTGGCCTTCGCGGCCCGCCGGTAGTGCTCGTGCGCCCCGGCCGCGTCGCCGGCCTTCTCCAGCAGGTGCGCCCGGACGGCCAGCAGCCGGTGGTGCCCGGCCATCCGCGCGTCGCCGTCCAGCGCGGCCA